>TARA_R100001460_G_scaffold2142_1_pt1 | contig 30438 bp, 54 predicted proteins | sample TARA_R100001460 | Tara Oceans TARA_R100001460 (sample SAMEA2622190) | marine metagenome | biome: marine biome (ENVO:00000447); feature: surface water layer (ENVO:00002042); material: "saline water (ENVO:00002010), including plankton (ENVO:xxxxxxxx)" | depth 5 m | reverse complement strand
AGACTTATACTTTAATTGAACGCATCCTAAAAAGATATTTAGCAAAGGGTGTGCATCCTAATGATATTGCTTACATAAGTTTTACAAACAAAGCGGTCAATGAAGCAGTGGATAGAGCTATCAATACTTTTCCTAATTTTAGTATTAAAGATTTTGAAAGATTTAAAACACTACATAAATATTGTCGTAGATATTTTGAAGAAGAAATATTTGACCCAAAAAACTGTATGATAGATTTTGCATTACAAAGTAAAATTATTAAAACATCAGATAATCGTTTAGCTGACGATGGCTTTATATATAAAGATTGGTCACTAGGGGTGTATGACAAAGCACGAAACACGATGCAAGACCCAGTGTTAACTTATAAAAAAGAAACATATAAAAAAGATTCCTTAGAAATATATTTAAGAAAAATATCAACCTATCAACACTACAAAAAAGATAGCTTCATAGATTTTACTGACATGATAGAACGAGCTATCGATGAGGTAGATTTTCCTAAATTAAAATTATTAATATTAGATGAAGCTCAAGACTTCACTCCACTACAATGGTCATTGATTTATAAAATGGTAGATAATATAGACCGCATTTACATAGCTGGTGATGATGACCAATCTATTTATTCTTGGAGTGGAGCAGACTCAAAATATTTTACACACTATTTTTCTGGTAGAAAAGTTGTGCTACGACAAACAAAAAGATTTGGACAAGCTATCTATGACTTCTCACAAATTATTCGTAGAGGTATTATCGACAGCTTAGACAAAGAATATTATCCATCTGACAAAGATAGTTATGTAAAACGATATTTAAATTTTAGAGAGATACCATTACATTTAGAAGGAACTTGGTACATCTTAGGTAGAGTTAATTCTACAGTAAATGAATTACGGATGATGGCTAAAGATGCTGGTTTATATTTTGCGGACAATCGAGGTAATAAATCTTTTGACCAAAAGCAATGGGATGCGATTAAGAGTTGGACTAAAATTGCTAATGGTAAAAGCATCACGAAACACGAAGCAGAAAACATGATGAAATATATTCGTGAAATAAAAGACAGTTCTTTTCGTTCTGTAAAATTTTGGATTAGTTTATCAGATACTCAAGAGTATGACTTTGATGGATTGATTGATTGGTGTGGCTTAAATTTAAATGACGATAGTGCTACTAAACCTTGGTACGAAATATTGAAAAGAAATTTTCATCCACCACAAGTTACATACTTTGTAAGATTGTTACAACGATATGGTCAGAAAACTTTAGATAACGAACCACAGATAATTATTGATACTATTCATTCTGTCAAAGGTGGACAAAGTGAAAATGTATTAGTATATAGTCGCACTAATTGGATAGCCTCTTTTCAAAACAAAACACCTTTTGAAAAAAGTGAAGAACGAAAAGTTTTTTATGTTGCAGTAACTAGAGCTAAAAAAAGATTGCACATATTAAGCACTGACCATAAATATAATTATCCAATCGGAGAAAACTATCTTACCTATTTAAGGGAGAAAAAAAAATGAAATGTTACAACTGTGAAACAAAATTAATATGGGGTGGAGACCATGATTGCGAAGATGATGAGGAACATGAGATAGTGACAAATTTATCTTGTCCAAGTTGTGGTGCTTTTCATTTAGTGTATTGGGGTAAAAAAGAAGATGACAAGAAAGAATAAAAAGTATGCAGTGTATGCAAAAAAAATTATTTATTACAAAAGACAAGCAATGGGAAGAAGTGAAGAAGAAGTAAAAAGTAAAATGGAAAGATTAAAAACAAAAGATACTTATGATATAATAGATACAGAGTTTTTTATAAGTGAAATTTTACAGGAGGAGTAAATGACATATATAATAGCTTACACGATTATTAGTACCATAATTGGTTTACATAATGCAGGAGTAATATAATGGGTAAATATCAAATTAATTATAAAATGGAATTTAAAACCAGACCAAGTAAGTTTGAAGTAGAATGTAAATTATTTGATTTGCTTAAAAATGGTTTTACTTTAAAATCAGTAGAAGAGACAAATACTATCGTAAGAAAAAAACATATACAGGAGAAAAAAAATGAGTGTCTGGGAAAAGGGCAGTGAACACTATAAAGAATTTAAGATACAACCTTCACAGTTTATTAATAAAAACGAATTAGGTTTTGCTGAAGGCAATGTCATTAAATACATTTGTAGACACAAAAGCAAAGGCAAAAAATCTGACATACTAAAAGCAATTCATTATTGTGAAATGATAATAGAGAGAGATTATGAATAAAGATGACAACAAATTAGTTTTTTTATTTGATAATAAAAAAAATGAAGAGAATAAAAAAGAATTAGATGAGATGCTTATTGTTAGAAAAGCAATAATTAAAGCTATGAAGAACATAGAGTTAGAAGTATCACCACATAACATAATAAAAGTTTTAGGGTTTTATCTTTGTGAGATAACTTTTAAACATTGTCCAGACCCTTTTGTAGCTACTAATTTATTATTACAAATAGTGGTAAACAAAACAGAAGCAGAGTCTTTGAAAATAATAAAGAGAAAACATGAGTAGCGGTTTACAATTAGTTTTTCCATTACAACAAACCAACATGTGGTCACCACCTACAGAGTATGTGGATTTATCAGATTGTGATGAGGTAGCAATAGATTTAGAAACAAGAGATGAGGGTATTAACAATGGGTTAGGAGCTGGTTGGGCATTAGGTAAAGGTGAGATTATTGGTTTTGCAGTGACCTCGAAACATGGTAGCTTCTACTATCCGTTTGGGCATTTAGGTGGTGGTAATCTTATCAAGGAACAAGTCCTACGATACATGAAAGATGTTTGTGCTTTACCTTGTCGTAAAATCTTTCACAACGCATCTTATGATGTTGGATGGTTACAATCGTATGGAATAAAAGTAGAAGGTGAGATTGTAGATACAATGGTTGCTGGTTGTTTAATCGATGAAAATAGATACTCTTATTCTTTAAACGCATTAGCAAAAGAATATCTTGGTGAGATAAAAGCGGAACAAGGATTACGAGAGTCTGCTCAACTGTATGGTGTTGACCCAAAGAATGAAATGTGGAAACTACCCTCTGAGCATGTTGGACATTATGCTGAACAAGATAGCAAACTTACTTATAACTTATGGCAACGATTTAAACATGAAATAGTAAAACAAAACTTAACAACTATCTGGGAACTGGAACGAGACTTATTGCCACACTTAATTGAAATGAGAAGTCGAGGTATACGAGTAGATACAGATGGTGCAGAAAAATTAAAAATAGATTTTAAACAAAGAGAAAAAACTACATTACAAAATATAAAAAAGTTAGTTGGTAAAGATGTAGACATATGGGCAGCCAGAAGTATCGCTACAGCTTACGATACACTAGGTATTGAATATCCTAAAACAGTAAAGACTAAAGAACCAAGTTTCACGCAACAATGGTTAAACGATGATGCTAACGATATTTCTAAATTAATTGTACAAGCAAGAGAGCTCAATAAATTTCATAATACTTTCATTAATAGTATTTTAAAATACACACACAAGGGTCGAATACATGCAGAGATAAACCAACTACGAGGAAACAATGGTGGCACAGTAAGTGGTCGATTATCTATGAGCAATCCAAACTTACAACAACTACCAGCTCGTAATAAAGACTTCGGTAATTTAATACGAGGATTGTTTTTACCAGAAGAAGGTGAGAAGTGGGTCGCCTTAGACTACTCGCAACAAGAACCAAGGGTCGCTGTTCATTATAGTTTAGCTTTAGACTTCGATGGTGCAAAAGAAATAGCTAAAGCATATGAAAGCGGTGATGGAGACTTTCATCAATCAGTTGCTGACTTATGTGGTATTGATAGAAAGAGTGCTAAAAGTATTTCATTAGGTTTAATGTATGGTATGGGCAAAAATAAATTAGCTAACATGCTAGGTTTAACTTTTGATGAAGCAAGTTCTCTGATAGATAAGTATAATCGCAAAGCACCATTTTTAAAAATGCTATCCGATAAGTGTATGGATAAAGCACAAAACGAAGGAGTGATACGAACTAAGTTAGGAAGAAAATGTCGTTTTGATTTATTCGAACCAAAAGATTTTGGAATACATCAAGCAGAAAAATTTGAAAATGCTAGTGCAAAGTATGGTGCTAAAAACATTAAACGAGCTTACACATACAAAAGTCTTAATCGATTGATACAAGGAACAAGTGCCGACTCTACAAAGAAAGCAATGTTGGATTGTGCAACCTTGGGTCACTTGCCACTATTACAGGTTCACGATGAATTGTGTTTTAGTATTAAAGATAAAAAAGATATTGAGATTATAAAAGAAACTATGGAGAACTGTGTAGAGTTTTTAGTACCTATGAAAGTAGATGTAGCAATAGGTGATAATTTTGGTGAAACAATATAATATAACTTGACTTATTTTGTAATATCACATATTTAATAAGACATGGCAAAAATACTTTTAATAACTATTTTTGGAGCTAATACAATCGTTTGGTTGTATTTATTTTTATTAACTTTATAGGAGATTATTATGGACACTACTAAATGGAGAACAGTAGCAATACGAGTTGAAGATTTTAAATTACTAAAAGGATTGTGTGAAAAAAAATACCGCAACCCAGCAGCTATGATTGGTAAATTAGTAAATGATTACATTACTTACTTATCTAAAAAAGAACAAATTAAAATAGAAAAATTAAAGAAGCAGTTGATGAATGGACAGAAATGAGTATTACTAAATCTTATTGTCATAGTTATTATTATTTACAAATAGCTAAAAAATTATCTAACTGTAATAATAAAGAATGGGATAAATTATCTAAAGTAGATAGAGATAATTTTGAAAAATTAGCAAGAAGTAAAGAGTATGAATTACTTATCAATATGTAGTGGAATAGAATCTTGTAGTGTAGCTTGGCATCCATTAGGTTGGAAGCCTATTGGTTTTTCTGAGATTGAAGAGTTTCGTTCTGCTGTGTTACAATATCATTATCCAAAGGTAAAAAATTATGGCGACTTCACGAAAATCAAGAAAGAAACAATCGGAACAAGACCAGATGTCCTTGTGGGAGGAACCCCATGTGCAACCTTTAGCATTGCTGGACTTAGAAAAGGGTTTGCAGAAGATAGAGGAAACCTCGCACTTGAGTTTATTAGGCTTATTGATAGAATTAGACCCACTTGGGTCATCTGGGAAAATGTGCCCGGTATCTTGTCATCTAACGAAGGAAAAGACCTTGGAACCTTTCTCGGAGCATTGGCAGAACTCAGGTATGGGTTCGCCTATAGGGTTCTTGACACTCAATATGTCAGAACAAGTCGCTTTCCAAGAGCCATCCCACAAAGAAGAAGGCGTATCTTCGTTGTCGGACATATTAGAGACTGGAAATGTCCAGCAAAGGTATTATTTGACCAAGAACCAATGCAAGAAAATCCTTATCCGAGCAGAACAAAGAGACAAAGAGTTGCCAAAGAATTTACAAATCGCATTAGAAGAAGAGGTGACTACATAGAGGATGATGTATCATCGACTATCTGTGCTAGAGATTATAAGTCTGCTACTGACTTAGTGGTAATTAGAGATAACCATACTAAAAGTAATGGTAAACCTTGGAGTGAAGAAGATGTATCTTTTACCTTGACTACTGGAGATATACCAGCAGTTACTGTATTAGAAACCTCGACTCCAGATAAAACTGCTAGAGTATATAAAGATGAGGTGTCACCAACTTTGACTGCTATGACTGGTGGTAATAGACAACCAATAGTTTTTGGTAATCGAGTGAAGAAAATTAGAAGGTTGACTCCTATTGAATGTGAAAGGTTACAAGGTTTTCCAGATAATTATACACAAGTGCCCTATCGAGGTAAGGCAAAAGAAGAAGCTCCAGTATCTAAAAGATACGAGGCTTGTGGTAGAGCTATGTCTATAAATGTTATGGAGTGGTTAGGAACTAGAATACAAAAGGTACATGAAAATGATTGAAGTACAATTAATTGATAAAATGGGGTCAGACTTATCTGTCGTTAATTCAGCTAGAGTATCGTTTTCTAAAATGCATACAGAAATACAAAATAACGATGAAAAGTTAATTAAATATTTAGCTGTTCATAATCATTGGTCACCATTTGGTCATGCTTCATTACAGTTTAGAATTAAAGCACCAATATTTGTGGCTAGACAATTAGTAAAACATCAAGTGGGTTTAGTTTGGAATGAAGTTAGTCGTAGATATGTTGATAATGAGCCAGAGTTTTATGTGCCAAAAATGTGGAGGGAAAGACATAAAGATAAGAAACAAGGGTCTACAAATACTGAAGTAGAATATAATATTGATGCTATTATGGAAGTGATAAAAAAAACATATGAAGATATGTTAAAAAAAAATATAGCTCCAGAATTAGCTAGGATGATTTTACCACAAAACATGATTACAGAATGGATTTGGTCTGGAACATTGTTTGCCTTTTCAAGAGTATGTAATTTAAGAAATAAAAGTGATGCACAAAAAGAAACCACTATAGTAACCAATAGTATTTCAAAAGCCCTGTGCAAAACTTTTCCACTAAGTAGCAAATATTTATTGGAAGATTATGTTTGATTTTTTAAAGGTAGATAATTTTATGGGATTTGTAATAAATGGGTATGATGGATGATGCTTGGAAAGAAGCTACCGCTTCTGTAGGAAAAAAAACTCTCGACAAAAAACAACAAGGCGAATATGTTATCTGTAGTGTTTGTAAAGGGGAAGGTGTTGTATTAGTCGATGACAAAGAAAACTTCAAAGACAATTCTGTTTTCAGAGATAAGTTATGAGGATTTTGAAGAGTTCCTAAAACTGCATCTCGATAATATTAAAGATTTAATGCAGACCCTCGACCCACGAACCTTAGAACCAGATGATAGACATTTATATATAGACACTGTTTACGCACAATATATATTACATAGAGACAAAGGAAGTCCGTTAACAAAAACTTATAAGGATTTTTTAGTTGATGCTATTAAGTTATACGGACATTAATGTATTTACCACAACCAAATGTATTAGCAGTTTTAGGATATTATAATAGTAAACAAGTCTTGTTCACAGAACGCAATCCAGAAGAACAATTATTTTGTTATGTTGTTTTGAATTGTATTGAAGATGTTCTCGTGCCACATAATGATAGAAAATCCGCATTACTAAAATGTGAAGCTCATAATTGGTTAGTTGGTAATAATAGAGATTTTAATTTAGTATGTGATTGGGCATTATTAGAACCAGAACATATTAGTCAATCGTACATCAAAGCATTAAAAAAAGGTCTTGTTAAATTTACCACGAGACAAGTAAAGTGGCAGAAGTATTATAACAATTACTTAGAATTAAAATCTATCAACATTCGTGAGAAACGGAGAAGAAAAGGTGAACTCAAACGATTACGAGAAGAGGTACATCAATCAACGACCACTTTTACTTCTACTATTTATATGAGTGTTATTTAAAATATTCAAAATTATAACTGGTCTTATTGTTAGATAACAATTTTGCTCCGTTTCTTAAATGAAACTTTTTAGCCATTTCTGTTTTTGGCGACAATGTTACAAATCTTTCAGTTTGTAATATTTGTAATAATTCGTTTAATATAGTTCTGCCATATCCTTTTTCGTATGACCACACTGTATAAAATATAGTAAATTCTTTTGCATTTTCTTGTGAGTACATTTCTAATTCTTGCATAGTAATTGGCAACTCAAATGTATTAGCAATACACACAACTGCTTTGTCTTGTATTGTATAGATATTTCTACCTTGTGTTGTTCTAAATGTATAACTAACATCTCGCACTGGGTCGTCTTTGATTTTTACTTGTGCTTTGTTCGTTACTTTACTTAGTTTCGATTTTGTCTGGTGTAACATCAATTATGTTTTTTGCTTCGCCAATTTTAGACTCTAATTCCTCTAGTCTTTTTTCTAATTGGTCTCTACTCATTCCTTCCAAAGTTGAATGGGTTATCTGTTTGTGGTCTACATATAATCCTGCTAATTGACCAGAACGATATTCCGCATTAATGGATGCAGTAAATTGTCCTTTAGCAGAAGATTGGTCTCGTAAATCATCTAGTATTTTGTATCTTCTTAATTTATCTTTCTCATACTTTTCTTTTTCTTCTAACAACTTCTTTTCCATGTATCGGCAAACATGAGGGTTTGTATCTGGGTTCGTTAACTTCGATGCAAGGACAAAGGCACTTTCCCTTGTCTTAGGAGTGTACCCAGCTTCTAACAATGCATCGGTCTTTGTTATCTTACCCCACTTCATAACAAGTATATCAATGAACCTTTTTTGTTTGTCTGTAAGGTCTTTAGTTGTACGAACCAATTTACTTCTTTGAGGCATCACGAATCACTTTCTATTTCTAAAAATACTATATAGCACTTCCTTAGAAAATAAAAATAAAAAAAAAATTTGCACGAAAAACAATCCTAGAAACAGTATTTTTCCCAAAATCTAGGAATTTTTCCCAAAATTTTCCCAAAACTTTTTCTCTGTAATGGTATATTTTCTGGGTTTTTTTCCATTTTCCCAGAAATATGGTCTCCTTAGAACTTTTTTTTATTTTTTTTTTTCTAAGCAACGACTATATAGGGAAATTGGGAATCTAGGAAATCTAATTGTTTGACTATGTGATACGATTTGATATACTTATTATATAACAAAGGAGAAAAGAAAATGACAAAATTTAAATTCGAAAAAATAGATACAACTTTCAAAAGTAAAAATTATACTGGAGATGAATTTGTTGATAAAGGAGCAATGGTTTATGAATATGAATTTCTTAAAGACCATATTGAAAAAGGTAAAATATATCTTACTGAGCAAGAAAAAGAAATATGGTCATATATAAAAGATATAGTAGTTGACCTTAAAGTTAGAAGGTTAAAAGATAGTCATATTGCTGGTAAGTTCAAGGATTATGTATGGAAAACCATAGAGCATAGAAAGTCACCTACTAACTATGGTTATGCTAATGAAGGTGGTTATACTGATGTTTACCCATATGAAATAGTTAAAGTAGTTAGCGAACAAACTATAGAGGTAAGAAGATTAGATGCAGAAAAAGATAGTTCAGTAGAACTTAAATGGGTATCTGGTGGTTTTGCTGGACATTGTGTAAATCAAAATGAACAGAAATGGATTTATAAGTCTAATGAAAATAATCCTTCTCAAAGAATTAGAAGAAGAAAAGATGGTTATTTTTATTCAGGTCATAATACTAGATTTTATCTTGAGTTTGCACCAAGAAAATTTCACGACTACAACTTTTAAACTAGGGGGTGTTTAATTACACCCTCTTATTAATGAGGAGAAAATAAATGAATAGATACGAAGATTATGTAAGACAACAATTTAAAAAATTAGATAATACGATTTATGGTTTTGGTATAGTAATTTCAGATGGCAATGGAAACAGAACTAATAGAATGGAACTAACACCACAAAAAGCAAAATTGATAATTAAAATTTTAAAAGAAATTAAGGAGAAATAAATGACTACAGATTATGACTTTATAATTAATGACAGTGGAAGTGTTGTAGAGTTTATTCCGCAATCTACTGAGGCAGAATATTTTTGGGAAAATAAAGTTGATGCAGAGTTAGGTTTTTTTGCTGAGAAAAATTATGCCAATGATATTTTATGTGGTATTCTTACAGAAGGATTAAGTTATAAATTAAATACTTTATGGAGATAGTCATGAGCAAATATAAAAGTTTGTTGATGGATAGAGAACAAGAATTAGATTGTAGGATTTATCTATTCACAAAACGAAAAGATAAAGTAGCAAAACTATTTAAAACTTTACCGCCATCAGTTTGGTCACACAATTTTTGGATGGAAGTAGGTATTAAATTGGAAAAAGAAATTAAGCTAATGAAGTTGGAGAAAACTAATATTAGTTATTGATATTCCTTACTAGTCATAGTAAGGTTTCTATGGTCGTTTTTTTTAACGATTCCTTTGTTGCACTGACCAGTTTTGTCGCTGGTCGGTGCGTTTAGTTAGGAAGTCATGGAAAAGAATTTATGGTATCAACTTAACTTACTTCAAAAACAAGATAAGGCATGGCATATGACAAGGATAGAAAGCTCTACAATAAACGGAATACCAGATGTTCATGCATGTGTGAATGGCAGTTCATTCTGGTTAGAGTTAAAGTCAAATGAAGATAAGAATTTTGGTTTATCTAAATATCAAATCATTTGGCAAATAGATTACATCAATGCAGGTGGTTTAGTTTACAACTTAGTTTTCGCACCCTCGCAGAGGCTGCTCAAACTTATGAGAATTTTGCCCTCGATGTTCACTTTTTGTTCTGGAAAAGAGGACAGGGTCGAGAGGTTCGAGGTGCTTGACACAGTAAAATACAACAGCGAAAACTTATACAAAATAATTAAGTCGATTCCGATTCGAAACAGCTAGTTCGCATAACATACATTATGTTAAAAAAAGCCATATGTTCTTGGTTTGTTCTCCATGCATCGGTAAAGAAGGCTCATGGTAATTTTGCAACTGGTCAAGCATTTTTTTTATTTTTTTTAGGGTCGCAAAAATTTATGTTACTGCATATGCGTGTATAGGTTAAGTAAGATACATATATATAAGAACTAAACATCTAAATTTTTTTATGATATAAATATTGCATGAGTGAAACAGAACATCTAACTACTGATAGATTAAGATTACAAGTTGAAAAATTACATATTGAACATATAAAACTTTGCCAAGATAATTTTTTATATTTTGTTCAAGAGATGTGGCAAGATTTTATTTGCAGAAAAGAAAAAGAAAAAAGCAAATGGGGTCATCATCAAATCATAGCAAATGAATTTACAAAAATAGCTTCTGAAAGAAAAGGAAGGCTCATAATAAATATGCCACCTAGACATACTAAATCAGAATTTGCATCTGTGTATTTTCCAGCATGGATAATAGGGAAGTTTCCAAAATTAAAAATTATGCAAGTATCACATAATACAGAACTTGCTGTACGATTTGGAAGTAAGGTTCGAAACATAATTGATTCTTCTGAGTACAAACAAATTTTTGGAGATGTAAAACTTCGTGAGGACTCCAAAGCAAAAGGAAGATGGGAAACTAATCAAGGTGGAGAATATTATGCTGCTGGTGTTGGAGCATCGATAACAGGTCGTGGTGCGGATTTATTAATTATTGATGACCCACATACGGAACAAGATTCTATGTCCGACTTAGCTATGGAACGAGCATATGATTGGTATACATCAGGACCTAGACAGAGATTACAACCAGGTGGTTCAATTTTATTAGTTATGACACGATGGGCAGAGGATGATTTGACTGGTAGATTATTGAAGGCTCAAAAAGAACCCAAAGCTGATTCATGGCAAACAATTTCTTTTCCAGCTATCTTACCAGATGGTAAACCAGTGTGGTCAGAATATTGGGAACTATCTGAATTAGAAAAAATAAAAGCATCTTTACCAGTTCGTAATTGGTCAGCTCAATACATGCAAGAACCAACATCCGAGGAAGGTGCGATTATAAAAAGAGAATGGTGGCAACCTTGGAAGGAAGAACACATACCTAATTTAATTCATGTCATACAAAGTTATGATACTGCGTTTAGTAAAAAAGAAACTGCGGACTATTCAGCGATTACAACTTGGGGAGTTTTTTATCCAGACGAAGTAACACCGAATATAATTTTGTTAGATGCGATACGAGGTAAATATGATTTTCCAGAATTAAAAGTTGTCGCTATGGATGCGTATAAATATTGGGAGGCAGAAAGTGTAATTATAGAACAGAAAGCAAGTGGTGAACCTTTAACACAAGAATTTAGAAGAATGGGTATACCAGTGATACCTTTTGTACCAAGTAAGGGTAACGATAAGTTTGCGAGAGTAAATGCAGTAGCACCATTATTTGAAAGTGGTGCAGTGTGGTTTCCTTACGGAGAAAGTTTTGCAGATGCAGTGATAGAAGAATGTGCAAGTTTTCCTCATGGTGCGAATGACGACTTTGTAGATAGCATGACACAAGCAATGCTTCGGTATAGACAAGGCAACTTTGTTGAACTATACTCGGACTATGTAGACAATGAGGATTTACCTCCAAAGGAGTATAGTTACTACTAATGATTACCAAAATAAAAAATATATTTAAAAAAATTAAAAGAAGGCTCTTTGGAAAATTGTGCGAGTGTATGCCAAAGAAGAAAAGTAAAAGAGGGAGACCTAAAAAAAAATGACTGTTTATCCAAAAGGCTCAAGAGCAAGAGATTTAGTAGAACAAGATAATCCTACTGGTTATCCAATAGGCTCTGAAGCAGATAAAATTGTAAGAGCTGAAAGAAGATTAAAAAGAAAAAATAAAAAAAAAATTACTACTAGAGACAGTTACCAACCAAAAAGTAAAGTAACAAAACCTAAAAAAGATAATGGTGCAAGTTTTTCAGAAAAGTTAGGAGCATTTACAAAAGTCACTGGCATAGACCCAATACAAAATTTATTAGAAGGACCTAGTCGACCAGACATAGATGCACCAGATTTAACAAATGAAGTAAGAGCTAGAGTAGAACAACAAAAAGCAAGAATAGCTTCTGCACCAAAAATGTTTCCTATGTATTATGAAAGAGCTAATAAGGGTAAATTTTTTAACAAGTCCGTAAAAGCAAAATGCAAATTAGGTAGAAATAAAAAAACAAAGATATACTAATGGATGAAGAAAACACACAAATTAATGAGGAGGTGACTGATGAAGAAGTTACTGAAGAAACTCCAGTCGTTGACGAAGAAGTTGATGTTGAAGTTAAAGAACCTTCTGAAGAAAACGAAGAGAGCCAAGAAGAAAAAATAAAAGAGTTAGTTGATGAAGTAAAAATATTTTATTCTAACTTAGCCGAGGATATGGATGAAAGAGTTCTTGGAAGAATTTCAAGTGAACTAATATCAGATTACAAAAAAGATAAAGAGAGTCGAAGTGACTGGGAAAAGTCTTATACCTCTGGGTTAGACTTATTGGGGTTTAAGTACGACAATGAGAGTAGACCATTTCAAGGTGCGAGTTCCGTTACACATCCACTACTTGCAGAATCTGTAACACAGTTTCAAGCTCAAGCCTATAAAGAATTGTTACCTTCTGATGGTCCTGTTCGTACTCAAGTGGTAGGGGAGCAAACCAGAGAAAGAGAAGACCAAGCTCAACGAGTCAAAGAGTTTATGAATTATATGATAATGGAACAGATGGAAGAGTATACTCCAGACTTTGACCAATTATTATTTTATTTACCATTAGCTGGTTCTGCGTTTAAAAAAATATATTATGATGAAGTGATGCAAAGGGCGATTGCTAAATTTATACCAGCAGAAGATTTAATAGTTCCCTACTATGCAACCGACTTAAAAGATTGTGAACGAATTACTCATGTTGTGAAGATGAGTGAAAATGACATATTAAAAAAACAACGCACAGGTTTTTATAGAGATGTTGAAATTTTACCTAGTCGCATGGATGACGATGCGGTGCAAGAAAAATATGATTCTATAGAAGGAGTGAGTGCGAGTGCAGATAAAGAATACCAGTTTAATATTTTGGAGATGCATGTTGATTTAGATTTAGAAGAGTATGAATCAGAAGTCTCAGAAAAAAATATTAAAGTACCTTACATCGTAACGATTGATGAAGGTTCACAAGAAGTGTTAGCTATCTATCGTAACTACGACATGAACGATGCGTTAATGAAAAGAAAAGAATATTTTGTACATTACAAGTTTTTACCCGGTCTTGGGTTCTATGGCTTTGGTTTAATACACATGATTGGTGGATTATCAAAAACTGCAACTGCTGCATTGAGACAATTATTAGATGCTGGTACTTTGAGTAATTTACCTGCTGGTTTTAAGTCAAGAGGTATGCGAATTAGGGATGATGACCAACCTTTTCAACCAGGTGAGTTTAGAGATGTTGATGCACCAGGTGGTAATATCAAAGACCAATTTCAAATTTTACCATTTAAAGAGCCAAGTTCTGTTTTATTTTCATTGTTAGGGTTTGTTGTACAAGCTGGACAAAGATTTGCAGCTATAACAGACAATGCGATAGGCAACGATGCACAAAATAGAGCAGTTGGAACGACTATTGCCCTCTTGGAACGAGGCTCAAGGGTCATGAGTGCTATTCACAAGCGATGTTACTATGCAATGAGACAAGAATTTCGTCTTTTAGCTAGTATTTTTGGTACATATTTACCACCAATCTATCCATATGCTGTGTATGGCGGTAATCGACTGATAAAAGTAGCAGATTTTTCACCAGAAGTGGATGTAATACCAGTTGCTGACCCAAATATCTTCTCAATGGCTCAAAGAGTCACACTTGCACAGACACAATTACAGATTGCACAGTCAAATCCACAATTACACAATGTTCGAGAAGCATATAGAAGGGTATACGAAGCATTAGGCACGAAACAAATTGATAGTTTGTTAAAACCAGAAAGAATAGAACAACCTTTAGACCCAGCTATTGAAAATGCAATGGCATTACGCATGGAAATACCAAAAGCATATCCTGAACAGAACCACGATGCACATATAATTTCACATACTGCATTTATTAAGAGTAGAATGGTACAAATTAATCCCATGGTGTATGCGTTATTACAAGCACATATTATGGAGCATGTATCGTTTAAAGCTAGAGCTTTAATATTACAAGAATTACAAGCCAAACCAGAAACATTAAAGTTACAACAAGATAATCCAGAAGCATTTTTGGTGATAACGGAATCTTTGGTTGCTGATAAGATTGCACAATTAGTTTCTGAGTTACAATTATTAGAGGGAGCTGATGAAAAGAAAGACCCACTAGTTCAACTTAAACAACAAGAGATGGATTTACGAGCTTTAGATATGCAAAGAAAAATTCAAGAGCATGTAGACATTGAAGAAAGAAAGATGGGAGAGTTTGAACAGAAACTTGATTTAGAAAAAATGAAACGAGAAGATAGTGAAGAACAAGGTGAAGAAAGAATACGAATAGCAGAAGAAAAATTAAAAGTAGCAAAGGAAAAAAATGAGAAGAAATAAAGCACTACCACCGAAACGAGGTCCTAACCCTCAAGGTCTTAAAAAAGGTGACTTACTAAATATTGGTTGTCCTCATCGTGAAAATGGTGTACAAGGAAGTGATATTAAGGGAGTGAAACCAATACAAGTGAAAGGTAAAAAGTTTATCGGTGTTTTGTGATAGATGGTGATTCATCAGAATACAATTTTATAACCGAAGAAATACAAAAATTAAAACTCGACCCAGTAGTGTTAACTTGTGAAATAGGTTTGCGTAGGGGGTTGGGTTCTAAAACTATTATGGATGCGGTTATTAGTCAAGGTGTCGAACATTATCGACATGTTGCCATAGACCCTTATGGCGATTTAAAATATAAACATTACGATGACAAAGACCCTTATGTTTGTGATTACAATGACCAAATGCGAATAGAAACTGTGAGAGAATTATACAAATATAAACAGTTTGCTTACTTTGAATTTTTAGATGAGTATTACTTTGAAACTATGAAGAAAGGTTACCCTATAACAATCAATGGTAATGTGTATCTCAAAGAAACATATAATGTTGTACACTTGGATGGACCTCATACTTCTGAAGCAGTGCATAACGAGATAAATTTTTTTGCTTCACGAATGACTGATAATAGTTTATTAATAATAGATGACCATGATACCATGAACTTACAATCGGTACGATGGTTTTTAAAAAAGATTGCATTTGAAGAAGTACGAAAAGGAGAAAGAAAATTAATTTTTAAAAGGAGTACATAATGGCACTAACAGCACTCATAGGTCCAGCTACAAAACTAATAGGAAAATTTGTAAGAGACAAAGATAAAGCAGCACAATTAAGTCATGAAATTTCTACTATGGCAGAAAAACATGCACAAGAATTAGCTCTTGCTCAAATAAAGTTAAACACAGAGGAAGCAAAAGGTAATTGGTTTCAATCATCGTGGAGACCCTTGTGCGGATGGATTTGTGCGTTATCGCTAGGTATAAATTTCATGGTGGCTCCGATTTGTGCTGGATTTGGTATTACTGTTCCTCAAGCGGACATGTCAATCATGATGCCGCTTTTGCTCGGAATGTTAGGAATCGGAGGATTACGCAGCCTAGACAAAATAAAAAAAGTAGATACTAAAGTTATAAAAAAATGAAAAATGGCAAAAAAAACAAAACACTTTGTTAAGTTAGAAACAAAAAAAATTAGAAGAAGATTTAAAGATAAACGATTGAGGCATAGAAAAAAACTAGGACCTAAAAGTCATTTAAGAATAGCATGATACCTTTTCCAAACAAAAAATATAATATCATATATGCTGACCCACCTTGGAGCTTTAATACATATTCAGATAAAGGCAAAGATAAAAGTGCAGACAATCATTATGAATGTCAGGATTTAGAATGGATAAAAAATTTACCTGTAACAAAAATAACACAAGATAATTGTTTGTTATTTATGTGGGTTACCTTTCCAACATTACCAAAAAGTTTTGAAGTTATATCTAGTTGGGGTTTTCAATATTCTACTTGCGGTTTTGTGTGGGTGAAAGCAAATAAAAATTATAATAAAAAACAATTAACTTTTGTAAAAGAAGAAAAGTTTGATGCTTTTTGGGGATTAGGATATTGGACAAGAGCCAATGCAGAATTATGTTTAATAGCAAAAAAAGGTTCTATAGAAAGACAATCACGAGGAGTGCATCAAATAGTATATGAGCCAATACAAGAACATAGTAGAAAACCAGATTGTGTAAAAGATAAAATAATACAACTTTGTGGAGACTTACCTAGAATAGAATTGTTTGCTAGAAGAGAAACACAAGGTTGGGATGTATGGGGGAATGAGGTATGTACGACATAGATACTTTATTAGGAATAAAAAAAATGATACAAAAAGAAATACAAGTAGCAAAAGATAATATTATTTACAGTGTAGACACAGTAGAAAATTTACAGTATGCTAGAGGCAAACTCAATGCATTAGAAGCATTGCAACAGGATATTATGAACCTGCAAAAAAATGAGGAATGATGACACTAATAACACCTAGAATTTATAAAAAAAATTCAAAAGACATTTTAGTTCCAAAAGGCACAAAACAAACAGAAGAATACTTACAAGTTATACCTAATCCAGTTGGGTATAGAATATTAGTAAGACCCTATAAAGCAAAAGAAAAAACAGAAGGTGGTGTAATACTTTCTGATAAGACAGTTGAAACAATGGAGATGACAACTGTAGTAGGTTTAGTTATTAAGATGGGGGATTTGTGTTACAAGGATAAAGAAAGGTTTCCAAATGGTCCTTGGTGTAAAGAAGGACAGTTTGTAATTTATGGTAGATATTCTGGAGCAAGGTTTAAAACTAAGTATGGCGAACATAGAATATTAAATGATGACGAAATCATAGGCACTATAAAAAAACCAGAGGACATCCTCGCATTATTTTAAGGAGATAAAATGGCACAACAAAAATTAGAATTAAATAGAGAAGATGAAAAAGTTTCCGTAGGAGAAGATGCACACGAGGAACAATCACTAGATGTAAAACAAGAAAAAGATACAACACAACCTGAATTAGAAGAAGTTGATTTAGGATATACTGACCCTAACAAAAAAGATACAGACTCTAAAATTGTAGAAAAAAAAGAAGAACCAGAAAAAGCAACTGATTTAAATGAAATCTCTGGCACAGTACAAAAAAGAATTGACCAACTAACGAGAAGATATAGAGAAGCCGAAAGAAGAGAAAAAGCTGCTTTAGATTATGCAAAGGGGTTACAAGATAAATATAGTAAGGCAGAAAAAACATTAAATGTTGTTGACGACAATTATATAAAAGAATTTGATGCAAGAATAGATGCACAAAGGGAGCAAGTGAAAAGTAATTTAAAAGCAGCTATTGAAAATAATGATAGTGAAAAAATTATGGAAGCAAATGATTTGTTAACTAAGTTAGCTGTAGAAAAAGAAAAATCTAGAATACTCGTAGAACAAAAAAAAGAACAAGCAACAAAACAAACGCAAGAAAAAGAAGCACCACAACCAGTGGAGCAACCATCACAACCAGTAAAACAACCTTCACCTAGAGCCAAAGAGTGGGCAGATGAAAATTCGTGGTTTGGGCAAGATAAAGTAATGACAAGTGCTGCTTATGGAATACATGAAGATTTAATCGCCCAAGGGTTTGACCCAGAGAGTGAAGATTACTATACTGAAATTAATTCAAAGATGAGGAACTACTTTCCTCAAAAGTTTGAAAAAGAACAACGACCTCCTCAAACTGTCGCATCGGCAGGTAGAAAACAAGAAGGTCGCAGAACTGTGAAGCTCACTCGTTCACAGGTAGCAATAGCTAAAAAACTTGGAGTGCCGTTGGAAGAATACGCAAAATTTGTAAAATAGGAGTTCTTTATGGACAAAACAAACAGAAACTCACGAACATCTACAGTGAGAGAAACACGAAAAAAACAGTGGATGCCACCATCTAGTTTAGATGCACCTCCTGCACCCAATGGTTATAAACATCGTTGGATTAGAACTGAGACTATGGGTCAAGATGATACAGCTAATGTGTCAAAAAGACAAAGAGAAGGATGGGAGTTTGTTAGAGCCGAGGAGATTAAAAATCAAATTGGTGAACATGACTATCCAGTAATTAGTGAAGGAAAATATCAGGGTCTAATTGGAGTTGGTGGACTCGTTTTGGCGAGAATACCTGAAGAGATTGTTGAACAACGCAAAAATTATTTTAAAGAAAGAACTTCAGACCAAATGAAGGCAGTTGACAATGATATTCTAAGGGAGCAACGACCTGAGATGCCTATTAATGTTGATAGACAATCTCGTGTCACTTTTGGTGGTGGTCGTAAAACCTAAATTTTACAATCACCGTATTTGTTAATTATATTGCACATAAGAGGAGAAAATTATGGCGAATGTAGTAGAAAAATTTGGTCTTAGACCTTATAAGAATCTAAATGGTGCGTCATGGAATAATGCTCAAAATAGGTACACAATAGCTAACAACTACGGAACTGCGATTTTTCAAGGGGATATGGTTATTCCTGTTACTGCTGGTAATATCGAAAGACATACCGCAGGAAACGCAACTCCAATAGTTGGTGTATTTAATGGGTGTTTTTACACAGACCCAACAACTAAGAAACCAACATTTAGCAATCACTATCCCGGTAGTATAGCTGCCGATGATATTGTTGCTAATGTTATAGACGACCCAAGCACATTATTTTTAATTGATGCTGACGAAAGATTTGAAAGAAGCGATTTATTTACAAACTATAGTGTAACTAATGTTACTGGTAATACAGACACTGGTATCTCTAAAGTTCAGTTAGATGTATCTGCAACTAGCACATCTTTTACTTTTGCATTAATGGCAGTAGACATCAGTCAAGACCCTAACAATTCAGATGTTAGTGCTGGTACTACTAATAATAATGTGATTGTTCGTATTCAAAATCATTTTTATCAGCGAAACAATGTCGCTGACACAGGAGTATAAATCATGGCAATATCTAGAAGTCAATTAGTTAAAGAGTTAGAGCCAGGTTTAAATGCCTTGTTCGGACTCGAATATAATCGTTATGAAAATGAACATGCTGAAATCTTTACTACAGAAACATCTGACAGAGCTTTTGAAGAAGAAGTAATGTTAAGTGGTTTTGGTTCTGCACCTGTAAAATCAGAAGGTGCGAATGTGGTATTTGACCAAGCTAATGAGGCTTTCACAGCGAGATACACACACGAAACTATCGCATTAGCATTTGCAATTACTGAAGAAGCTATTGAAGATAACTTGTATGACAGACTAGCTGGTCGATATACAAGAGCACTAGCTAGAAGTATGGCAAACACCAAGCAAGTAAAAGCTGCTAATGTATTAAACAATGCTTTTGACAGTAACTTCAAAGGCGGTGATGGAAAAGAGTTGTGTTCTTTATTACATCCATTAGCTAATGGTGGTGTAATAGAAAACACCCTTAACACCGCAGCAGATTTAAGTGAAACATCTTTAGAGCAATCTTTAATTGATATTTCAGCTTTCGTAGATGAAAGAGGATTAAAGATAGCAATGCAAGGTGTTAAGCTAATAGTTCCAAAAGAACTACAGTTTACTGCTGAAAGAATTTTAAAGTCACCACAAAGAGTCGGTACTGCTGATAATGACATTAATGCTATGGCAAACATGGGTATGATACCTCAAGGCTATAGAGTTAATCATTATCTAACAGACACTGATGCTTTCTTCATTATGACAGATGCACCTAACGGACTAAAACAATTTGTTAGAAGTCCTATTAAGACTGCAATCGAAGGAGACTTTGATTCTGGTAATGTAAGATTTAAAGCAAGAGAAAGATATTCTTTTGGGTTCTCAGACTTCAGAGGAATTTTTGGCTCACCTGGTGCAGCTTAATCTCTTTATATAATCGGTTGAAAAGAAGGGGTCTTAATGACCCCTTTTTTTATTTGTTCTCTTCTTTTTTTTCTCTAGCATTATCGTATTCAATAATCATATTACGAATGAAACTAGAATATTTATTAACCATATCTTCGTTATAAGTTTTTTCCCACATATCAATTATTTCTTTTAAAGTAAATTTCATTTTAATCTCCTAAAGTTTTACGACTTGATAAATTTTCTTGGTCTTAGGTTTAACTATTAAATAGTTTTCAATAGCCATTCTTGCTCTAACACCTTTACCTATAAAAATAGCTCTTGGTAAATAATTCTTAGAAGCATATTTCAAACCAGCTTTCAATTCCCTATCTTCATATTGTGGTAATACTTTTTTCAACTTATAAAATGTATTGTTACCTTTTTCTATATATGGTTTTATATCTAAAGCTACTCTTTCTTTAAATGCTTTAGTTAACTTCATGGTTCTTTGTTTGTCGTTTATAAACATGTTTACCTCCACTTATTTATAAATTTTTCTAACTGTCTTTTTTCTCTCATGATGGTTTTGTATTCTACATCCCCTTCTTCATAACCAAAAATATCTTCTAAATTTTCATTAGCCATATCCAATCTGTTCTTGGCTTCAGCTATAATAATATTTTTAGTGTAGTAACCTAACATACCTTCAAATGAACCATCATGAAATCCACATTCATGGTCAACTTCTTGTAGTTGATTTACTAACTCATCTACTTTCATTGCGTCTTTTAATACTTCTTTTAACATATTTAACTCCTTTGTTGTTATATAGTATTATAGCATACTGACCATCAAAGTCAAAAAGCCTAGTTTTCTGCATATTTAAAAACTAAAAAAAAGTAAAAAGATGTGATATTTGATACCTAAACCGAATCGATTCGTATTTTTTTTAATTTAACAAAATTGTGAAAATGTAGGTTTTCTGCACCTTATATAGGTATATTTGCAAATCACATTATATTACATTATGATAATATTATAAACAAAGGATAAACATATGACAAAAAAAAATTATAAAAATATTATATTTACTAAAAGTAAAAGAGGTGGTTATGAAGCTAATATTAGTGATGAACTTTTTAACAAAGGCTATTACATTTATAAAGAATTAAAATATACTGGTAGTAGACAACTATGGGTCTTGATGAAAGGTCATACTAATGAATTAAAAGTTAGTTCTACTTTAAGTAATCTTGACTGGTGGATAAGTAAAAACCTGACTAGCTAACTGTAAAAATAAACTAAATCAAAAGAGGACTTACATAGTCCTCTTTTTTTTTGTATACTGTTATTACCAAGAATTAATAACGGATATAGACTGGCTTGGCAGACAACCCTAGAGGACTATATCTACAACTAGGAGAAAATTATGGGAACTACAACTTTTTCAGGTCCAGTCCGTTCTGAAAACGGATTTCAAACTATAACAAAAAACGCAACCACTGGTGCAATCACTGTAACTAGTGGAGATAAGATGACAGTGGAAGCTACTGGTGGTGCAGGTATTGAGGGCACAGCAGCAGTTTATGTTACACAAGTAAATAGATTAAAAAGCGATGTCACTACAAATGTTAATATTGTAGAAACTAAAATTATGATTGATTTGACTGGTCTTAAAGATGGAGGCACTGCTGGTGATATTATCGGTAAAGATGGAGCTGGTGTTGCTTTTATTGGGCAAGTAACAACTGCAAATCAAGGAACTGTTTTTGGGGTAACGATGGCTTGTCTTGAAACACCTGCTGGTGGTAGCACAGATATTGATTTATTTTCGGCAACTGAAGGCACTGGTGTTAATGACACTGCAATCGGTGACCTTACTGAAACACAAATTATTAATGCTGGTGCAGCATCTGCTGGTACAGTAGTTGCTGGTGGTGATATAGTTGCTGACCAGTTTTTATATTTGGTAAGTCAAGGCACTGGCGATGCTACTTATACTGCTGGTAGATTTTTAATAACGATTACTGGTTTTGATGCAGCTAGTTAATAGGAGAATATTATGAACTCAGATATAGGAGCAAAAACTTTAACTAGCACTGGAACTATTCAGTCTGGTCGAACAAGATTGCTATCTATTTATTATGTGGGTCATGCGTCAGCAGGTAGTTTAACATTTAAAGATGGTGGTGGAAGTGGCACACAAAAACTTGTCATAGCTACACCAGCTTCAAGTGCTGCTGACCAATATCAAGTGGATATGCCTTTAGATGGTATTCTGTTTAAAAGCGACATGCACTTGACTATTAGCAATGTAACCTCTGTTACAGTTTTTGTAACACCGATTACTGCTGATACTGATAATGGATAGTTATACAGAAGAATTACTTGGATTAAAGCGAGGTGGGATGCCACCTCGCAAGAAGAAGTATTTTAGAAGCACAAAGTCTGGAGCTGGTATGACTAAAGCTGGTGTTGAAAAATACAGAAGAGATAATCCTGGTTCTAAATTAAAAACCGCAGTTACTAAAAAGAAAAACTTAACGAAAAAAGAGAAGTCTAGAAGAAAGTCATTTTGTGCTAGAAGTTTAGGACAGATGAAAAAATTTCCGAAAGCAGCTAAAAATCCTAATTCAAGATTACGACAAGCAAGAAGAAGATGGAGATGTTAAGTGAAACTATCCGAAAACTTTAGTTTGCATGAATTTACTAAATCACAAACTGCTATAAGAAATAACATAGACAACACACCAAATGAAAAACAAATATTTAATTTAAGAAATTTATGTGTGCATGTTTTACAACCAATTCGTAATAATTTTTTACAACCAGTAATAATAAGCTCTGGATTTAGGTGTGTAGAACTAAATCTTAAAATTGGAGGTAGTATTAAATCACAACATGTGCAAGGTCAAGCAGCAGATATTGAAGTAGTTGGAGTAGATAATTCTCATTTATCTAATTACATAAATGATAATTTAAAATTTGACCAATTAATTTTAGAATTTTATGATGGAGTAGACCCACACTCTGGATGGGTGCATGTATCGTATAGTACAGAAAACAATAGATTAAAATACATGGAGGCTTACAAAAATGAAGAAGGCAAAACAAAATATAGGATGAAGTAATGGAATCAGTAACACCAGAATTAATCGAAACATTGCACAATATATCTTGGTTTGATGGTATCTGTTATATCGTATTAGGTTTAGGAACATATGCAGTGTATAGATGGATAAAAAGTAAATGGCGATAGGTAGAAGTCAAATGAGACAACAAGTTTCTAAACCACCACAGAAAAAAAAGTGGTCGATGAAACGCAAGAAAAAAATTAATTGTGCTAAACCAAAAGGGTTTAGTGAGAGGGCTTATTGCCAAGGTAAAAAGAAGAGACAACGCAAGTAGACAAGTAAGGTCTAGATTGGTATTATTAGGAAAGGATAAAAAATGACAAAATTATGTGAAAGAGGAAAAAGAGCTGCTAAGAAAAAATTTAAGGTTTATCCGTCAGCTTATGCTAATGCATATGCCTCAAAAATATGTGCAGGAAAAATTAAAGACCCTAGTGGTGTTAAAAGAAAAGATTTTAAAGGACCAAAACCAGTCAAATTAGGAGGCGAAATGAAAAAACCAGTAAAAAAAGCAGGATTAGGTTTACTAATGGCAGTAAATGAAATTAGAAAACAAGGAAAGAAGGAGGGCAGGAGACAAGCTCAAGAAGGTCAAAGTCAAGACAAACAATACCAAGAGTATTTAGCTTCAAAAAATGTTTCTGAACCTAAAAACATGAATACTGGAGATTTAGCTGAACTTACAGATAAATTTGAAGGTCATGATGTAAATGGAGGTTCTATTAAAGGAGAATATGGAATTAACTCTAGTATGAGAAATTATTATAAAGATATACTTGGCTAATGGCTAAGAGTGGTTTAAAAAAATGGTTTGCCCAAAAGTGGGTAGACATAGGAAGTAAAAAAAAAGATGGTTCATTTGCACCTTGTGGAAGAAGCAAACAAAAAGCAGATGCGAAAAGAAAATATCCTAAATGTGTTCCTTTAGCAAAAGCTAGAAGAATGAGTGAAGGACAAAGAAAAAGTGCAGTAAGTAGAAAAAGAGCAAAAGCACAAGGAGTTGGTGGTAAACCAACAAATGTTAAAACTTTTGCAGTCGAAGGTGGACTAGCAGATTATTATAAAGGAATATTGTAATGAGTGGCAAAACAAAAACTATGAAAACTAAAGATGGTAGAAATATACCTATAATTGAACCAGAAAATAAATTTATTAAAAGAAAACCAACAAAAAAAGAAATGCAAGAAGACAGAGCTAAAAATAGACCCTCTCGTAATATAACAGGCGACAGAGCTAAACAGAGAGAAAAGAAAAAATATGTTAGTGATGTGAAAAAAGCAGCTGAACTTGGTTTTGGTTTAGGTAGAAAGTTTGGAGTTAAAAATCAATTTATGCAACAACAAAAACCATTAGGAAAAGTAGGTAAAAAAACTGGTGACATGATACTTTCTCCTAAAGCAGATTTAGATGGAGATGGTATGTTTAGTGAATACGAAAAGAAACGAGGTATGGCGGTTCAAAAAGCTATGGCAGAAAATAATAAACCAGTAAAGGTTGCTCAAGCAAGTCAAGGTAGTGGTATAGCTATTCGTGGAACAAAATTTACAGGTGTATTTTAGGATAAGATATGGCAACTTCTGGAACTACAGCATTTGATTTAGATATAGATGATATTATACAAGAGGCTTATGAAAGATGCGGAGTTAGAACTAATTCTGGATATGATTTAAAATCTGCTAGAAGAAGTTTAAATATATTATTTAGTGAGTGGGGTAATAGAGGAGTACATTTATGGAAAGTAGAATTAAAAACTCAAGAGCTTACTGCTGGAACAGCGACATATGATGCACCTACAAATGCGAATGATATTTTAGAGGCTTATATATCAACGACTACCTCTCAAACTGCTACAACCAATGATGTATCACTAACTAAAATAAGTAGAAGTGAATATGCCGCCTTACCAAATAAAGGTTCTCAAGGTCAACCTAGTCAGTATTATGTTGATAGACAAACTACACCTAAAATAACTTTGTATCAAACACCAGATGCTTCTACATACAAATGTGTGAAATATTATTATTTAAAAAGAATTGAGGATGCTGGTTCATACTCTAATGAAGCAGACATAGTATTTAGGTTTATACCTTGTATGGTTGCAGGTCTTGCTTATTATTTATCACTAAAAAGAAATCCACAATTAGTCCAACAAAATAAATTATTATATGAAGATGAATTACAAAGAGCTTTAACAGAGGATGGACAAAGAACTTCTGTGTATATTACACCACAGAGTTATTTTCCACAAGGTGCTTAGATGCCATATGCAAGAGGTAAATATGCAAAAGCAATATCAGATAGGTCAGGCATGGCATTTCCTTATAATGAAATGGTAAAAGAATGGAATGGTTTACTGGTACATAAATCTGAATATGAAGAAAAACATCCACAAATTAGAAGAAAACATATCAAGGGAGATGCTATAGCTTTAGCAAACGCAAGACCTAGACCTAAAGATGATGATAAACAATTTGTGCTATATATTAGTAGTGGTTTTTTTGCAGAAAGCGGAGATAGTGGTATAAATAGTGGTGCAAGTATGACAGTAACAGATAGTAAGGATATATTAGGAACAACTTTAACTTCTTTTGAATTAACAACATCTGTTGGAACAGATTTTACAGTGACAATAACATGAGTATATCTCACACAAATTTTTTAACACAAGTAAGAAACTACACTGAAGTAGATTCAAATGTTTTATCCGATACTTTGTTAGACCAATTTATAAGAAATACAGAAATAGACATTGCAAATAAAGTTGATTACGATGATATAAGAGAATATGTTACTGCTGTAACAGGCACTTTAAAATATTTAAATGTACCTGATGATTGTTTAGTAATTCGTTCCGTACAAATTATAAGTAGCAATGTTAGAGATTTTTTGGAAAAAAGAGATACTTCTTTTATAGCAGAATTTAATCCAAATGATTCTACAGGGCAACCTAAATATTATGCTAATTGGGATGATAAAAATATTTTATTTGCTCCAGTGCCAGACCAAGCATATGATATACAATTAAATTATATTAAAGACCCTGAGCATTTTAATTCTACGACAGATACTTTTTTATCTAAACATCAAGAGGCTTTATTGTTACATGGTGTATTGACTGAATGTTTTAGTTATTTAAAAGGTCCTGTTGATATGTACAACTTATACAAAACAAAGTATAATGAAGAAATACAAGACTTTGCATTGCAACAAATGGGTCGAAGAAGAAGAGCCGAGTACGATGATGGTGTACCTAGATTAAAAGTAGCTTCTCCTTCACCTTAACAATAAGGAGAAAAAATATGGCAATAACAACAAGTGCAGTATGTAATGTTTTTAAAACAGATGTTTTAAAAGGAGTGCATAATTTTACTAATCCTGGTGGTAATAGTTTTAAATTATCTATGTACACTAGTTCAGCAACTTTAGGAAAATCAACAACATCTTTTACTTCAGATGCTCAAGTATCATCACCTTCTGGTTATTCTAGTGGAGGTAAGGCTTTAGTAGCAGTTACACCTACTTTAAGTTCTGATACCGCTGTAGTAGATTTTGCTGATTTATCTTTTGTAGGTGTATCACTTACCGCAAGAGGAGCTTTAATTTATAATGACACTGCTAGTGGTGACCCAGCAGTTGCAGTATTAGATTTTGGTGGAGATAAAACAGCTACTTCAGGAACTTTTACAATACAATTTCCTACTGCAAATTCATCAAGTGCTATTATAAGAATAGCTTAAATAGGAGATTTGTTCAGTGACTACTAGAACATTAACTATTACTGTTGTTGGTGGTAATCCTTCTAATCATCCATATCATAATGTTGGTTCTAGTAATAAATATGCAATAGATGGTTCTACTGCTACTGCAGATGTAACTTTATATCTTGCTGAAGGGGGAACTTATGTTTTTGACCAATCAGATAATACGAATAGTGGTCATCCTTTAAGATTTTCTACAACTGCTAATGGAACACATTCTGGAGGAAGTGAATATACTACAGGTGTTACAGTATCAGGTGTACCCGGTAATTCTGGTGCTAAAACCACCATAGTAGTAGCTGATTCTGCACCAACTCTTTATTATTATTGTACTAATCATTCCAACATGGGTTGGACTGCAAATACTGTAGATGCTACTTCTTGGGGTGTTTTATCTTGGGGAGAAGGTGCATGGGGTGACCAAAACGACATATCCGTATCAGTTACTGGAGTTGCTTCTACTACTGCTATTGGTTCTGTTACCATTGATGCAGAAATAGGTGAAGGTTGGGGTCGAGGAACTTGGGGTAATAGAGTTTGGGATGGTGTATATTCCGTCATACCAACAGGTGTATCTGCCACATCTGCAATAGGAACAGCAACAGCAAGTATTTCATTTACAGCATCTGTTACTGGTGTGGCTACCACTTCTGCTGTAGGTAGTGTAACTACAACACAAGGAGTAGAGATAACTCCGACTGGTCAGGAATTGACTGGTTCTGTAGGAACTGTTGATTTTGACGGAGATGCTTCAACTGGAGTAACAGGTGTTGCAATGACATCAGCGACTGGAGAGGCAATCGTTGCACCGATTACATTAGTTGATGTAACAGGCGTTGCTCTCACAAGTGCTATAGGTGATGTGGTATTAGAAATGACAGGAGCAGTAAATGTTACAGGTGTGGCAACAACAAGTGCAGTTGGTTCTATAACACCAGTATCAGGCTATGATGTTACTGGAGTAGCCATGACATCAGCGGTAGGCACAGTAGCGGAAGTTACAGGCACAGGCACAGTTGATGATGTTACTGGTGTAGCATTGACTACAAGTGTTGGAAGTGTAATAATAATTGCATGGAATAGAATAGATACTGGTACTCCAGTAGTTTGGACAAAAATAACAACAGCAGCATAAAGGAATAAAATATGGCATCTACTTTCTCATCAGATTTAAAACTGGAACTCATGGCTACTGGTGAAAATGCTGGTACATGGGGAACAAAAACAAATAATAATTTAAATTTAGTACAACAAGCAATAGGTGGTTTTGAGCAAGTAACAGTTGGTGACGGAGCAACAGTTGCATTAGCAATGACCGATGGTACAGTATCAAACGCAAGAAATATGGTTGTAAAAGTGGCTACTGTAACCCTATCAGGAGCCACTGTTTTAACAGTTCCAGATAGCATTGAAAAAATGTACATCTTTGATGTAACTGGAGTAACTAATCCAACAAACTTAACTATTAAAACTGCAAGTGGTTCTGGTTTTTCTCCAGACCAACAAAAAATATATTTTGCATATGCAGATGGAACAAACATTGTTGAAGTATCACTTGATAGTTTAGGTGGTGCGGTAGGTACAGCGAGTTTACCAACAGTACCAGTTACAAAAGGTGGAACTGGTTTAACATCTGCTGGTTCCGCAAATCAAGCATTAAAAATGAATAGTGGTGGTAGTGCTTTAGAATTTGGAACATTAGCAATAGCTGGTGGAGGAACTGGTGCAACAACTTTAGCTGGTGCTAATATTGTAGCATCTAATGCTAATACCACTTTTACAAAAGCATTACGAGGTAGTACACAAACTGCTGGTTCTCAAACTGGTAGTGTTACGTTAGATTTTGACACATATCAAAACTTTGTTCTTACAGCAACAGGTAATGTTACATTAGCTAACCCTTCTACTGAATCAGTAGGACAATCTGGTATTATAGTATTTATTCAAGATGGTACTGGAAGTAGAACATTAAGTTTAGGAACAGACTACGAAACTGCTGGGGGTGCTGGTTTAACTATAAGCACTGCTGCTAACGCAGTTGATGTTATACCATATTTTGTTAAAGCTGCCTCAAGTATTCAACTAGGAGCACCTCAACTTGCGTTTGCATAGGAGACATAAGTAATGCCTTTACAAGGTGAATTTTTTCAAAAACCAGTAGGTGCTAGTGGGTTTTATGACTATCAGATAGAACAGTCAGTTAGATTAGACAGAAGCGTTACAAGTGATGGAGGTGCAAACGGAAATCATTTAAGAAGAGCATCTTCAGAAATACCTACTCCTTCAAATTCTTATAAATTTACTTTTAGTACATGGATAAAAAAACTTTCTGCAGGTTTAAGTTTTCATCAGACACTACTTTTTTCTATAGTTGGTGGTCAAGGTAAAAGTATTTATATAGATACCAGTTCACAAAATGATAAAATTTATAGTGCAGAGTTTGGAAGTAGTGCATATGAATATGATGCAGTTTTAAGAGATACTACTGCTTGGTATCACCTGGTGTTTATATGGGATACAACTCAAGGAACAGCTGCAAATAGACAAAAATTTTACATAAATGGAACACAACAAGATGTAGGAGATACTAGACACAACTGGAGTCAAAATTCAGCTATATGGTGGAATACACCTACATCATCTACAACATATGCAACGGCAATAGGAGCCAATGCTTTTGGACACTCAGAAGGTAATAGTTATGGAATGTATGTTTATTTAGCAGAAACTATAGGTATAGATGGGCAAGATGTTTCTATTTCTGATTTAGGTGAAACAAAGAATGGTGTTTGGATTCCGAAAGACCCTAGTGGTTTAACTTTTGGAAATAATGGCTACTATCTTAAATATGAAAATGCAAGTGACCTCGGGAATGACAGCTCGGGTAACAATAATGATTACACACCAGTAGGTATGGCTGCAGACAATCAAGTTCTTGATAGTCCAACATTTGGGAGTTAATTTTATGGCGAGTAGTGGAAATTTTTGTATTTTAAATCCTTTAGCAC
>TARA_R100001460_G_scaffold30793_3_pt1 | contig 30802 bp, 54 predicted proteins | sample TARA_R100001460 | Tara Oceans TARA_R100001460 (sample SAMEA2622190) | marine metagenome | biome: marine biome (ENVO:00000447); feature: surface water layer (ENVO:00002042); material: "saline water (ENVO:00002010), including plankton (ENVO:xxxxxxxx)" | depth 5 m | reverse complement strand
CAAATGTTTACTAATACTGAATCTACTGATTATGAATTTTTAAGAGCATTAAGAGGTAGTCATTTAGCATTACAGCCAAGTGGAGGTAATGTCGGTATAGGAACTTCATCACCAACACAAGACTTAACAATTTTTGAAGATTCAGGAGATTGCAATGTATTAATATCTTCTGCAAATGGTGCTTCACAAGTATTCTTTGGAGATGACGAAGATGATAATATAGGTATTATTAGATATGACCATGGTAGCAACTTTATGAGATTTACTGTAAATACTCAAGAAGCATTTACAATTACTACTGCTGGACATTTACAAATGGCAAATGACAATGAAATATATCTACAAAATGGTGGAGAATCTATTGCATTTATGGGAGTATCTGATGCTAATTATAGAAAAGCATTATATGCAAATAATGAGGACCATTACTTAACTAATAGACATACAAGTGGAGATTTAATCTTAATGTCTAATAATGGTAGTGCAGGTGGAGAAACTGAAAGACTTAGATTTGTAGCAGGTAGTGGAACTCAAAATGCTTATTTTAGTAATGTTAATGTCGGTATAGGAACTACATCACCTGGAAATAAGTTTACAATAAACAGCACAAGTACTAATCAAGCAAGTATTCAATATGATTCTGCTACAAGATTGCAAATTAGTGTAGTAGGTAGTGGAGTTTCAACTTTTTTAACTGACAACAATGCTTCTTGTTCCTTTACTAATGGTGTATTGATAGGTGGAGCAAGTGCTTCTGGGCACGATTTTAATTTTGAAGTCTTAAATGACCATGCTTATGTAAAAGGACCTGATGGTTGGAATGGTAATGGAGATAAAGCAATAGTAGCATTAGGTAGTTCAGTATCCAATGAAAGTTTTGGCTGTGGTTATGTATATGGTACTGGCTTAGTATTATCAACTTATAAACTAAGTGGTGGTGGACATTTTGGAAGTAGCACTCAAAATAGTTTAATAATAGCAGATACTACAGGAGAAGCAAGTTTTATAAATGATGTAGTAGCTTTTGCAAGTTCAGATAAGAGATTAAAAGAAAATATAAAACCATTAGATAATGCACTTCATAAAATCAATAAGATCAATGGTGTAGAATTTGACTGGATAGATGGTAAAGACAAACATGGAAATAGTGTTCATAGTAATACAGGACATGATGTAGGTGTAATAGCACAAGAAATAGAAGAAGTACTACCTGAAGTAGTTACTACAAGAGACAATGGATATAAAGCAGTTAAATATGAAAAAATTGTGCCTTTATTAATACAGGCAATAAAAGAACAACAAAAACAAATAGAGGAATTAAGAAATGGCTAAAGTAATTGCAGAAAAAATAATTGAAGCACCTGTATATGAATCAGGTAAACAAGTAGAAATTAAGCATACAAGAACAATGAAAGATGCTTCAGGAAAAGATGTAGAAGTAGTTGATTATACTGATGTTAAATCAGTAGATGAAGCTATATCACAATGTGAAGCACATAAAGCTAACTTAGAATCACAACTTACTGAATGTGAAGCAGAATTATCAGACTATATAGCAATAAGAGATGCTGAGTAATGGCATTACCAGTAATACCAAACCATCCAACTCAACCATTGAAAATGAGTGATATTAGAAAAAGCTGTAATGTAGATGTATCTTCTCAGACTGGTAATTATAGTTTAAAAGGATTGTCAGTGAATAGTCCTGCTCAAACTTATAATACTACTTTTAGAACAATACTACCAAGCACATCACAAAGCACAAATATTGGAAGCTTAAGCAATTGGTTAGTAGGAACTTTTGGAGATCCAACATTTGACACTACCAATCTTCCTGAACACAGAATGTCTGAGTTTCCAGTAGGAAGAAGTGTAGAAACTGATGGACACTTACCAAGATAAAATTTTATTAACAAAACGAGGGCTATAAAATGAGTGAAGAAAGAAAAATAACAGTAAACGATCAAGACTACAATTTTGACGAATTATCACAAGAGCAACAAATTCTTGTTGAACACATTGAGAATTGTAGAAGGCAAAAAGCTAATTTTGCATTTCAAATTGATAGAGAATCAGTTGCTGAAGGTGCATTTGCTAAAATGCTAACTGAATCTTTTGACAAAAAAGAAGGAGATAAAGATGAATCTGATAGTGAGTAAGATCTTAACAGGTATATTGAGTGAAAAAGTGTTAATTGCTGTGCTACTTAGAGTTGGAGATTTTTTAGTAGAAAAATCATCTAATGAATTAGACAACGAAGTTTGGGCGGAAGTAAAAAAAGCTCTAAAGAAGTAGTGATGGTGGAAAATACAACCTTCGAATCGGTTATTAGGAAGGTAATCGAACACGAAGGTGGATATGTGAACGATCCGCACGACAAAGGTGGAGAAACTAATTTTGGTATTAGTAAAAGATGGTTTCCTGATGTAGATATTAAAAATCTTACAGAAGAAGAAGCTATAAACATTTACTATAACAATTATTGGATTCCTGCAAAAGTAGATCGCCTTCCAAATGATTTGAGGTCTACTTATTTTGATATGTGCGTGAATATGGGACAAAAACAAGCAGTCAAGGTACTGCAAAGAGCCATAAATAGCAAAAAACGTTCTAAAATAGATGTAGATGGGCGTATCGGCAAACAAACGATACAAAGTGCCGATAAAGTGAATAAGAAGCGTTTACAGGCGTATAGATGCAAATTTTACGCAGATCTTGTAAGTCAGGATAAATCGCAAGAACGATTTTACTATGGGTGGTTTCGAAGGGCTATTGATGTATGAAAAAGAAAATAAAGAGTACAGGTGTCATATTTGGTGATATGCACTTTCCTTTGCACGACGAATCAGCATTTAGTTGTGCATTAAAGGTAATTGAGAAGGTTAAGCCTGATATATTTATCAATTTAGGCGATTTTGCAGAAGGGGAATACGTATCACATTGGAGATGGAGCAGAAGAAAGCGACCGCCATTGGAATATCAACTTCCTTTAATTGATAAAGAAGCACAAGAAGTGAATATGCATATGGATCGCATTGACTATGCTTTAAAAAAAGTAGGCTGTAAGAACAAATATCTTGCAATGGGTAATCACGACAATTGGTATAATGCTTTTGTTGAGGAAAACCCTTATTTAGATAAATACAAGCCTGAAACATTATTTGATATTGAAAAGCGTGGTTATAAGTGGTTTCCTTATGGCGAGATCTTCAAAGTAGAAGATTCAAAGCTGTACGCATATCACGGAGGACATTATGGTTCAGTCAATCACAGCAGGGCGACAGTGCAGAACTTAGGCTGTAATATAATCTATGGGCATACACACGATTGCCAACGTAGTGTTGTTCAACATATATCAGGAGTACATATTGCACAAAGCATGGGCTGTTTATGTAAGATTAAAAAGGATTTTTTAAAAGGCAGAAAAGTAAATTGGACGCACAATGTTGGGATCGTAGACTTTTTCGATGATGGGTGGTTTAATTTAATAACGTTAGACATACATAATGGTATGACAACTTGGAACAATGAAATAATTAAAGGGGACAAATGGACTTAGCAGAATCAATTAAAAAACTAAAAGAGTTAAGCGTAATTCTTCAAGCAAAAACAATATCAGACAGGGAAAAAGAATTTTACACACCTGAGTTGTTTAAATTGATTGATAAGTTAGAAATTCCTCAATTAATAGGAGAATTAGATAATGAGTACGTATCTTGATACATATTGCACAATAGAAGACATACAATTGGTAGCCCCATTTGTATTCGATTATGACAGGAAAAGAACAATAACTAATTGGGTAAGTCATAGTGGCAGTGGTAATTCCGAAATATGGAAAGCTGGTAGTGTTGGCAAATTTACAATGCTATATGAAAATGACATTGAACAAACCTTAGTAGCAGACATTGCAAGCGTAGACGCTGATGGTAAATACTACTTTGATGAGGACGCTGATGTCGTTTACTTTATGCCAACAACAAATAGCGACCCAAACTTTGATGTAACTATGACAGCTGGCAGGGATAATAAAACTCTATTTGAGGAGTTTATATCAAGAAGTTCCGACTTCGTGAGATCTTATATTAATAAACCTATTTATAAAAATAAGGGCGTCGGGACAGGGGATAGTTTAGGTAGAAATTACCCTGAAATAATTGTAAGGGCTACCGCATTGTTGTCAGCTGCTATGGCAGTATTACCATATGATGAACAACATGGACTACGATTACAAAATCAAGTATACGACCAAGAAGGCGGAACAGGGTTATTAGACTTGATTCGCAAAGGGATTATAAGCTTAGATCAAGATGAAGATGGCAGAGATAAAATAGTTAAAGAAGTTTCTATTAATGGTAATACAACAGGTGCTATTGTAGACACTTTTGGAAACCCTCAAACATCATTTGACAGAATTAAAGTTGTTATAGAAACAGGCGGAACGTTCGCAGCAGGAAGCACGTCTACTGTGACTTATAAAACTTTTATAGGTAATGATTCAGGGCTCAAAGTGAACGCTTCGCAGGAAGCAGAAGTAATTGATGGCAGTTTTCAACCAGTAGGACATGGAGTTTATGTAAGATTTTCTACTGGCGTTTATACTGCAAGCGACGAATGGGAAGTTGAAGTGTCAGGATTAGATCACACAAGCGGTGGTGGGATTGAAACTATACAATTGAAGAGGAGATAATTATGCCTAAAAAAAAGGGATTGTATGCTAATATACACGCTAAAAGAAAAAGAATTAAAAGACAAAAAGCAACAGGGGCTAAAAAAGTAGAGAGAATGAGAAGTAAAAAAAGCCCACATGCACCAAGTAGTGCTAATTTTAGATCCGCTGCAAAAACAGCAAAAAAACGTAAAAGGAGAAAATAATGCCAAGAGGAATAGGGTATGGTAAAAAGAAAAGAAAAATGAAAAAGAAAAAGAAGAAATAATGGCTAAGAACTTGAAAGGTGTTAGCTTAAAAGGATTAACTGCTACGCAAAAAAGACAGATGAGCAAACATAAAGTACATCACACAAAAGCCCATTTAAGAAGTATGGCTTCTGCTATTAGAAAAGGTAAAACTTTTAAACAAGCACATACGATAGCTATGAGAAAAATAGGTAAGTAAATGGCAATAACATATAGAGGGGTACGCTTTTCAGGTTATAATAAACCAAAAAGAACACCAAAACATAGAACTAAATCACACGCTGTTTTAGCTAAACAGGGGAACAAAATAAGACTAATAAGGTTTGGTCAGCAGGGTGTTAGAGGAGCAGGTAAAAAACCAAGAACTGCGTCAGAAAGAGCAAGAAAAAGATCTTTTAAAGCAAGACATAGAAAAAATATTGCAAGAGGTAAAATGAGTGCAGCTTATTGGGCAAATAAGGTAAAGTGGTAATATGGCAAGATTAGAATTTGAAAACATCTTTAAAGAAAGAGTATTAGATAATATACAAAAACTAATTAAACAAACAATTCCAAGCATTCCTTTGTTCTACGATGAACATAAAGGACAGGAGAGTTTTTTAATTAGACCTGTATCTGATACTTTTATAGATTATGCAAGTAATGCACACATCAGGCAGTATGTAACTGAAATAAGCTTTGAGATACACACAGGATCTGAATTTACAAAAGATAAAGATGTAAAAAGATTAACAGATATAGCAGAACTTGTTAAAAGAATTTTTTTCGATAACAGAAATCTTGAATTATTAAACATCACAGAGTGGTATAATGCCAAAGTAACTGATGTTGTATATGAAAGAGATACAGAAGATACACAGCGAGAAAGATTTGTACTAACGTTAGAATGTAATGTAAACGAGGTAATATAATGAAATATAAACACATTAAAGGATTACAATATCATTTACCAAGATACGTAGATATAGACAAAAGTAAATATCACGATCTGTTAGCAGGTAAAGAAGTTGTATTAAAAGAAAAAGAAGTTGATATGTTAAAAGACTTGGGGATCAAGTTAAAATCAACAGAAAAAAAAGTTAAAAAAGAGGAGAAGATAACAAATGGCTAAAGTATATGGCGGAAGTCAGTATTCTATAGGTATCAAGCAAAAGAGTGGATCAGATTTTGCAACCGCAGCAGCGACAGATACCGCTTATCAATTACTTCCTGTAATTAATGTATCTCAACCTGTTCTCAATCTTATAAGTTCAGGAGAGATACGAAGCAATACACCAGGTATGGTAGAATTAGATACTGCACAATTTAGATCACGTAAAGGTGGTAATGTAACATTAGATTTTGAAGTACCTGCTGAAAGAGCATTTCTTTCACGTATGGTGGCTAATGTATTACAAGATCACGAAGAAGGTGGATCAGGTGGAAACCTTACACACACTTCAAAAGTAGCAGACAATGGAAGCGGAACAGGAAGACTTGCAAGACCTGATTTTGACGCAAGTTCAAGTGCAGGCATTCCAAGCTTGTTTGATATTGCAATTTATGGTGCAGCGACTGGAGAAGATAAACTTATGACAAGTGCTTCACTTTCATCATTGACAATGAACTTTGATATGACTGATGGTAGACTATTATTAAGTGGTAGCTTTTATTCAGGATTCACAAGCAATACTAAATTCCTATCAGGACAAACTTTGACAGGCGGTAGTGTAGCAGGAACACCTAATTTAACAAGTGCTTCACCGACACAAATTGAATCATATTTTGATACAAAACAATTTGATGTCAATGGAACACCTGCAACAGCAGTAATCACAGGAGTTTCTTTCACTATTGAGAACAATTTAGCAAGAGTTGGTAGAGATTCTGCTGGTGATGCTGAAAATTATGCGTTTGGTGTGCCTTCTGTAAACATTACAGGGGAAATATCATTTATGTATGATGACAACTTTAATGATTCAGCAAACAATGTTCTTCAAGATTTTCTTGATGGCGATACTGCGACTTTAACATTGAAACAGGGATCAGGCTCAATTGATACAGCAGGCGAACTATCAATTGTTGCAGAAGTATATTCAACTGCGGTTAATTATGATTTAAATGCAGACACAGGTGCTATAATTACAATTCCATTTAAAGTTGTTCAACCAACTGCAAGTGGCGTAGCAAGTGGTACTGCGTTTGAGTTCATACACGTAGATGGCGTAACAAATTCAAGTTGGTAAAATAAGGGGGATTAGATGAAGGTTAATATGTTCAAAAAAGAGTGGGAAGTTAAGTCAATTACATATAAAGAGAAAAGAGAACTATGGCAATTAAGTTTAAATGCTTTCAAAGATGGAACGACAGATCAGGAAGCGTATTTTCAATTACTAAATAAAGTAGAAGATATAAGCGGATTATCTGAAAAGGATCTTGAAAAGCTGTCTATGGCTGACATAGATGCTTTGTTGCAGGAAATTTATTCTCAATATATGGGGCTTGAAAAAAAAGACTCATAGGACTTTGTTGTTATGTGTGGTTTTCCCAATTGGGTTTTCCACACATATCGTTGAGTTTTCCTTATAAAAGACAAAGCCCTTTAACTAAAAAAGTAAAGACATATAAGAATATAGATGACGTATGGGAAGAAGTGTATCTGCTACTTGAAAAGTGGCAAGATAACAAATTTTCTCTTGGGAGAAATTTATATTTTCATTTACCCCTATTTGCTGATCCTAAGTGGTTAGTAAATATGGAAGATAATAGATATTTAGTCGAATACAACTTAATGAAAGATTTTAATATACCTTTGGCACAAGATTTAGATCGTGCAGACGCAAGAAGAATTGAAATTTTTGAAATTATTAATAGAGAAATAAAATCAATACAAATTTATATGGGCGAACAAAATGGCAAATGATAAAAGAATAAGAATATTAGTCACCAGTGATACAAGAAATGCTGTAAAAAATCTTGATAAATTAGAAAGACAGTCAGATGAAACAAAACATTCGGCGTCTGAATTAAGTTCTACATTTAGAAATTTATTTGGTGCAGCGGTATTAGGAGCAGGTGTGAGAAGTGTTGTGCAAACTGCAAGCACTTTTGAAAGTTTAAGAACAAGACTTGTAGCCCTTAAAGGAAGCACAGAAGAAGGGGCAAAAGCGTTTAACGCATTTACTAAAATTGCAGCAACAACACCCTTCCAAGTACAAAACGTAGTAGAAGCTGGGGCAACATTAGAAGCATTCGGTGTAAGTAGTGAGGAATCACTTAAATCTATTGCAGACCTTGCAGCGTTTATGGGTACTGATATTGTAGATGCTTCAGCTGCTTTCGGTAGAGCATTTGCAGGTGGTGCAGGTGCAGCAGACATATTACGTGAACGTGGTATTTTACAGCTTATTAAAGATTCAGAAGGTATAGAAGATTTATCTAAATTAACTTTACCTGAATTTAGAGAAGCCCTTGAACGTGCTATGACAGATCCTGATGGTAAAATAGCAGGGGCAACAGATCTTTTAGCACAGACTTTCAGCGGTAAAGTTTCTAATATGCAAGACTCTATAGATCAATTGCAAAACGCAATAGGATCACGTATGCTTGAAGGTTTAGGAGATTTTGCTCTATCTGTTAAAGATTCAGCAACACAATTAGCTAGTTTTGTAGAAAATATGACAGATGAACAAGTTTCTGATATGGAAGAATTTTTAAAGACTCTTGCTTTAATGACAGGCGGATATTTTGCATTTAATGCAGCAGTTGTAGCTTCTAATGTAGGATTAGGCGTGTTCTTAAGAAGAATAGCAGTATTTGGTGCAGCGTTCGAAGTAGCCAACACAGTAATAAGAAATTTCTCATTAGTTCAAGAAAAAGTAGTTGGAGCAAGATTAGCATTAGCAGAATTTGATTTAGCAGCAGAAAAACTTGCACCTAACTTAGTATTAGGAACTGAAGAAACAATACAAGCAAGAATAGATCAGTTTAAAGAGCAACTTGTTGAAATTAAAAAAACTTCTCAAGGAACTGAATTTAGAAAAGGTATTTTCACTGAATTGCTTTTAGGTGCAGACGATGAAGGAAAAAGCACAGAAGAAATACTTGATGATATGAAGAAGTTTGCAGAAGGTGTCGTAGATGTAACAGGTACAGTAGTTGCAGGCAATAATGCTGTATCAGAATCAAATGAAAAAGTAGCAAATTCTAATAAGAAGTCATTAGAGTCAAGCATACAAAACATATCTGCACAGGGTAAGCTAAGTAAAGAACAAACTATCAATACTATTAAAAATAAAACTATGGAAGCGTCAGCATCACATATTGCTAATATATTTAAATCTGTACCATTTCCATTAGATGTAATTCTTGCAGCAGGGGCTCAGGCTACTATTTCAGGAATATTTAGCACAGTCACAGATAGTTTTGCAACAGGCGGTAGTTTTGTAACAAATAAAAAAACAACATTACCGATCGGAAATGGTATAGTTGTAGGAGATAATGCAAGCGGTATGGAACGTGTAGATATTACACCATTGCCTTCGCCTGTTCAAGCAGATCAGGGCAATATAACAATAAATATTACTGCACCATTGGTAGATGAAACAGTAGTAGATCATATTATTCCTGCAATACAAAGGGCTCAAAGGTTAGGATTATGAGCAATGTAACTACTGCTACAGCAAAAAATTTTATACCTAAAAAATTGTTTGGTATGAAAAAGAAAAGTATAAAACAAAAATTAAAAAAACCAAAAATTAAATTGAGGAGATATTAAAGTGGAACTTGGCAAAGGAACTAAATTTACATTCAGTATTGAAACGCTTATCAGTATTGCTGTAACAATATTTATGGTAGTCGGTCTATGGTTTAATTTGCAAGCTGACATAGAGGAAGCTAAGAAATTACCTGAACCGCCTATTAGTAGAACAGAATATGATTTAAAGGATCAAATGATAAGAAACTCTATTTTGAATACTGAAGAAAAAGTAGAAAAACTTGAAGATAAAGTAGATGACATTAAAGAAGATACACGCAGTATTAATGAAACTCTACTCAACATGAATAATAAATAAGGTATGGATTATGAGAAAATTGATAAATACGTGGTTATTGTGGCTTGGGCTGTCTACATCTTGGCTTTTTTCGCAATCAGTCAATTTGGATAGTATTCAATCTATTCAATTAATGAAAAACGAGTTTTGTGCAGTTATAGAAGTAAACGCTTCTTGGAATTGGCAAAATAAAATAGCGATAGAAAAATTAAAAAATTGCTATACAGGCTATGTAGATATTTCCAATAAAGACATAGGTGCAATTATTCAAAAAGAGTGGGATATTAAAGTTGTTCCTACTATTATTATTTTTGAATATGGTAAAGAAGTAAAACGATTTGAAGCAGATCTCAGTATGAAATTTAGAGAAGATGATATTTTAAATAAAATCAGACAAGAGATTATACAATAATTTTTGAAGGGATAACAGGCTATGTTTACAAACACTAATTACGAATCAAAGCTGTCACCTACAATGACAGAAAATTGGTTAGTACAGATATTTAAAAACAGCACAAGCGGTATACAAACAACTGATACGCCTGATTTGGCGTTGAGTTTTGCATCTACTGCTTTTAACAGCGTAGTGTATTACCCTGCTATATTAAATAAGCCAAGTATTTCATATTCGTTAGATCTTAAAAACTTTACTACTAATACAGGAAGCTTAACCCTAAATATTGGTAATATAGATATTGATGGCACAACTTTGCTTGGGACATTAGGTAAAAATTATCTTAATGCACACGTCAATATTTTAAGTCAAATAGATAACGACGCAACAGCTGCGAATGCATTACAAATTTTTAGCGGTAAAGTATCAAGCTTTGGATACAAGAATAATACTATTATTATGAACATCATATCTAATAGACCATTTCAAAACGTATCAATACCCCAAGGAAGAACAAGTAGCACAAACGAAGCACATAATAATAAAATTGTTCCATTAGTTTATGGAGATTATACTGCAAGCACAGGAAAAGCGTTTAACGCAGAAGTGTTTAAATGTCCATTTCATAAAAACGATGGTACTGACTTTATGTTTTTAATTCCTGAAGGAACAAGCGGATCTGATAAATTAGAGTTTTTTGATGATTCGATAAAAAGATTTTTGCCTTTAACAGATACTAATACTTCTATTGCAACAGTAGATAGTGCGAAAGTGTTAAAAGTTCCCAAAGCTATGAAACGTGTAGCAGAAGTATTTCCTGACGAAGTTCCTGCAAGCGAAGTTGTGTTTGGTACTGCTACTACTAAAACAGCAGGAGAGTTTGCTAATATAATTGATGACAACACAGGCACGTCAGTCACAGTAAGCAACAGCACAGGTTTTTCAAATGACATAGGCGGTTTCTTTGTAAAACTTATTATGCCTGAATTGCGTGGTAAAATAACTGACTTGAAAATATCTTTGGAAGCAACATTCACACAAGCATATTCTAATTTCGCAGCTTCTAATGGGTTAAGAGTGACTGTGCAAGATACAGCAAGTTTTATTAGTGCACCAAATTCTTCAGCACATTGTTTTGGTAGCCCTGCAAGAAGTCAATTAGAATCAGGAACTATTAGTGTTACAGACGTAGATATTACAGATTATGTAACCGATCATAATGCAACAGATGACGCAGGTTATTTACCTGATGATTGTTATTTGTATTTTGACTTCAATGCATTAGGCGGATCTGCTCAATATGCAGATTTTTCAGCTACTATAAAAGAAGTGTCCTTTAAAATAACAGCAGAAAACGATCTTGATAAAGAGCCTGTTGCTTCAACAAGCTTCAACGCAGGTATTGATGAAGTGTATTTAGGTAGAGATATTTTGACAGAAAGTTTTACAGGACACACTTCTGCAACTACTGCAAGTGATTTAAATAACCCTGTGGCTATACACAGGCAATTATTAGATGCTATTATAGATGTAGATGACTTTGTTGACAATACTGACATAGAAGACTCAGGATTTAAGACAGTAGCAGAATTAAGAGATAGCAACACATCAAGCCCTGCAAGTTCTACACATTGGAAAACAAGATTCAGTTCACACGATCAAGAGCCATTAGAAAAAGTATTAAATAAAATACAATATGAAGGGTGTTTCTTTTTTCAGTTTAACCCACAAGCACAACAAACTGCTTTAACAGGTGTTAGCCCTTTACGCTATTTTACTATAGACAATGGTGTACCTACTGCTGATATTGCATTAAGTCAAAATGATATAAGCGGTTATGAACTTGGAATTACAGAAGTTGGAGATCTCGAAACTAATTTAGTAATTAATTACAAACCACACCCTGCGGAAGATAGATATTTAAAACAAGCTACTTATACAGCAGATACAGGAAGTGGGCAAAATTTATCGCATGGAACTATATTTGAACAAGCTTCGCACCAAAAAGAAGAAGTCAATTTAGATTATGTTTTTGATTCAGTAGATGGAGCAGGCAGTGATAGAAATGATGACTTTGTTAATTTTAGAAGTTCATTGTTTGGAGATTATAAAACTACAATTAATGTAACATTAGTAAACCCTGAAAAGTATGGTATGATTCAAGTCGGAGATTTTATTGATTTTTCAAGCATACTTTTTCAAGATCTTGGAAGCCCATTTGATGAAATATCAGATACGTTTGATAGCTTTGTGGCTATGCCTACAAATTTATTTGGAGATACTTGGAGTAATAAAAGATTTATAATAACAAATTTAAAACGCAACATTGGATCGGTTTCCATTGGTTGTCGTGAAGTTTAGGAGAAATTATGTCGAGTTTTTTTGTTTATGATTCAATCAATCAATACAGAAGTGATAATACAATTAGTGAAGGAACATTTGGAGCAGGTTTTAGTGCTTCTGATTCTTTAACTGATCATAAAAGAGTTTCAGATCAAAATATTGGCACAGCTATTACAGGTGTTAATGCTAATGATGCTATTGCTTACACATTAGGCACTGGCGGAACTGCTAATGCTATTGCTGTTTATTTTTCAGGATCTGATGGTGTATTAGCCAATGGGGACGAAATGACAGTCAGGGCTGGAAACGCAGTTAATTCTTTAACAGCAGCTGGCAAAAGTTTTGCTTCTACTGAAAGCGGTTGGATAGTAAGCAATGTTCACGACAGTGCAAATTACACAGATGTAGGAAGTTATACGATATGGTGCGTAGAATTTAATGAAGCAATAACCAATGTTGCAGAAATTTTAATAGGTAGAAAATTAGATTTTGAAATAGAGCCTGATATAAATGTTCAAAGCAAAATAGAATATGAAAATTCAATTCAAAGATCATTAGGCGGAGTTGAATATGCATTGAATGTAAATCCTGGTCAAGAAGTTATTACAATCAGTTTTCAAAACATTTCATCTACCTTCAAACAAGACTTAACCACAATGCAAGATGCTATTAAAGGGGAAGGAAAGAAATTTCTTTACTATGATGGTAGCTCTTATCATTGGGTTAGACTGAACGAAACAATGACCTTCACTGAAGTTGCTGATGGCAGATTTGCAACCCAAATCAGAATGCGACAGCAAATTCAATAGCCTGAATACAAAAAAGCCCCATTGATTTGGGGCTTCTTTGTTTGTGAGGTAACTAACTAACTGATTTTGATAAAGTATCCATAGACACATCTTGTTCCATCTCTCGAACAATCATACGTATCTTGAATAACCCCATCGACTACTGCACAAAGGTGTTTAGACACTCTTGCGATTATCTTACCTTTGGGCAATTCTTCGGCTTTTAAGTGCATTTTACAGCCTGTTCCTATACCCATTGTTGAAACAAACTTATATCCCAAACTTTCCAGATAAGGGCGGTACACTTGTTTGTAAACACCATTTCTTGGTGTATTACCCTTTCTCTTTAATGATCTTGCAACTTTAGTTCTTTTGCTTTCAGCATATTCTTTGTTTGCAGATTTTAAATCATCATACACTTTTTGATACGGAAGCCCTGTTACAATAGATATGCTTCTTGTAACACAATCTCCTGCATTTCCTTTGTAACCTGATTCGGCTCGACCGCCATCATTATATTCCCAGACTTTGTTCATTATTTATTCTCCTTAACGTGTTTTGCCATTTCATCAATTGAAGCAACGTCAGTAGGTAATACACCATAATCTTTGTCAGTTTGCCAGTGTAATGCACCTGCGTCATTGCCTTCATCATCACTACTTAAAAAGAAAGTAGCACCGCCTTCAACTTCAAATACCAAACCTGTGCTTGAGTATTCATCGTCTTTGTCCCAAGTTTGCCATTGAACGTTTGTTATCTTTTTATTTAAAAGCAAATTCTGTGCTTCTAAATACCATTTATTATTTCTTTTAAAATCATCTTGTTTCATTTTTATATTTCCTTTGTTAGTTAAACTCATAATACTTGAATCTGTGAATAACCTACACAAAAGACAACAATTGCTGTGTATTAAGTGTTTTAGATCTTGCCCTTATTATCATTATCTTTATTTTTATGAATATTATTATCTTTATTCTTATTGTGATTAAAAATTGTTTTTAATGGCTTAAAAAATTTTTTAACCCCAAATAAAAGATTTTATCAATAAAAATTATTGTTAATAGTTAATTTTATGCCCAAATTTGTTATATGTTTTATAGATTTTTAACAAAATTATTCAGGATCTTAGGAACTTGGGAAGGATATAAAAATGGGCGTAGTTAGAGATTATAATGAACATTATGGAGATATGATAGACGAAAACGTAGAATATGAAATATATGTTGTTTGCATTGATCTTTATGGAACTAATGGTAAACCTACCAAACATTTTAAAAAACATTACGATAGGTTAAGAAAAAATGAAAAGTTTAGGGATATAATAAAAGAACGACTAATAAAGGAGATTATGCAATGAGTGTTAATAAAGGTTTGTTTAGTTCTAATAAAGACGATTGGCGAACTCCGAAATGGTTATTTAATGCATTACACAATCATTTTAAATTCGATTTAGATGTTTGTTCTGATGAAAAAAATGCATTATTACCTAAGTATTATACAAAAGAAAATTCTTGTTTAAATAAAAATTGGGAAACTTGTAATTTTATGAACCCCCCATATGGAAGGGAAATAAATAAATTTGTTAAAAAAGCATACGAACAATGGGGAATTAATTGCACTATTGTTGCATTATTACCTGCAAGAACAGATACAAAATGGTTTCATAATTATATATACAATAAAGCATCAATGGTGTTCATTAAAGGCAGAATAAAATTTGAAGGTGGGGAAAAACTTGCACCTGCACCTTTTCCTAGTATGATTGTTATATGGTGGGGTATGAAAAAAATTAATGATAAAGATTTTCTTAGCGAAGAAAACATATTAAAGTTAATAAATGGAGCGAAAATATGAACGAATTAGTATATAGAAAAAATGAATACAATGGTTGGAAGAATTACGAAACTTGGAATGTAATTCTTTGGATTAATAATGATCCAATATTTTATGAGTCTTTAAAAAGCATTTACAATAAACGCTATAAATATCAAGCTGTAATAAGACCTTTAAAAACAATTTACGAAGCTTGGTTGTTGCATTGTGATTTATACAAAGCAAAAACACCTGATGGCGTACTTTGGGCTGATAAAAAGATTGATCTTGATGAAGTCAATGAGCATTTATGTGAAATGTTAAGTAACGAGGAATAAAATGAAGATAACTATTAAAGACGTACCAATAGAATTGTTTGATGCTAATATAGAATTATTAAATGGCGGACAACCTAAAAAAGAATTGCTTGATAAACTTGTTAAAGGATATGAAATTGTCAGGCAAGAATATGAAATGAAAATAAAACAACAAAAAGCTGACAAAGCAAGTAGACCTGACGAAAGTCAACGTATAACTTCAGCTAATCCAGCTTCTGTCGAACATAAGAAAGAAGGTAAAAATGAAACACTTAGATAACTATAAGACTGTGGCGGAACGTTTACAGGCTTTTGACGAAGATCACGAAAATGCATCAATAACTTGTGAATACAAAATAGACAAAGAGTGGAACAATTCTTTAACTGATAAGACTTGTAATGCTTTTTTTGTTCAAGCAACTATTGTCCCTGACGTAAGCAACCCTGATAGAATTTTTACAGGAGTTGCATATGAAACTGATGACGATGGGTTTGTTAATAGGAAAAATGCATTAGAAAATTGTGAAACTTCTGCAATTGGACGTGCTTTAAGCAAATGCGGTTATATTGGACAGGAAATGAATATTGCCACAGAAGATGTAATTGAAGTTGCAAAAAAAGAATCAATTGGAAAACCTACTAACAAGCAGATTGAAACATTAAACAAAACAATGAACGAATGCCGAAAAGCAGGTTTATTAAGTTTAACTGAAATTGATCGTTATAATGCAAGCTTAAAGACTATGGACTTAAAATTATGGTCTGACACTTTAAAAGCATTAGACAGCAGATTAATTAAAGATAATTTAGAGAACAAAAAGAAAGTCGAAGGAGATCAAGATGAAAATTGAAAAGAATAATAAAGGTTTAGCATTTATAAATAAGTATGCTGAAACCGATAAACACCCAAAATACAAAGGCTCTTGCAAAGTCAATAATGAAGAATATGATATTGCGATTTGGATTTCAACAAGCACTAAAACAGGCGAAAAGTATTTATCATTGCAATTCACTGCGGAAGAAGAAGCTAAAAAATATAAGAAGGAAGAAGAAGAATCAGCGGAACTACACCCTGACGAACTTCCATTTTAACTATGGGGAAAGTAAAATTATTTGCAAGTGATGTTATATTTAGCAAGTACATAAGAACACGTGATAATTGGACTTGTCAACGATGTGGCAAGAAATATGATCCGCCAACTTCTGCTTTGCATTGTTCGCATTTTTGGAGCAGAGGAAATTGGAGTGTTCGCTTTGATGAAGATAATTGTGAAGCTCTATGTTATGGCTGTCACAGTCATTTAGGAGGAAACCCTGTTTTGCATATGGAACATAAATTAGCAAAGCTTGGGCAAAAACGATTTGATGCATTACGTGAAAGAAAAAACGAAAATTTAAAGTCAGGACAAAAAAAATATCTTTTGTCTAACGATTTTAGGAAAGAAATTCGTTTAATGTTAGATAACTTAAATTTAAAAAAATCAGAGGACTTTTATGACTATGATTAAAATGAAAGGGGTATATAATGTCTAAAAGACAAGTTGAAAATACAATATGGGAAGAAGTTTGGTTTATGGATTTAGAGGTGCAGTATAAACTATTAGTGCTTTATTTTTTTACTACTTCTAACCACGCAGGATTAGGAAACCTTAATTTTAGAATCATAAATACAATTTTGGGCTTTGAATATAAAAAAGAAGAAGTGTTGAAAAACCTTAAAGAACATTTGAGGGAATACAAAGAAGGCAAATATCAGTTAAGAAAGTTTATGAAGTTCCATTACACCGAAGGCAACAATAGCAATCAATACAAAAATGCAATAAAGCTTTTAAAATCAGAAGGACTCTATGACGATTATCACGATAGAGTTATAACTGCTGACGATGAAAGTGATTATTCTGATAGTATGGTTTCAGAAAAGTTCTTACGAAATGGAGCAAGATAATGAAAGATAATTTGAAGCAGTTAGTCAAAGAAGCATTAGAATTAAGTGTATATGTTAGAAATTCAGATCACAAATTAGTTGCTTGGATTTGGCGACAAGAATTAAAAGATCAATGGGGAGATGACGTAATTAACTTATTAAATATGGATAAATTAACAAGCTGGGAATCTATTGCAAGATGTCGTAGGAAAATACAAGAAGAACACCCTGAATTGCGTGGCGAAGCTTGGAATGATCGGCAAAAAAAATCTGTTGAAGTAGCAGTTGATATGACAAACTATGAGCCGACATTATGAAGAAGGGCGAATTTATCAGGAAATTGGGCGGTTATAAAAAACTACAAGAAAGTATTTATGTTAAACCAAAGCAAAATAGAAACGATAAATGTGATTGTGGCAGTGGCAAAAAATATAAAAAATGCTGTATGCTTGATGAAATGGAATTGTTGTCTACTTGTTGTGGTGCAGGCGGTTTAGGAAACATACACGAATTTCAAGATGAACACTATGGTTTGTGTGGCAAGTGTAGAGATCACGCAAGCTTTCAATACGAGGAAATGTAAAATGAACGAAGAACAGATGTTAAAAAATGGACATAAAGCAATTAAGATACAAAAACTAATAGATAAATTATTAGATAAACTTGATAAGATTGGTTATGAGTATATGAACAATAACAATCAATCAGCTATAAGGAGAAAAAGATAATGGCTAAATCACACCCAACATACGATCAGTGGGGTAAAAAAGCAGGCACGTTCAAAGAACGTATGCAAAAAGCTAAACCCTTATATGCTTACACAGAAGAAAGAGCAGAATTTGAAAAAGAGTGGTACAAAGAACATGGAAATGGCTGGTGGTTTTTTCAAGGAACTACTATAAGACATCAAAATGTTATAAAAACTTTTACCGAAAAAGATAAAGATATGTTTGTAAATATGTGGCAATACTATGTGCCAAATAAAAGAGAGGATAATAAAAATGATAAATGATACAGATTCAAAAGTATATATAAGTTTGCTACACAAATGCATAAATGATTCATTAGGGCAAATTCAAGAAATAAATATAGAAAAGCTAAAAGGCAATCAAGAGGAATTTAGAAGAATAGTGAGCTGGATTTATTTTGATAACTACGAACTTTTCAATAAAAATGTTAAAGCAGTTTTTGGCGACGATCAAAACAAAATGACAGAAGAACTTGCTGATTTGGTAAAAGATTTGACAAATTCAAGTGATAACGTTAAAGCTTAACAAAAGGAAAAAAAATGAACAAAAAAAAATACGCAATACACGAAGCTTTGGATAATTACGAATACAGGTTAAAAAGAAATAAAGTTTTACGAAACCCTGATAAAATGACATTTGATCCAGAGTTCGCAGCAATACAATACGAGCATAAAATGATGTTGGCTAATACAGGCATTAGACAATATTTGAAATACAACACAGACGCAAAATTTATATTATTTATGTTTGTGTATTTGCTTGTAGTTGCATTTTCTTTTTTATTGTTGTATCTTTTGTAATAGATGCTACAACATTTTGAATATTATATTGATGACGAATATCAAAAGTCAGAAAATAGTATTCTTTATGGAAAAGCAATAATAGTTGCAATGTCAAGAAATCATAAGCAGTCTTGGACTAAAAAACAACGTGAAGTGTATTTTTATCACGACACAATGACTTATGCTAAGATTGGTAAAATATATGGCATTACACCGCAGTCTGTTAGTAAGATTTACAAACGTTCTGTAAAAAAGTTAGAAAAAATTGTCAAAAAACTCCTAAAAGATAGGTGTTGTTATAATAGGGTTATTGGTTAACCAAGCAGGGCTGGTTTAGTTCATTTTCCAGCCCATTTTTCTGAAAACAGGGTTACAATAAAAAAAAATTATATCTAACAATATCTACACTTACAGCAATTCAGCTGATTCAAATATACATTTTAAGGGTTAAAATTTCCATATATATAGATGGATATTGATAAACTACTTAAACAAATAGATCAAGAAACTGCTAATGCGGAAGTAGGACACGAAGCATTTAACAGGACTAAGAATATGCGAAGATTTAGTCAAGGCAGTATAGAAAATATTGTTCTTGCTGATCCAAATGGCGACGAAGAACACACACCCCCTGACGATTGGGACGCACATTCAACATTTGATGAGGAAAATTACAGCATAGAGTATGATGATGAAGATTATTGAAAAAAACATTAGAGATCTTAAACAAGCAGATTACAACCCAAGACAATTAACAGAAAAACAACATAAAGAATTAACAGACTCTTTAGAAAAGTTTGGTTTTGTTGATCCTGTGCTTGTGAATAAAAATAAAGCAAGAAAAAACATTATTATTGGCGGACACCAAAGAGTGAAAGTTGCTACAATGTTAGGCATTGAAAAAGTACCCTGCGTAGAATTAGATCTTAACGAAGAACAAGAAAAAGAATTAAATGTCAGATTAAACAAGAACACAGGAGAGTGGGATTGGGATATGTTGGCAAACAATTTTGATACAGGCGAATTACTTGATTGGGGCTTTGTTGAACAAGAGTTAGGAGTAGACAGTGAAAGTTTGACTTTTGATGTTACAAATAATTACAATGAAACAATCGAATACCCTGAAGACGCAGAAGCAAGTCACGTACGTATGATCCAATTATTCTTAAACGACGAAACTGAACCAGTGTTTAAGAAAATGGAATTAGAATTAAGAGAAAAGTTTGGCACAGACAACGTTACAGACACTGTGTTTAAAGCTTTGGAGTTTTTGATTAATGGCTAGAGAAATTTATTTAGATCCTGTGTTAGATGATAAGTCAGCTGCTAAATTAGCTGGTGCATTGTTAGACGACACAAGTTATAAGATTTTAGTAGATTATGACGCAGACGTATATGATAAAGAATCAGGCAAAGTATTAGCAAAATTTAGGAAAAATGTAATACCTGCTAATATTGCTCAAACTGCTTATGAAAATTTAAAGGGTGCAGCGACAGCAACAAATAACAGGAACAAAGCATCAGGAACAGCTGGTAGTAAAAGATTAAAAAAAGATGGATCTGTTTCAAATACAAATGGTGCAGATCAAGTTAATAGCGGAATTATAGGATATTTTGATAGAAATGTAAGATTTCCTTATTGCAGACAAACCGCTTTTAATCAAAAAGAATTTGAGAAATTTAAAAAAGCGTATGGTATTATTAAGTTTGTAGACAATCAATATAGCGATCTTATGCCAGACGAATATCAATTGCAACGAAAAGTAGCAGACGAAACTGCACAAGATTTTGTTATTAAAGATACTGCATTTACCACAGTCACAGTAAATAAAAATTGGCAAACAGCAGTGCATACAGATAAAGGTGATTTTGAAAAGGGCTTTGGCAATCTTGTAGTGTTACGTGAAGGAAGATACGAAGGCGGTTATTTTGTTATTCCACAATGGGCAGTAGCATTTGATATGCAAAATTGCGATTTATTATTATGTGACGTTCATCAATGGCATGGAAACACGCCAATTACAAAGATTGACGAAAAAGCTACAAGAGTTTCTTTAGTAATGTATTATAGACAAAATATGACACACTGCGGAACAGCAACAGAAGAACAAGAAATAGCAAAACAACGTGAAATAAGATCAGGGGCAAGTATATATTGATGTGCGGAATTGTAGGATATAGTTCACAAGATCCAAAACCAAATCACTTTGCAATACTTCATAACTTAATTATTGAAAGTTCAGTACGTGGGCTACATAGTTATGGTTACAGCTTTGTTAAAGACGATAAACTTATAACAAGAAAATATCACGAATTAGACGACATTTCTTTTCCTGTGTCAGATAAAATCATTTACCACAACAGGTATTCTACGTCAGGTGATTATAAAAATCATAAAAACAATCAGCCAATACATATAGACGATATGGCATTAGTGTTTAATGGTGTTATTGATATGAGAACAAAACACCAAATGGAAAAAGCACATAATATCACTATGGAAACTGATAATGATGGCGAAATACTAATTCAACGATGTGGAAACGATAAAGAATTAATAACAAGATTTGTAAATGACATTAAAGGAAGTTTTGCTGGTATTGTTTTAGATTCCGAGAATAAAATGTTTGTTATACGTAACAAGAAGCGACCTTGCTGGATATTTGAATATGAAAATGCAACTTTTATAGCTTCAACAAGAGATATTTTTAAAAGAGTAGACGATACTTTTGAGCCAACGCCTATTAAAGCTGGTGTGTTATATGAATTATAAATTAGAAAGAGCTATGCGTAAAGACGCAGATCTTATTAAAGCTATACACAAACAAGACAAAGAACACATAGGATCGTTTAATTTATTTCAGGTGTGGGATAAGTATTTAACAGAAAACACGACTTATAAATTTTTAGTATGTGAAGAAAAAGGGTTTGTCAGGTATGGCTGGTCTAAAAAATATAGTTCTTGGGTAATATACGAGATCGGCGTATTAGATGAATTTAAAAAACAGGGCGTAGCGAAGTTTATTGTGGAAAACTTACCAAAACCTATGACTTTAAAATGCAATCTTGATAATGAAGCTGGAAATAAATTTTATGAAAAGATTGGTATGACAAAAGTAGGTAAAGCACAAACAAAGAAGGGTATTCCACAAAATATTTGGCAATGGTAGATGAATTTATTGATTATCACGTTCAATCATCTAAAGCAAAAGACATTGATCCAGCCAATGATTGTTTGAGATATGTAAGTGATAGATTTGAATTAAATATTGAACAACGTTATTGGTTAGCTTTTTTATATGCTTGTTGTTATTCAGGAACGACTGTGTATTATATTTACAATGAATTTCCTGACTTTGAAAACGTAGACGAAGGCAGATTACAACGCTGGTGGGACGCTAATAAACAAAAGACTGTGTTCCAAACAGACAGATTGAAGGTAAAATCTTTTAATGAGTTTGTTAATATCTTCAAATCATACAAACAGCTGCTCAATGGCTTAACGCAAGAAGAATATTTTAATTCCCTGAAACAGCCGAATAGACAGATGACTTATGACAATTGTTATCAGGATCTGATGAAAATACATTACTTTGGCAGGTTTACTATGTTTATTTACTTAGAAATGGTAAATGTTTTAACAGGGTTTGATTTAGAGCCAACGTATTTAGACTTAAAGAATGCTGAAAGTTGTAGAAATGGTTTAGTGTATAGTTTAGAGCAATACGAATTAGATACACATGGAACAAAAAAGAAGTTAAATAAAAACCAACTTGGCTATTTACAATATCAATTTGAACTAATGAAAGAAGAAATAGAACAGCTTGATATACAGCATACAAACATTTGGAACATTGAAACAACGCTGTGTGCTTACAAAAAGTATAAACGTGGCAAACGTTATGTTGGATATTATATAGATCGTCAGCGTAAAGAAATAGAAAAAATGCAAGATCTTGTTATAGATGGTGTCAATTGGCAAGTATTATGGGATTTTAGAAACGAAACGTATGAGAAAAAATGGTTAAACGAGTTGTAGCAATAGGCGGTGTTCCTTGTTCAGGAAAAACAACATTAGTAAGAGAAATACTAAACAATGTAGAAGATGAGCCTAAGTTCTTTAAATATGGGCTGTTAAGGGGCTATATCTCAGACAACGTAGCAATTTTAGGTATTTATAAGCCTGAAGATACTTTTGGCGGTACAGACAAGTTGTCTATGGCAGTTCAAAAAGATTATGAAAAGTTTTTAAAGATAACTGACTATAATGTTCTCTTTGAAGGCGACAGGCTGTTTACAGAAAAGAATTTATTACATATACACGAGAACTATGAGCAGAAGTTTATTGTTTTAGATCTTGATGAAGAAACGCTGGAACAACGACACGTAGACAGAAATGATACGCAGTCAGATCAGTTTAAGAAGTCAAGGCACACTAAAATACAAAATATATTAAACAACACACGTTTACAACCTGATTTGGAAGTAATTCAAATAAGGGATAAACAGAAAGCAGGAATAATTGCTAAGAAAGTAATAAAGTTCCTGTTTTAACAGGGAATTAACAGGAAATGGCAAAATTTACAAAGGGCAAATCAGGAAACCCAAAGGGACGCCCAAAAGGCACAACAACTATCAATGGAATATTAAAGAAGATAGGATCAGAACAGCTACCTGAAGCAGATATAGATAAATTAGAATTTATTATGCGTAAAGTATTTGAATTTGCAGTGAAGGGCGAAAGCTGGGCAGTACACTTCATAGCAGATCGTTTAGAAGGTAAGCCAAAACAGACAATTGGGTTACACGAAGTTAATGACGAGCCAATAAAGGTATTTGACATTAATGAAGTGGAGGATTGACGACACAAGAAGGTCTATTCTTTTTGATGAATCAAGATACAAAATTTTGGTTTGTGGTAGAAGATGGGGCAAAACTTTCTTTTCATTAATTTGGTTAATGAACGAAGAATTGAAGCCGAACGAGAGAAGGTGGATAATATACCCAAGTTATCGTCAGGCGAAAATGGTAGCTTGGAACTTGTTAAAGCGTGTATTCAGCGGTAAAGACGTTAAGATCAATGAATCAGAATTATCTGTAACACTTAATAATGGGGCTAAAATAGAACTCAAAGGAGCAGATAAAGAAGATAACATACGTGGTGTTAGTTTGCATAAAGTAGTATTAGACGAATATGCTTATATGAAACCAAATGTATGGGGAGAGATCGTTCAACCTATGTTAGCTGAAACAAAGGGACAGGCTTTATTTGTAGGGACGCCAACAGGTATACAAAATCATTTTTATGATATGTATGTGAAGGGACAATTAGACAATTCAGACTATAAATCTTGGCAGTTTACTACTATTGAAGGTGGGTTTATTTCGCCTGACGAAATAGAAAGTGCAAAAAAGAATTTAGACGCAAGCACATTCAGACAGGAATATGAAGCAAGTTTTGAAACCGCTTCTAACAGATGTGCTTACAATTTCAACAGGGATATACACGTGAAAGAAATGGAAAAAAGTGCACGTATGTTCTGGGGGATTGACTTTGGTGTATCAAGTTATATGACAGCTATTCTAATGTGTGAAAATACAGCGGGGGAAGTTTATGTGTTTGACGAGATCGGATTACAAAACTCTAACACGTTTGAATTAGCAAGACTTATGCAACAAAAAGCAAAGGGGCTTCCTGTTTACCCTGATCCAGCAGGGAAAGCAAGAACAAGCAATAGCACAAAGTCAGATCATAGGATATTGCAGGACGCAGGATTCACAGTGATTAGTAAAAAAGCAAACCCTACGCAGAAAGATAGATTAAACGCATTGAACAGAATGCTGGAAGATGCAACAGGCAAACACAAGTTGTTTATTAACCCTAAGTGTAAGAACACAATTAGAGATTTAGAATTAACAACATTAGAAAATGGGCACATATTAAAGACAGAAACGTTATCACACTTTCTTGACGGAGTTATGTACCCTATTGAATACAGGTATGGATTTAAAGGTCAGGCAAACACAATAGAATGGTAAAATAAAGGATTAAAATGATAATTACAAATTTGACAGAGAAGATGTTGTATGACTTATTAATGGATACGATTGAAGAAGGATATGACAAGCAAATGGAAGAAAGAGAACGTCTGCTTGATTATTATGAAGGGGTAAACCTACAACAAGATCTTAAGCAGTATTTTGACAGTGAATCTCTTTCACAAATACCGCCTATGTATATTAACTTGGTAAGAAATATTATTTCAAGACGTGCATTGGTATATCAACAAAGCCCTGTAAGATATAACGACAAATACAATGAAGTATTAGGCAACTTTGATAGTTTTATGAAACAATTTGAGCAGCTTACTTACCTATTAGGTACAGAAGCTTTGTATACACACTGGGACGACGAAAACAAAGAATTAAAATATAGACCTATACACTTTTTTGTCCCCTTCTTCAAGCCAAACGAGGACGAGCCATTTGCAATTATGTATCAGGCTGAGAGTCAGTTAATGGCGAGATCAGAAGACGCACAGTATATGTTTTGGAGTAAAGAAACTGATGATATGGAAGGTAAACACTTTATGATCAGTTCACGTGGGAAGGTTACTTCTGTTGTCCCTGATGACAGAAACCCTTATGGCGATATTATTCCATTTAACATAGCACACCGACACCCATACACTAGGGACTTTTTTAGAGAAGGGGCAAATGATTTAGTTGATGGTATGCGATCTATCAACATTATGCTAACAGAATTGGCTTTGCATGGAAGATTCCAATTGGGACAGCCTTTATTTACTGGATTAGATACTGAACAACGTATCACAATGGGGCAAGATAAAGCGATAGTGCTTCCTGAAGGGGCTAACTTTTCTTATGCAAGCCCAAGTGCCGATATTAATGGTATGATTGAATCTACGAAGTATATGGTGGACTCTATTGCTCAAGCAAACAATGTTAGAATTAATTGGACTGACAAAGCACAAGAATCAGGACTATCTAAAAAAATGAGTGAATTAGATCTTATGGACTCTTTACGATCTGACACCGAACAGATTTATAGACCATTTGAAAAGCAACAATTTGAAATTGCTAAACGTATTTGTGAAGTATCAGGCGGAATTAATTTAGGCGATCAATTCAGTATTGATTTTTCTGAGAGAGAAGTGCCAATGTCGCAACAAGAGGAAATACAATATTATACGTGGGCTTTTGACAACGATCTTGAAACAAGACAGTCATACCTAAGAAAGAAAAACCCTGATTTACAAGAAGAAGAAATACAGCAGATAGTAGAACAGCTTGACTCAGAAGTGCCAAGCAAAGAAAACGAAACTCAATCAATTATTGATAAAATAGGCGAGAGAGTTGGTTAATTTAGACTTTTACAATAAAGAAATAGCCAATATACAACAAGAATTACTAAACAAATTAGATAATGTTGTAGCAGGGCTTTCTACGCTTACTGACACAGAATTACTGCAAGTAGCACAACAAATAGACTTTTATTCAGAAATGGAAAAAATAGGATACGCTGGGCTACTGAGTAAAGTAAGCAGTACGTATGATGATGAAATAGCCATTATATATGCTGAACTTTCTAATAGACAATTAGCAAAGATCTCTGCGTCAAACGTAGAAGTGTTAAGACAACTGAAAGAGTTTGAATTATCTTTTTTAAGTGATGGGGTTAAACAATACTCTAATCAAGTTAAAGTTGCAATGTTGCGTGGGTTAATCACAGGACAAAGCACAGCACAAATTATGGAATCACTCACAGCTACGTATGGTGTAGGAAATTTCATTAGCAGTTCTCAGTCTGCTTTTTTAATAGAAGACTCTTTTTCAAGATTTTCGCAGTCTGTTACAGGTAAAGTATATGAGGATTTTCCTGAAACGAAATTCCAATATGAGGGACCTGTTGATGGAAAAACAAGACAGGTTTGCAGAAGAGCATTAGCTTCTACAGGACAGGGGCTTACAAGAAAAGAAATAGACAAGTTAGGTTATGTCAATTTTACTGACAGGGGCGGTTATAATTGTAGACACAGATGGGTAAAAGCAATAGTCAAGTTTACCCCTGAACAATTACAAGCGAGAAAAGGATTATACCAAGATGAAGATTAGAAACATAGTCAAAGGAAGTGCACAGCAAATGAAGCTTGTCGCACAAGACGCTATTTCTTTAATACAAGTAGATGCTATGCGTAATGGTATGTTCCAAAACAATAGAAGCGGATTTGGCTATTCAGATCAATACAAGAAGTATAAAAGCAATAGTATGCGTGGTGTCAAGACAGGGCAAAAGCTTAAATCATATAAAAGCAACAAAGCCCCTGACACGACTACTACTTTTGTGAATATGCGATTATCAGGAACTACATTTGATAATATGATGGCTAAGGGCAAAACCAATCAGGGCATTATAACCTTTACTAAAAATGGTAATGTAGTATTGTGGAACAAAGATCGTGGCTATGATATTTTTGATTTAAGAGATAAAAACAGAGAATTAGTTGCGGAAGAATACGCAAAAAGAATTTTGGATAGAAACATTAAAAAGTATGTATCCAAAACTATAACAATAAAATAGGAGGACAGATGTCCGAAGAAAATAAAATAGTAGAAGAACAAGCAGTAGCAGAAACTCCTACACAGGAAACAGAAGTAAATGAAGAACGTGGATCACTAATTGCAGAAAGCAAGAAGTATCGCACTAGGGCTCAAACAGCAGAAGCCAAGTTGAAAGATCTTGAGGAAAATTTAAAACTACAAGAACAAAAACAACTCGAAGAAAAAGAGGAATTTAAAACTCTTTACGAAACTTCTCAAAAAGAACTCAGTCAGTTGAAACCAATTGTTGAGCAATTTGAAATACAAGAGAAGCAAAGACGTGAACATCTGCTGTCCCAACTTTCTGATGACGAACAAGAAATATACCAAGATCTACCAACAATTAAGTTGGAAAAGCACGTAGAAAGAATGGGAAATAAAAAAGTGCAAATATCTGACGCCAAAGAAGTCACTTCAAGTGGCAAATTTGCTGAAAATACGAAATGGGGAGATTTATCAGACGCAGATCGTGAAAAAGCAAAGAAAAATCCAAAACTTTGGAAGCAGATTGTAGATGGGTATAGAAATTAAAAACTATATTTTCTAAGGGGGAAATACAATGGCAGACGGAAATGTAACTCCAACAACAGCTGCAAATTTCATTCCTGAGATGTGGAGAGATGCAATTTTAGATTATGCAGAAAGACGCTTTGTCTTACGTAATCAAGTATCTGACTTCTCAAGTATGTTAGCAAGCGGTGGAGACATCCTAAATATACCAAAAGTAGCAGAAGAAACTGCTGCGAGCAAAACAGCAGGAAGTGCTGTTACATATACAAACAACACAGATGGTGTAGTTCAACTTGCAGTTGATCAACATCACTATGAAGCAAAAAGAATCGACGACATAGTAAGAGTACAAGAAAGTGCTGACTTATTCAATGCATATGCACGTTCAATGGGCTACGCTTTGGCTAAGAAAGTTGAAAACTATCTTGCTTTAGAGATTCAAAAAGGTACTGGTAACGACATTCAGTTAGGAACTGACGACGTTATGACAGCTGCATTAGTAAGAGATGGACTTGAAAAACTTCTTGATGCTGGATATGACTATGGAGATGGCAATACTTTTATGTACGCTAATCCAAAAGCATATATGTCTTTACTTGGAATTGGCGACTTCACAAGTGCAAACTTAAGAGGTGACGCTGAAAATCCAAACGTAACTGGTAAGATCATCAACGCTTATGGTATGGAATTATACCCAAGCACAGACTGGGCTGAAGGTGGTACTGCTACTACTGAAGCTGCTTCTATTTTTAGAAGAGAATCAGTTTACTTTGCACAACAAGTAGCTCCAAGAGTTCAAAGTTCTTATGACATTGATCATCTTGCAACTTCTGTTGTAGCTGATGTTTTATTTGGTGCTGCGTTATCACACGCTGTATCTTCAACATCACTGGGTATTGTAAACTTCAATAATGTTTCTTAATAGCATTAATTGAAATCGGTTGAATATGGGGGTAATTCATTTTACCCCTATATTATCATTAAAAAAGAATTTTAAGGGGAAATAGATGCCAATATACGAATATAAATGCACTTGTGGTGCAAGATTTGAAACAGTGCAATCAATGAATGATGAAAAATTAGTGGAATGTAATCCAAAAATTCACGATTGCAAGGAAGATGGAAAACTTACAAGATTAATTAGTAGCCCAATGATTATTTCTGACGATATTGGCAGGGGTACTAAACGAATGACAGATGAACACATACGTAAAGAGTTAGACATAGATTAATGAGTGCTAATACTAATTTAGGATCAACCCCTGTTAATCAGGGCTATGTTCAGTTAATACACACAGGCGAAACAGGTGGTATTAGTGGGACTTTGCGTACATTGTATGATGGAGATGGGACTGCAAGTGATTTGCAGATCGCATCTGACAAAGTAAAAATATCTACTGAATTATTTATTGGAAGTAAAACTCTAACAGAATTTGTACAAGATACAGTAGGTGCTATGTTTAGTAGTAATACTGAAACAAACATTACTGCAACCTATCAAGATGACGATGGCACAATAGATTTAGTATCAAGTGGAGAAGTAACTCTTACAGGTAGTCAAACCTTATCAAACAAAACTTTAGCAAGTCCAACTTTTACTGGAGATATAGATTTTAGTGATGCTACTACGCCAAAGTTTACTATAACAGATACTACAAATTCTGTTAAAACTGAAATGCGTTCTACTGATACTACTGGACATATTGGAACAACGACAGACAATCAAATGGTTGTTATGAGAAATGGTATTGGGCATTTGACTCTTTTTGGTCTATATACAATGCACAACAATGGTGGTCTTGATTTAGATTTTAGAGCAAAAGATAGTAGTGGTAATGTAGTATTTAAAGTAAATGCAGGAACATCTAAAACAGAAATATCAACTTTACTATTAGATAGTGTAACAATCTCAACAATACAAACAGGAAGTGAATCCTTTGCAGACAATGACACTTCTTTAATGACTTCTGCAGCAATCAATGATAAGATAGGCACAGAAGTAGCAAGTCTTGTAGACTCAGCACCAAGCTCACTGGACACTTTGAACGAATTAGCAGCAGCATTAGGAGATGATGCAAACTTCTCTACAACAGTAACAAACAACATTGCAACAAAATTAGCAAAAGCATCTAACTTATCAGACTTGGCAAATGCTTCTACTGCAAGAAGTAACTTAGGCGTAGATGCAGCAGGTACAGATAACTCAACTAATGTTACTTTAGCAGGATCTTTAGATTATATCACATTAAGTGGTCAGCAGATCACAAGAAATGCTATAGATCTTACAACAGATGTTACTGGTACTTTGCCAGTAGGTAATGGTGGAACAGGATTAACTTCTATTTCTACTTTGTTAAATTCAAATGTAACACCTTCTTCATTAGGATTAGTTATTGGAACTAATGTACAAGCATCTAATGCTTTTCTAGATGACATCTCATTATTAACAGGAACAGGTGCTGGTGGGAGTTTCGTAGGTGCTGACCATGGTAAATATATTACATTTGATTTTAGTAGTGCAGGTTTTATATTATCTTCATCGCAACCTATTGTTACTTCAGGTAATACTCAAGATGGTTTATTAACATATCATTCTTCAAGTGTAGCAAGT
>TARA_R100001460_G_scaffold7521_1_pt1 | contig 31908 bp, 47 predicted proteins | sample TARA_R100001460 | Tara Oceans TARA_R100001460 (sample SAMEA2622190) | marine metagenome | biome: marine biome (ENVO:00000447); feature: surface water layer (ENVO:00002042); material: "saline water (ENVO:00002010), including plankton (ENVO:xxxxxxxx)" | depth 5 m | reverse complement strand
TTTGTGTTTTACCATATCGGGCATGTGGACTGGAAGTTCCTTACCGACCCAGTTTTTGTAAACGCCCTTCGGAGCAAGAATGATAGCTGAATTAATTAAATCCTGACTATCTAGGTACGCGAGGGTATCTACAAGAACCTTGGACTTTCCAGTTCCCATGTCCATAAGTAACGCGAAGGATTCGCTTTGGTAAGAAGCCTCGAGCGCTTGTAGCTGATGATCATACGGTTTAGTTTTAAACGTGAATGTCATAAAAAGCACCTACCTGTTTCGGGATTTATAATATAGTATACCTCCCGAGTAAAGCTAATGTTGTTGTAGTACATAAGTATTTGCTGTGACCTCAGAACTCTCTCGCGACGGCTTATCTATCTCATAATGTCATCGCTATTGTCATAAGAAAGTTACTCAGTAGCAACAGCTACTTAGATACCTTTTTATGAGATTATGAGATTATGACGGACTTAAACAGTAAAACGTCCTTTAAAACCTATAGGACAGACTATACGGTAATTAGCTTCTAACCTTGAAAAAGGAGAAAACTTTGGTTAACGATAACCTTGACGATATCCTCGGGGGCGAGGCGATAAACACCCTAGCAGTCGAGGCAACCGACGGTGAAGTCCGTCGCATTGCTGAGTTGGCAAATAAACAACTCGACCTTGAGCGCGGTGTAGCCGAACTCGAGGATCAGCTGAAAGCGAAGAAGGAACAACTACGTGTCGTTCAAGAACACGACCTTCCTGATGCTTTGGCCGAAGCTGGCGTATCTGAGATACGTTTGGCAGATGGCTCTAGGGTGAAAGCCGAACCGTTTGTTACTGCCCATATCACGAAAGCTAAAGCCGAAGAAGCCTATATGTGGCTCGTCGACAATGGTTTTGGTGACATCATCAAAAGGGAAGTAACAGCAAAATTTGGTAAAAGTGATGATAACTGGAAGGTTGCGGTCGACGTACTGCAAGCTCGTGGTATTAAGATCGAAACCAAAGAAGCGGTTCACCACTCAACCCTGAAGGCTTTTGCTAAAGAACAGATTGAAAAAGGGACAGATTTACCTGTCGACTTGCTTGGTCTGTACACCGGCTTTAAATCGAAGATCGCTAAATAGGAGGTAAGTTATGGCGAAAAACGAAGTTGCAGTAAAGAACGGCGGCGGTGCAGTCGCAGTAATAGACGACGATCTATTGTCGCTTGGCACAGGCTTGGAGGATACGTCCTCTGATGACTTTGCCATTCCGTTCCTTCAGCTGTTACAAGCTCTCAGCCCACAGCTCAACAAGAATGACGGTAAATATGTCAAAGGTGCTGAGCAGGGTAATATCTTCAATACTGTCACCGGTGAGGCGACGGATGGGGATGAGGGTCTTATTGTAGTTCCTTGCTACTACAATAAGAAGTATCTCGAGTGGGCACCGCGTGAAAGCGGGGGTGGCCTTATTAACACTCATGATAGTCGAGATATCTTAACGCAGACTACGAAGAATGAGCGCGGTCAGTTCGTATTGAGCAACGGTAACTACATTGCCGAGACTGCACAATTCTACGTCATGATCTGTAATGGAGATGAAAGTGAGTGGACGCAAGCGGTTATCGCGATGACGTCCACCCAGCTTTCAAAGGCTCGTAAGTGGGTTAGCCAAATGAAACAGCGGCGCGTCAAAAACTCCGCTGGAGCAATGGTCGAAGCTCCTATGTTCTTGTTCAAATATCGTTTGAAGACGGTAGCTGAGCAGAACGACCGTGGTTCTTGGTACGGTTGGTCGATTGGTCTTGAAGGCCAAGCCTCAAACCGCGACATGATTCTTGAGGGCGCTAATTTCCTAAAGATGATTAAGTCGGGTGAGGTACAGGCTAAAGATCCAGAGGCCGGAGGAGCAACTTCTGACAAAATCAACGACGAAGTTCCTTTCTAAGGTCAAACTTTAAGGGGGCGGTGTTTCACTGTCCCCTTAATTTATACCGTTAGAGAGGGTTAAGTATGGCGGCAAAAGATTTTGCAGAATTATTTTCGGGCTTACGATTGGCGTATGGCTCTTATCGTCCTAATGAGGATAACGGTCCCGGTAAACAGAAAGGTCAATATCGTGTCGTTTCAGAAGATTTAGATGACGATCGTTTACTTGAATTATGGGAAAATCATTTAACCGGTCAAGAGTCCCTTGGGATCGTACCTATTAGGGAAGATAACAGTTGTGTTTGGGGGGCTATCGACATTGATACCTACCCTCTTAAACACGACGATTTAGTTGAGCGGTTGGTTAAAAGAAACGAACTTCCATTTGTTGTTGCGCGTTCTAAATCGGGCGGCGCACATGTTTATTGTTTTGTATCGGAGTCTGTACCCGCGTCGATAATGCAGGGTAAATTAAAAGAAATCGCGTCTGCTCTTGGTTACGGCACCGCTGAGATTTTTCCAAAACAAATAAAGTTACTTTTAGAAAAGGGCGATAGAGGCAATATTTTAAATATGCCCTATTTTGGCGGTACGTCCTCAACACGTTACTGCCATAATGACGATGGCGAAGGTATCCTCGATTTAGAAGAGTTTATTGAGCACGCTAAGTCGAAGCGTGTCACACGCCGGGAACTTGAAAACTTATCACCTCAAGCTATCCATAACGCCGACGATGACCCTGATTTACAGGGCGCGCCGCCGTGCTTACGGTCACTTTGCACAATGGGGTTCCCTGAAGGTACGCGCAACAACGGTTTATTCGATCTTGGGGTGTTCGCTCGTAAGAAGTTTCAAGATACTTGGGAACGCAAAGTCGAAGAATTTAACTTTAAGTTTATGAAGCCGCCATTAGGCGCTCAAGAAGTGCTGACTGTTATTCGTGCTTTGAATAATAAAGACTACCTCTATAAGTGTAATGATCAGCCCATCGCAGCATATTGTAACGCGGCGATTTGTCGAACTTGTGACTACGGTGTAGGGTCGTCAGGCGGCTTACCGCAGTTTGGTAATCTACAAAAGCAGGACTCTCAACCTCCGATCTGGTTTCTTGACGTAGAAGGCCACCGGCTAGAATTAACAACAGAAGAGCTTCAAAATCAAACCAAGTTTCAACGTCGGTGTATGGACGCTCTTAATTTTATGCCGCCGACCCAACGGCAAAATACTTGGCGTAATACGATGCAGTCGCTACTCGACGCTGTTTCGATTATTGAAGTGCCAAAAGACGTATCCGTTGAAGGTCAGTTTATGGAGCTACTGGAGTCGTTTTGTACCGAACGAGCGCAAGCTCAAAGCCGTGACGAACTGCTTTTAGGTAAGCCTTGGACAGAAGAGGGCAAAACATACTTCAGGCTAAAAGACCTTCTTGATTACTTCAGTCGACAACAGTTCCGGGACTATGGCCGTAATAATATAGCGGCGCGTATTCGTGAGCTTGGCGGAGGTCATCACTTCTTCCATGTAAAAGGCAAAGGAATTACCGTCTGGTTTATACCAGAATATACCGGTCAGGATAGTTCGTTCGATACGCCTGAAATGAAGGAAGAACCGTTCTAATGGCCAGCGACTCAAGCACATGGTCGATTATCCTTGGTCCCCCCGGTACAGGCAAAACTACCACGATCTTGAACCTCATCGAATTAGAAATGCAAAACGGCACACCGCCTGATCGTATTGGGTATTTTGCTTTTACTAAGAAGGCTTCAGAGGAAGGGCGCGACCGAACGATGGAGCGCTTCGGGTTAAGCTCGAAAGAGTTACCGAATTTTCGTACGTTACACTCCCTTTGTCATCGAATGTTAGGTCTATCGCGTAGTTCTGTTTTGAACGGTAACTCCTTACGCGAGTTTAACGACATTATGGGGTTGCGATTATCTGGTCGCTCGGACATGGAAGAAGGTTCGATTTCCATGCTATCGAAGGACGACCGGCTCAGTTTTATCGAGGGTTTGTCGCGGCTCCGGTGCGTACCGTTACGGGAGCAATGGCACCAGCATTATGACGAAGATATTGACTGGTTCGCGTTAGAGCGGTTCCAAAAAGGGCTGTATCAATTTAAACAAGCAAGAGGCTTACACGATTTTACTGATATGCTTGATCTTTGTGTTCAAAAACAGTTGGCCCCTAAACTAGACGTTATGTTTGTGGACGAGGCGCAAGACCTTAGTCCTTTACAGTGGCGGTTAGTAGAGCTTTTGGCAAATAATTCGGAGCGTGTCTATATTGCCGGAGACGACGATCAAGCCATTTTTAGATGGGCAGGGGCAGACGTGGATCATCTTGTTGCTTTGAGCGAGGGGAACGCTCGAGTGTTGGATCAAAGTTATCGCATCCCGCGTAGTGTTCACCGGATCGCCGACAAAGTGATACGCCGTGTTAAGACACGAACAAATAAAACTTGGAATCCTCGGGAGGAGGAAGGACAAGTTGTCAGCGAAGCAAGTTTCGAGCATGTGGACCTTACATCAGGTGAGTGGTTAATCTTATCTCGGTCTAATTATTTGTTAAATGAACTTGACGCGCACTGCCGTAACCTTGGTGTATACTTTGAAAGGAAGGGCAATCCTTCTGTTTCTGAAAAGAAGATTGCTTCAGTCAAGGCTTGGGAGCGTTTACGCCGTGGACATTCTGCGTATTCAGAGGACGCAACGTCAGCGATCGCGTATATCAAGAGCTCGAAAAAGAAGGTCTTTGATACTTGCGCACCAACGGAAACTTTCACCCTCGCGGAGGTCGTGGAAAAGGCAGGTCTTTCGGAACCATTAATTTGGCACGATATGTTCGATGCGCTCTCTGTCGCTGAACGTAGTTATATGCTTTCAATACTACGCCGAGGCGAAAAGATCACAAGTAAACCTCGAATAAAATTATCTACCATACATTCTGCAAAAGGTGGCGAAGCAGATAATGTTTTGCTGCTTACAGATATTCCGCACCGCACTTGGAAAAGCTTTGAAAAGAACCCAGACGACGACACTCGCGTCTTTTATGTGGGGCTTACCCGAGCAAAACAGAATCTTCACATCGTACAACCGATGAGCAATAAATATTTTTCTATGTAGATAGTTTTCTACTTTATTAAGAGGGCGGTCTAGTCTAAGGTCTTAAAGAAAGTAAGACTGGAGGTTTACATGGGTGGTTGGATGCAAGTCGGACCCGATTCGTGGAAATATTCTCCCGATCATGGTTTTGGGGAACAGAAAACTTGGCCCCGCCATCGGTGGCCTTCTGAGTATCATAAAGGAAAGAAGATTATGTCTGAAGAAACAGTTATGGTGACCGAAGCTAAGAAAAAGGCCGCACAAGGGCGCTCCAATACTGGTCGGCTGAAAGTCGGTACGACCATCGTATTTAATAAATACCCAGAAAAAGGACCGCGTCAGATGATGCTTATCCTCGAAAAGCTCGAAGAGTTTGGTAAGGATGGCGTCACTATTGGTATGTTCTGGGAAAAGTTGGAGGGTCTGCTTCCAACTAAACAACCTGTAGACCGTGTCTACAAACACTATCATCGGGAGATGGTCGACAAGGAATACATTCGGATTCCTAGCTAGTCTTTCGATGCGGGGGAACGGCGGGTTTTTGGCTTTCTCCTTAGTTCGGCCTGTCGTTTCCCCATCCTTTAACCTGACGGAGAGGTTTATGGCTTCTATTCGTAGAAAACTCGCGGTAAACGCGAACAACTCTAAAAACACCCGCATGGATATTGCCAGTGCGGGTACGTTAGCAAACTGGCGACCAGATGAATTGGCCCATATCAGCCGGTTTTGTAAAATGGGTCAGTTAATTATGGGCAAAGCTAAAGAGCTTGGTCGACCTGTTGACATCCTTGAAATCGGATGCGGAGAAGTTTGGACGCTTCGTTATCTCTACAAGGCGTTCGTCTCTCGTAAAGAGGAGATTGTTAATAGTTATACCGGTATGGATATTGATCCCGCTTGTCTCGACGATTGGTGGGTAGATGATAACGATCCAGTTACTGAACATCAATGGTTCAAAACCATGACAGGTAATAAAGGCCGGATCGTTCTCCAAGACCTAACCGTGGACCCTGAACCTCCTGTTGAGGACGAGTCCGTGGATGTCTTCATGACAACGGAAGTAATCGAACACATGGGGAGGGAGTTCATTGAACCTTGGATCGAAGCATCGTGTCGTAAACTCCGTCCGAATGGCATTGCATATGTCTCGACGCCGAACCATGATGGGTCAAACGACATCCTCCCAAAAGACCACATCTACGAATGGGGGTACGAAGAACTCAAAGAACTCCTCGAAAAATACTATACCATCGAACGGCACTACGGCACGTTTACGCAAATGAATAACTTCAAGCGTAACCATCGTGCTAATCTACGCTGGCCACAGCACGTGATAGACGATATTCAAGGGCGGTTCGATAAGCACTGGCAACGTGTGATTCTTGCCACGGCGTATCCGGAGACAGCTAACAATGTCAACTGGATCTTGAGGAAAAAGTAATGGAATCGATCGAACGGTTCTTTTGGTGGATGGAGGAGAGGCACCGTATCTTTCTGAAGAAGGATATGGGCCTCTCCCGCAACCATTGGACTGACGACGAGATTTTAAAGACCTATCGCTTTACTAATCCCTTTAGAGAAAACGACAAGACAACCGTTTGGTTTAGGGAAAAGATGCGCGATCCCTTGAATGGGGACGACGATGTTCTCATGGCCACGGTTATCTTTCGTTGGTTTAATCTAATAGAGACAGGCCAAACACTTCTTGACCATAATCTCCATGTCGATTGGAACCCAGAGATTGCCCGAGAAGAAATCAAGAAGCAACCTAAATATGTGACCGGTGGGTACATAATTAAAACTCCCGACGGAATGGACAAGGTCGATGGGGTTATCTGGTGCGTTAACAACATTTGGCCCCTTCGCAAAACACTCGCCGACGATATCCGCTCGAACAACCTCCGAGGTTCATGGAACTTGTTTATGCAATTTCCGTACCTAGGAGCCTTCATGTCATATGAAATAATTACTGACTTGCGTCATACACACTTTCTTGATGAGGCCGATGACATCTATACATGGGCTAATGCTGGTCCCGGTGCTATGCGCGGTCTGAATCGCATATACGGTAGACCTCTGAACTTTAAGAGCCGTAAGCATAATTTTACGAAGGAGATGCACGAACTTTTACTATGCTCATCCGAATATTTAGCTAAAGATTTCCTACCGCGATTAGAGATGCGCGATATCGAGCATAGTCTTTGCGAGTTTGATAAATATGAAAGAGTGCGTAATGGAGAAGGCGCACCAAGAGGAAAGTACCCATGAAAGTTATACAAGGCGTAAACGTCAATGAGGTTTTCCAGATCGCAGTTATGAACTTGCGGGAGAGTAGTCAGTTGTTAGAAACGGACTCGCGCAATGGTCCGGTGTTGTCGTTCCCGACACCACTCACGACTGTTTATGAGCGACCGGATGAGCGTGTTCTATTTAGTGCAGAACGTAATTGTAACCCTTTCTTTCATTTTATTGAAGGGCTGTGGATGATCGCTGGTCGGCAAGATCTAAAGACTCTGACAATGTTTGCTAAGAAGATGGCTGACTTTTCGGATGACGGTGTTCTAGTAAATGGTGCTTACGGTTACCGCTGGACTGAATGGTTTGGACGTGACCAGCTATCTACCGTTATTGATTTACTTCGCAAGAACCCATTAGACCGCCGTGCTGTACTTCAGATGTGGGACTGTACTCAAGACCTTGGTTCTCCATCCAAGGACGTTCCTTGTAATACGCAAGTTTTCTTACGCGGTCGACCAGCCAGCCTTGGTTATTATTTAGATATGACCGTAACGAACAGATCGAATGATTTGATCTGGGGTATGTACGGTGCGAATGCTGTTCACTTCAGTATGGTTCATGAATATTTAGCTAGTTGCATGGGGATGGGTCTTGGGCGTTATTATCAAGTCAGTAGTAATCCGCATGTATATTTAGACGTATGGAGGCCGCTCGATGAAAAACTTCCTCAAGGGATTCATCCAGACCCTTATGAAGCGTATGAAATCTATCCGGTCCCGCTCGTCGATAAATGGGAAGAGTTCGATCTCGAGGTCTGTCTCTTCTTCGACTGGCTCCACAACGGAGAATCCCATGTGGGATACCAAAACCAAATCTTTCCGAAGACTGCAATACCTATGGTCGAGGCTTGGTGGCTCTGGAAAGAAAAAATGATTAACGAGGCTGTAGATAAGGCCCGTGAAATAGAATCACCGGATTGGAGGAAAGCCTGTGTCGAGTGGCTCGAAAGAAAAAAGTAAAATTCTACAGACCGTAGAAAATATCGCTGATGAAGATTGCGCGGGGCTTACACGCGCAGAAGAGTCGTACGGAGATAGTTGGAAACAGCGCGGCGGTGTAGGTGCCTTCATGATGTTGGCGCGTAAATGGGATCGTATTGAAAAACAGGTATTAGGTCATCATTACGATATTTTTTCTGCTATGGATGAGGATCGTCGGCCCGAGGGTCTTGTCGACGATATCAGTGACTTACGTCGGTATCTCTTTCTTGTAGAGGCCGAGATGCGGAACAGGACTAGTCAAGGTGACTAATAACATAGTAAGCTCTTATCAGACACTACCTGATAAGAAGCCAGCTATGCCAAAGAACCCGCTTCAACAGCCTTTGTTCTCTCCTGATAGCGATTGGACCCCACCTGAACATCTTCCTGACCTAACCGCAGCGAAGGAGATATGTATCGACCTTGAAACGCGAGATCCTTCTCTTAAAGAGAAGGGTGCGGGTTGGGCAAGGGGCGAAGGTCATGTTGTAGGTTACGCCGTAGCTACTGAATCTTGGTCAGGTTATCTACCCGTTAAGCATGAAGCAGGAGGTAACTTAAATGAGAAGCTCGTCAAAAATTGGTTACAGGCTCAAATCGACGGTGGCGCAGATATTATTTGCCACAACGCTTCTTACGATATTGGGTGGATGCGCAGGGAGGGTATCACTCTGCGAGAAAACCGGCTCATTGACACAATGGTGTCTGCCCCTTTAATAGATGAAAATAGGTTTAGCTATGCTCTTAACGCGCTTGGTAAAAGCTATCTTCAAGAAAAGAAAGACGAAAGCCTTTTACGTGACGCCGCCGAAGCATGGAATGTTGATGCTAAAGGGGGGTTACATCAATTACCTCCCATGTATGTAGGACCATACGCCGAGCAAGACGCAGCATTAACTCTTAAACTTTGGGAATGGCAAAAGGGTGAGATGACCCGACAAGATTTATGGTCGATCTTCGACCTTGAATCTTCGATAACACCCTTGCTTATCGAGATGCGGTGGCGTGGTGTACGGGTAGATTTAGATAAAGCAGATGAACTTTCTAAATGGTTTCGTGCGAGAGAAGAGGCAGCTCTCCAAAAGATCAAGAAACTTTGCGGTAAGAACATCGAGGTTTGGGCAAATAAGTCTATTCAGGAAGCCTTTGATGGCTTGAGTTTAGACTATCCGCGTACAGAACTTGGCGCACCATCATTTCAACAAGGCTGGTTAGAAGGCCATCAACACGAGATGCCCAAGCTAATTGTTGAAGCGCGAAAGATGAATAAAGCTAGGACGACATTCATCGATGGGATGATAATGTCAAACCAAGTTAATGGTCGTATTCATGCTGAACTTCATCCCTTGCGCTCAGACGACGGCGGTACCGTAACAGGTCGGTTCAGTTATTCAAACCCGAACTTACAACAAGTACCTGCACGTGACCCTGAGATTGGTACGAAGATTCGATCGCTCTTCATCCCAGAAGAAGGGTGTCAGTGGGGCGCGTTCGACTATTCGCAACAAGAGCCACGGATCGTGGTACACTACGCCCATTTGATGGAGCTACGCGGCGCTCAAGACGCCGTAGACGCCTTTCAACAGGACGATGCCGACTTCCACCAGATCGTGGCCGATATGGCGGGGATACCGCGTAAACAAGCTAAGAACATCAACCTTGGTTTGTTCTATTCAATGGGTGTTACTAAGCTCTCCGATAGTCTGGGACTTACATTAGAAGAAGGCAAAGAATTGTTCGCGCAATACCATGACCGCGTACCGTTTGTAAAAGCGTTATCGGAGCGAGCAGTCCAGAGGGCTTCAAAACAAGGAAGCATCCGCACGTTGTTAGGGCGGCGGTGCCGGTTCGATAAGTGGGAGCCAGCTCAATTTGGCACACGAAAAATTATGGACCACAAGACAGCGTATGCCGAACACGGTAACGCAATCAAGAGAGCATTTACCCATAAAGCAATGAATAGACTCATTCAGGGAAGCGCGGCTGATATGACGAAGAAGGCCATGCAGATACTCTACAATGAAGGTATCGTCCCGCATATCCAAGTTCACGACGAATTAGATTTTTCGATTGAGTCGCCAGAGCAGATTGAAAAGATCAAAGAGATTATGGAAAGCTGCGTCGAGTTAGCAGTTCCAATCAAAGTAGACGTTGACCTTGGACCTAATTGGGGCGACGCAAAAGAAATGGAGAAAGTGATCAGCCATGCCGAAAGTACAAGGGGGTGGACGAGGGGCGCAGAATCAAACTACACGTTCCAAAAAACATAAGTTAAAGGACCACGAAAAATATAACTCTGCTTTGTATGAAGTTATCCTTATCACTGAGTATACACGTGTCCGTAAAATCAACGCTACGACTGAAGATCAAGCTATAGGTTTTGCTATAGAACGAGAGCGTCGGCGAGGAAGCGCTATTGGGTATTCGTTAGGCGATATCCACGTTATCAGTGCTAATCAAATAGAGCGCGACTCATAAGTTTCACGTTTTTGCGCTTTTTTGACTAAACCCTGCCCCCTATACTATATTATTATAGTAAACCTTATTAGGGAGGCATGACTTGTCAGATATCAGTAAACCCATTCGGATCTCGCAGTCGCTAGCTATTTGTATATGGCGAGCTTTGCGAGAGGAGGAGCGTACCGAGGCTGACTTACTAGCGTCAGCGATTATCGGTAGTGGCTTCGAGCCAGTCTTCGACGATAACGCAGAGGGTCTTGACTTTTACCGCGAGTATCTTATCGCCCACGGTCTAGTCGAAGATGTCCCTAACAGACACTAAGGAGGAAGGAATGGATAGCACATCTAATTCTATGTTAGACGACTACGGTCGCCATATGGTCGATTATGGTCGGATGGTTGAGCGGCACCACGAGTTACTTTATCAGGCTCGATTAGTTCGTATGTTTCCCTCTGCACAAACGGACACTTGGCGTAAACATGCTTTTAATCTTCGGATGGCGGCAGATACTCGTAAGATCGCTAAAATGTACCTAACTATGGCAAAGATAATGCGCCTAGAAGCGGAAAACAAAATGCTAAAAGCACGTCTTGCTAATGATCACTATGGCCACGACTATGCAGCCGCATGACGATGAGGACGCCGAGATCCGGATATCTCGGCGTCAATGGATGGACCCAGATCAAAAGGAGAAAGTAATGGGGAAAAGTTACTCCGTGCTCGTCATGGGCACAGTAGAACGCAGAGTTATCGTAAGAGGTAAGTCGTTAGAAGAAGCAGAAGCAAATGCTTGTAAAGAGTGGGCGAACCTTACCGGTGGCGAAATTTCCACTGCAGAGTGTGTGGAGGCACATGAGGTCGTAGAGGAGAGCAGTAATGGGTAAACTAAAACAAATGCTGCTAGACCCGAAGCCAATGTCTCAGGAGCTTATCATTGAGACATTCGTTAAATACCCGCTGATTGGATTCGGCGAGGCATCGTTTTCTGACCTAGAGTCGTACCTAGGTCACCCCGATATTCACCCCGACCATTTCCCTAACGGTTTAGGTATCTCAGCCGGTGGGACGTGGAAACCAAACAGCACTTGGGATCTCCGCTGTGCTTGGGGGTTCATCTGGGACGATGGTCAGCGGGTCGTTATCCACGACCGTAATAGTCGAGTAAAAGAAATTGAGAACCTGAAATATTGGCATATCACTGGGTCGCGCGAGGCGTGGTATTTGTTGACAGAGGGCTATCTTTTTGATCCAGTATCTGTCAGCCTTGAGAAGGCAAGATGATCCTTGCTTTCCTCCCTAAACTAAGGCGGCTCTCGGGCCGCCTCTTTTTATCATAAAATAGTTTATTTTGGTACTAAACTTCTTTAGTTTGTTAGTTTACTATAATAATAGTTAATGAAGCGTTCATTAACTTCATCGTTGTCATATAGAGGGAGAAAGCTAAATGACAAACATTGAAAGCCATAAGTCGGTGGCTGTCGAAATTCCGACTTACCGCGTCTTAAAGGCGATCGCAGAGAAAGAGTTTCGTACCCCTTCGAAGCAGATTGCTTTTCTTCTTGCTCAGAATTATCCCGACGTTTGGGAAGAATTCGCTGAGCTGGAGACGCTTCCTGTTCCGGTTGCTCATCAGGATGGTACGGTAGTTCCGTTTCTTCATGATCGGGTTTCTAATGATCAGCGTTCGATGTATCGTACTTGGCAGGTCTTGATTTGTCTGTACCGTAATCGGTCGCTTGGGTTCTTGCGGACTTCTCAGCTGGCTTCGGCCATTGGGTATATGCACGATAATTCGTTATCGTCGGTGCTTAGTCGTCCCCGTGATATCGGACTGATTAATTCGCGTCCGATCTCTGCCGGGTCTCGCGATCTTGAGTGGTCCCTTACTGATTTCGGTAGGTACGTTTCGAAAGATCTCGATGATACGATTCCGGTTAGGCTTACTCAGGTAATCCTTGATCAGTACCAGCGCGACTTTATGAGGGCCGCGTCATGAATAAAGCCCACGGTTCACCATATGACCGTGGAGGGGCTGACCGTTATCGCGGTCGGCCCTATAACCCCCATCGTGTCGACTATATCGATGGGCGGGGGTACACGATCAAATCAGAAGATTTGTCTCCGCAGGAGATTTCTGAATATAATGTTGGCTGGAACCTTGAATTAGGTCGCAAAGACTATGGCGATGGTTCAGTTGTTCTGGAACAACAAGATGTTTAATTCAGGTTAGGGGGGGCAGACAAAATTCCTTTCCGTGGGCGGGGTGCCAAAGGTTCGACCTCGTCCCAGCTGAGTTAAGACCACTGACGCGTTGGGGTGTTAGTAAAAGATGGTAATGGTGGAGCTTGTGACTACCTCGAACAACCACGGCGAAATCGCGAAAGCGATCCTTCGTAAAAAGAGCGAGGTAGACGGTACTCGTAAGAGCCGTGTGGAACACCAACGTCATCCGGTTAAGACAAAGTGAAATACAAGGCCGTGGCTCTTGGCCTATCCTTACCCCCATCGGGCTTGCTTGAGAGGAGGATAGAACTAAGCAAAGGTGGGTCTGCCTTAATACATGCTCCACCAAAGCCACGGAACACCTTCCATTATTTTGAGATATTATTCGCCTTTGTTCTCCAGCATACTAATATAGTAAGACTGTAAAGGAGAAAAAAATGTATTCAGCTCAGATTCATTCGACTGGTTTTAACGGTACTAATGGTCATTGGCTAACACCGATATGTCCTTCGATCAAGGCTCTTGAAGCATACCTCGTAAAATCATTTAACGATGGTTTTATCTGCGATCCAAAAGTTATTGATCAAGTCGTTGTCTTAAAAGGGCGTAAATACAAAATGCCACAGATCCATGGCTTTTATGATTGGGTCGACGGTAAGTTGAAGCTCGATCGTAATAAACCGGTCGGTGTTCATAACGCGATCTTCTTTGGAGAGGCGGATGACTGATAAAGACCCATTCATGGACGATCTCGCCGAGGTCGTCAGTCGCTTGACTTATATCGAGATTGACCAGTTCGTCGATGCGATGTTTGCGAGAAGCGAAACCTTGCCCTACACTTTCAACAGGGCGGTCCATTGTAACTTGAAAAAACGAGAGGAGTCCTTGAAAGATGAAATGCTCAATATGTCACGGTGAAATTGATGAACACAAACTTCCTAACGGTGAGGTCTATTGGACACAAGGTCATAATGCGTGGCCGATCAACGATGGCCGCTGTTGTACGGACTGTAACCAAACTCGTGTCCTGCGTGCACGGATCGTCGAAATGGGTAAACAAGTTCAGGAGATCGAAAATGGAACAGCAAAGTAAGCCGTTGATGCGATCGTTAATGTATCTTCATATGAACCATACGACGAATGGTAGTCGCGCACCTTTCGTTCCTGAAAAAGCCACGCGTCACAGTTCTTGGCTCATTGTTCTTTTGGTGCTAGTTGTTGTCTATCTATTAGTAGCCCTCATCATCACCAATGGCTTCTAAGCTCCCTACTTTTGGTGAACCCGGAACTATTCAGGGGGCATTGGATGCTGACCAATGCCCCCGTTGTTTGGTTGCATTCCGTGAGCCAAAGAAAAATGGTGTGGTTCACTGTCTCGCTTGTAACTTGACAATCACTGATAATTTTGCGCGTAAAAGGCAACGCTTTGACGTTTTATTCCCGCGTATTGCATACTATAGTAATAAAGTAAGAAGTAAGCTATGCAATCAAAGGAGAAAGTGACATGGCACATTTAGTTGAAACAATGGCGTATGCAGGGGCAGTTCCTTGGCATGGTCTCGGTGTTCCGGTTGAAGCTGACCTGACACCTAAAGAGATGATGCAAGCCGCTGATCTCGATTGGACCGTATCTAAGCGTCCTGCTTATACGCTCACCGAGAGCGAGTGGCATGAGGGTGTTGGCGTTATGCCTGTCGATGGACACCACTTTATTACGCGCGATAACGATAGCAGTATCCTTTCGCATTGTGGCGATGATTACGTCCCTATCCAAAACGAAGAGATCTTCGACTTCTTTAAGAAGTTCACGGAAGCCGGTCACATGACTATGGAGACCGCTGGTTCGTTGAAAAGCGGTTCTGAGATTTGGGGTCTTGCTAAGATTTCTTCCGATTTCCAGTTGCCGGGTGGTGACGAGGTCAAGGGTTACCTCTTGATTAACCAGCCGCATCTTTGTGGTAAGGCGATGACGATCAAGTTCACACCGATCCGTGTTGTGTGTAACAATACATTGACCGTCGCCCTACGCGATGGCGGTGCAGCGTTTCGTATGCCGCATATCCGCGCTTTCGATGATGATGTCCGTCAAGCTGCAGAAGAGGCTCTTGGTCTTTCTAAGGCGCGGCGCGAGGAGTTCAAGGAGCAGGCAGAGTTCCTTGCTTCGAAGCAGTTCACTGGTGAGTCGGTCGCTAACTTCGTTGCCGAGTTGTACCAGAAAGATCTGTTCGTCGAAAAGGCCAAAGACCCCGAGCTGATCATGCGTGAGAAGTTTACGCGTACAGCCGATATGGTCATGACAGCGATCGACCAGTCGCCCGGTGCCACACTCAAAGCAGCCAAGGGTACTTGGTGGGGCGCACTAAATGGTGTGACCTTTGTCGAGGACCACCAGCGTCGTGGTCAAGAGACAGGTAACGCCATGCATTCAGCTTGGTTTGGTGCCGGTGCCGCCCGTAAGGGCAAAGCTCTCGAGAAAGCTATCGAGTATGCAGAGGCCGTATAATGTACGCGCTCTTTGCTGAAAATACTAACACCCATGAGCGTAAGTTCATGGGTGGTATTTGGCTCTCGCTTGACGAAGCTGGACGGTATATCAAACAGCTCGTTGACCTTTATGTTTGGCCTGATAATTCTATCCCTGTTGCCGTCGATCTAAAAGATGACATGAACACCTATGCGTTCTTTATTGACTTTAACGAGTGGGAACATTGTGGCCGCATGATTCACGAAACTAACTAATCTTTGCTTGGGGGCTTCGGCCCCCATTGCTCTCCCCGTAGGTTTGAGTGAGTGACTCCTTAAAACCTCCATCATAATCTCATAATGTCATAATTTCTTTGTAAGTGTCTCTTTTACCTTGGTTCTTGGTTATGATAACAGTGTTTATGGTTATGATAACAGTCTCGAACGATAAGCCGTCGCGGAACAATCTTTCTAATTATATTCTAAAACTCACTGGAAATTGACATTGCGGACGGTAAGATTTGTTGCTATCCTTACTTTGTTAAGTAGTTGGAGGCAACGTCTTGGCTAATGAAGTGACTACCTTGGAATCCCTTGAGTACACGCCCGTAGCTCCATCAGAGTGCGGCAACTATTGGGTTGCACCCGATGGTAAGAAACATCGTCCGCTCTCTCCGCGTCATAAAAAGTTTTGTACGCTTTATGTTCAAGGACTGTCTGGTGCGGAGGCCGCTCGACGGTCAGGGTTCACAAAACACAAATTTGGCGCAAAAGCTCAAGGTTCTGCCTTGCTTCGCAGGAATCCTCTCATCCGTAATCATATCATAGATTTGATGCGTAAAGAGGCTGAACGTCAAAATGTTTCGATGCAGTCACATCTTACTGAACTTTCCCGTTTGCGGGATGAAGCCGTGGATTCCGGCCAAATATCTTCAGCAATCAGTGCCGAGATCTCAAGGGGCAAGGCGGCGGGTCTGTATATCGAGAAGAAGGAAGTAACCGTCAACAAAGTCGAATCGATGTCGGACGAAGAACTAAGATCAAAGTTACAGGAATTGCTTGACGGTGACAACATGCAAGTGGTGAACGATGTATCGTACCGAGAAGAAATTATACCAAGCACTGAAAACCAACTTACCCAAGGTCCATTGGCAGAGGATCGAGACGGGAGCGCTGCAGCAAGGAGTACCTGACGTCAATGGTTGTTGGGGTGGGTGTGAGTTTTGGATTGAACTCAAGTGTACTACAACTGACAATGTCTCACTGACTCCTTTTCAATGTTCTTGGCACATGCGTCGTGCAACAACCGGAGGTCGTTCATGGATCATGGTGGCTCATTCAAAACACAATGCTTTGACGCTGCATCGTGGAGTTGATGCCCTTCAATTGATTGAGGGTGGGGTTTCATCATCAGTGGCCCATCGTCTGCATGCCCCAGTTGATTGGCCCATGGTTTTGCGGCTGCTTTGTATGACTGATTCACTGAGCGCGTAGGCTGTCTGACCGACTGACTGATTGACTGCAGTCCTTTCTTTTCCTGATAAGTTTGATCTATTTTGAGCTTTTATTCGCGCTCTTACTATACTATAGTAATTGCAAGGTTAAGGCGAGGTGCCTGACCACAACAGTCATAAAAGGAGAAAGCTATGACTGCAGCAGCTAAGAAGAAGGCCACTTCCACAAAGGCCAAGAAGACCACCACCAAGAAGTCTGATCCGATTTCTCTGCTTGCCCCCAGCATGGGTGTACGCGGTGCCGCGAAGGCAGCATTAAAGGTTGTCGATCCTGCCGGTAACTCTGGCATTCCTGCCCCTGCTCCGAAAGGGTTCAACGGTCGTAAGGTCAAGCTTCTTACCAAGGTGATTGAAAACCGTCGCCTTCCTAATCAGGCTGGCGTCATTCTCGATACGCTCGAGGCGCTAGGTGGCGAGGCTTCGCAAGAGCAGCTTGTTGATGCGATGCTAGAGCAAGGTCTTTCGACCGTGCAGACACCGAAGCGCATTTATACCTTCTATCGCAAGATGCTGATGGAAGATGGGTTTATCACCTACGCTTGATATTGATTGGGCGGTCGGTTCGCTGACCGCCCTTTCATTGTCCTTGGCCCCTGAGTGACTGACTGACGGTGCCTTCATCATCCCCCTCTTCATCATCTTTGAGTTGCCTCGCGCTGACTGAACATCAGTCATTGAGTCTTGAATGACTGACTGAGTTCTTTGTTTGTTTGACTGATTGACGCTGTTTGTGGCGTTAACCTGATTTGGGTTAACATGCGAGCTGCTCGCATGTTTTAAAAAAGTTCATACAATAGTAAATAAAAGCTTTACTATCTTATGAGCATGTGCAAGAATGAATTTGTTGGAAGGACGCAGTTGTCCTTCCCAGAAGCGAAAGGAAATCGCTATGACTAAGAAGCTCTCTAAGCCGTCCTCGAACGGTGCCACTGTTACTCCGACTGCCGATCCAAAGTCGATCGCACGTTGTGGTATCCCTGCCCCGTCGCCGAAAGGAAGCAATAACGTAAAGTTGCGGCTGGCGGAAAATGCGGGCGAGCTGCTTGCGGTTAAGCCGATGCCCGCGCAAGCACAGGCGATCTTGTTCGAGCTGCAGAAGCTTGGTGGTTCCGCCACCCAGCGCCAGCTGCTGGACGCGATGGCCGCAGATGACAGCTCGCTGTCGACTGTCCAGTCGCCCGAGCGGATCCTGACTTTTTACCGCAAGCGTTTGATCGAAGCAGATATGTTGATCGTTGGCTAATGTAACCGGCGGGGCTTCGGCCCCGCCACCTACTCGGAAGGAATGAGAAAATGAAACCAGTATTTATCGCACACGCTCGCACCATCGCAAAAAGAAAAGCTCAGGCATTCGGTGTCGTGCTTCCCTGCTTTCTTGGTCTGGGTGCTGCAGGCTTCCATCTTTTGTTCGGTGGCGCTGATCTGTTCGACAACATCGTCGGCATCATGCTGCTGGCGCTTGCCGTCGTTGGCACGCCATGGTCTCTGATCGGCCTGATCTGGTCCGTCGGTGACATGTCCGCCTGACACTGCTTTGAGTCCCAGCTGGACGCTGATCTGGCTGGGGCTTGCCGCGACCCCCATCCCCTAAAATCGCGCCGCACACACAAGAAAGTCTTTAGGCTGAGGTCGCTCGAATAATGCAGCATGAATTTTTGGATAAGGAACCTTCTACCCCTACCTCATAAAATAGTATGAAGGTCCAAGGAACCTTCTCCAACCCCCATTTTATTTTGATTTTGTTTAGTGTATCTTGGTTCAAGATTCATGATCTAGGGTTGATAAAATGAGAGATCCTTATGCTGAAGCCTCGGTTGAAAGAGATCGTTTAATCGAATATGACACAGGTCTGCAAAATTTTATGCAGGAAACTGGTCGCACGGACACGGATCCCTACGGTTATTCGGGCATGTTTTATGAGCCCGGAAAGAACCGGTTACTTGGCCGAGAGGGTGGTCGTTTTGGCAACGAGGGTCTTACGCAAACAGCTATAGATAATATTAATAGGCTGGCGTATGATCAGTATCTTGGGTTAGTTTCTGGAGAAGGATACAGAAAAGGCGGAAAAGGTGATCCCGTTCCCGGCTACGCCCCAGCTTTAAAAATTGGTTCAGTTGTTCCCGGTGGAACAGTGCAATTAGCTCCGCAGCCTGAACCTGCGGGTGCGTTAGGTGCAATAGGTTCATATTTAAAGGGCGGTGGTATAGTTGGGCAACTTTTAGGTGGTGGAAATCGTCCTAGAGTATTTCAGCCAGATGAGGCACCGGCTCAAAGTTTATTACAAAAGGCTAATGAAAAAGCCAACGAGATTTCTAACCAACCAAAAATAAACGGTGGGATTACAGGTGCACCGATTGATAATACGCCTGTCCAATCTGCGCCTGTCCAAGATATACCGGGTATGTATCAAACGGTTGGTTTAGATGCCCTAGGTTCTAGTCAATATTTACCTCCGGCGCTTCAAGATATGTTAATGAGGGCAGGTAAGTTAGCTCGGGATGGTGGCCCTTCTATTGGGGGTAATCTAGGCGAAGGGGGGTATAAAATTAAAATTGACCCGTTTGGCCAAGATAAGAGTATTCAATTTAATTATAAGACGCCATTACAAGATTTAGGTATCGGTAAATTATTTTCCCAAAATATGGATCCGCGTCAGAATTTTAACGTAACGGTATAATGAGCTATGCTCGATAACGCCGACTTTTCTCACTTACCTCGCGAAAAAGCTGAACTTGCGTTTGTTATCGCCGAAGAGCTAAAACAACGTGAAGTCCGTAAACAATCGCGCGAGGACTTCTTAACTTATGTCAAAACGATGTGGCCTTCGTTTATTGAGGGTGCGCACCATCGTAAAATGTCCCAGACGTTTAATCGTATTGCGCGTGGTGAATTAAAGCGCGTAATTATTAATATGGGGCCACGACATTCGAAGTCAGAAATGTCGTCGTATTTCCTTCCATCTTGGCTCTTGGGCCTTAAACCTGATTTAAAGATAATTCAGGCAACGCATACTGGCGAACTAGCCGTGCGTTTTGGTAGAAAAATTCGTGACCTCGTAGATACGGACGATTATAAGAAAGTTTTTCAAGATGTTTCATTGCGAGCGGATTCCAAGGCTGCAGGACGATGGGAAACATCGAAGGGCGGGGAGTATTTTGCGTCTGGTGTCGGAGGTGCGATCACTGGTCGTGGTGCTGATGTTCTTATTATTGACGACCCGCACTCGGAACAAGACGCGATGAGCGAAACGGCCATGGATATGGCCTACGAATGGTATACATCTGGTCCCCGACAGCGTCTACAACCGGGTGGAACTATCGTTTTGGTCATGACAAGGTGGTCAAAAAAGGATCTTACAGGCCAATTAATGAAGGCACAGGCTTTAGATCCGAAGGCTGACCAATGGGAAGTTATTGAATTTCCTGCAATTATGCCGTCTGGTGCGCCTTGTTGGCCAGAATTTTGGAAAATTGAAGAATTAGAGGGTATTCGAGCCTCGCTGCCGCACCAAAAATGGGCTGCGCAGTGGATGCAAGAGCCTACAGGCGGCGAAGGCGCGATAATTCAACGCGAATGGATCAAAATTTGGGATAAAGTAGCCCCGCCAACGCCTGAATATATTATCCAAAGCTACGATACGGCGTTTTTGAAGTCACAAACCGCTGATTTTAGCGCGATTACGACTTGGGGCGTCTTCCGTAACGAAGAAACCGACCAATATAACATAATTTTACTTGATTCGATCAAAGATCGTTATGATTTTCCGGAACTAAAACAGGTCGCTTACGAAAGTTATATACACTGGGATCCTGATTCAGTTATTATCGAGTCAAAAGCGTCAGGTTTACCGTTGACGCAAGAATTACGGGCTATGGGTATACCCGTACAAAATTATTCGCCTAATAGAGGGAATGATAAGATTGCTCGCACTAACGCTGTTTCACCCATTTTTGAGTCCGGGTTGGTCTGGGTTCCAGAAACAAGGTTCGCGGAAGAACTTGTCGAAGAATTGTGCGAATTCCCTAACGGAGAACATGACGACTTGGTCGATTCCACGACACAAGCCCTATTACGCTTTCGGCAAGGTGGGTTTATCCGCCAGCCGTCAGATTATGAGGACGACGAGCTTGAGTACAAACTCAAAAGTTTTGTATACTATTGACGGAGTAAAAAATGTCGGTTGAAAAGTCAATTTCTCAGTTGTTGGCGACTCCGCAAGAAGCGGAGATTGAGGTAGAGACAACTGTGGAAGAGCAGATGCCGCTTTTTGCTTCTGATGATACGGTTATGCTTGATGATGGTAGTGCTATTGTCGGGTATGTTGAAGACGATGAGGATGACCAAGGTGACTTTTATTCAAATTTAGCTGAAGAAATGGATGAAGGAGAGCTTGATGAGTTGGCTACAGAATTACTTTCGTCGTATAAAGACGATCTGGAATCGCGTCAGGACTGGCTTAACCAATACACCGACGGCCTCGACCTCCTCGGAATTAAAACCGATGACAGGGAAGAACCGTTCCGTGGCGCAACCGGCGTCTACCACCCGCTCATCGCCGAAAGCGCGACCCAGTTCCAAGCGGGGGCGTACAAAGAACTCCTCCCGCCCGGTGGTCCGACGCAAACGCGCATCCTCGGCGACGAAACGCCAGAAATCTTAGAACAAGCGGAACGCGTCCGAAACTATATGAATTTTATGGTTTTGGACGTTATGGAGGAGTTTGATCCGGAGCTGGATCAAATGTTGTTCTATTTACCCCTCGCTGGCTCTACTTTTAAGAAAACGTATTTTGATCAATCTTTGAACCGTCCGGTCAGTAAGTTTGTTATGCCGGACGATTTAGTTGTTTCGTATACTGAATCAAGTTTAGAAACGACTCCGCGTTTTACGCACGTTATCAATATGAATGAAAACGACGTCCGTAAATTACAAGTTTCTGGCTTTTACCGTGATACTGAAGTATTTGGGGATGAATTTACTGATTTAGCTGATGCAAAAGATAAAGTTCAAGATTTAACAGGATTTCGCCCTAATGCTCAATCTAACGGTTATATAACCATTTTAGAAATGCATGTTGACCTTGATCTACCCGGTTTCGAGGAAAAAGACGAAGATGGCGAAGAAACGGGTATAGCTGTTCCGTATATCGTTACAATCCACGAACAAACTTCTGAAATTTTAGCGATACGAAGAAACTACGATCAAAAGGACACAGAAAAGTCTAAAATTCGGTATTTTACCCACTATAAGTTTCTTCCCGGTCTTGGGTTTTACGGTTTTGGTCTGATCCATATGATTGGTGGCTTAACAAAGTCAGCCACCTCAATCTTGCGTCAGTTAATTGATGCTGGCACTTTAGCTAATTTACCGGCTGGTTTTAAAGCACGTGGCTTACGAGTTCGCGATGAAGATCTACCGCTTCAGCCGGGAGAATTCCGTGACGTTGATGCACCCGGTTCGTCGATTCGTGAGGCGATTATGCCGCTACCGTATAAGGAACCGTCTGGCACACTCCTCCAAATGTTGGGCGTTCTTGTTGATAGCGGTCGGCGTTTTGCGTCCGTCACGGATATTAACGTAGGCGAAGGGAGCCAAGCTAATCCCGTGGGTACTACTGTTGCGCTCTTAGAACAAGGAACGAAGGTTCTTAGCGCAATCCATAAGCGCCTACATTACGCTCAGCGTCAAGAATTGCGTATTCTTGCTAACGTAATCAAGACTTATTTACCGCCTGAATACCCCTACCAGATACCCGGTGATGTAGGCGCAAGCGCAAAAGCTGACGATTTCGATGATCGTATTGATGTCGTACCGGTAAGTGACCCCGCGATGTTTAGTATGAGTCAGCGCGTTACTTTAGCGCAAACTCAGCTACAATTAGCCCAGTCCGCCCCTCAGCTTCATGATTTGCACGAGGCTTATCGCCGTATGTATATGGCGTTAAATATACAAAATGTCGATAAGATCTTGCCACCAAAAGACGAGGCTGCACCGAAAGACCCTGTTTCTGAAAACGTGGATGCTTTAACGGGTAAACCGCTAAAAGCGTTTGAGTCGCAGAACCACGATGCGCATATTGCAACGCATAGTGCATTTTTGCAAGATCCGAATATTCAAAAGAATACGGTCGCTACTCAAGTCCTTATGGCACATATGCAAGAGCATTTAGGTTTAAAATATCGTCAACAGGTTGAGCAAATTATTGGATTTCCGCTTCCAGCGGAGGGGCAAATTTTGCCTCCTGAACAGGAAGCGATGCTCGCCCAAGCTACCGCCCAAGCAACAGCACAGGTATCCCAAATGGCCCAGCAGATTGCAGGAACAGGTCAATTTGACCCAATCGTACAGTTGAAACAGCAAGAACTGCAAATTCAACAACAGGAAGTTCAACGTAAAGCGATGGCAGATCAAGCGCGTAATCAGCTTGAGGCCGCTAAACTTCAACAAGATGGCGAACTTAAAAAGGCTGAAATTTCTTCGGATGAAGATATTGCTGCACTCCGCGCAAACGTCACTTTAGCGACAAAGAGGTAATTATGGCTAATACACGTGTAAAAGATTTAATGGCGATGATTGAGACTGAATTAGATCCTGATCAGTTAGAGGTTTTAAAATTCGATCTAGCTCAAGCTTTGGGTCAAAAAGACGTTGGTGTTACTCCGAGACCGGGTAAAAAGAACGGCGTTAAAAGACGTTCAGGTGGCGGTTCTGAGATGACAGACAAACAAAAGAAATTTGCTGCGTTAGCGGAACCGAAAGATAAAATCACTTATGCTGATAAACTTGCAGGTGCTGGTGTAAAGCAAGCAAGAGACGGAAATTACGGTGGTAGCGGTGACGGAGATGAAGTTCTTGCTGCGGGCCGTTCAAGAGGCGGTCGTAAAGCGATCGGCGGGACAAAGTTTTCGGGGCTTTTTTAGTGGACCTTATTAGCTATTTGCTAGAAAAAATTGAAAAACGACAGGCAGAAATTAGTGAAACGCTAATGTCGAATGGGGTGTCTTCTATAGAGGACTACCAGCACTATATGGGCCGGGTTTCTGCTCTCGGTGAAATAGAACAACTTCTTAAAGAAACGCGAAAGCGTATGGAGACTGCCGACGATGACTAAAAGGTTATACGTTCCTGACCGTGTAATAGAGGAACGCCGAGCTGCTAAAATTGTTGAAAACAACAAAGCAGAATCGCAAAAGAAAAAAGATTTGTTAAATCCTGCTACTTTTGCTTTATCAGATGAGCAAGCGGATGATTCACGTTCTGCATTAGAACGTCTTCCAAAGCCAACTGGCTGGCGTATCCTTATTCTTCCATATACTCTGCCTCAATCTACTAAAGGCGGTGTTATCCTTTCCGATGAAACGCGTGAGCGCAATCAATTAGCAACGAATGTTGGTTACGTTGTTAGTTTAGGGCCAGACGCGTATAAGGACGAGGGTAAATTCCCCGACGGTGCTTGGTGCAAAGAAGGCGACTGGGTAATGTTTGGTCGTTACGCTGGTTCTCGTTTTAAAATCGATGGCGCAGAGCCTCGGTTGTTAAACGATGATGAAATCCTCGCGGTTATTGAAGATCCCCGCGATATTATTGCAGTTTAGGAGGCATTTATGTCTGATGTAAAAGAACGGGAAGAGGTCGCGGAAGAGGCCGAAAACCTAGAAATTGAAATTGAAGAAGAGGTCGCGGAAGGGGAGCAACAAGAAGCTCCCGAACAAGCGGCTTCGGATGAGGAGCATGAGCAATATTCGGAGGGTGTAAAAAAGCGTATTGATCGCCTAACGTACAAGATGCGAGAAGCTGAGCGTCGTGAACAGGCTGCTTTAGACTTCGCTAAAAAACTCAAAGATGAAAATGAACAACTTAATAAAAACTACACTGAAAGTGCAGCAGCGTTCGTAACTGAATCTGAGGGTCGTATAAAAAGCGAATTAGCTGAGGCTAAACGTGCTGTTAAGCTTGCTTACGAAGAAGGCGATTCTGAAGCTCTCGCAGATGCGCAGGAACTTGTTTCTCGTTTGGCTGTTGAAAACGATCGAATTTCACAAAACGGAGTACGTTTAAAACAAGAACAAGAGTCCGCTTCGCCTCCGGAAGAGGTCCAGCCCCCTGCTCAGCAACAAACACCTGCCGATCCAAGGGCTCAAAAATGGGCATCGGATAACGAATGGTTCGGAAAAGATGAAGGGATGACCTTTACAGCATTCTCTATTCATCGTAGACTGATCGAAGAAGAGGGATTTGATCCTGCTTCAGAAGATTATTATGCTGAGATAGATTCTCGCATACGAAAAGAATTTCCTCATAAATTTGAGGAACAAAGATCAGGACAACGGAAACCCGCCCAGACTGTTGCTCCTGCTAACAGAAATGTAAAAACCGGGCGCAAGACAGTTCGTTTGACTCAAAGTCAAGTGGCTATCGCTAAAAAACTCGGTGTTCCACTTGAGGAATATGCGAAACACGTGAAGGAGGCTTAAATGTCTGAAATAAACAAAAGAACTCCTCGCGCTTCCGAAACTCGCTCTAAAAATGAGCGCAGGAAACCTTGGAAACCAGCTTCATCTTTAGAAGCACCGCAGCCGCCTGAAGGCTATAAATTCAGATGGGTTCGAACAGAAATTCGTGGTGAAGAAGACCGCAAAAATGTATCTGGTAGAATCCGCGAGGGGTATGAGCCTGTTCGTGCAGAGGATTACCCAGATTTCGACGCGCCAACCATTGATGATGGTCGGCACGCAGGAGTCATCGGTGTAGGTGGGTTGATGTTAACAAAGGTTCCTGAAGAGATTGCTGAAAGTCGCACAGAATATTTTGAACGGCAAACAGCCGATCAAATGACGGCGGTGGACAATGATCTTATGAAGGAACAACATCCTTCCATGCCTATAACAAAAGATAGGCAGTCTCGTGTAACCTTTGGTGGTCCTAACACTGATTAGGCCGCTTAACTTTAGCCCTTCTAGGAGGACAAAATGGCAAATAACGATTTTGCTTTTGGTCTAAGACCAGTCCGTACTTTGGGTGGTACTGCGAACTTCACTGCGAACGAGTACACTATTCCGTCAGGCGCTTCTAACGCTATTTTCCAAGGTTCCTTGGTAATTATGCATGCTGATGGTGATATCGACATTGCAGCCGGATCTTCGGCTGATATTGTCGGTGTGTTCAATGGTTGTTTCTATACCGACCCAACTACGAAAAAGCCTACCTTTTCCAACTTTTATCCCGGTAGTATCGCAGCTAGCGATATCGTCGCACAAGTCTACGACGATCCTCGTATTGTATTTGAAGTACAGTGCGATGGTACTCTCGCGGCTACTGCAGTTGGAGAAAATGCTGACACTACTTCAACGACCAGTGGGTCAACAGTAACTGGACTTTCTTCTACTGAGATTTCGTCCACTACTGGTGCTTCTACTGCTCAGTTGCGTATTATTGGCATCTCTAAAGATCCTGACAACAGTGACACCGGTTCTGCAAATACGAATGCATACGTTTTGATTAACGAGCATGCGTATACGCAGACTGCTGGCACGTAATAGGGGAGCTAGATAATGCCTATTTCACGCGCACAACTAGCTAAAGAGCTTGAGCCCGGTCTCAATGCCCTCTTTGGCATGGAGTATGGTCGTTACGAAAACGAACATGCTGAAATCTTCGACACAGAATCTTCGGATCGAGCGTTTGAAGAAGAAGTGATGTTGACCGGTTTTGGTTCAGCACCAACAAAAAATGAAGGTGGAGCGGTAAACTTTGATTCAGCTCAAGAATCATTCACCTCTCGCTACACCCACGAGACCATTGCTTTGGCTTTCTCAATTACTGAAGAAGCCATTGAAGATAACTTGTACGACCGTTTGGCGTCTCGTTATACTCGCGCACTGGCTCGTTCGATGGCTCACACAAAGCAAGTTAAGGCTGCTAATGTCCTTAACAATGCTTTTTCCTCCAGTTTTACTGGGGGCGACGGCAAAGAGCTTTGTGCAACTGACCACCCACTTTCTGGCGGTGGTACGTTGCGAAACGAGCTTTCTACTGCGTCTGACCTAAATGAAACGTCACTTGAACAGTCGCTAATTGACATCTCCGCGTTTATTGATGAGCGTGGGTTGAAAATTGCTCTTCGCGGCATGAAGTTGATTGTACCTCCTGCACTTCAATTTGTTGCAGAAAGGTTGTTAGCTTCTACACTGCGTACAGGTACTGCTGATAATGATGTAAATGCGCTTCGTAGTAGAGGTATGTTGCCTGAGGGTTATGTTATTAACCACTTCCTTACGGATACAGATGCGTTTTTCATTAAGACAGACGCACCTAACGGATTTAAGCATTTTGAACGTGCTCCCATCCGTACCCAGATGGAAGGTGACTTTGATACCGGAAACATGCGGTTCAAGGCTCGTGAGCGCTATAGCTTCGGGTTCTCTGATCCACGTTGTGTATTCGGTTCACCGGGAGCGTAAAGCTTCGAAACATTTGATCAAAGGGCGGCTTTTCAGTCGCCCTTTTTTCGTTTATAGTAACTACGTCCCTGACAGCTTTGGCTGACACTTGCCGCGACAGGAGTATAAAATGGCAAAAACAACCTTTTCAGGTCCAGTACGTTCTCAGCGCGGGTTTACCGCGCAGGGCGCTAATGCGATGGTAAATATCACCGCAGAAACCACTCTTACCTATGACGATCATGTCGGGCGTATCATTAAGGTAAATGATGCAGACGGTGCGATCACCCTTCCCACAATCACAACGGACACGCTTGGCGCTCGTTATACGTTTTTTGTAGGCACAGACTCTACAGACTGTGACATCAAAACAGACGGCACAGACAAGTTTGTTGGCTCTCTGGAAGTTATGGGCGGCAGTAACGCCTCCTCAACTTTTGTACCGGGCGCAACCAACGATGTCATTTCGATGAATGGCTCCACCACTGGCGGCGACAAGGGTTCTTACGTTGAGGTCACTGCAATCGAAGACAATGTATATCTTGTGCAGGGCGTTCTTGTAGGATCGGGCAGCGCGGCAACACCGTTCGCTGACAGCTAATAGGAGGTTGCGATGGCAGGCTCCATTTTTGCTAAAACAGCGACCAGTACAGGTTTGCTGATTGGCGGTAGGACTCGTCTTAAATCTTTCGTCATACGAAGCGCTAGTAGCGGTAGTCCTGCTGCTGTGTTTAGAACTGGCGGGGGGTCTGGCACAACGCTACTAACAATGACTTTTGTAGCAGGAGACGATACTCAAATTAATATTCCAGATAATGGAATAATTTTCGAAGACGGTTGCCATGTTACTCTTACGAACGTAGATTCAGTTACAGCGTTCTTTGGATAGAATATGGCGCGTAAAAAAGCGAAAATGCCGCCAAGAAACAAAAAGAATTTCCGCTCCACGAAGTCTGGGGCGGGGATGACTAGGGCTGGGGTTGCTGCTTATAGGCGAGCGAACCCCGGTTCGAAATTAAAAACAGCTGTAACAGGAAAAGTGAAGAAGGGCAGCAAAGCAGCTAATCGTCGTAAGTCATTTTGCGCTCGCTCTGCTGGTCAGATGAAAAAGTTTCCTAAAGCAGCAAAGAATCCTAATTCACGGCTGCGCCAAGCTCGTAGAAGGTGGAAGTGTTAATGAAGGCCGAAGAAGTTCTAAAACTGTTAGAAAAGCACGAAGCAGACTGCAGCAGTCGGTATGCTGATATACAAGATAAATTAAAGTCCCTTGATAATCGAATGTGGGGGTTAATGATTTTGGTCGTATTAGCTGCGGGGTTGGAGCAACTTATCTGATGGTAATTGGTCGCTCACAAATGCGGCAACAGGTTTCTAAGCCGCCACAAAAACGTAAATGGAGCGCAAAACGAAAAAAATCTGTAGATTGTAAACGGCCACGTGGGTTTAGTGAGCGAGCACATTGTGCCGGGAGAAGAAAAAATGCACGTAAAAAAAGTTAAAAAGGTCATAAAAGGTTTAAAAAAAGCATCTAAACTTCATGCAAAGCAAGCGCGGTCTTTAGGAACTTTAGTAAAAAATAAAAAATTTAAAAATTACGGGAAAAAGAAGAGGAGCTCGCGACGTGCCTAAAGATGCTTGTTACCGAAAAGTTAAAGCTCGCTATAAGGTCTTCCCATCAGCGTATGCGTCTGGAGCGATTGCTAAATGCCGAAAAGTCGGAGCAGCTAACTACGGAAACTCTAAAAAACGTAAAAAATCGTCTTCTAAAGTCGCGAGAGCGGCTGGAGGTGGCTATGGCAAAGCACTGGAACGTGCAGCGAATAGTAGAAAAAGAGCTAGCTCTCAAAAAAATGTTGCACGAGGATGCGGAAAAGTCATGCCGGACAGAAGAAAAGTAACAAAATACGCTTGAGGTTCTTATGGCTGTTCGGAAAACAAAAGCGGGTCTTGCTTTAAAAAGGTGGTTTAAAGAAGATTGGAAAGATGTACGCACTGGCAAGAAATGTGGCAGAAAGAAGGGTGAAAAGCGCGGAACTCCTTATTGCCGTCCTTCTAAGCGTATTTCCTCTAAAACTCCTAAAACAACAGGAGAGTTGTCGGCTTCCGAAAAAAGAAGTAGGATACGTCAGAAAGTAAAATTAGGCCAACCCACAAAAGGCAAGCCTCGTAATGTAAAGGCTTTGAGAAGAAAAAGGAAAAAATCATGAAGAAAAAAGGAATGGCTAAAGGCGGCGTAGCTGGCGGCGTTAAAAGACGCGCTAAAGGCGGCGCAGCTGGCGGCGTAATGGCTGAAGAACTTAACCCCGGTAAAATTGTTGATGTTTCGGCAATGGCAATGGGTGGTCCTGCCGACGAAAAAATGGTCGCACGAATGATGGGCGGTGGTCGTCCTAAAGGTATGGCCAAGGGTGGAGCAGCTGGTGGCGTTCGTCGTAGGGCGAAAGGCGGTTCTGCAGGTGGTCTTAATTCTGCGATTAAAAGAGTAAAAGCCGGAAAATAAATTGCCATATCTTCAGAGTAATATCACGCACTTTAAATGTTGGGTGCGGCGGGAGTACACGCATAACCATATGAAATATCACGGCGAGTTTTTACACGCCATGGCGATTGCGGTGACGACTATGCCGAGTCGTTGTTTGAGTTTTCAAATGTTGTTTACAGGATTTGAGGTGGACGAAGAGTCAGACGAACAGAACGTTCATGGTGGTGCCATGTGGGCGAGAATGCCTATAACTGCCTTAGTCGGTGATACGCCACTAGAAAAGTGGCCAGAACCGATGCCTGTTCATTTTGCTCAACCTTGGGACTGTATGTCGCATACGCATAGTGTTTATCGTTTAGATCGTGCGCATCCTTGTCCGTGGTTAGCAAAAATTGATGGTGAGTTCTATCCCGCGAAATACTATTTCACAGTGGATTACACAGAAAGCGAAATAGCTGACGACCCTGCTCAACATAAACAAAGCCATGTTTTAGAGCTTTTAGACGCAGGAAAATGGACAGGAAATATTGTAGCTCTACCAAATAATCGAGTTCGAGTTACGCATCCTGCGTGGTTTGAAACGGGTAATGGACCTCCAGATTTTCGTCCATCACAGCATATTCACTATTCAAAATCTGATTTAGACTATACTATGGACGTGAATCAAATTTTCGATAATTTGTATGCGAAAGATGAGTGATGGCTGTTTCTGGCTCTCGGAATTTTAATATTGATGTTTCCGACGCAATAGAAGAAGCATACGAGCGTTGTGGTGTAGAGGTTCGTACTGGATATAGTCTCCGCACTGCGCGACGTTCCTTAAACCTCATGTTAGCTGAGTGGGCGAATCGAGGCGTCAACCTGTTTACTATTGAACAGGTCACTACTACTTTGACTGAAGGAACCTCTAGCTATACGCTTGGCGCGGATACGATTGATATCTTAGAAATGGTTCTTCGTAGAGGTAGTACCGACACAACTATGACTCGCATCGGTCGTGGTGAGTATTTAAACATTCCCACTAAATCAGATAAAGGTAAGCCTTCCCAGTTTTTTGTAGATAGACAGGTAAATCCTGTTGTAAACTTATGGCAAGCACCAGAAAACTCTACTGATAAAATTATTTATTATCGCTTAGTTCGCATAGACGATGCTGATATATACACGAACGATTTTGATCTTCCGTTTAGGTTTTTCCCTTGTTTAGTCGCAGGGTTGGCCTACTATCTTAGCATGAAAATAGCCCCTGACCGAGTCGCACTTCTAAAAGGCGTGTACGATGAAGAATTTGCGCGAGCTGCGTCAGAAGATCGAGACAGAGCGAGTCTTCGTTTAGTTCCGAGGATTATTAGCTGATGGGGTTTGCGTCTGGAAAACACGCTAAGTTTATTTCTGATCGAAGCGGTTTTGCCTTTCCGTATTCTGAACGGGTGCGCGAGTGGAATGGCGCAATCGTTCATATAAGTGAGTTTGAAGCTAAACACCCGCAGTTAGAACCGACTAGAGATTTATCCGACGACATAGCCTTGAAAGACGCTCGTTCTGATAGGACGGAACCGGGTTCAGAGCGAATACTAACACAAGACCCCTTTACATCTGGCTCTTCAGGAAGCGCGGTAATTACATTAAAAGAGGTTGGCCATGGAAGAGTCTCTGGAGATAAAGTTCGTTTTAGAAAGGTAACAGGTTTTGATGGGTTTAGCAGCAGTACTCTTGAAAAAAGTTCAGGCTATTCGATCACAGTTACAGACGCTGATACTTATACGTTTACGGCCTCGTCCGGCACAGCAACCACGGGTGGTCAACGCGGGGGAGGTAAAAATGCAACTGTTGGGTCGGAACTCGCAGGAGTCGCAGCAACAATAAGCGCGGTATTCACGCTAACTGTTTCAGCCAGTGTGGTCACTAGTACCACGACATTTGATTCATCCAGCATTACGCTGGATTCAAGCACCAAAACTTTTGACGAGGGTTAAATGGCAAAGCAAGCAGTAGGGATAGGGTCAAGCGCAAATGACGGCTCTGGGGACACTCTTCGTGCTGGCGCTGA
>TARA_R100001460_G_scaffold41877_3_pt1 | contig 32133 bp, 43 predicted proteins | sample TARA_R100001460 | Tara Oceans TARA_R100001460 (sample SAMEA2622190) | marine metagenome | biome: marine biome (ENVO:00000447); feature: surface water layer (ENVO:00002042); material: "saline water (ENVO:00002010), including plankton (ENVO:xxxxxxxx)" | depth 5 m | reverse complement strand
TTGACCCCATTCCCAAGAGTCCAGATTTGGATAGTGCATTGAAGCGATTTCTTTTATATCATCAGATATAGATAGAAACTTCTCAATACCTTGACAGATAGCAACGACTTCTTTCATTGTGTTTTCAATATTACTAACACGATAAGTGGTGCAATGTTTTTTAGAAGCATAGTCAACCCAAGCATCCTTATTTGTTGCAGTAGAATATATTGCTAATTGTCTATTAACCGAATGAGGTAATGCAGATGGAATTGCTCTAGTGGTTTTTAAATCTCTAATGCTTCTTTCACATTCTAAATCTATGTAACCAATAATAGGTAACTTTAGACCATCTATATTTAATTCAACTTTGGATTGCATTTTGATAGGTTCATCATCAATATTATAATAAGTCGGAAATCCAGACATAACATAGTGTGGAATATCTGCTCTTTCTTTTTCTATTTTTTTCTCATCAAATTTTTGATTAAGACCTAGTAACTCAGAACTATAAAATGCTAAAGCATCATCTATATGCTCTTGGATGTTTTTTTCTTTATAAAAAGGAACTGATAATAATTGTTTCTCAACTGCACTCCCTCGTAGTGTTGAAGGATTACCATTGAAATCATCATACCCAGCAACCTTTAAAATAAATTTTGATTTATCACGAACAAATAGATTTATTGTTGATGCAGAAAAATATTCTATATAGTTTTCTAGTTTACTCATATTACCTCGTTGGGTTTTTAATGAGTTTAGTATAGACAAAAAGTACAACTTGTCAAATTAAAATAATGCCTTATAATATTAGTATGAATTTAAAAGACTATTTAAAACTAAATGGCATATCCAGAGAGAAGTTTGCAAACGAAATGGGCGTCAGCTACGCATCTGTGATAAAATGGGTTTATGGTGGTAGATTTCCAAGACCAAGTGCATTAAATAAAATATATGAACTTACAGAAGGAAAAGTACAAGCCAATGACTTCTTACAACAAATTCAAAAATAAACCTCAAGTTGTTGACGGAATTAGATTTGATTCTATCAAAGAAGCAAATAGATATTCTGAATTAAAACTAATGTTAAGAGAAAATGAAATAAAAGATTTGGAATGTCATCCAAAGATTCCATTAATTGTCAATGATAAAAAAATTGGAACTTATGTAGCAGACTTTAGATATTACGATAATGCTTTTAAGAAAACAATAATTGAAGATGTAAAGTCAATCGCAACAAAAACTCCAGTATACAATTTAAAAAAAAAGATACTCGCAACATACACTCCCCCCATTGAAATTGTAGAGATTTTCTAGTATATTATAATTAGCCAGATGGCAAATTAATCAGATTCCAAATGGGATTTACAAAAAGGGAAAACTAAATGTTAGACCCAATCTCAGTTCTTGGAATTGCAACAACAGCATTTAACACATTGAAAAAAGGATTTGAACTTGGTAAGGATGCCGAGTCAATGATTAAAGATGTGGGTAGGTTTATGCACTCTGTTGACGATATTAAAAATGCTCACAAAAGTAAAAAAAAGGGAAAAATTGGTTCTGTAGAAGAAGAAAGTTTAGAAACATATGTTGCGTTAAAAAAAGCAAAACAAATGGAAGATGAGTTACGAAATTTTATGAACGGCAATTATGGACTCAATGCTTGGAATGACATATTACGCATTCAAGCTAGATTACGCAAAGAAAGAAAAGAAGCAATTCTTAAAGCAAAAAGAGAAAGAGAAAAATTAATAATGTATGTATTGATTGCTGTTGGTGGTTTATGTTCATTGTGGGTAGTGTTCTACATTATCTGGAAAGCAATGGGAAGATAATCAATGGATAAATTTCTAAAAAAATGTATGTCATCACATTGGTTTTGGATATATTTATTTGTTATCATATCTTCTGCAATAATTACATTCATTGAGTTTTTGACTTCATAATTGCAAAAAACGACTCAATATAAAGACTGTGAGTGCGTATTCTTATGACTTCTATTACTAGGATACCTTGCTAAATGGGTAAATTAAAAAGAAAACTTAAATGGAAACGATTCCCAAAAATTTCTGTTTTGCCTTACAAATCTCCTGTTGTGTGTTGGCATAGTACAAAAAAAAGTGTATTGTTAGAGGGAGAAGAAGAGTATAGAGATATAATTATACCGAAGGACAAAAAAAATGATTAACAAAACGACTTATCAAAAAAACAGAAGATATATGGCTTGGTGTGCTTTGATTATGATGTTTATTTCCACCATTGCCGTTCTAATCAATCCAGATAAATTTGCAAAAGCTGATTCAATATTGATGATGATGTATGGTTCTTTATCAGCACTTGTTGGTGCATATTTTGGATTTGCAAAAAACAACAATGACAAAAGCAAATAAAATAATATTTGTGCTTCTGGTTATAGAAATATCCTTACACATAGCAGAAATTCTTTTTGATATGTTTCAACATATTCACTTTTACGGATTTAATTGGTGAGATACGCTTATAAAAATAAAGCTAACAAACGAATGTACTATATTTTATTGTTTGGTATAGGCTTACATATTTTAGAATTGTGGTTAGATATATCTTTTTTTGATTATTTAAAAAAATTGGATTGGGAAGATGATTAAGATTGTAAAAAAAATAAAAGAAAGGTTTGCAAATGCAGACAATGTAATTGATGGAATAGTGGATATTGGATTGTTAGTCTTTGATGTCTTGTCATCACCAATTTTGTTAGTGATGAGACTTGTACGATATTACATAAAGAAATGGATAAAAACATTCATCAAAACATTCTTAAAAAAAACATATCACAAAATATATGATAAATAATTACCAATGGTCTTTTCTTAGATTCTTTGGAATATAGATAGCATTCCCAACAATGACATCATAGAACTGATATGAATTGTTATCAGAAGAAAAACTTTGCTCCCAGACCTCAGTTGCATATCTATTAATACTTTTGTTCCTTAGTTTACCTTCTTCACAGATTAAGAAACAATCTCCACCCATAAGATTGACACATTCAATGATATCAGTTCCTACTAATTCATATGCTTCTTTTAGGGTTGGAATCTCTTCTTCTTTTTTTACAATGTAAGTCAAGATTCCATTAGCACCTAAGTTTACTTTCACTATTCCTCCATTCTCTCAAAGTCAGTAATAATATCTTCTTTGTTTTTTATTACTGTATTAATCTTATCTATTGCTACACCAAGATTAGCTTCTGCTTCATCATTAGTTGTAACTGCTTTTAGCATAAAAGATTTTACCTTTTGTAAGTTGTTAATGTCTTCTAAAATATCATTCATTTATTTACTCCTGTTGTTGTTTATAAACTCATAGTACAGTAAATAATATTATATGCAAGTTTTTTTGTACAAAAAGTAAAAGATATTTGAAATAAAATAAATTTAGTATAAAGTCAAATTTATGAGTTTTAAATGTATAGCAAATTGTATTGAGGTAAATGATATAAAATCCACTACAAAACTCATATTAATTATGTTAGCAAATTATGCTGATGAAAATAATCAAACATTTCCAAGTAAAAAACATTTAGCAAAAATTTGTAATTGTGACGACAGAACTGTTACCAGATGCCTTTTAGAATTAGAGCAAAAAAGGTACATAAAAAAAGAAACGAGATTTATTGATGGTAGACAAACATCAAACCTTTACACAATAAAAGTAAAAGACATAGGGGGTACAATTCTGTCACCCTCCCCCACTACAAATATGTCACCCCATTATACTATCAATAAAGATACTAAAGAGGTTATAAATAAAAAAAGTAATGGGAGGAATATATATACAGAAGAATTTGAAGAGTTCTGGAAACTATACCCAGACTCCGACTATAAAACCAAAAAAGATAAGACCTTTATAGAGTGGAAAAAATATCCAGATAAACAAGAATTAAAAAAGTTTCTTAATAATTACATTCAAAGAAAGGGGGGGAAATTTATACATAATCCATACAATTGGTTTAAAGATAAAGTTTATTTAAACTTTAAATCTGATATATTAGAAACACAAAAAACAAAAAACTCACTAGCTGGGTAAGGAGTAGTAATGGAAAGACAACTAAACGAACAAGGAATTTATCTAACTTCCTACAGTATTGGAACATATAAAACATTTTGTCCTAAATGCAGAAACAGTAGAAAGTCACAAAACCGACACGACACACCATTATCAGTTACAATTGAAAATGACAAAGCATTATTTAATTGTCATAATTGTGACAATACTGGCATAGCAAGTGACAAACAAACTTATCAAACTGTACCTAAGTCAAATCCAGATAAATTAAATTCTTGGTTTGCAAAAAGAGGAATTAGCAAAAAGACAACAGACGATTTAGGAATCTATGAATGGAACGAGAATATTTGTTTTCCATATATTCAAGACGGAGAAACAAAAAATGTAAAATATAGAACTTATGATAAAAGGTTTAGACAAAAACCAAATGCTCAAAGAACTCTATATAATATTGACAATGTAAAAAAATATTGGGAAGCAACTGGAAACAAAAATATTATAATTTGCGAAGGTGAGATGGATGTTATTGCATTCTATGAAGCTGGAGTTATAAATGCCGTATCACTTCCAGATGGTGCGCCTAAATCTGCAAAGTTTGATTTAAAAGATTTAAGATTTAGTGCATTAAAAAATTGTTCTTTTCTTAATGAGGTTGATAAAGTCTATATTGCAACAGACCAAGACGAAGCTGGTAAGGCATTACATCTGGAATTAGTGCATAGATTTGGTAAAGACAGATGCTTACGAGTTCAATTTCCAGACCAGCAAGGAGACATTCCAACTAAAGATGCAAATGAATGTTTAATGAAACTTGGAAGAAATACTCTAATACAATGTTTAAAAGATGCTATTCCATACCCTATAGATGGGATACACACAGTCAAGAATTACCAACAAGAAGTTTTTGATATCTATGAAGGTAAAATACAAAGACCCCTCTCTACAGGCTTTAAAATCCTTGATACGATATATAAAATTCAAGCTGGTACATTTCACTTAGTTACTGGTGTACCCAATCACGGAAAGTCAAATTTTATAGACCAACTAGCAGTCAATATGTTAAGAGAACACGGATGGAAGTTTTGTATATTTTCTCCAGAGCATTCAACACCTCAACATATCAGAAGGATAGTAGAAAAGATTGTAAAGAAACCATTTGATGATGGGGTGTCGCAAAGAATGAGTGTTGATGAACTTAACAGAGGTTTAAATGTTTTAAATAACAATTTCTATTTTATGGAAAACAAAAATGACATTCCCACGATTGATTGGATACTTGATAAAGCAAAGCAATCAGTATTGAAGTTTGGTGTAAAAGGGATTATAATTGACCCCTATAATGAGATAAACTCAACTAGAGAAGGGAATAAAAGAGAAGATGAACATATTAGAGATATTATCAGCAAAGCTAAAAAGTTTTGTAGAACACACGAAGTCACTATGTGGATGGTTGCCCACCCAAGTAAAATGCCTAGAGCAGAAGATGGTTCAATCCAAGTGCCGACCTTGTATGATGTTAGTGGTTCTGCTCATTGGAATAATATGTGTGATGTTGGTCTGGTAGTTGCAAGAAATTTTGACACACAACAAACCAGAGTAATTACAAGAAAAGTTAGAGAGCAAGGAGTATATGGAAACATAGGAGAATGTTTTTTTAATTATGATTTATCTGAAAGAGTATATAAGGAAGTTTTAGAATCAAAAAAAACAGAAGATAATCAACAAAAATGGTACAATGATTAAAAGTTGCTATTTATACTTTGTGTAGCTATAATATTTTTATGTTTATAGAAGAAATAGAAACAGAAAAACTTAAACCATATACAAATAATCCACGAATTATACCAGAAGTTGCTATAACAAATGTAGCAAATAGTATTAAAAAATTTGGATGGCAACAACCCATAGTTATAGATGAAGAAAATAATATTATTGTTGGTCATACTAGATACTTGGCATCCAAAAAACTTTTGTTAAAAAAAGTTCCAGTAAAAAAAATTAATGGTCTCTCACCAGATGATATAAATGCTTATAGATTGTTGGATAATAAATTAAATGAATTTACTTCTTGGGAGACTAATATTTTAGACTTTGAATTAGAACAAATTAAATCTAAGGAATTAGAAAAATTGTTATCTGTATTTAAAGAAGAAGAATTAGAAATAAAAAATCTTAATACTGATTTTCAAGAAATTGAAAATAACGAGGAAAAAGAAAAGTTTTTAATGGACGATAATTTTGTTAATCTAAATTTTACTATGACTCAAAGTGAAAAACAAATATGCACAACAAAATTAAAAAAAATTATGGAAGAAAAAAATATTGATACAATGTCTAATGCTTTAGTTAATATTTTAAAGAACGAAAGATGATTATAAATTACGAACCAAAACATCAAAGCACGATAGATGCAATCAAAACTATGTATCCCACAAAATCTGTGTGGATTACACAAAATAGTGTATTAGGACAAGAGAGTTCATCAATTTTTGGATATGTCTTAGACGGAGATGTCCAGATAAAGGCCAACAATCAATTATGGCATCTTAAAAGTGGCAATTACTTTTCTTTTACTGACAAAGTTGAATTTTTTCTTAAAGATAAAAGTTCAGTATGGACAGTAGAAAAAAAAGGATACAGATGTATGCCAATGGTAGGACAAGTTGAAAATAATGGGAGATTATCATATATAGATGGTTGTTCAGATTCTGTTTTGGTTGCAATGCCAAGAATGGGTGACCCAGTTCTGAATTATCTACATTTTCCGACAGGAATATATCAAACACAACACACACATCCTTCTATAAGAATGGGACTGGTTATTAGAGGTTCTGGCCAAGCATTTCAAGAAAAAAGTAACTATTCAGATGGGTGGGTTAAAGAATTAAAAAAAGGATGTATGTTTATGTTGCAAGAGCAAGAACTTCATTCATTTAGAACCACATCAGATATTATGGATATTATTGCATTTCACCCAGATTCAGATACAGGGCCAACAGACGAAAATCATCCAATGATTAACAGAACATACATAGACAATGGAAAATAAAAATTATAAATCTTTCAGAGGATATGGAACAAAAGATATTATTAATAAAAATGTTTATGAATTAGCTATTGAAAGATTAAATATAGCATTTGATAAATTAGACCAACTTGTAGTAATGTTTAGTGGTGGCAAAGATTCAACTGCGTGTCTTAATTTAACACTTGAAGTCATACGACAAAGAAAAGAAAAAAACCTAGAGGTTCATTTTATTGATGAAGAAGCAATACCATACGAAACAATAAATTATGTTAGAAGAATTAAAAACATCCCAGAAGTAGATTTGAATTGGTGGTGTTTGCCTATAAAACATAGAAATGGTTGTTCATCAAAAAAACCTTTTTGGTATCCTTGGGCGCCAGAGGATAAAGAAAAATGGGTAAGGGATATTCCAGAAGAAGCAATAACCGAAATTGAAGGTTATGAAAACAATAAACCAGAAAAAAGACTAATGATTCCAGATATGAATGGATATTTTTTTAATCCAAAAAAATATGGAAATGTTGGAATTGTTATGGGAATAAGAGCAGATGAATCGCTTGTAAGAACCAGAGCAATTCTAAACAGCAGAACAAGAGAAGATACACATATTTTAAAAAATAGTGATGGTACAAGTTTTGGGAATACATATAAAATATACCCAATTTATGATTGGTCAACAGAAGATGTTTGGACAGCACCGAAAAAATTTAATTGGGATTATAATACTACATATGATGTTTATGATAAAATGGGTGTTAGTCCGAATGCACAAAGATGTGCGCCACCATTTGGCGAAGAACCTATGCGTGGTCTTTACCAATTTAAAGAAGGTTTCCCAGATATTTGGGAAAAAATGCAATATAGAGTAGAAGGAGCGGCAACTGCGGCAAGGTATGCTAGAAGTAAATTGTATGCTTTTGGTAATTTACCAGACAAACCAAAAGAAATGAAGTGGGAGGATTTTTTAAAATATTATATAAAACAACATAAAAAAGAAAATCAAAAAGAAATAGCAAAAAGAGTTGATTTGTTTATTAGACAACATAAAAATAAAACAGATGAACCTTTAATGATTAAATCACCTCATCCCATAAGTGGAATTTCTTGGAATTTTTTACTAAAAATAGCAATGAGAGGCGATAGTAAACAAAGAAAAACACCACCTTTTAGTGGAGTTAAAGAAGTTCAAATTAAACAAAGGAGAAAATATAATGAAGAAAGGTTTGGAGTTTCAACCAATTAATAATGTTCAATGGGTAGATAGAAATAAATTAAAAGCCAATAATTATAACCCAAATAAAGTAGCACCAATAGAATTAAAATTATTAGTTAATTCAATTTTAACTTCTGGATGGACACAGCCTATCGTAATTAGGTCTGACTATGAAATTGTTGACGGATATCATAGATGGCTTGTAGCAGATAAAAAAGAGATAAAAGAAAAATTAGATGGAAAAGTGCCTGTTGTTTTTATATCTGACGAAATGAGTCAAGCAGAACAAATATCAGCCACAATCACTCATAACAGAGCAAGGGGAACACATTATATTATGCGAATGGCATCAATTGTCCGTGAACTAAAAGATGTTCAAAAAAAAGATGACCTATGGATTCAAAATAAATTAGGTATGGAACAAGAAGAAATAAATAGACTTTATGATAATTCAACTTCTAAAGAAACAAAAAGCAAAGAAGAATTTAATAATGGTTGGGTGCCAAAATTTGAATAATGAATTTAGATATTTTAATTAATGACTCATTAAATGTTTTAGAAAAATTGCTTTCTATGACTGAAAAACCTCTCATAGCATACTCTGGTGGCAAAGATGCTATTGTTGTCAGTCATATAGCTTCACAAATGGGTTTAAAAGATGCAGTTTGTGAAACATCTTTTTATTTTGAAAAACAACTATGTTCAGTAAAAAAGTTGTCAAATTTACTTAATCTAAATACAACATATTATGATACACAAGGTTGGGAATGGTTAAAAAAAAATAAAGATATAGTGTTTACATCTGATACAAAAAAAAGGTCTTGGACATTTTCAGTAAGACAACAAAAGACAGTTAAAAATCACGCAAAGAAATTTGGTTACGATTCTATAATATTTGGCAGAAGAAAAGACGAAAACTGTGTAAAAGATACGATTTATAAAACTAGAGATTACATATCTTGTCATCCATTAGCAAATTGGAAAAAAGAAAACATATGGGAATATTTTGCACGACATAAAATTCCAATACCATATATTTATTCAACAAAATTTGGATTATTGGAAGGCAATGCGCCCTTTTATACATTAAATAAAAAATATGTAGGTACTATAGAGCAATGCTGGGAAATTGTTTCTTCAATAGACCCAAGATATAATTCTAGTTGTCTTGAAGAACATTATATCAATAGAGAAGAGTCAAATGATGTTAAACCAGATTGGCAAACAAAACTTGCAGAGGATTAAGGGTCACTACGGAGACAAACAAACTTTAGTGACCCTTATACAAGGTTGCTCTAAAACATATTATAAGCACTCTCTTTACTAGCATCCGTTCTTGCATCATACAAAAACTTTTGGTCTAGCGAGAAGTCCTCATAACCCCTAGCGATTGTATTGAAATAATCACGACTAGGTGGAGCAATTCTATTTGTGTTCATTGTATAAGTGAGAGCAACTTTACCATCAATATCAAAATACAACTTTCTATACAGATGAGGAAAACCTTCATAGATATCTAATGCTTTTTCACAGGCATCTGAAATCTCCCAAAGACCCATAGGACAACTTGCACCTTTGTATTCCTCAATGTCTGCAACACCTCTGAATACTAATCTAAAATCTGGAACAAGAATTTTACCTAATGGTTTAGCAAGAGGACAACGAAATTTCATTTGTCCTCTGTGTAAGTTACTACCATAAGCTAAATATAACATTATGCTACCTCCGTGCTGAAGTTATCACTACGACCCATATAGTAGTAAGAAATTTTCTCATCAACTCCACCAAAAAGATTATCCTCATCACCAATAAGATTTCTAATCCACTCTTCAAACCTAATGTTATTTATAGATTTTTGAGGAGTTCTTGGGTTGTCATATAAATCTCTTAAAGATTGAGTTTCAAATTTTTTGATAATAGTATTAGTAGTAGTATCAACTAATGACCACTTTCCTTTGAACTGTAAATCATAATTGTAAGCAAGCAATCTATTTCTAATTGCAGAAAAATTTGCAGACTTAGCAACTGTTACATTTCCATCTTGTGCTCTTGCAGAAGTTTTACCAATAAGATTTTTTGACTCTACAATAAAATCAGCAAGAAAAGAAACCCAATTTCTAATCTTGAAAGCATTAGCAGTTCCAGAATGATGTCTGAACTCAATAGTTCCCGTTCTACCATAAATACTTGTTAAGTTTACTTTCTGTTGTCTTCTGCTCTGTCTTGATAAAGTTCTAGCACAATCAGAATCAAAGTTCATATTGATAAGAGTAGAGCAATAATGATTAGTATCTGCTCTTCTACTTCTTGGCATAAATCCATCAATCTGATTCTCAAATCTTTGGTAACGAGTAACTATGCTTTTGATTACTGCACCATCTTCTTTGATACCATTCCAAGAGAAGTGAATGTGTAGTCCACAGTTTCTGTCAATGTTTGCATTTGCAGATTTAAGTACAGAACAAATCTTGTCAATCTGACCTAAGTCATTAAGTGTAAGGATTGGAGATACAAGTTCACCACCAATCATATTTCTTGGATTACTGTAAGAACCACGACTTACTGTACCATCCCAACAAATCTTCCAAGTATCAAAATTTGTATTGTTATGGTATCCCTCAATGACTGATGCAATACCAATGTCTTGAAGAAGTTTTTGTACCTTCTTAGCTGAAGCATCTTTGAATTCAATTTCAACTCCAAATGTTAGTTCGTTTTTTTCCATATCGTCTCCTAGTAAAAGTTTGTTTGTTTATACTAACATAGTACGAAATCCGTTGATGTATGTCAACACTATTTAAAAATAAATATCAATTTTTTTTTCTAACAATATCAATGACTTACGAGGATTGGATAATTTTTTTTGTTGATGGGTATAAATAATTGTTGATTTTTAGAAACTTTTTGTGTTATAACTGTATTAACAAATGACGGAGTATAAGATGAAAACAAAATATGAAAATTTTTTACAACAGTTGATTCACGGATTAGATGACCCAAAAAAAACATATATGACTCATCATAGAATCGGATTCAACAAAGATATATTCAAGTTGAAGGGTAAATTATTGTCAGCTACAAAAATTTTTTTAAGTGACGATTTTGTCCATAAAGATTTAGCAAAATGGAATAATGAGGATAGCAAAAGATTGGATAAAGAGAATCCCAAAATTACAAATTTTGAACAAGTGTTAGATATGCACCGAAAAATTTTTGCAGAATCTTTGCCCGTTTATGACAATCTTTTACTTATATACCCACATAGATGGAGTTATGGGGAGGAGACTTTTGAATGTATGGCTGGTGCTTGGGTTCGTAAAGTAGATGAGAAAAATTTTTACAGGGTTTCAACATTTGATGATGCTTGTAAAATTAGTGGATATCATCAAAGACTAAATCTCAGTCTTGTAGATTTCATAATTAATTATGATGACAATTATTTATATGGTGATGAAAGTAGTAGTGAAAAAGAAATTTTTAATTCTTATGATGACATAGCCAATATGAAAAAGTTTCCAAACTGCAAAAAGATTCCCCAATGGTTAAATATGGAAACAAAGCGATTCAACGAAGTAGTTCAATCATCATATCTTAATTTTGTACTTACTGTAGGTTCAGAGTTTTGTGATGTCAAAAAATTCCCAAAAGAACTTCCTTCACATTCAGCCTTTCAAGATTGGGTAATTAAATATCTTCCACAGGTTGATACAGTTGGTTCAACAGTTAGCATTTTTCGTAACCTTGCAATTCTTAAATTTATAAATGCAAAAGGTTCAGAAACGATTGCATTCAAATCGCATCTTCCAATAAAGAAAAGAAGTAATGTAATAAAAGGTTTTGAATACAAAATGTTAGAAGTACGAAAAGCCAATACTATCACAACTAGATATGGAGATTCAATTAACAAGAATAGATTACATCAAGTTAGAGGTCATATGAGACATTATCAAAGTGGTAAAAGAACTTGGATTAAATCACACGAGAGAGGTGATGAAAAGATGGGAGTAATAATCAAAGATTATAACTTCAAATAAAATTTGCTTAATGACAACTTTATGATTAAAATATGATTAAATTTTTTACATAGTATAAGGAGAATAAATGTTTAGTTTTATTACAAATCTATTTAAATCCAAACCAAAAAGACCAATGACTATAAGTCGTTTACATATTATGACTAAGAAAGAACTAGAAACATTTGGTCGCAAGAACGGAATAGAACTTGATAGAAGGTTTCATAAAAGCGATTTAGTAGACCAGTTATTCAAGCATCTACAGAAAAAAAAGTAAGGTGTCACAGTATTATGACTATAGCAAACACTTGCTGAGAGTCCTTATATTGCTTTAATATTTGACAAAATGTCTAAAATAATTGAAATTATGACTATTCGTGGTATTTTATTATTATGACTAGACACAATGCAGATACAATAGAACTTATAAGACAAGAGTATGTTCAAGGAATTGTAGATGCCAATGGTGTTCGGTCATATCCAACAATAGATGAGTTATCAAAAAAACACTCAATACCCTCAATCACTTTGTATAGGAAATCTCAAGGAGAAGAATGGAAGAAACAAAAGACTGACTTTCAAGAAACTTTAAGGATTGAAATAGACAAAGAGAAAAGAAAAAAGATGGCAAAAGATTCTATTGAATTTGATGAGAATAATTTACGATTAGCAAAAGCCTTACAAAATGAGATTGTTGCATTAATTACATTGTCAAACAAGAAAAGAACTGAAGGAGAGAAAAGACCATTTTTTTCTGCAAGTTCATTAAACAGTTTGGGTATGGCATTAATGACCTGTCAAAAGGTAGGGCGATTAGCATTAGGAGAATCAACTGACAACACAAACATCACAACAACAGAGTCCACAGTTAACGAGGCTTTCCAACTTATTGACGAAATATTCAGAGGAAAGTCAAAAGAAAGCGACTCTCAATTACATTAAATACTGGAAACTTGCTAGAGACAAACAAGTAACGCCTTTAGGAGATTGGAATGTATGGTTAATACTTGCTGGTAGAGGTTTTGGTAAAACTTGGACTGGAGCATATGACATAGTAAATTATGCAATGACACATCCAAATACAATAAGTGCAGTTCTTGCTCCTACATTTGGTGACTTGAGAAGAGTTTGTTTTGAAGGTGTAAGTGGCATAAATCAGTTGATTCCTCAAGAATGTTATTTTAACTCAAAGGCAAGTGGATATAACAGAAGTACATCAGAGATAAAGTTATGGAATGGGTCAAAGATTGTAGGATTCTCTGCAAGTGAACCAGACAGATTGCGAGGAAGCCAGTATCATAGGGCGTGGTGTGACGAGTTGGCGGCGTGGAGATATCCAGAGGCATATGACCAACTTCAATTTGGTTTGCGATTAGGAAAGAATCCACAAGTTGTAATAACTACAACTCCCAGACCAACACCAATAATAAAAGAACTGATGAAAAGAGCAGAGGATGATGTGTATGTAACTCAAGGGTCAACCTTTGAAAACAAACAAAATCTTGCTCAGTCAGCTTTAAAACAGTTTGTAGATAGGTATGAGGGAACAAGGTTAGGTAGACAAGAACTATACGCAGAAATACTTGATGACTTTGAAGGTGCTTTATGGAATTACACTATGCTGGAGGATTGTAGAGTTACAAAAGAACACTTACCAGAAATGACTAAAATCATTGTCAGCATTGACCCAGCCGTAACGGCCAACGCAAATTCTGATGAAACAGGCATTATTGTTACAGCGTTAGGTGAAGATGAAAGATACTATGTACTGGAAGACAAAACTGGTAAATATTCCCCAGATGAATGGGGAAGGGTTGCCATAGAACTGTTTTATCGCTATAATGCCAATATGATTGTTGCCGAGGTAAACAATGGTGGCGATTTGGTGGAAAGATTATTACGGAGTATTGAACGAAATATTCCTTATAAATCAGTCCACGCAACAAGAGGAAAGATGGTGAGAGCAGAGCCAATTTCTGCTTTATACGAACAAGGAAAGGTATATCACTTGGGAACTTTTCCAAAATTGGAGGAACAAATGTGTTCTTTTACAGGAGATAACAGAGGAGCATCTCCAGATAGATTAGATGCTTTAGTTTGGGGTTTAACTGAACTAAGTATCTCAAACGGAAAACCAATTTGGAGAATAAGCTAATGGGTATATTTGATAACATAAAAAAAATCTTTAAGAAAGAAATCACAACAAAACAAGCACCTATAACAATGATGAATAATGTTGGTTATTCAGCACCACGAAAAGATAGTTACCAACAGTATGCTCAAGAAGGATATCAACAAAACGCAGTTGTTTATAAATGTATCAATGAGATTGCCAATGGTGCGTCTGCTGTTGACCTCTGTGTATATGATGATGACATTAAGTTGGATGCTCATCCACTTCTAAACTTACTGGATAGACCAAATCCATTACAAGCTGGTAACGAATATTTTAAATCCTTGTATTCATTTTTGCTTATAGCTGGAAACAGTTATGCTTTGAGAGTGGGTGCAGAGAACGGAGAACCACGAGAACTGTATTTACTTAGACCAGATAGGGTGAAAGTCAAACCAAGTAATAATATGATTCCTAGAGGGTATATTTACGAGGTAGGTGGTAAGGTAATAAAAGAATATGATGTAGACCCACAGACAGGACAAAGTGAAGTCAAACATTTTAAGTTATGGAATCCAATAGATGATTATTACGGATTAAGTCCCATTCATTCAGCTAGTACAGATATTGACCAGCACAATTTTGCCGCCAAACACAATGTAAGTCTTTTGATGAATGGCGCAAGACCAAGTGGTGCGATTGTGTTCAAACCAAAAGATGAATCTGGACAATCAGTTCAATTGACTGAATACCAAAGGGCGCAACTTTTACAAGATATGCAAGTAAGGTTTCAAGGAACAGATAATAGTGGAAGACCAATGTTGTTGGAAGGTGACTTTGATTGGAAAGAAATGGGATTAAGTCCGAAGGATATGGACTTCTTACAATTAAAAAATATGAGTGCAAGAGACATAGCAATGTGTTTTGGTGTACCTAGTCAACTTATTGGGATACCAGATGCACAGACTTATTCAAACATACAAGAAGCAAGACTAGCATTATATGAAGAAACAATCATTCCATTGATAAGAAGAGTTGAATCTGACTTGAATGAATATTTAGCACCATTATATGGTGAGTCAATAAATCTTAGATACGATATTGATTCTATACCAGCAATGGCAGAACGAAGAAAACGAATCTATGAAAATGTTACTGTTGCAGTAAGAGAAGGAATCATATCAAGAAATGAAGCAAGAGAACGATTAGGACTAGAACCAATCTCTGGTGGAGATGATGTTTACATTGCCGCCAATCTTTTCCCATTAGGTGAACCACAAGATTCACCATTAGAAGACGAAAAGCCTAATCCAGATAAGGAAGCCGAAGATGCCTATGGATACAAAACAGAGGTTAGAAGAGATGTTTTCACAACAAGAGAAGAAGCTGAAGAAAGAGCAAATGAAATAGGATGTCAAGGTACTCACTTCCACGACTCAGATGGTAAAAGAGTTTATATGCCTTGTGCATCTCATAGTGATTATAGAGAACTTACTGGGAGAGATTTAAAGTATCATACTGCTGACCCAGAGTATTTAGTAAATCAAGAACTTAGAAGAGATGTGTTTACAAGTCAAGAAGAAGCAGAGGATAGAGCAGAGGAGATAGGATGTGAGGGATTCCATACCCACAATGAAGAAGGTGATATTGTTTATATGCCGTGTAGAACTCACGAAGAATACACAAGACTGACAGGAGAAGAATTAAAACAGATAGACCTTAAACCGACTGAAGGTATGGCAACTGAAGCAAAAAGAGCATTGGAATGGAGAAAAGAATTTAAGAGAGGTGGTACTGCTGTTGGTGTTGCTAGAGCAAATCAACTTGTAAACAGAGAAAATCTTTCTGAAAGAACTGTTCTTAGAATGTATAGTTTCTTTTCCAGACACGAGGTAGACAAACAAGCAGAGGGATTCTCTCAAGGAGAAAAGGGATATCCAAGTGCTGGAAGGATAGCTTGGGGTCTATGGGGTGGAGATGCTGGATTTACTTGGAGTACAAAGAAAAGAGAACAAATTAACAGAGAGATAGAAAAGTTAGCTTGTGAAGATAACGAAGAAAAAGCCGTAAGTGGTAAAATAAAAAAGGCATTAGAAAAAAAGGTCAAAGACCACAACGATAAGCACGGAGACAAAAAAGGTAAACGAGTAACTGTTGGAATGCTTGGTAAAGTCTTTGTTAGAGGTGTAGGTGCATACCGAACAAACCCACAATCAGTACGCCCAAATGTGACAGGGCCAGACCAATGGGGTCTTGCACGAGTTAATGCCTTTCTGTTTGCAGTTAGAAGTGGTAGATTTAGAAGTGGACAGTTTGATAGAGATTTACTTCCAAAAGACCATCCCTTATATAGAGCAAAAGAAAAAGACAAAAAGTAATGTTTACTAAGAAACAAGTAAAACAAACTTTTTTTAATTCCAAAAAAAGAATAAACATCCGTAGAGAGTTTGCATCACAGAATAGACTAAGGATAAACTTTGAACGAAAACTAAGAAAGCAACTCAAGGGATACTTTACTAAGGTGTTCAATGACTTCGCAACAGAGTACGAGAATATGGGATTGATTGAGACAGCATTCTCAAGAAACCAAGATATGATATTTAAGATACTTGACAATCATTACAGAGTTGTCATAGAGGCATTTGGTACAAGGATGCTTAAACAATTTACAAAAGAAGACTCCCAATTTGAAGCAATCTACAGGGAGTTTGCTAGAGAACACACAGGTAAAAACATTGTTGGCATAAATCAAACCACCAGAAAACACATAGCAAAGATTGTAACTATCAACCTTACTGAAAATCTAGGAGTTGCACAGATAGCAAAGAAAATACGAGAAGAAAGCGACAGTAGGTTTACCAAATTAAGAAGTGCTACAATTGCTAGGACGGAGACACACAATGCCTCAAGTTTTGCAAATCATAGGATTGCACAATCAATGAACATACCAGACCAACAAAAGCAATGGGTTGCTACTCTGGATAACAGAAGCAGAGATGCACATTTAGCAATGAATGGTAAGACAGTACCAATAGACGAGGATTTTATCGTTGGTGGTAGACCTATGGGGTATCCAAGCGACCCTAGAGGTGGTGCAAGTAATGTTATCAACTGTAGGTGTGTTGTTATCTATACATCACCAGAAGATGTGATTACAGACGATACAACATTAACTCCAAAACCAAGACAAGCACGAGATTTACCAAAGCCAGTTCAGTTTAGTATTACTGATGTAGTTATAGCTAGAAATTTAAGAGGAACAGATACACCAAAAGATTATGATAGGAAACTATTAGATGGAACAAATGAAACACAAAAAAAAGTTATGGCAAATTTACCAAAACCAAGAGCAATTATTGGTGGTAGTGGATATATGGAGTGGGGTACTCATACTCTTTCTTCACCTCTAACAAGAAGCACATTAGTCCACGAGTACGGACACCACATTGACCAACAAATAGGATATTTAGAGAAACTTGGAAAAACAGAAGCAATCAACAAAACAAAAAAAGGATTTGATGGAAGTAACTTAGGATTTACTCAAGGAAATAAAGAGTTAAGAGAAGCATTTGAAAAAGATAAAGATAAGCTAAAATTTGGTAAACTAACAACAGTTCCAAAAAAAGATAGAGAGGAATATAAAAGACTGAGGGAAAGAAATTTACAAGGATTTAGGGATGAGTTATTTACCATAAAAAAAGACACTATAAGAGAAGTCAATTTGGGAGATGGAGTGAAAGGGGTGATTACAACGAGAGGAAAAAAAGAATTTAAATACAAGAACTCAGATTCGCTTTCAGATATTGTAGATGGTATGGTCAAAGGTGATTTTAGATATACCTATGATACTTTTGGTCACTCCAGAGGTTATTGGAAAAAAAGGAAAGATAGAGATTTATCTGAAACTTTTGCTAATTTCTTTTCTGCATATGCTGATGAAGGTGGTAAGGCATTTATGCAAAAATATATTCCGAATACATTTAAGATTATGGAGAAAAAGTTAATAGAGATATCAAACCTACCAAACTAAATAAGATATTTTTTTTTCTTTCTTTTGGTATTTTTTTTCCACTAACTAAAGCATCAATGATGATATCTGATTCCAATTCAAACCAATTACTTGAATTTGGTTCTGGCTCTTCACCAAAGACCTTTTTATACAAGTCACGATAGTCTTGTGGGGTCTTGGCTTTATTTAAAGCATCTATAATTTCTTCTTTTGTCATAATATTACTCCTATATAAGTTTATACATTGTTGTTACACATAAATCAAATACAAAAAAAAAGGGTCATTACGACCCTTCTTTTTCAGCAATGTATTTTTATTTTTCTAATCTAAACTAAGATAAATGGATTTAAATATGTACCAATAAACAAATTTTTACCAGTATAATCCATTTTATATATATTTTTTTCAATAATCCAATCTATGTAACTTCCATCAGTATTAAAAATGTCTATATTTGCTTTTTCTACATTCACCCATCTTGCATTGCCACCCGATATAACATACACATAAACACCAGTGGCTTTTTTTATTAATTTTTTTAATTGATTTTCTTTTCTCATTTTTTCTCCTAGTTTAATATCTTTGTATTAATATTTCATCCCACATATCTTTAGCCATCTCATCCATTTCTTCTTGTCCAGAAATTATATATTCAACTTCTTGATATGCTGATTCATTAGCAGTCTTATAATCCATACCTAAGTCAATACATCTTTTTACTTCAGAAATATATCTGACTTCACAGTTATGGTCTTTTGCGTGTCTATATAACTTTTCATCAATTTTATATATTTTTTTATTATTCATTTTTTTTCCTTGTTTGTTTAATTAATATTAATTGCTATTGATTATTTCCATAACACGATGAAGTGTACTTCCTTCAAATCGCTCATCAAAAAGCATTTCCGTTGTAACACCACGACTTATGGTGTTACGGAGTACAGTAAGTTCTTCTTCGGTAAAAGTAAGAGTAGTTGTTGATGTTGTCATTTTTTCTCCTAGTTTGTTTGTTTGTTATCTTATAATACCAAATTGTTGTTCTATGTCAACACTAAATGCAAATAAATATTACTTATCGTTGTAAGTCATTGATTTTATTTAAATCTTTTTTTTATATTTTTTTGGGAATAGAGGGAAGATAAACAAACAAAGGTCGGAGTAACGACAAACTTCCCTCTAGGTGCTACTTTAACAAATTATTAACGAATTACAAGAAAAATCCCTTTGCTATTGGCTTTTTGTTTTAAATGTGCTACAAAAATTATTATGCCTATTGCAAAAACAATTTGGTGTGAAAGGAACAACAAAGTATGAGTGAAATGCAAACTGAAACCCAAGAACAAGAATTTAAATACATTGACATTCAATGTGAACTAAAAATGGAAACTGATGAGGAGAAAGGGTCTGGAAGATTTTCTGGATATGCTTCTATATTTGGTAACAAAGACTTAGGTAATGATGTCGTTGAAGAAGGGGCATTTGCAAAATCATTAAGGAATAAAAGTGCAAAGTCAGTCAAGATGTTATATCAGCACAAAACAGATGAGCCAATAGGAGTTTACAAAAAAGTAGTGGAAGATGAAAAAGGTTTATATGTTGAAGGTCAACTCGCAATGGGTACTCAAAGAGGTAAAGAAGTTTATGAGTTAATGAAAATGGGTGCTATTGATGGTTTATCTATTGGATACAAAGTTGATGCTAAAGGATATGAATATGACGAAAGAGGTAAAAGAAGGAAACTTAAAGAAGTAGACCTTATGGAAATTTCAGCAGTAACCTTTCCTATGAATCCCAAAGCTAGGGTTCGTAAAGTGAAAGGAGTTGAAAATACGATTCGTGAATGGGAAGAAATGTTACGAGAGGTAGGAGGACTTTCACGGAACGAATCTAAAATGGGTGCAAAAGCACTTACACAGGCACTTTCTCAGCGAGATGTTGAAGATGGTAAGCCAGAACTATTAAACTCAATAACAAACTTAACTCAACTGATAAAAGGAGAATAATATGTCAGAAGTTGACCAAAATGAAGTTAAGTCAGCAGTTGAGGGTATTGGAAAAGCATTTGAAGAATTTAAAGCTACCAATGACCAGAAAATTGCAGACTTAGAGAAAAAAGGTACAACAGACCCTCTTGTTGAAGAAAAACTTGTTAAAATTGAAAAGTCGTTAGATAGTTTGGAAGATATCAACCAAAAAGTAACACTTGCTCAAAAGAAACAAGAAGAATTTGACGAGAAAGTCAACAACTTTGAATCTTTATTAAAAAGACCAAATGTTGGTGGTACTGTTGAACAAATTGATAAAAAAGTAAACATCTTTGATAGATGGTTACGAAAAGGTAAAGAAAACTTAGCACCAGAGGAAGTCAAAGCATTAACTGTTTCTGATGATACTCAAGCTGGTTATCTTGCTCCACCAGAGTATGTAAGAGAATTATTAAAGACTCTTACTGAAATCTCTCCAGTTCGTTCTATTGCGAGAGTCAGAGCAACTTCACAAAGAAGTGTTCAGATTCCTGTAAGAAGTGCAACATTTACTGCACAATGGACTGCTGAGTCTGGAACAAGAAGTGAAACTACTGGATATACAACACAACTAGAAGAAATTCCAGCACACGAAGTATATGCGTTAGTAGACATTTCAGAACAAGAACTTGAAGATTCTGTTTTTGACCTTGAGTCAGAAATGCAACAGGAATTTGCAACACAATTTGCCAAAGCAGAAGGTAATGCAATGACAGTTGGTGACAAAATCAATAAACCAGAAGGATTTACTGCTGGTATTACTGCTTCTGTTGCTGGTGGTTCTGGTGCTGTAACAGCAGACACTTTAGTTACCCTTGTTCACTCTTTAAAAACACCTTATAACCAAAATGCAGTTCTAGCTTTTAATAGAAATACATTGTCAGCTATAAGAAAACTTAAAGATGGAAATAACCAATATATATTTCAGCCAGGAATGACTCTGGTTCAAGGAATGCCAAATACTATTCTTGGTGTACCTTATGTAGAAATGCCAGATATGGCAGATGTTGGTTCAAGTGCAATCTGTGTCGTTTACGGAGATTTCCGTTCTGGATATATGGTTGTTGATAGAGTAAACCTCTCTGTACTGCGTGACCCATTCACTCAAGCTACTTCTGGTAATGTAAGATATGTTGCAAGAAGAAGAGTTGGTGGTCAAGTTGTACTTCCAGAGGCTTTTGTTAAATATGTACCGAGCTAGGAAAGGAGCAAGTTATGAACTTTGATTTAGGAAATAATATAGCTGTTGCACTTAGCTTAAAATCTGCTGTAACAACTGCGAGTGCTAATGGCACAGGGGTTGATTTACAAGGTTACAAAAGTGCAGTTTGTTTAGCTACAGTCGGAGCAGAAGGGGATACTTTATCTTCATCTGTTTACTTTGAATTTAGACTAGAGCATTCAGACGATAATTCAACATTTACTGCTGTCACATCTGCTGACATTACTAACGGAGAAATTCAAGGAAGTAATGGTAACTGGTGGAAACTAGACGGAACTGCTGGAGGTAATCCAGATACGGCTGGTGCAGTTAATATGATTGGATATATTGGTGGTAAGAGATATATCAGAGGAGTAATCCATAAAACTGGGTCACACTCTACTGGTACACCTCTAGGCATTACAATTATTAAAGGAGATGCAATTCACTCTTCTTCTAATACATTGACACCTCATACTGCTTAATAGACGAGAATACAGGGGGGGTAACTCCCCCTTGTTTCTTTTAGGAGAAAACAATGGCTTATAAAATGATAGCAATAGGAACAGGAATTAATGACCCTTTAGGTGTAACAACTAGGTCATATCAAATAGACGAGATTATAGAGAGCAATCCAGAATGGAAAGACACAGTTGGTAAGAACTTTGTCAGAACTGGACACGCAATAGAGATTCAAGGAAACAAAAAAATTCCAAACACAAAAGATGGATATGATGGTTTACCTTCGGATGTTGAACCAAAGGAATCAAAAAAAACAAAAAGTAAAATAAAATTTTTCTCAAAGTAGGGGGATAGTATATGTCAAGAGGATTAACAAGTGATTTCTTGACAGAATTATCTGCAAGTTCCCTTAAACCCTTTCTTGCAATGAAAGCAGAGTTTTTAGAAGGTGATGTTAGACTTTGGACAGGATATGGAGATATCTCTATTAGTTCTGAAACTTATACAGGGGGTGGCACTCTTTTGGGTGTGTCTGGAGTGGAAGAGACATCTGAAATCAAAGCTACTGGACTCAATGTTTCCTTATCTGGTGTGGATAGTTCTATTCTATCTATTGCTTTGACTGCTAACTATCAAAACAGAACATTTACTATGTATCTAGGTATGCTTAACGAAGCACACCAAATCATATCAAGTGTCTATCAATTATTTCAAGGAAGGATGGACACGATTAGCATTAATGATAGTGGTGATACAGTACAATTTACCCTTACAGTAGAATCAAGACTTATAGATTTAGAAAAGCCAAATGAGACACGATATACTGGGGTAGAGCAGAAAAGATTATTTGCTGGAGATTTAGGATTAGACTTTGTTGCAGACCTACAAGATAAAACAATCAATTGGGGTGGAGGATGAGACTACCACTATGGGAAAGCAAACTTAATGATTATATCTATGCAAACCAATTTAAGGGGTTTGAGTACGGAAAACACGATTGTTGTAGTTTTACTATAGAAGCACAGAAGATACTAACTGGCAGTACCTTATTTCCAGAATTTGATGGTACTTACGAAGACTTAGAGGGTGGAAAAGCAATATTACATAAACTAGGATATAAAACTTGGATAGGTGCGTGTAATGACAGATTAGAAAAAATCCCTGTTGCTCTTGCAAAAAGAGGAGATGTAGTTTCAATGAGAACTAATGATAGTTTTGCTATGGGATTATGTATGGGTAAAGTCGGTGCATTTGTAGGAATAGAAAAAATGGAATTTATACCACGAGAAGATTTAAAACTTGCTTGGAGGATTGACTAATGCCACCAGTAGTTGCCGCTGTTGCCGCTACAGTCGCATCCGTAGCATCTGCTGGAGGTATTGCCGCCTTTACAGCATTTGGTCTCTCTGGGTTTGCCGCTGTTGCCGCTACTTTTGCAGTTAATATGGCAGTTGGTGCTTTGATGTCAATGGCAACAAAAGCATTGACTCCTAAACCAAAAATACCCAACCTCAGTCCAAACTTCTCGGATTTAGGTACTTCTGCATCTGGAAGATTAGTTAATGTAAAACAAGCAATTATGACACGACAAGTTGCTTACGGAACAGTAAGAATGGCTGGTAGTCTAGTATATACGGAATCTACAGATAATGACGAATTTTTGCATTTGATATTTGCCGTTGCTGGTCACGAAATAAATAGCTTTGAAAGTTTTCTAATCAATGAAGATTCAGTTACTATTGATGCAAATGGATTTGTTGAACAAGATAAATACAAAAGTGGAGATACATCTTTTGTTAGACTCAAAACTCATTTAGGTGCAGATGACCAAACTGCTGATGCTGATTTAATAGCAGAGTCTAATAATTTATGGACAAGTAATCATAGACTTAGAGGTATAGCATACATTTATGCACGATTAAAATTTAGTAATGACATTTTTCCTAACGGAATACCAACAATATCTGCAATCATACAAGGAAAAAAGGTATATGACCCTAGAAGTTCAACAACAACTTTCTCAGCTAACTCAGCATTATGTATTAGAGATTATTTGACTAATACACGATTTGGACTAGGTGTTAAAACATCAGAGGTAAATGACACCTCTTTTATTGCTGGAGCAAATGTCTGTGACGAAGTAGTTACATTAGATGTTCCTAGAACAAAATCTTTTAATACAGAAACAAGTGTATCATCAGATAACGAGACGATTACAATAGATTCACACGGATACTTTACAGGAGATGCAGTTCAATATTCAAATGAAAGTGGTACGAACCTTTCTGGACTTACATCTGGTACAACTTATTATGTTATAAAAGTTGATGGAAATACTATTAAATTAGCAACTAGTTCTTCTAATGCTTCTGCTGGAACAGCTATCAATATAACAGCGGCGAGTGAGGACGAAGGGCAAACACAAGTCTTTAAAAGGTTAATAGAAAATAGATATGAATGTAATGGAGTGATAGATGTTGGAGAAACTCCATCTAAGATACTTAATGATATGACTTCTTCTTGTATTGGACTAGTGACCTATTCTGGAGGTAAATGGAATATTAAAACTGGAGAATATGTAAGTCCAACTGTCACACTCACGGATGATGATTTAAGAGACTCAATATCTGTAACAACACGAAACACAAGACGAGACAGCTTTAATGCTGTAAAAGGTGTATTTGTTAATCCAGATAATTTCTATCAACCAACAGACTTTCCAAGTGTTACATCCAGTACATTTAAATCAGAAGACAACAACGAGGAGATATTTTCTGACATAGAACTATCATTTACGACCTCACCATCTATGGCGCAAAGAATTGCAAAGATTATACTTTATAGAGCAAGAGAACAGATTACCTTAAATTATCCTTGTAAAACTACTGCATTCAATCTGGAAGTTGGGGATACTGTCAATGTCACGAACACAAGATTAGGATTTAGTGCAAAACCTTTTGAGGTTGCTGGTTGGTCATTTGCACAATCACAAATGGGTGGAGGAATGGGATTAGGGGTAGACCTTAATCTTAGAGAAATATCTTCTAGTGTCTACGATTGGAGTGCAGACGAACAAGCAATAATCTCAAATAACTCCGTACTTCCAGATGCGTTTAATATTCCAGCACCGACCTTAACAGCTACAGATATTCTAACAACTTTTAACGAGGAAGCAATATCAACACTTGTTGCAGATGTTTCATCTGTCAATGGGTTTACAGACCAATTTGAGGTACAAGCAAAACAATCAACAGCAGACACCTATGTTAGTATGGGTAGAAGTTCAGATAGTCGTTATGAACTGATAAATGTGCAAGATAATGTGACATATAACATAAGAGCAAGAGCAGTAAGCACATTAGGAGTTAAATCAGAATATTCTACTGTAGACCATCTTGTCATAGGTAAGGCCGCTCCCCCACAGGATGTTCAAGATTTCTCAGTAAATATTGTAGGAGATGATGCTCATTTATCTTGGACTCCAGTTACAGATTTAGATTTATCACATTACAAGATAAGACATAGTAAACAGACGACTGGAGCAACTTATGCCAACTCAATGGATATTGTTCCTAAAGTTGCACGACCAGCACAGTCAGTAACAGTTCCAGCAGTAACAGGAACATATTTTTGTAAGGCAGTTGACAAAACTGGAAACACATCATTACAGGAAGCAAGTAGTGTTGCAATTATAGATAAAATACCATTTCAGAATGTTGTTGGTACATTCAATGAAAACCCTTCGTTTGCTGGTACAAAAACAAATATTGTAAAAACAACTGGTGGTAAATTAATCTTAGACACTACCAATAATTTTGATTCTGTTTCTGGTAACTTTGATGATGTAGATGGAAACTTTGATGCTGGTGGAGGGAGTATTGCTACAACAGGAACTTATGAGTTTGCAACCAAGTTTGATACTGGAGGTAAGTTTACATCTAAACTGACACCAAATTTTGATATATCAAGAGTTGACAATGCAACATTCTTTGATGATGCACTTGGTGACTTTGATGCAAAGGTGGGATTTTTTGATGGATTGTTTGACTCAACAACTGTAGAGTTTTTTGTTGCTACTACTGATGATGACCCTAATAGTGGTAGTGCGACCTTTACGGAGTTTAGAAGGTTTATATCTGGAGACTATACTGCAAGAGGATTTAAGTTTAAATTAGTTCTAAACACGACAGATGTAAATGCTACACCTCAAGTTAACACTTTAGGTATGGAGATTGATATGCCAGATAAAACTCTTGCAGATGATGATATAGCAAGTGGAACTGCATCAAGTGGTAAAGTTGTTACATTTGCAAGTGCATTTAAAGAATTAAAAGGTGTAGGAATTTCTGCACAGAACTTGGCAAGTGGAGATTATTATGCTATAACCAATAAAAGTGCGACTGGTTTCACAATTAAGTTTCTTAATAGTGGTGGTTCGGTTGTAAACAGAACTTTTGATTATGTTGCACGAGGTTACGGAGTCTTATCAACTTAGGAGGTATGTATGAGTCAGAATGATATGGTTATTGCTAACCAAACCTTTCCTAACTTTAGGTCAGATTTAAATGGTGCATTGCAAGCATTAGCAAGCACATCAAATGGTACTTCTGCACCATCAACCACTTATGGTTATCAAATGTGGGTTGATACAACAACAACTACATCCAACAAACTTTATATAAGAAATAGTGCAAACAATGCAAACATAGAAATAGGAACAATTAATCAAACTGCTGGTACTTTTTCAGCAAACACAACTGGTGGAGTCTCAGAAGATACTGTTATTGCTTTAGCGATTGCATTAGGTTGATTACTCGGCTAGGATAAGGAAATAATATGGCTAATACATTTAAAGTAAAAACAAAAGCAAGTGTCTCTCATAGTAGTCTTGCGACAGTCTATACAGTACCCTCAAGCACAACAACTGTGATTTTGGGTCTCATACTATGTAACAAGACAACAAACGCAATCACAGCAGATGTACAGCTTGTTTCGGATACATCTGATACAGAAACAAATGCAAATGTTTATTTACTAAAAAGCACATCTATTCCTGGCGGCTCTTCTTTAGAAGTTCTTTCTGGAGGAAAGGTGAATCTGCAAACAACTGATGTTCTAAAAATACAAGCAAGTGTTGCAAGTGCTTTAGATGTGTCATTGTCCATTATGGAGATTACCTAGATGAGTTATATAGGAAGTAAACCAGCTACGAGTTTTGTAGGATTATCTTCCCAATCATTTACAGGAGGGAGTGGAACTTCCTTCACTCTAAACAAATCAGTATCAAGCACATCAGATATTGCAGTTTTTGTAAATAATGTTAGGCAAAGTCCAGTTAACAGTAGTTATTCAGTAAGTGGTGTAACTTTAACTATGAGTGCGAGTATTGCATCTAGTGATAATTTTTATGTAGTATTTTTAGGTGCTACAACTGGAACAGTTAATCCACAAGCTGGAAGTGTAGGGTTAGCACAGTTATCAGCATCTGGAACAAAGAGTAGTAGTACATTTTTTAGAGGTGATAATACTTTTGCAACTGTAAGTGGTACAAATGACCCAGCATTTTTTGCACATTTAAGTGCAAATCAAACATTAACAAATAATGCTCGTAATAAAATTCAATGCAATACTGAGGTTTTAGATTCTGGTGGGCAATATGACAACTCAACTAATTATAGATTTACACCCACAACTGCTGGTAAATATTATGTATTTGCTAATTGCGATATTGCAAGTGAAGGTCAAGGAACAGTTAATTGGATGTTAAATGAAATTTTTAAAAATGGAACATCAAGTAATTTAAGAGTTTATGGTTATATGGATTTAAGAAATAATGGTGGAAATGGTGGTAACATATTTGCTGGAGGTGTTTTTGATATGAATGGTTCAAGTGATTATATAGAGTTTTATTCATATCCAGGCTTATCAAGTGGAACTCCCACAGCTTATGGTAATGCAACAACATATAATACTTTTTTTGGAGCATTTAAATTAGGAATTTAATATGACAAATCTTGATAAAAAAATAGAAGCATATATGGGAAGAAGTGTTGACTTTTTAACAGAAGTAACTTTGCAAGATGATGGTAAAGGTGCATATATTTCTGAATGGAATATAAAAGATAAAGCAAAACCAACAGATGACCAACTAAAAGATAAAGAATCTGATGCAGATAAACTAGAAAAAAATGCAACAGCAATAGATAATAGAAAAGCAGAGTATGGAACTGTTGCACAACAGCTTGAATATATAACAGAAAATGGATTAACCAAGTGGCAAGAAAATGTTACTGCAATTAAGAAGAAATACCCAAAGGAATAATTTATGGCAATAGATAAAATACAAGCAGAGGGAATAAATTTAGCAGATACATTTGCTTTTACTGGAACTGTTACTGGTGCTGGTAATTTAACACTCTTAAATACAACAACTTTATCATCAAGCACATCAGCTACAATTCAAGGTTTAATGACAGGATATGATAATTATTTGGTTTTATATAAACTAACAAGAAGTACAAATTCAATTCCAAGATTAACATTTTTAAGTGGTGCAACTGAACTTACTTCTGGGTATCATTCACAAGGAGTGTATGGTTCTGGTTCTTCAGCTGGTTCTACTGGTGATGATGGACAAAGTTTTATTAATTTAACTTCAACTTATTCTGACTCTTGGGGAGCAACAGCACCTGTAAGTGGGCATATTTTTATTATTGACCCAGATGATGCAAGTGATGTAACATCTGTTGTTGGGCAAAATACAATATGGTCATCAAGTTCAAATTTAATTATTAATAATTTTACTGGGTCATCAACAACAGCACAGGCACAAGATGGATTAAAATTTACAATAAGCACAGGTAACTATGTTGATGGATTTATTAAACTTTATGGGATTACATAATGGCAATTATAAGAGCAAATAACCGAAGTCTTTTAAATGTAACTGCATTGCCTACTGCGATTGAAACTGGTGGGTTAGTAAAATTATCCTCAACAACTGTCGCAAGTGGTTCAGATGCAACAGAGGGATTTGTGTTTGCAAGTGTTTTTACTTCTACTTATACAAATTACAGAATTTATTACAACATAAGAGAAAAAGCCAGTACAGCAAATGCTGGAAATGGTGGATTGCTATTTAGATTTGGAAGTGGTGGTAGTGTTGGAACAACTGGTTCAACAACTATAAATCATACATCCAATTACACACGAGCAGATGCAAGTGATAATGGTGTAGTTTATGGAGATGGTTACGATATAGGAACACTTGCTCAAAATTCATCAAGCAATGAAGATATGTATTTTAATGGTTTTTGTGATGTTTTAAATCCACAAGTTAGTACAGACCCAATGACAGTTTATGGTAATGCAATTATGCACGGAGATACAAATGCAAATTATTATCACAATAGTATAAATATTTGTACTGCAAATACAGCTTACGATACTATTTCATTTATGTTAGGTGTATCTGGTGGTGGGTCTGGTGGTTCACTAAACCATACAACAACAAAATTTTTATCACACGGAACAGTAACTGTTTATGGAATTGTTAAATAAAAAGAGGTAATATGGCGTATAAATATAAAATGGTTAATGGTAAACAAGTAGAATTAACTGTTAAAGAAATTAAAGAATTAGAAGCTAGAGATAAAGAATGGGCAGACGGAGAGTATGACAGACTAATTGGTAGTATTCGTCAAGAAAGAACAAATCTTTTAGCTGAATGCGATTGGTTGGCAAACTCAGATGTTACTATGTCTTCAGAGTGGAAAACTTATAGACAAAAATTAAGAGATATAACTAAAGGTGTTGATACAGTTGATAAAGCCAAAGCTGTAACTATGCCAGAGAAACCAAAAACATAACAGGAGATTGAATGAGTTATATTGGTAAAGAACCCATAGTTGGAAACTACATTAAGTTGGATGCTATAACAGTAGTTAACGGACAAGCAACATACACAATGCAAAGTGCTGGTGTTGCATTTAGTCCAGAAACTGCACAAAATATGATAGTGAGTTTAAATGGCGTTATACAAGCACCAATTTCTTCTTACACGATTTCTGGGTCAAGTATAGTTTTTGCGAGTAACCTAGCGACTGGTGACTCAATAGATTTTATAGTGGTCTTAGGAGATGCTCTTTCTATAGGAATACCTTCCGATTCAACAGTTAATAGTGCAAAGCTAACTGGTAATTTAACATTTACACCAGTAACATCATCTTCAAGTGGTTCTGTTTCATTAGACTTTTCAACAGGAAATAATTTTACAATTACCTTAACTGGTAACATTACCAGTCTATCTGTAGCAAACGAAGTTGCTGGACAATCTGGTGTTATTACTTTTATTCAAGATGGTACTGGTGGGAGAACAGTAAGTTTAAATGCTAGTGATTTTGAAACAGCATCTGGGGGTGGTAGTCCAGCTATCACATTAAGTTCAACAGCAAGTGCAGTAGATGTTGTTCCTTTTTATTGTAGAGCAAGTGGGGGAATAGTTTTAGGCACACCTATACTGGCAGTAGGATAAGATGTCTATAGTCAAAAGTCCAACTCTAATGACTGGTGTAGCACCACCTTACAACATAAGTCAATCAATTAGATTTTCCTCTGCTGATAGTGCTTATATGTCAAGAACAGTAGGGTCTGGAGGTAACACTAAAACTTGGACAGTAAGTTGTTGGTTTAAAATAGGTAAATTAACTTCAACAAGAGGTGCATCATCTTTTCTTTGGGTTTGTCATCAAAGTGATGGTAATAGATTACAACTTAGTTTTGATAGTGGTACTTTAGGTAATGCTGGGGATTATTTAAGCATATATGATGGTGCTTCTGCATCAACTATCTTTAGAACAAATAGAGTTTTTCGTGACCCAAGTGCTTGGTATCATTTAATAATAGTTGCCGATACATCCAATGCGATTTCAACGGAAAGGTTTAGAGTGTATTTAAATGGCGAGAGAGAGACATCTTTTTCTACTATTAACTATCCAGCTTTGAATGCAGACTTAGGTTGGAATCAAAATGGGTCAACTTATTATTTAGGTGATTATTTTGCATCACATAATGGAACATATAGTTTTGATGGATATATTGCAGAATTTGTACATATAGATGGGACAGCACTAGACCCATCTAGCTTTGGATTAACCAATGAATCTGGCATATGGATTCCCAAAGATGTAAGTGACTTAACATTTGGAACTAAAGGTTTTCATATTGATGGAAGAGATAGTGCTGATTTGGGCGATGATGAATCTGGACAAGGTAATGATTTTAGTACAAGTGGACTTGGTACACACGACCAAATGGTAGGAGAAAGTCCTACAAATAATTTTGCAGTTTTAAATCCTTTAGATGAAAGAGGGAGTGGAACACTATCAGATGGAAATTTACAAATGGCTTTTGGAGCAACTAATGATAATGTAACTGCAACACAAGGTTTAAATACTGGTAAATTGTATTGGGAGGTTTACATAGTTGATAAAGATGACCCATATGTAGGTGTTCAAGATAGTGGAGTAGCATCAACTGGATACACAGAAGATGCAGTCGCTTTGTGGGTAGATGGTGGATATATATATGAAGATGGTTCAGATACTGGTGATAGAAGTACAACTTATGCTAATGGAGATATTGTTGGAGTTGCATTTGATGTAGACAACAAAAAAATCTGGTGGTCAAAAAATGGACAATGGTATTCAGCTGATGATTCAAGTACAGCCACAATTAATATATCAGAAGTTGAAGCTGGTAATCAAGCCCAAGTAATTACAAGAAGTCCAGATTTTTTTATGCCGTTTGTAGGAAATTACAATACTGGTACTGTTATAATGAACTTTGGACAAGAAGGAACATTTGCTGGGAATGTAACTGCTGGTGGTAATAGTGATGGTAATGGAGTAGGTAATTTTAAATATAGTGTACCAAGTGGGTACTTGGCACTTTGCACTAAAAATTTAGGGAGTTAATATGACAACACCAACAATACCAAATGGTGAAACGCAGTTCTTTCCGATAATCTACGAAGGCAACGGAGC
>TARA_R100001460_G_scaffold8789_2_pt1 | contig 32368 bp, 48 predicted proteins | sample TARA_R100001460 | Tara Oceans TARA_R100001460 (sample SAMEA2622190) | marine metagenome | biome: marine biome (ENVO:00000447); feature: surface water layer (ENVO:00002042); material: "saline water (ENVO:00002010), including plankton (ENVO:xxxxxxxx)" | depth 5 m | reverse complement strand
TGATGTCAGATGTACCTACACTAACAGATGAAGATACAAGTAACTTTGCTACATTAAATCCTAATAATATGGCAGTCAACACTACAATGACTGACGGGAACTTAAAAGCATCTAACTCTGTAAATCATGCAACTATGTTCCCTACAAATATGCCTACAACAGGCAAGTATTATTTTGAATGTAAGATGGCTGTGAATGCAGTATTAGGTTTAGGATTTAGAACAGATACTAATAAAGTAGAATCAGCTTACTCTGATGAAGCTAATAAGTACTATTATTATTTAAACAATAGTAATGCTTATAGAATTGTAGAAACTACTAACACAGCTTATGGTTCTAATTTAAATAATACAACTTCTACATTTCAAGTAGCTATAGATTTTGATGCAGCTAAATATTACTTTGGTAGAGATAATACTTGGTATGCAGCGGATTGGGGAACAGATGGAGATCCTGCAAGTGGTACAAACCCCTCATATGATTTAACAGATGGCACTAAAATGTTTCCGTTTGTTTATGTAGCTGGAGGTACATGGACAGTAAACTTTGGTCAGCAACCATTTACCTACACACCACCTAGTGGTTTTAAAAAGATAAATACATTTAACTTACCTGACTCTACTATTAAAGATGGTAGTGAGCGTTTTGATACAGCATTATATACAGGTACTGGTAGTACACAAAGCATTACAGGTTTAGAATTTCAACCTGATTTTTTATGGTTAAAAGCAAGAACTGGAGGTAGCTATAAACATCATTTAATAGATGCAGTTAGAGGTAATAATAAGTTTATAATGTCTAACAGAACAGACGCAGAACAAACATCTACTGACCAAGTTACAGCGTTTACTTCTGATGGATTTACTCTTGGCGCAGATTCAGCAGGACCTAGCGATAGAGAAGTAAATGAAAGTAGTAGACCAATGGTTGCATGGAGTTGGAAAACCGAAGATACAACAGCTAAAACCTATACTGTTAAAGTAGTTAGTGATAGTGGTAATAAATATAGATTTGACAATTATGGTACAAGTGCTGTTACTTTAAATTTACATGAATCAGGGACTTATACTTTTGACCAATCAGACAGTTCTAACTCAGGACATCCATTAAGATTTTCTACTACATCTGATGGCACTCACGGAGGAGGTTCTGAGTATACTACTGGCGTTACAATAACAGGAACACCAGGTACTGCTGGAGCTAAAACAGTTATTGTAGTAGCAGCTTCTGCACCAACTTTATATTACTATTGCTCAGTTCATTCTGGCATGGGAGGCCAAGCAAATACAAATGCAACTAAAGGCTCTTCTAATTTTGATGGTTCTATAATATCCACGGTATCTCCTAACCCAACTGCTGGATTTAGTATTGTAATATATTCTGGAAATGCTACTTCAGGGGCTACAGTAGGACATGGGTTAGGTGTCGCTCCTGAAATTGTTATAGGTAAAACTTTAAGTACAGGTGGTTATGATTGGCCTGTTTATGTTACTGCTCTAGGAGATACTTCAAAAACATTAACTCTTAATTTAACTTCTGCGGCAGGAACAGAAACTAATAAATATAATGGTACTGCACCTAGTGCTACTGTAGTTACTTTGGGCAATCATGGTACTAATTTAAGTGGTACAAATAATCAAGTATTATATTGTTTTGCACCAGTAGAAGGCTACAGTAAATTTGGTAGCTACACAGGTAATGGCTCTGCTAATGGAACATTTGTATACACAGGGTTTAGACCTAGATTTATTATGTTTAAAAATGCAAGTGATACTAGGCAATGGGGTATTGTAGATACAGCACGAAGTACATATAACCAAACTAATGCAACATTAGAGCCTAGCACATCTAATGCTGAAAATACTTCTGATGACTTTGATATATTTTCTAATGGATTTAGACCTGTTACAACAGACCCTGGAAGTAATGGTAGTGGTAATACAATAATATACATGGCATTTGCCGAGAACCCTTTTAAAAACTCAAACGCCCGATAGGAGAATATTATGGCATATAAATTAAACGGGAAAACTCTTATTATGGATAGGGGGTTTTCACATAACGAAATATTATATCCTAGGAACTGGTTACAGTTATCTTCAGAAGAGGAACGTACTGCTATTGGTATAACATGGGAAGCCGATCCTGTACGAGCTGATGATCGATACTATTGGAATGGTGAGATAGATAACCCTAAAGCTATGGAGGATGTAGATGCAGTAGATAAAGATGGTAATCCAGTATGGGTACAAGTATATAATCCAGAAACTGAAACAATGGAAGATACTGACGAAAGATTAGTAACTAAAGGATTAAAGTCTACAAAGATTGCAGAAGTAAAACACACAACCAACACATTACTTGCCCCAACTGATTGGTATGTAATTAGAAAGTACGAGCATGATGTAGCTATGCCTAGCAAAGTAGTAGATTACAGAGCGGAAGTAAAAGCAGAATGTAATAGATTAGAAGAAGCTATTGCAGCATGTGCAGACGTGGAGGGTTTAATAGATGTTATGCAAGGGGCATCGTGGAATACTTTATAGGACAATATGGTGGTAAGTTATGTTGCATAGTTGCTTCTGTTTTAGGGGGACTGTTCAATTACAACACTAAGAAACTAAAGTCTAAGACTCCAAAAGGTGGACATATTTCTTGGTTAGTAGATCGTCAACGTGCAAGACAAGAGCTTGGCTTATCAATCATCATTGCAGTTATTAGTGCAGAATTTTTTATCCCACCACTGCTAGAAATATTTGGGTTAAGTATGTTGGCAGGTCCAGCCATTGCATTCTTTATTGGATATAGTGGCTTACGTTTATTGCCTGCTATAGAAAAGAAATTAAATAACGCTTTAGATAAGGTAATGAAAATATGAACCAAGAAGAACAAAAGCAAGCTATTAAAGAGGGCCTAAGTGAATGGCTTGATGACAAGTTCACTGAGTTTGGAAAGTTATCTGCTAGAGGAATTTTAGCCTTATTACTTGCAGCATTAGTATACCTATGGGCTACATCACAAGGATGGAAACTATGAAAGAACAAGCAGTTATTGTATCTTTGACTTTAGTATTATTATATACGTATGTTCAAAACTATATGTAACATAGCAATACTGTTAGCAGTATTACCTATATCACCAATTATATTAATGATTATGTGTATTATTTCAGCGTGGACAAAATGACAGAAGAAAAGAAAAAAGAAGAGCAGCAGAATAAAAGACCAGATGATTGGTGGACTGGGGATTGCTGCTAGATGCTAACTGCATTACAACATATTATCCCTATAGCTCTTGGTTTTTTTGCCAAGCTAATGGCTATAAAATCCCAGCAAGCGCACGATCAGAACAAACTTATGTTACAGGCCTTGGCTGCTAAGTCAGGTGAGTTACAAAAAGCACGAGAACAATCTAACAATGAATCACCAATGGCTGCATGGAACAGACGTATTCTTATGTTTGTTATTTTAGCTCTTGTAGCTATCTATCCTATCGCTGGATTACTTGGTGTACAAACAGTGGTTCCTGTAGATATAGAGCCGTTTAAATTTTTATGGTTTGAATTTGGTGGTGGCACCGAAATAAAAGTAGTAGATGGGCTGTATAAGTTTGATGAAATATTTACATGGGCTACTATGATTGTAGAGTTCTACTTTGGTGGTCAGCTTGCCAAGGGCAGATAAACATATATAATAACTTTATGTATCAATCATATAGGATTACATTATGTATAAGTCTGTACTAGTTATATCAGATTTACATATTCCCTACCATCACCCAGATGCATTTGCATTCTTAACTGCACTCAAAAAGAAATACAAGCCTGACCTTGTGGTAAACATTGGTGATGAAATCGATCAACACTCTATCAGTTTTCATAGCCATCATCCTGACCTAAAATCACCGGGCGATGAGTTGCGTGCAGCTAGAAAGTATGTCAAAGAGTTAGAGAAAATTTTTCCTAAAATGACGCTAGTTCACTCTAACCATTCATCACTGGTGTATCGTAAAGCAGTTGCTACAGGATTAAGTTTAGAATATTTAAAGTCATACAATGAATTTTTACAAGTAGGTCCCGGATGGCAATGGGTAGATAATCTAACAGTTACTTTATCAGATGGACAGAAATGTTTTTTTACGCATGGCATGGCTGCTGATGTTATGAAGGTAGCGCAGCAATATGGTATGAACGCTGTACAAGGTCACTATCATTCTAAGTTTAGTATTGGTTATTATTCTAACCCTGACAAATTAGTATGGGGATTACAAACAGGATGCCTTATAAATCAAAAAGAGCTTGCCTTTGAATATGCTAGAAATTTTAAGTCCCGATTTGTCATAGGCTGTGCTTGTATAATTTCAGGTCAACCCAAACTAATGCCGATGGTTTTAAAAGATGGTGGAAGATGGATCAAGAAAATAGTATAAACGAAGCCGATGAAAATCAAGCAGAAACTTTAGATAAATTGACTGGTAAGAAAATTTGGAACGTAGAATTGTTAGAAGATGATAAACAATCTATGATTAGAATATTTTTTTCCGATCAAGAGGATGATTATTTACTGATTCACTGCGAAGGTGCAGATTTATATCTCGTTGAGCCAAAACCTAAGGCTATACACTAAAAACGACCTCACACATAAGCCTCTGTCGCACGTTCTTTATGTACTTGAGGGGTTACTATCATATTATTACTAAAGTTGCGTGGTGGGCTTTGTGACAGCTCAGAACGGGGGGTCGCCAAATAATGTATCAAATTCTTCTTGTGACATGACATGTGGCTCATTTATCTTACATTCTGGACGTAATTTGACAAAAGCCTCCGCAGATTCTCGTGTATAAAATGCACGAAGACTTTCACCATACTCATCGACAACTACAAATTGAGGTTCCATCCTTGTTTTGCTACTTTCCTTATAATGTATTCATAGTTTAGACTACACGCAGACAAACATAATTGCAACATTGGATTGTCTTCATCACATAACCATTCAGTTGCGTCAATTTTGTGTTGATTAGTAATTTTTAACCTAATTGCATCATGCACTGCCTGATTTAATATTGATTGCAACAAAGGAGCCATAGGAATATCTAGTAAAGGGGTAGCTTGTATTGACAAAGATTCATCTAAATTAGTATTCATTTCAATCTCCGTATTATGTCGTCAATTTCATTTGTAATTCTTAATTGCTCAGAATCTATTAATCTTTCAAAATTAAGCTTGTTAATACTTATAAGCTTTTTAATATAAGCTTTCTTTTTATTTTGGTCAATCTTGCTAGATACCTCACAGGCGTTTGCAACCCTAATAAACTCAGGAGCCACTTCGTACTCATCTGCTAATACTTTTGGATCTTTGCCCGGCAGATTCAGGCTCCAGACTTTTTTGCTGGTGGAGGAGTCCTTGTTTCTTTTTTTTGTTGCTCCTCTTCTTTTTTCCTCTCGTCTGCTTCTATTATTTCAGCATCATCATCTAACTTATCTTCTGGCGGTATGCCACAAGCAGCTAACAATGAGTATCTGCGCGCGTACGTAAGCGCTGAACCATACTTTTGTGGCGTTTCTGCTTCAGCAGGTAAAATCAATATTCCTCCAGATATAGTTTGCCCGGACTCGTGCAAAAATATAGATTCTATTTTTATTCCCTTATCACACTCATGGGTTTTTTGTACCAATGCTATGCCGTTTTCATTTAAGGCTTCTTTTACCGCACCAATACATGCAGCAAGACTTGCATAATCATTTCTAAAGTGTGGGTTCTTACTATCTAACCCTGTTTTTTCAAATTGTTTTTGTGCTGCTACGAATGCCTTAGCAATCTCCGAGGTTGTCTGTTCCATCTGTATCTCCTATATAGTTTTTAACGATGTTTCTCATTTTATTATTTCTAATAGCTTGCCTTACTAATTTTGCTTGCCTAATAATTATTGGGTCAGCATTTTTACTTGGTTCACGACCGGCTATAACTTCTAACCAATCGTGATCATCTTGCTCATCTTTTGTTTTAAACATTTTCTTTTACCTTCAGTTTGTTAACACGAATAGTTCTTGCTTCCTTAGCCGGAACCACTGTCTCTGGTTTTGCCTTGTAGTTTATCTCACCCCAAGTCACATTATATTTGCCTGCCTTGGCGTACTTAGCGTCTCCCATACGGGCCATAACACGCGCCGTGGTTACATCATGTAGTTCTTGTAAGTCCTTCATATCTTGGCGAGTTTCTTGTATGGTTTGTATATCGTTTTCCATGTCAGATAAGTCTACAGTATCATCGGTAGCTTCGTCAAATACCTTAGCAGCAGATTTTGGAGTAGTAAAATCATACCATTCTATCTCTTCGTTTTGCTTGTACTTTTGCACTCTGCGGTCAAAGTCTATTGCAGCAACTTTAATGTCTTCAATAAGTTCTTTGTCTCGTTGAAATACATGTAGTACTAGTTTTATGCCACGATGCAAGACGGCAACTACACCCCAGTCACAATTCATAATCTCCATAGCCATCTGCAATTGCACACGTCCACGATACATAGGCAGTTCTAACTCAGAATCATGCGAGGTTAGTTTTGCTTCAATGATCCCGCGCCCGCTTAGTTTTATGTTATTAGAGTAACAAACAATATTATTTTCGTAGTCACTATTTAACACTTGGTCATTCCCTTTTGCCGTAGCATCAAGACTAACTGCCATAGGGGCATCATCAGCAGTAAAACCTCTAGCAAACTTTGTTTGATAATCATCAACTTGAAGTCTTTTGCAGGCTTCCTTAATTATATCTACCTCGAATTGTGTACCCCAATGCAAAGCTTCAAAGGTTAGTTCTTTCCGGGGCTTGCCGCTTACTGCATCCATCGCAGTTTGCAAACAATCATTCGCAGTCATAAATGGATTGTGGCCCATAATAGCTGCGCTAGTGCTGCCGGTCATAATGTCATCCGGCGTTAGTTTACCTTCTGCTACTTTTTTATCTGTTGTATGCATTGTATAAGTTCTCCAAGTTAATTATTCTACGTACATGCGAGTTGTTAAACTCACGTCCATTTGCTGTTTTAATGCCTAAAGTATTGAGCCTGTCTGCTATCTTGAAAAGGTCAGGCCTGCGCTTGTCGCTAGTTCTACGTAATGTAGTATCGTTCATACATTGCAAAATAAGAGGGGCTACACTGCGTCTATAGTCCATAGCCTTGCGATGCGTTGATGCTCCACCTTTTGCGCTTATCTCGGCTATTTTATCTCTTGGCGCACCAAGTATAACTCCACGCTTTTTTGCTTCTGCAAGGGCTTGCTTAGTTCTCTGAGATATCATATCCGCTTCGTGTTCAGCTATCATAGCGTGCATATGCCATTCAAGCTTGCTCATCTGCTCATGTCCGGCAACAATTAGCGGGACATTACGCTTTAATAAGCCCGAGATAAAATGCAAGTCTCGAGCTATCCTATCTGTTTTTGCAAGCAATAACTTACAACCCGGCGTATATTCTACCAACTGCAAAGCCGTATGAAGATTTGGCCGAGAAATTTCGCTAGTTTTCCGTCCTGACTCATAGTCGATAAATTCAGCCGTAAGTTCTCCGTGATGCTGCTTTATATGCGACATCACAAGCGCTCGCTGTGCGTCTATACCCAAGCCGCTTTGTTTTTGCGCATCGGTTGAGACGCGCAAGTAAGTTACATAATTAGCCATTATCTACCCCTTTATTATAATATCTATTCATTGCTATGATTTCAGTTTCCATATCAAACGCCGGGGCGTTTTCTTTTTGGTTTAAAGCTTCCCGGGCTTTATATGCTAATGTTTTAACATTGAGCGGGGTTCGGTCGATGCTATCCGCCAGAATAATATCGGCTAAGTCTAAATATAATTTTCTGTAATTCATTTTATTAATCCTTATATAGTTATTAATATGATTATCTTAAAATGATAATCCCATAAGGCCCGAACATAACAGACCTTATGAGTTAACACTCTAATTAATGTAAGCGGCGCCGTTTCCGTGGGCTACTATTGCAATGCTGGGCGCAGTTTGATGCGATCCCATGCAAAGTTTGCAAGTATTGCATTGAGCCTTGCGCCCGGCTTCTTCAGATGCGGGACATAATATTTCATTCGATTGCTTATCACTAACAGCCGTTATGATCCTAAAAGTGCGGCGCTTGCTTTGCCATGCTATTTTTGCATCTTGTAAACTATCCGCGCTTATCATGGTAAGGTCGGGCCTTACATCTGCACCCGGTGCATTATTTTGGTGAGTGTAGCCGGTATGGCCCGCGCTATCTTTAAGCAAAGCATCCCATATATGCGAGGGAACCGCGGCGGGGTCGCCGTAAGTCCCAAGGCGAACCATGCGGCCACGTGCAAGGCCTGATATATCCCCGGCGGGTTTATAGTTCCCTTTTTTAAAGCTTTTATATACTTGTAAGGGGCCATGGAATAACGTTACATAACATGAGCGTTTTTTAGCTTGCTTCCCGGTTCCGTCCGGATCCGCTTCGCCCCGGTGTTTGCAATCGCCGCATACGGCAAAATCAAGGCCATACTTTGAAGCTTTAAGCGGGTCCATATCCGCCCGGATGATATAAGTTTGGACCATATCACCGGTTTTTTTATTGCTAGATTTTACCAGCGCAACAACAACAATAGGCGAGCCGTCTAGCAATGATGGGCCTTGATATATTATAGAATTCTGCATTATATAGCCCCCTTAGAAATAATCTTAATATAATTAAAACGAGCATAATTTCTAATTTTAGATGGTTTATTACTTATAATTCTATTAATACAACCAAAAGTAATAAAAGGCTTGTATCCATCTTCTTCTAGTCGATTCAAATAAAGAGGCGCGTCCTGATCCTCTTCAAGATAAGCCCATTTTCCATTCATAAAAGAATATGAGCTTATTTTAGAAATTAAATTGCCACGGCGCAATTCTGATAATGGAACCCGCAGCCACGCATGGCCCGGATCTTGATAAAAATTAAATTTTTTAGGATACATTTTCTTAGTCCTTATATAGTTATTAAGATAAGACGCGCGGCAAGCCATGCGCCTATATTAAGATTATACCGGAAAGATATCGAATATAGCAAGCTTTAATAGAATAGGTATAATTAAAGTATGGAATACAACCTCCCAAAGAAAAAAAAGATTAAAGAAAAAACACCGGCCCCGGACCAAAGAAAATTCGCAGTAGTCCCGCTTCATATATTAGAAAAGCCGCTTACTTTTGGAAGCTTGCGCGTATTAATTGTACTATCCAGCTATTGCAATAAGGCGGGTTTCTCGCATGTATCGTTGAATAGAATCGCTAACGACCTGGGCGTTACTTCACAAACTGTTAGTTATCACATGAGCCGGCTTCAAAGATTGAAGATAGTTAAAAAGATAAGCGGACATTATACGATGATTAAGGGCGCAACACGGCGCATAATATACGATGATAATATTAGTAATGAAGATGCCAGCCGGATAGCTCAAGCCCCAATTGAGCCATATAATAACGCTGAAATAAACATGATGATTAAAGCGAAGCGTATGAATAAAAACAAAGACATAAGCAAACAAGCGAAGAGTAAAGACTCGAAGCAATCAAAGCAAATATATAACGAGGAAGTAACTAGTTTGTTGATGAGTGTCTCAAGTGAGTCCGAACTTGCGCGGCTTACTATCTTAATTGAATCGGGGACCCCTCTCGAATCGTTGCGAATGCATATTGACAAGGGTTTAAGCGTACTATCTTACAAGGGCTAAACGCCCGTTTAGCTATTGACATCCTAGAAAAGTGACATATCGCCCCCCACTACCCCATGCGCACACCCACACCTCTCTCACACAAATTTTTGCTGGGTTTTTCAGATAGTCCAAACCGGTGATCAGCAGGACCGCTTTACTTTTTTTTTATAAAAAAGGTTAACCAAAAGAGCCAACCTGTTATTGTGTACATGTTTCTACAGACAACTAGAATCTCACCCGTTAAAAAAACAGGAAGAACACATAGAGTGTGAGCATTCTCGTTTATCGTGTTTATATGTAGCGTCTACCTACATACCCAGAGTACTGTACCTGTAAGGATACCTCTGATTCAACTCGTTTATACCATTGGTCATGCTCTACCGCCGGTGGGCTGGGTTATGGCCCCGTAATAGAACTATACTACTAAACTTATTGTAATGCAACTATTGACACAGGGTATCTATAAGATATACTCAATACAAGGAGGTATAAGTTATGCTTGAATATATTTTATTAGTAGCAGTAAATGAACCTTGTTGCAGAGAGGATCATTACGTAGGTACGTTTGAATCATGTCATCACGCTCAGATATGGATTGATTTAAAATATAGTGACTTAGATTATTTGGAAACAAGGTGTATGTTACCTGAGTATGTAAAGCTTCCTAAAGGATTTAAGCACAAGTATATTAAGATGACAGAAACATCTCGTTGGTATTGATGACATTAAAAGAGTTTTATAAGTTTATATGCAAAGAGTTTAACAAAGGTAAGCCGCTAGAGTATAAATGGACTAGAAAAGATGGCTACTGGAAAATGACTAAGGGGTTTTTTAGTGGTCCTAACAAAGGAGTCTATGTACATATTTTAGCGGAACATATTTTACAGGAGAGAGCAATGAAAAAAGATCAGCAAAAAGCAAAACCAAGCAAGAAAAAGAAAAAACCATATATTAAATACAAAGGAGATTAGTATGTCAAAAGACACGCAATTAGCAATAATATCAGTAGGACTTATAGTTGTACTTGCACTTATAGTTTATAACAGTAAGGAAAGAGGTATTGATGTTGGTGTGTTTGAACCGTTGCCAGAAATACGGGTAGTAGAAGAAACAGTATTACCACCATTAGTAGATGTAGTAGACCTAGATGGCAACACAGATCCTGTACTTGAATGGACTGATGTAGTAATTGAGGAAGAACTACCTCCATTAGAAGGAGAAGTGTCATGAGTGATTTAACACCATTTTTAGTAAGGTTAACACCGCAAAGTAAAGAGTTATTAGACCAAGCAGCAAAGGAACAAGAAAAAACAAAATCGTCTCTCATTAATGAAGCACTCAAAGCACATTTAACTAAAGACATTCGTAGTCGGTTAAATAGGTTATGAGACCAACAGTAAGGTTACAGCTACCTTACCCACCAAGTGTTAATAGTTATTGGCGCGCAAATGGCCATCGTAGGTTTATTAGCAAGGAAGGGGTTGCATTTACTAAGGAAGTTGATCTTATTGTTAAACAAAGCGGGGCCAAGTCATTTGGCGAAAATCGAGTTGCTATTAGCGTGATGATACATCCTAGGTCGAAAAGAAAGTTTGACCTTGATAATACTTTAAAAGCTATCCTTGATGCACTAATGAAGGCTGGCATGTATAATGATGATAGTCAAATAGATTATATTGAAATTGCTAGAGGCGAAGCGGTACCAAAAGGCGCGGCTGTAATACATTTATATGATTTTATAGGAGAAGAGCATGGCTCAACCAAATAAACTAGAACTAAAAGAAGGCGCTGAAGGAAAGGCATTTATACAGGATAAGACAGAGGATTGGATGGCCGACTTTCAAGGACAACTGTTATGTGCAGACGGGGTTATCAGATACTTTAATATCTATGAAAACACTTCGCAAGCTACTGGAAACCGATGGCTTAAAATTAAGATGGGTAAACCTGTTGGAGAGAATACCGGTGACAAACCATCCGCACCAGTACAAGATACGCAGCCGGCGAGTCAACCTGTGGCTGAATCCATTAACGAACTTGAGGACGATTTTGATTTCTAATGGCTGAATCTAAAAACAAAAACAAACCTATACCTAGTCTTGCTGGGTATGGGGGTGTTAAAACGCTACAAAGAAATTTAGAGCGCAGTACGACTATTGCTGCAAACAGAGAGCAAGTTGCATACAGTCTTTTATCTATAGCTAATACTAAAATTAGTGACGTAATGGAATGGGACGAAACTGGAAGAGTTAAAGTAAAAGCAAGTAAGGATATACCTGCATCAGCAATGCAAGCTATAAAATCTATTAAAATAAATCAAGATGGAGATATAGCCATAGAGTTTTGGGATAAACCAGCTATATTAAGAATATTAGCAAAAGCCAGTGGTATGTTAGATAACCCAGAAGAATCGGATAAACCAAGTGTTATTGGTATTAATGTAAAAGCTCCGGAGATAATTGATAATGAGACATAACAATAAAATAAACCCTAAAATTAAAAAAAGATTACAACAAATTATAGACAAACTAACTAAATCTAAAGACCCAAAAAAATGGGCTAAAGATATTTTAGCAGATCCTAACTACACTTATAAGGTTGGTATTGCTATGGCAAAGAAAGCATTAGATCCTAATAATTTAAGGGGAGTTGATAGCGATGGACATAAAACAAGCGATTGATCAATTACGTGAAGAGTTTAAAATGGCGCATCTTAATAACTCTAGGGTTATGGAAATTATAGATACATTATATCAAGAAAACTTAGAACTCAAACGCATGATGACAATGAAGTTCAAAGATATAGACGATGAGCAATAAAAAAGTCCGCAGCAAAAAAGAACTGTCAGGCCCGGGCATTGATTTAGATTTTAGTACTAGTCCTGTTGTATATAATTTTTTAAAAAGTAATAAGTTTGTTCGCGGTCTTATGGGACCAGTAGGGTCAGGTAAATCCTACGCTTGTGCAGCTGAGATTATGATGCGTGCCGTTAAGCAAAAGCCCTCCCCTCAAGATGGCATTCGCTATACTCGATTTGTTATTGTACGAAACTCGTATCCAGAATTAAAGACTACCACAATAAAAACTTGGCAGGAATTATTTCCTGAAAATACTTTTGGTCCAATGTTATATACTCCTCCAATTACACATCACATACGCCTACCTTCCAGAGGTGATGCCGCAGGCATAGATTGTGAAGTAATTTTTTTAGCATTGGATCAACCTAAAGATGTGCGAAAACTTTTGTCATTAGAACTAACAGGAGCATGGGTAAATGAAGCTAGAGAACTTCCTAAGGCAGTTATTGACGGGCTTACTCATCGTGTGGGTCGTTATCCTACTAAGCGTGATGGCGGTCCTACATGGCATGGAGTATGGATGGATACCAACCCCATGGATGACGATCATTGGTGGCATCGTTTAGCAGAGAAAGAACCTATTACCGGAAAATATGGATGGGATTTTTTTAGTCAGCCCGGCGGTGTAGTTGAAGTGCCTATAGATGACTTACCAGAAAACCCAGAAGCAAACGACCATATATTTGCTAGTGGCCGATGGTGGAAACTAAATGATAGAGCAGAGAATGTAAGAAATTTACCAACTGGATATTATTCACAAATGTTAGGTGGTAAGAATCTAGATTGGGTGCGTTGCTACGCGGAAGGTCGATACACCTATGTGCAAGAAGGCAGACCTGTATGGCCTGAGTATGATGACCATTTAATGAGTGGATTAGATATAGAGTATGATCCATCGCAACCTATACATATAGGCCTTGACTTTGGTTTAACGCCAGCCGCAGCTATAGGACAAAAGTTAAGTAATGGAAGATGGGTTGTGCTAGATGAAATAGTAACTGAAGACATGGGGCTAGAAAGATTTGGTCAGCAGTTGCTAGGCGAAATAAATGCTAAATATCCTAAAGCACAAATATTAATATGGGGTGACCCTGCTGGTATGCAACGAGATGCAATCTACGAAGTAACGGCATTTGATTATTTACGTACACTAGGATTAAAAGCACAGCCTACTGCATCAAACAATTTTAGGGTAAGACGAGAGGGTGCAGCGGCACCTATGCAAAGATTAATAGAAGGAAAGCCCGGGCTAATGATACACACAAAGTGTAAGTTATTAAGAAAGTCTTTAGCAGGCGGGTATCATTTTAAGCGTATTGCTGTTGGGGCAGGACATGAACGATTTAAAGATAGCCCTAATAAAAACGAACACTCTCACATTGGGGATGCTTTTGGGTATCTGATGTTAGGTGGTGGTGAACATAGGCGTATGACTAAAAGTCCATTGCAAGCAAGTACATTAATAGCACCTACCTTAGCAAAGAGTGATTTTGATGTTTTTGATTGAGCAAGAACATTTAGATAAATACATGCCTAAAGTAAAAGGAGTTGTATATAGAAACTATCATCCAGACCATATAGAAAAATTTAAAGGATTACAGGCTTATGGGGTTTCACGATTATCGGAACAAGATAGAAAGCAGCATACTAATTACCAGTCTCAGATTGGCCCAACTATTACTGCACTGCTTAATAACAATCCTATCGCTATCTTTGGTTGTGGCCTTCTTTGGCATGGGGTTGGTGAGGCGTGGGCTTTATTCGATGAGAAAGCTAGACGATATCCAATAGCTATGACTAAGGGAGCATTTGCATTCTTTGATATCGCAGAGATATTGTTTTCTTTACATCGCATACAAATTACAGTAATATCAGAAGATCAGCGCGCTTTAGCTTGGGCGCATTACTTAGGATTTGTGTCGGAAGGTTTGATGAAGGAATATAGCGCAGACAAGGAAGATACTTTTATTATGAGGAGAAAATAGTGGGTTCATTATTAGGTAGTAAACCAGACAACTCTGCTGCAATGGCACAAATAGAACAGCAAAGAAAAGAAACAGAAAGAATGCGTTTAGAAAGTGAAAAAGAAAAACGTGATCTATCTGAAAAAATGGCATCAAAAAGACGTGCATCTGCTAGAGGCGGTAAGCGTATGTTGTTAGCTGATACTAGACTGTCACCAGAAACTGGTATTGAAGAAGACGAAACTTTAGGTACATATTCATAGGAGAGCAATATGGGCGGCGTAGTAAAAAAAATAATATCACCATCTAAACCAAAAGCAGCACCAGCACCAAAACCAGCACCGGAACCAAAAAAAATAGCAGGTCGTGATGCAGCAGCTGAGGCGGCAGCAGCAAGACGTAGAGCTAGACGTGGTAGAGCTGGAGGGTTAATGGCAGCTTCTGATGTAGTAGCTGACGTTGCAGGAACTGGATTACCAGCATTAGGCGAAACTGGCTTAGGTATAGATAAGACAAGATTAGGTTAATGCAAGAATGATTGAATGGCATGAAGATAATCTTCCTCCTATTAATTTGTATAACGCTCCAAGGGTATAGTATGGATTTAGTTAAGCATATAAAAGATAGAGAAGGTGTTGTGTATGCAAGCTATCTTGATAGTCTTGATAAGCCTACAGGTGGCGTTGGTCATTTGTTGAGTGATGAAGAAGTTAGAAAGTACCCAATTGGAACACCTATTCCAGAAAGTGTTGTTAATGCTTGGTTAGAAAAAGATTTAGCTACAGCAAAAAAAGCTGCTAAGAAACAAGCATCTCAACTAAGTAATCCAGCAACACAGGAATTTGAAAATGCTTTAGTTAGTGTTAACTTTCAATTAGGTCAAAATTGGACTAGCAAGTTTCCTACTGCATGGAAGCATTTAAAGAATGGAAAGTATAATAAAGCTATTCAAGAAATAAAATTTGCTGACCCTACAAATAAACCCGGCATGCATTCTGATTGGTATAAGCAAACTAAAACTCGCGTTAATGATTTTGAAAAAGCCATTATAAATTTTAGAAATGGAGTAGAAGCTCAATCAATGCAAAGTAAAATTAGCATTAACAAAGAAAACAACAAAGGAATGTTTGATAAATTTGTAGAGTTTTATAAGTATGGCAGATAACAAACTAACACAAGATCAAATAATAAAAATGCTTAGTAGAATGAATATTGATTTTAGTGGCTCTAAAAACGCAAGAGGAACTAAATCTGTTGGGGGGTATATTAGTTATACTCAGCCTATTATAAATAAAAAACTAGATCTTACTATTGGTGCCGCAGGTCATTATGCAACTGGCGATTGGGGTACTGACAAAGGTGTAGATTATAAAGGTATATCATTAAATTATAAATTTTAGGGGAATAATATGCTAGGCAAATATGGTGGAATGAAAAATAAAGCAAAAAAAATTATGAGAAAAAAAAAGGGAGATTTAAATAAGGACGGCAAAATGAGTTCTTATGAAACTGCAAGATCTAATGCAATTCAAAAAAATATGAAAAAAGGAGTAGCGTAATGGGTAAAGGTTTATATGCAAACATAAATGCAAGAAAAAAAGCAGGTACTAGTAGATCTAAAAAAAATTCTACTATATCAGACAAAGCATATAAAAATATGTTAGCTGGTTTTCCTAAGAAAAAGAAAAAGAGTACAGCCTAATGAATGAATTTACTAAAAGAGTAAAAGCTACTTTAAAAAAACATGCAAAACATCATAGTAAAAAACATATGGCTATGATGAAAAAAGATATGATGAATGGAGATACTTTTACTCAAGCACATAAAAAAGCTATAAAAAAAGTAGGTACATAATGGTAGCAAAAAAACATCAAAACCCAAGTGGAGGACTCAATGAAGCAGGTCGAAAACATTTTAAAAGAACTGAAGGTTCAAATCTTAAACGCCCCCAAAGGACTGGGAGTGACGGCAGGCGCGTGTCTTTTGCTGCTCGTTTTGGGGGGATGGCTGGCCCTTTAAAAGATTCAAAAGGCAGACCAACTAGATTAAAACTTGCATTAAAGAAGTGGGGTTTCGGTAGTAAAGAGGCTGCTCGTAATTTTGCAGCAAAAAATAAAAAGGGGTAATTATGACAAAACCAGATTTTAGTAGTGGTGGATTGTATGGTAAAGATATAATGTTTAGACTGATGAGTCATTTTTTTAGAAAAAAGAAAAACTTGTCATCAGCTCAAATAAATATGTTAGACAAAGCTGAAGCTTCACTTCCTACTAATGCAGAAAAAAACAAAAAAAGAGTAAGTGCAACAAGAAGATCAGAGTCAAAAACTGCTGCTATATCTGCTTCTTCACGTAGAGCTAGGCGTGGCAGAGGTCTAGGTAGAGGTTTATTGGGATAAATAAAAAGGGGTAATTATGGTAGCGATGATGAGATTAACAGCGAAGGACATTATTAGTAGGCATGATAAAGCCCTTACAAGAAAAGAAAACTTTAGGGATCTTTATGAAGAGGCTTATGAATTTGCGCTGCCACAAAGAAACTTATATGACGGATATTATGATGGAGGAGTGTCTGGGCAAAAAAAAATGAATCGTGTATTTGATTCAACCGCTATCAACTCTACACAAAGATTTGCTAATAGAATGCAATCAGGCATATTCCCTCCACAAAGAAAGTGGTGTCGCCTAGAGCCGGGATCTGATATACCAGTTGACCGCAAACAAGAAGCACAGGCAGCACTTGATGTATACTCAGATAGAATGTTTGATGCATTGAAGCAATCTAATTTTGATGTAGCTATTGGTGAGTTTTTATTAGACTTGTCAGTAGGAACTGCTGTAATGATGGTACAGCCGGGTGACGATGTAAATGCTATTAACTTTATTCCTGTCCCACAATACTTAGTTGCATTTGAAGAAGGTGCTGATGGTCAAGTAGATAACGTATATAGACGTATGCGTATCAAGGGAGAAGTATTAAAAAGACAATGGCCTGATATAAAGATTCCAGAAGAATTACAAAAACAAATAGATAATAAACCCACTGATGAAGTAGAGCTTATTGAGGCTACTGTACAAGATCAAAAACGTGGCGACTATTGTTATCATGTTGTACATAAAGGAACAAAAGAAGAATTAGTATATAGACGCATGGATACAAGTCCATGGATTGTTTCTAGATACTCCAAGGTTGCAGGTGAGATTTATGGTAGAGGACCACTGATTACCGCACTACCTGATATTAAAACACTTAACAAAACATTAGAGTTACTATTAAAAAATGCATCATTATCTATTAGTGGTGTATATACAGCTGCCGACGATGGTGTGCTAAATCCAAACACAGTCAAGATTATGCCGGGAGCCATTATTCCTGTTGCTCGAAATGGTGGACCACAGGGCGAGTCTTTACGACCACTACCTAGAGCGGGTGATTTTAATGTGTCACAAATTATCATGGACGATTTAAGAAAAAATATTAAACGTATATTGCTTGACGAGTCACTACCACCTGATAATATGAGTGCTAGAAGTGCAACAGAAGTAGTAGAACGTATGAAGGAGTTATCACAAAACTTAGGCTCTGCTTTTGGTAGACTAATTAATGAAACTATGATTCCTTTAGTAACTAAGATTTTAGCAGTAATGGATGAAAAAGGACTTATTGATTTACCATTAAAAGTAAATGGATTAGAGATTAAAATTGCAGCATCGGCTCCATTAGCACAAGCACAAGCTATGGAAGAGGTTGAGAAAGTAATGCAGTATGCACAGATAGCACAATCATCTGGACCAGAAGCTATGTCAACATTGAAGATGACTAAGATGATGGACTTTATTGCAGAACAATTAGGTATACCACAGTCTATCTTAACTACTGAAATGGAAAGAATGATGGCGCAACAGCAAGCAATGGAGATGGCACAACAAGTAGCACAAGAAGCTCCAGAAGCTGTACCTGCTATGGCAGAAGCTGCGATGCAACAACAAGGATAAATTATGGCTGGATGGGATGATTTAGAACAAGCATTGCCATTAGAGATTGGTGATGTTAAAGATAAGAGAGATGACACAGATCGTCTCTGCCTACGAGTATTTAAAACTAAAGATGGAAAAGAAATGATGGAATGGCTACGCCAAAACATCTTAGAGCAACCCGTAGCCTTGCCGGGTAGCGACTCTAGTTACGCATTTTATAGAGAAGGGCAAAATTCAATAATTAGAGATTTAGAGGCAAGGATAATTAGAGCAAGGAAATTATAATGGAAGAAGCAATCGAGCCTAGTACGACTGAGGAAACTCAAGAAGCAACTGGCCTACTCGACAATGCAACACCAGAAGAGGAAGTCAGTACAGATCCAAAAGAAACAGAAATAGAACATCGTTCTGCTGATGAAGTAAAAGCAGCGGAAGAAGCCGAAGATGATGATGGCCCATTAGAAAGACCAGAATGGTGGCCTGAAAACTTTTGGAAAGAAGATGGAGCAGAGCCTGACCTAGAAGGTATAGCTAAATCTTGGATGGACTTACGCAAACAAATATCTCAAGGTAAACACAAAGCCCCAGAAGATGGAAACTATGATACAGAAGCTTTTGGTGAAACCCCTGAAGATGACCCTATTCGGAATCATGTTATGAACTGGGCAAAAGAAAACAGCATTAGTCAAGCAGCATTAGATTCGTTAGTAAGTGAAGTAGTAGGTATGAATCAACAAGAAGCAGAAACTGCAAAGATTAATCTTGAAGAAGAAAAGAAACAACTAGGACCTAACGCCGATGCAAGAATTAATGGCATTGCAAAATGGGGAGGAAGCTTGGTGCAAAAAGGCGTACTAAGTAAAGAAGACTTTGAGGAGTTTAAGTTTATGGCAGGAACTGCGCAAGGCATTTCTGTTATTGAAAAAATACGACAATCCTACGAAGGTAGATTGCCTGTAGAAACAGTGCCTGTAGAAGGCGCGCCATCTAAAGAAGAGCTTTACGCTATGGTTGGCGATGAAAGATACAAAACTGATCCAGTCTACCGAGCCAAGGTAGAAAAGGCATTCGCCCAAAACTTTACTGGATAGTTGCTCAAAAGCCTTATCTGTGGTAGGATAGCTGGTAAGGCTTATTGCAATTCTGCAACCCTTAACACAAGTAACCTTGTCGTATGGCTATCGTAAGTAGCAAGCACCGGCCCAGACCTCTGGCATACCAAAGCGATTAATTTTTATTTATTAATTTCTAAGGAGAAGATAAATGTCGATTGGATTATCCCCCGCATTTGTTACGCTCTTTGATGCCGAAGTTAAACAGGCTTACCAAGGTAAAGCTGCTCTTGTAGAAGCTACAAGACAAAGACGAGGCGTTGAAGGCAATATAGTAAAATTCCCGAAAGTTGGGAAAGGTGTGGCTACACTCCGTGTACCGCAAACTGACGTTGTACCATTAAATACTGATTTCTCACAAGTTACTGCAACAATGCAAGATTGGAACGCTGCTGAGTATTCAGACATCTTTATGCAACAAAAAGTTAATTTTGAAGAAAGACAAGAGTTAGTTCAAGTAGTAGCGAACGCTATTGGCAGACGACAAGATCAACTTATTCTTGATGCACTTTTAGCAGGTAAAGGTTCTACAGTTGTTCACGGCTCTACAAACCTAACAGTTGCTAAACTTCGTGACACTAAAAAAACAATGGACAAAAACAATGTCCCACCAGAAGATAGACACATGATTATTCATGCGAATAACTTAGCAAGCTTACTTAGCGAAACATCAGTAACATCTGCTGATTTCAATACAGTTCGTGCGTTAGTATCTGGTGAGCTTGATACATTCTTAGGCTTTAAATTCCATACTTTAGGTGATCGTACTGAAGGTGGTATTTCTATTGATGGATCAAACATTCGTTCTTGTTTAGCATTCCATAAGACTGCTATTGGTTATGGCGAAGGCATCGGCCCTAAAACTGAAATCAACTATGTACCTGAAAAAACATCACACTTAGTAAACGCAATGCTTTCTGCTTGCTCAGTTGCTATTGATGGCGAAGGTATTGTTGAAGTTCAAGCAGACGAATCTTAATTTAAGGAGAAAATTACATGGCTTATGATGTAGATAAATTGTCGCCAGCTGGCGCACAATCCAAAGCGGGTACAGCTCCTCAAATGTGGACTTACTCAAGTACAGATGCAAAAGCAACAGTAGCAGCATCTGGTTATTTTAATAGCGCATCATCTTTATTAAAAGTTGGTGACTTAATTTTTGCATACAAAACTGACTCTACTGTCAGCGCTACTTTGCACGTTGTGTTAAGCAACAGTGCAGCAGGCGTTGTAGATGTGTCAGCAGGTACAGATATTTCTGTAGCTTAGTTGTAGTAATAATCGTGCATTTGGTAGGGGTTTCGGCCTCTACCTATTTGCATATTTGGAGACAGTAAATGGCATCTGGAGATACATCATTATCGATTTGTTCTGACGCATTATTAATGCTTGGAGCTAGTCCTATATCATCTTTTACAGAAGGGACTGATGAAGCAAACATTTGTAATAGTTTATACCCAGATATAAAAATTAAAACTTTAGCAAGCTACCCTTGGTCTTTTTCATTTAAAAAAGTGCAGTTAGCTAGATTGATAACAACCCCAGCAACCGAATATAAATATGAATACGCTTTACCAGCAGATATGATTGGAACCCCAAGAGCAGTATTTATAAGTAGTACAGCAGGAGCAGTGCCACAAAGAGAATATAAATTATCAGGTGGTAAATTATTAACAGATTATGAAACAGTGTATGTTGATTATCAATTTGCAGTAGAAGAATATGAAATGCCTCATTATTTTGTGCAAAACATGAAGTATCAATTAGCATGGCATTTAGCTATGCCTATAACCGATCAAATAGAAAAAACAGATTATTGGAGAACAGTAGCACAAGGTACTCCGGGAGAAAATGGTCGTGGTGGTTACATGCGCCAAGCTATGAATATAGATGGGCAAGGACAACCAACAAATGCAATACAGGACTTTACACTTATTGATGTGAGGTATTAATGGCTCGCTTTGTAGATATACAAACTAATTTTACTACAGGTGAGTTAGACCCTTTAGTTAGAGCAAGAGTAGAATTAAAAGCCTATGACAATGCATTAGAAGCTGCACAAAATGTAATATGTCAACCACAAGGCGGTGTAACTCGTAGACCCGGAACTAAATTTATTAATGAATTAACAGGAACGCCTGCCAATGGTGTACGTTTAGTTCCATTTGAGTTTTCTGTAAACGATAGTTATATGTTGTGTTTTACAAACGATACGATGTTTGTATACAAAAACAAAGCATTGGTACATACAGAATCAGGGACTAATATAACCAGTGCTTTATTAGATAACATGTGTTGGACACAGTCTGCTGACACATTAATTGTAGTCCATGAAGATAATCCTCCCGTTAAAATAGTACGTGGAGCATCTGATACAGATTGGACAATTAGTACTATTACGTTTGATTCTGTTCCTAAATATGCATTTAGTTTAGTTATTTTTGATACTAGCTCTGCTGGGCATCTTACACCAAGTGCTGTAACAGGCAAAGTAGAATTAACTTCTCAACACTCTATATTTACATCTGCTCATGTAGGGCAGTATATTAATGTACAACCACAAGGGCGTGCAAGAATTGTAGAGCTTGTTTCAGCAACAAAAGTAAATGTAGTTACAGAGTTTCCATTTTTTGATACATCACAAATTGCAAATGCTGATTGGGAACTAGAAACAGGATATGAAACAGTGTGGTCAGCTACTCGTGGATACCCAAGAACTGTTACTTTTCATCAAGGTCGTTTATTTTTTGGTGGTAGTAAATCTAGGCCATCAACTGTGTGGGGATCTAAAGTAGGGTTGTTTTTTGATTTTGAAGCTGTGGAGGGCTTAGATGATGATGCTGTTGAAGCTACTCTCGATACTAATACTTTTAATGCTATCACTGATATTATTTCTGGTAGAGATTTGCAAATATTTACTACAGGTGGTGAGTTCTATGTTCCGCAAGAAGGGCTTAGTCCAATTACTCCAGCAGATTTCTTTTTGTCAACGACATCAAGGAACGGAAGTAAAGAAGGAGTTAGAGTAAAGCAATTAGAATCCGGAACATTATTTATACAAAGGCAAGGTAAAGCATTATCAGAAATAGCATATTCAGATACACAACTTACTTACCTTACTTCTAAAATATCATTACTTGCTGGGCATTTGTTAAAAAATCCTAAACGCATGGATATAAGGCGTGCAGTTGCAACAGATGAAAATGATTTATTACTAATAGTAAATAGTGATGATGGGTCATTAGCAGTATTTTCTTTGCTAAGAGCGCAGGATGTTATAGCTCCATCAGAGTTTACAACAACAGGAACTTATCAGGATGTTGGTGTAGACATTACAGATATATATGTAGTAACAACAAGAACAGACAGTGGTTCTACAAAATACTATGTAGAAGTGTTTGATGACAATTCACTAACAGATTGTGGTGTGATTGGTACAACATCAGCAACTGCCAATATGGCCCATCTAGAAGGTGCTACAGTAAATGTATTATCAGATGGATATGTAGAAGCTAATCAGGTGGTTCCGGGAGGAGGCACTGTAACTTTTGTAAATCCACCCGCTTCAAACTCAGAGTGTGGATTACCTATATCTGTTGAAATTAAAACTATGCCGTTAAATGTAAAAGCACAAGCAGGAACAAGAATAGGGTTTAGAAAAAGAGTGTTAGAAGTAAATGCATTATTGCATCAAACACAGAATATAGTTATAAATAATAATCCAGTGCCAATTAGAACTTTAGGAGCAGGAGCATTAGATACAGCAGTAGTACCATTTACAGGAACGAAGGTGCTACATGGTATACTTGGGTATAGTACGGATGGGCAAATCACAGTGACGCAAAATGCGCCATTAAAGCTTACTTTACTAGGTTTAGAATATAAAGTATCAGTTTATCAAGGAAGATAGTTATGACAGCAGCTATAGGAATGATTGCAGCAAACCCAATGATGGCAATACAAGTTGCTTCAGGTGTATTTAGCGCAGTACAGTCTATAAGACAAGGAGCAGCAGCAGAAGCTGAATATGAAGTAAAAGCAGCACAAGCAAAAGCTAAAGCAGAAAGAGAAGCAGTAAATGCTGAAATAGAAGCAAATAATGTATTACTCAAACTAAGACAAACTAATGCAGCAGCAGTAGCTAGAGGATTTGCTGGAGGTGTTAGTGGATTTTCTGGGTCAGCTAAGCTAGTACAGACTGTCAATGAAACATATGCAGGTAGAGACTTTACGCAATTACAAACTACAGCAAAGGAAAGAAGATCATTTGGTGACATACAATCACAAATGTTTAAAGAAGCAGGAGATGCTGCAAAAGATAGCTCAACATTTGATGCGCTAACAGGAATAACAACAGCAGCTATAAGTACTTATGCGTTAATGCCGGGTACTCCAGCTTCAGTAACAAAGTTTAAACCCTATCCTTCACACTTGAAGACATAAGGAATATAAATGGCTAAACTACCACAATACGAAAGACGCGCACCTTTAATGGCTGATGTGCCACAACTGCAAACTCCACAGTTTAGAGAGCAGATTAATAGGTCAAAAAGTATACAAGGTAGCTTGGATGTCATTACTAAATTTGCACAAAGTCAAGCAGAAAAACAAGTATTAAAACAAGCAGCAGAATATACAGTAGCCAATCCATTAACTATGGACCAACTAGAAGCTGCCAAGACAAGTGGTATCAATCCTATTGAGCAGGCGTTAAATGGTGGTATGGTTTGGAATGAAGCCGTTAATAAATTATATGCACAACAGGCCTCTACTGAACTTAATAGTCAAGCTTATAAACATTTTGATAATACATTAGCTCGCGTAGAAGCTGGTGAATTAGCAGATGCATCTCAAGTAGAAGAAGCATTAAATGGTCCGCTAAAAGCATGGCAAAGTGTTATAGCTCAAATAGACCCGGAAGAAGCTCAACGCTTTTACGCTCAAACTACAAATAATGGTAGCGCTTACTACAGAAAATCTCTTAGCGAGTTAAGATCTAAAGAACAAGAAAGACAAGACGCTATAGCAGAAACTAACTATCAAGGGATGTTAAAACAATTTCAATTAGAGTTACAAGAAAACCTTGAACCTTCTGCTTTATTGGCAAAATATATATCTGATATGGAAAATGCTAAAGCATTATTTGCTAATAGTAGTAAAAAAGCAACATATGAAGCGCAAATTGAAAAACAATTTAGTGAAGGGTTATACAGACATATAGCGGTAGAAGTTACTAAAGAGTTTGGTTCTTCTGAAGAAGCAATGGAAGCTATAAGAAAAGGTGAGCTAGGAAAGTATACTGATATATGGAATGAATTAGACCCAACACAAAAAGATGCTTTAGAAACAGATATTACTCAAGAATTTACAAAGATTGATGCTGCAACTAGCAAACAACTTACATCAATAGAAAATACAGTTAAAGACCTTACAGGAAAGCTATTAGATAATCAAGAAATCACAAGGTATAACGATGACATAGTTGAATTAAAAACACAGGCAGCAAACTTGTCTGGGCCTGCAAAAGAATCTGCTGAAACATCTATTGCTAAATTAGAAGCTACTAGGAAAATAGCAACTGATATGCAAGTTATGTCAATCTCTGCAATGGATGCTTACGTCGAAACAATTAGAGGAGAAGAAGATTCTCCAGAGTTTATATTAGAACAAGCTGAAACATACAGAGATAAAGCAGAAAAAGCATTTAATCAAGATCCAGTAAGTTATACATTAAGAAAAACTAAAGGAGTTCCGGGTCAAATAATATATGATGCAGAAACGCAAAACATAGGGCTTGTAGGATTTAAAGATCAAATTGATACAATGACTAATGCACCTGACTATACTCCAAACAGTGAAATATTAACAAAAGCACAAGTAAACGACCTTGTGTCTAAATTAACATCACCAGATGCTTTGACTGATGCAAGTAAGGCAACATTAGCAACACAAATTATAGATACTTTTGGACAAAATGCTTTTGGTGTATTTAAACAAATAGCTCCTAAAGATCCTATATTTGCTAATGTAGGGTATTTGTTAGTAGACAACCCTAACGGAACATTAGGAACTGCAACGACGATAATAAAAGGTCAAAAACTTATAGATCAAGGCATAAAATTACCAGAGACTCAGATAAGAACAAGTCAATCTAGACAATCATTTATAATTAATAGCGTTGGAAATAAAGAAGATAGTAACAGGATTCTTGCATCTGCCAATGCTTACTATATAGGATCTGGAGGAGACACAACTACAATAGACGAAGATTTAATGGAGCAAGCTTTATGGGCTTCATCTGGAGGATATATTGGGGCTGATGGTGAAAAGTATGGTGGTGTAGCAAACATTGGAGATAAGTTAGTTATGATTGGTGATGAGTTTAAAACAGATGAGGTGCCTGATATTATTGAAAAATCAACACTAGCGTCTTTTGCTGCTGCTGTTATAAATAACCCAGACCAAACAGGATCGACAATAGAAGGAAGAAGTTCTGCAACAGGAGAGACAAAATCTTACAATATTGAAGATTTGCAAGATGCTAGTTTAATGAGGGTAGATGATAATTATATGCTAGTTGGAGACGACAATAAACCTTTTCACGACATTAACGGCAATCCAATTATAATTGATTTACAAGAATTAAAAACACGATATGAAACACAAAAAATATATGGTGTTGTAGACAAACCTATCTCTAGAGCAACTGGTAGAGGTTTAGATAAAGCAAGAATGAGAAGGCAAGAAGAGGTAGGAAATAGAAGACGTAGAGAAATAGAAACAGGAAAGAAAGAAACTTTAAATACTAGAAAAAGTAAAATAGGTTACTAATGCGCTTATCTACTAAAACAGACATAACAGAAGCATTATTATCCCCTTCAGTAGAACCGGGAGAATATACTGGGTTCTTAGAAAACTTTGCAGCATCATATAATGCAACTAAATCATTACAAAACTCTGGCAGTCAAACAGATATGATGAATGAAGAAACTGAAGCATTACATGAAATTGCTAAAGAATCTTTAGGATTTGATGACAATTCATATACTATGTGGCAAGGAAATATAAGTTATGGTCAAGGTCAATATGTAGCCCCAGAGCGAGAACTATCAGTTACTGGCGAAGTAATACCCTTACCAATATCTAGGCTATATGATTTAGCTAGTGAAAACGAAGAAGTAAAACAAAAATTTGAAGCTTTAGGGTATGACATGTCTAGCAGACAAAATGCTTACGATACTATACAACTAGGCATGATAGAAAGATCACAAGCGTATCAAGAACAATATAACAATACAGCAAATAAACAAGCTGCTACAGGAGCATTAGGGGATTTTGCTGGAAGCATGGTGTCATTCATGACAGACCCAACAGATATAGCTTCTCTGTTTATTGGTGTTAGTGGTAAAGCAAAATTACTTACTAAGATTGCACAGGCATCAGCTATTAACGTAGGGGTAGAAGTATTAGACTATCCTAATGTTAATGCATGGACTAAGAAAGTTACTGGCAGTCCATATACATCAAAAGAATTTATTAGAGATGCTGGGCTTATAACAGCAGGTACCGCTGGATTGGTTAGCCTGACAAACATTCCTGTTAGATCAATGATTGCAAAAATTAAAGATAGAGCTGGAAGGGCGTTAGCACCAAAAGAAGAGCTAGAGTTTATTGAAATAATTAAAGAAGTAACAAAAGAAAATGAAGGTAAGCAATGGCTTGATGACAAGACTTTAGAACAGATTAATAACAAAGAGTCTATGGATGATATTACTAACAAAGAAAACTTTTTAGAAAATGATGTTAGCAATACTAAACACAATAAAAAGGTAAAAGAAACTATTAGTGCTGTAATGCGCAATGATGAAAATGCACTACGACCAATTACAACAGAGATAGATGTTGATGATATATACACTATAGAAAAGCAAGGCATAGTAGATGAATTTGAAGTAAAAGATTTAGACCCTAATACTAAAGTTACTGGAGAAGCTGTTGATGAAGTACAGCAAGGACAGATATTAGTTTATGAGGATGTTGCTGGTAATAGAACTATTATTGACGGAAACCAAAGAGTTAAGGCTGCTGCTAAAGCTGGTCAAAAGAAAATGTATGGTCGAGTAATTAGGGAAACAGAAGGCTTTACTAGAGAAATGGCTGAAATGATGGGTCGCATAAGAAATTACTATGACGGAACCATAAAGGCATATGACATGGATATACTCGCAAAATATCCTGAAATGGTAGAAGCGTTAGCTAGATTTGATCCGCTAGTCAAGCAAACTAAAAACTTAGCTAAATTAGGTCCAAGAATTATAGTAGCTATGGATAGAGATATAGTAGATCCAAACATAGGAATATTGGTAGGCGAATACTTAGATGACCCAATAGAACAACTAGCTGTTATAGACAAAATTAAGAAAGCAAATGTTACTGATGATGAGTCCGTTACAAAGATTATTCTTGATTCTATAGAAGATGGATCATTAAAAGAATATGATATGGCTAATGCTGAACAAAGTATTAAATCATTGTTTGTAGAAGGCGAAAGAAAACAAATTATTGACGGCGTACTATCAAGATTACGTAAGGAAAATATTACCCTTAAAAACAAAAAAGACAAAGCAAGTAAAACTAGGAGAGAACAAAATGGCAAAGCGATCCAAATCATCGAAGAATATGGCAACAAAGAAAGTGAACTCTATGGACAAATCACAAAAGCAGCGCAAGCAATTAGCAGCGGAAGCAAAACAGACGAAGCAGTTGGAAACGCCCTTAACGATATCAGAACAGCAATTGACGAAGGCCGCTATGATGGCCTCTACTACAATGGTCAGCTCGCTGAAAGCAATGCTGCAGCGCAAATTAATCGAGTCTCAGAAGATTTTAAGAAACGAAACAAAGAACTCATAGCTTACAGTGAAGGATTAGTTGCAAAACAAATAAACCTTGACGTACAAACAGCTAACAACATATTAAATGGAAGAGCTGATATAAGCCCTGAGATAGCTAATAGGGTTATAGACTTTGACGCGCAAGGCAATGGAATAACACTAAGGCAAGCTTTAGACGATATTGCAACAGGCGATGCAAATGAGATTGACTTTATTAATGCATGTAGGAAATCTTAATGAGTGATATAAGAACATGTTTAGCCAATGCTGGAGACGAAGTTAGCAAAAAGTTTTCTGATGACGCTATAGACCTATTTAATCAATATTACAAAGAAACAGATAATCTTATACAAGATAGAGCTTCTGCTATTGATAAAGCATCTAAAGAAACATTAGTAATTATGGAAGGTAACATACTTCAGAATAAACGTATTAAGCTACAAACTATGATGGCTAAGTTAGAGTTAAATGACTTTCTAGAAAATGCTAAAGACCCATACAAAGCTTTAATAGATGTAGGTAATATAAGACTTGCTCAACAAGAAAAAGTAGTTATGAGCCAAATTAAAGCGCCATTAGATCAATTCTTTTATACATTTAGAAAAGGCGGGTTAACAGGTTCAAGAGCTGGCACAGATGCAACAAGAAAGATTGTTCCCGGACAAAAAGAAAAACACGACATGCTTCATTTGGTTGTAAAGGAAATATTTAACCCCGGAACCACAGGTAATAAAAAAGCAAAAGAATTAGCACTTGCATACACTGATGCTTCAGAACATGCAAGGTTGTTATTTAATCAATCTGGTGGTGCTATTCCTGTTGCAAAGGCTGGTGGCTATCTACCACAACATCATCATGCTGGAAGAATTATTGCAGCAGGTTATGATAAATGGAGTAAGGCTACTAAATCATTACTAGATCGTGAGGCTATGGTTAATAAAGGAACAGGCATTCCATTAACAGATGAAGAGTTAGATGAAGTATTAGAATCTGTTTATAAAAGTATTACAGAAGAAGGAAGAAATAAACTAGACGGACTTACTGCTGATAGGTTTGGCACAGGAGCCTCTATTGCTAAACGTCATCAAGAAAACAGAGTGTTGCAATTTAAAAGCGGTGAAGCATGGATTGCTTATCAAGCTGAATTTAGTGACTCTAATATATACGACATTATGCTTAATCATTTACGTACTATGTCAAAAGACATTTCATCTTTACAGGTTTTAGGTGCTGACCCAGAGTCTACAGTAGAATTTTTAAAGCTAAGAGTAAAACAAATAGCTGATGAAAAGGATAAAGGAACAGGCAAAACAAAGAATATATTAAAAGCAAACAAAGCAGCCGCAACATTTGATGATATGTGGAAGCTGCACAAAGGACTTCCTGAGTCAGTAAGACCTACCTTTAGTAAAATTATGCGTAACTATAATGCATTGATTATGGCTACAAGGCTAGGCTCTACCACACTTATTGCTGCACCAACTGACATGATGACTGTACGTAAAATGGCTAAGTACAATGGTATGAGTCAGATGAAAGCTATTAACAATTATGCTAAAGAAATATTTAAACTAAATCCGGGAGAAAGAGAACAAGTAGCTGCCGAACTTGGATTAATGAATGAGCATATGATGGACGGAACTTCTGCTGCATTGGCACGATATTTGCATGAAGATAATGCAAGTCCATTCTTTCAGTTTGTTGTTGATTCGTCTTTAAGGATGAATGGCTTAACTCACATTACGGCATCAGGAAGAAACATGTCAGGTATGTTTTTAATGTCTGGTTGGGCAGATGTACAAACAAAATCTTTTGACCAACTATCTAGACAAATGCAAGTAGCATTAGGTAGATATAGTATTACTGGTGACGAGTGGAACAAAATAAGAAAAGCTAAAGCATTTGTAAAGAACTATTCTGGTCGTGATGTTACTTATTTAAGAGGTGAAGACATTGCTCAGTTGCCCGGACTAAAAACTGGTGAAGCTAGAAAGATTGCAGACAAATACATGCAAATGATTTTTGGTGAGATTGAAGTAGGCGTTCCAACAGTAAACTACAGAGAGCGTGCTGTATTAGCAGGCACTACACAACCGGGAACTATAGCAGGAGAAATTACTAGATCTTTTGCTATGTTTAAATCTTGGCCTATGGCGTTTTATCACAATCATCTTGAACGTGCATGGAGAGAGGCGGGAGAGTTAGGGACTCCCTTTGCAAAAACTAAAGCTATAGCTGACACAGTACTATATATGACTTTGATGGGAGCCTTAGGTGTGCAGTTAATGGAGATTACTAGAGGGCGTAAGCCTATGGAGTTTAACCCATTTGAAGACCCTGAAGAAGCAAGAAGATTTTGGGGTAACGCAATGGTTAGGTCAGGAGGTTTCGGTCCGCTATTCGATATAGCTGTTGGACTTGGAGATTACAGACAAGGACTATCAGGCTATACCTCAGGCCCAGTTATTGGCTCATTAGATCAATTAAGTTATGCTTTATTTGGGTCTGCTAAAGAAGCTTTTTTTGATCAAGAGCCAGCAAAAGCTGGAACAAGAATTATGAAGGAAGTAATTAATAACACACCTTACCAAAGTAATTGGATGCTAAACCTTATGCTACGCAGAATGGTATGGGAAAGAGTCTTGTTATGGAATGACCCTACTTATATGAAGCAGTTACAAAAAGGAATTAGACGTGATGCTAAAGAAGGAAAAGAATATTGGTGGATGCCCGGAGACGAAAGTCCTCGTACAGATCCATTTAATTAACCCTATTAAAAACAGGCAAAATATGCTACCATCTAAAAGAGGATTAAACTATGGCAATTGACATTTCAGCAACTTCAAGACGTATCGTCTATACTGGTTCAGCAGGCACTGGCCCGTATACTTTTGCGTTTAATATATTAGCTAATACTGACGTAGCTGTATTTTTTGATGATACAGAGCTAACGCTGACTACTGATTATACTGTAGCCATTAGTGCTGATGGGACAGGTAGTGTAACTATTATTGTAGGGGGTAGTGCAAAAGTACCAAGCACACCAACAGGTTCTAACCGAGTTACTATTGTTGGTAACAGAACCATACAAAGAACCACTGACTTTACTACAGGTGGCCCACTGTTTGCTGCATCACTAAATGATGAGTTAGACAGTCTTACTATCTTTACCCAACAAAACCTAGAACAATCTAACCGAGGTCTGCGTGCGCCAAATACAGATCCTACTACAGTTAACATGGAGTTGCCTGACAATACAACACGAGCAAACAAAACACTAGCGTTTGATGCTAATGGTGATCCTGTTATCGGTGAACAGATTGGTGATAATCGTGGTAACTGGGCAGCAAGTACAGCATACAACAAGCGTGATTTAGTAAAAGATACATCAACTAATAATATATTTATGGCTAACACTGCTCATACATCGAGTGGTTCACAACCATTAACAACCAATACGGATGCAGCTAAATGGGATTTAATTATAGATGCTGAATCTGCTAGTACAAGTGATGCTAATGCTGCAACCAGTGCGGCTGCTGCTGCTGCAAGTGCAACCGCTGCGGCTACGAGTGCGACTGCTGCGGCTACGAGTGCGACCAGTGCTGCATCATCTGCTACAACTGCCACTACAAAAGCGGGCGAAGCGGCTACATCTGCAACTGGCGCAGCATCCTCTGCTACTTCGGCAACAAGCTCTGCCTCAACTGCAACCACTAAGGCATCAGAAGCAAGCACTTCTGCAACTGCCGCTGCCTCTAGCGCAACAGCTGCTGCATCATCAGCAACCAGCGCTACTTCCTCATCCTCAACTGCGACAACGAAAGCAAGTGAAGC
>TARA_R100001460_G_scaffold12725_3_pt1 | contig 37171 bp, 29 predicted proteins | sample TARA_R100001460 | Tara Oceans TARA_R100001460 (sample SAMEA2622190) | marine metagenome | biome: marine biome (ENVO:00000447); feature: surface water layer (ENVO:00002042); material: "saline water (ENVO:00002010), including plankton (ENVO:xxxxxxxx)" | depth 5 m | reverse complement strand
CATAGTCTTCATGTTTGGGCATGGTTCATTCCTTGGGTTTAGTTATTTATTACTTGGGCTTACGCCTTACTTGAGGCATTTTCCCTACGGACACGCCTGGGATTTCGTCTCTGCTGCCCAGCCCTGCACCGGAAGGCTTAGAAGTTCCAGCCGCTCCAGGTTTCTGCCTTTGCATCCTAGCTCTGTAAGCCTTTTGAGGCTCTCCTTTACCTCTTTCAGGGCCTGTAAATACTCCCGGTGCAGGCTTTTTAGGCTTTTCAGCGGCTGCATCAGCGGCTTTTCTAGCGTCTTCCATTTTTTTCTGAGCGGGGGTTAAGGGAAGATTAAGCTCTTTAGCAGTGGCATACCTTCCCATCATGCTTTCATTCTTCCTGATGATATTTCTGCAAGCTTCAATAACCCTTTGACCAAAGATCTCTGTGGATGCCATCTGCATCCCAGTCTCTCCAGGAGGAGGTCCTGCTTGAAGAACCGCCCTTCTACCTTGAGGACCACCTCTGCCGCCAGTTCCCCGTCTCTCAGCAGCCTTACGGGCACGAATATCTCTACGGTTTTTTTCTCGGGTTGCGGCCTGCGATTTATCAAAAGCTAATCTCTCGGCTTTGCTTCTCGCTTGAAAAGCAGCGGAAGATTCACCACCTCTTCTCTTAGGAGGTACGAAAACGTTTTCCTCCGCAATGGAAGGCCCTTTGATTTGTGTTGAAGCGCCTAAAGATTTTGCTGGAAGTTGCTTTACAAATGAACCTCCATTAGAACCATGCTTCGCTTTAAGCCTACGCTTGAGTTCGGCTTGAGTTGGTGGAACATTCGATTGGGGTTCCCCTTGTGCTCTTTTTGCTGCTCGTCTACCCTGTGCAACTGATCCAAACCTCTGTCTATGTATGTCCCTTTGAACGTCTCTCTTAGCTTCAGCAGCCTCAGTTCTCTCATCCTTTCTTTTTTTCTTCTTCTTTTTCTTCTTCTTTTTCTTCTTTCCCTTAATAACTCCGCGACCCATTAAAATATCTTTAAAGGTGACTTCACCATCACCGCTCAGATCAGGGAACTTAGATTCGGTCTTCTTGGATCGAAGTGCTTCGAGATCTTCACCATCAATTTCGTCTTCTGGAGGAGTTAACGTAGCGATTTTTTTTTGAGCAGAAGATAGTTTTTTCTTTTCGTTTAAAGCTTTTTCAATCTTGCTTTCAAGAATTGTGCGAAGAACGCGATCCTTTTTGTGCTGCGAAACGATAGCTTGAGCACGCTCACTGTTCTCACGCATCGACTCAGTAAGCTCAGGGAACGCACCTCTCGTGGACGGGTCAGAAACAAGATCAAACGTAATCAGTTTGAAGTCCTCGTTAACAACCTTGCCCTTGATGCTTTCCGACACGCTACCAACACCTCTACTAGAAATGCCGATCTTCACACCGTCGTCAATCAGGTTTTGAACAATCTGCCCGTTAGGAGTAGAAAGGATCTCACACTCGCCCATCACATCGCCATTATCCTCAAGCCACAGGTTTGTGATAAGGTGAGAAGCTTGCGATAAGTGAATAGCATCGTTAGCCGGGTGATCCAAAGCACCAACCAGGGATCTATCGCCAATCTTCTCTTGAATCGCCTTTACTTGGCTCTCAAGAACTTTCTTGGGATAGATTCTACCATTGTTGTTCTGCTCATCGCACTTCTGAAACTTACCTCTAAGCTTCTTCCTCTGGGTCGCGCCCTTACCTTCAGTGATAACCTGAACATTTTCTAAAACGTTGTATTCGACGAGTAACATAATGACTCCTACTTCTGTTTGCGAGACCAGTATTTCTTGCTCTTAAATTTATCAGAGCGTTGCTTACCATGTCTCATCATTGTCCTAACTGCATACTTCTTGATGTCAGAGAATTTAGAAGGTATGCTTCCAGGTGAGAATCCCTTAGCCGTTCTACCCCCCACTTGCTGCTCATCGTCTTTGCCCCACTTTTGCTTGGTGATGACATAAAGCCTATCTGAGTTTGTAGTAGAGAATATCTGACCGACGTAACCATTTCTGAGAGCGTCAGTGATGGACTTGTAAATCTTAACACGAGACTTACCGGCTTTGGTTTTTGGAGTGGTCTTTTTCATTTTAGACCTACCCTCTTCAGAACCTTTAGCCTTTGTTGCTCTAGTTTCCTTTATTAGATTTACGAGATCCATATGCGCTCGTTATTTTATTACCATACTTCATTGACTTAGACGGCTTTGGAGGATATTCAGTCTTCTTAAGCGACATCTTTTTCTGAGGGCCTACACCTAGGCTTCCTACAGTAGTCATTTCTTGTAAAACATCCTTAGCCTCTCCAAGAAGACTTTTTAGCCTCTCAACGAGATCTTGAATTTTTTGTTCTAATAGTTCAGCCTCTGAAATCTGAACGGGCTTTTCGCTAACTTTAGACTCTTTAATTAATTCAGTTTTTGTGGACTCCCGTAAGGCGCCCGCGAAACCTAGAACTTGATCAACATAAGAATCAGGAACGACGACGGCTTTCAAACCGTCGTCGAGCATGGGGTTAGTAACAGGAACCTCCTTCACGGGAGTCGGGTCAGCTAAGATACCCTCAGATAAGGCTAAAAGATCTTTAGTGCTTGCGCTCATCTTTTAACCTCAATCGTTTTTGTTATCTTCCTCGTCCTCGTCTTCTTCCGCGTCGTCCTCTTCTTCTTCAGCTTCCGAAAGCTCCTCGCCCTCGAACTCTTCGGCTTCGTTGATTGTCTCCAGGATGAACTCAATGTGCTCCTGGATCTGCTCAACACTCAGAGGATTGTCTAACTGCGACTCACAGAGCGGGCACTCGTGAAGATCTGTTGCTTCACCCATTTGCTGCTGCTCTTGTTGCTTGTCTTCCTCCTCTTCCCTCCTCTTCGCCTTTGTGGCCTCAGTCAAGGAATCCGAACCGTTAGCCAGCTTGTTAGCGGCTAAAATCTGATTGACATAATCGTCACCAACATCTACATAACGCATAATTGGAAATACTCCTGTTACTACTATATGTACCCTTTTAGTCTATTTTAATATATTAAAAAATCAAACAGCGGTAGAGAGACTAAAAGAAACCCCAAAATTTATATCTTTCCTAATGACTGCGGATGTTCGTGAGAAGAATACTCTAACGGACACAGGAATACTTCTCACGAATCGATTATTATCCTGATCGTCTCGTGGTGGAACGAATGCAGGATTTAAAGTTAGAACACCTGAATTATCCACAGTAAATGGACCTTGTAACACTTGGTAACTTACAAATTCATCCAAAGGTTGTCTGAATACGGGTGAGGCAGCGGCAGGTATACCTTGTGCGCCTATACCTTGCAAACTATTAAACGTCCTGCCCGATCCTTCTTCAACCAAAGTTACCCTAAACCCATTAGATGGCTTAGGGGCAAGGGCTTGAGGACGCCAACCACTCCAGAACTCACGAAATATTGGATTGTTGAAATTATCTGTTCCAATTCTTTGTCTGGTAATGTTACCGGCAAGCGTGATATTGTAGGAATCAGTTATGGATCTAGTAAAATATCCAATAGTTTCAAACGCAGACGGAGTGAGTCCAGGTTGAATCTGCGGCTGGTTGCCGCCGCCATTAGCAAAGACTGTGCTAAAAGGAGTGTCAGCAACATCTCCACAAGCCATAGGGTCTGCATCTCTAACGACAGGGATTCCACCCACAAAAACATTAGGACTGCCTGTTAGAGTCGCTACTGGGTGATCGGGACTTTTATCACATCCTCCTGGACCACAGCCAGCATGATTACCGGGCTGAGATGTATCACCTACGACAACAATGTTTTTACCTTCGATCTTCACTGACGTATTATTTGTAGCTGCAAGGGGAATACTTGGCCATCCATGACCTTGAGTAGGGTCTCCATCTTTAACAATTAATGGCATTATCTATCTCCCTCTTTAATAATAGTGCGATCATCATCGACCAGGAGAGTATCTTCAATATCTTTAGTTGTATTAAGAATGAATTTTATGCTCATTCCCTGTCGAAAGCCTTTTTCCAACTCACCTATCAACCTTGGATCGTTATCATAAATAAGCTCACCCACTCGGTTTAACGGCATTCTTCGGATGACATCATACCAGGAAATATTTTTGGATGACTGAGTATCTAAAAGATAATCAATTACATCTTTAATCATGAAAGAAGCTCCCATAGAAGATGGAGCGGTAACAGTAGCACTTGTTAGATATTCTCCATTCTTAAAATATGCGTTAATATACCTCTCATTGTCCTTGTCATATTTGTAGATTACATTTTGAGTGTCAGCAGGCTCTGCCAATCCAACCTTTAAATTCCCGGTATTATTAAATAAATTAACCTCATCTAGCTGAGGTTTTGATTTCTCCAAGTCAGAAATATTGATATCTGCATTAAGTTTGATACTTCTAACAAAAGGATCTTCAAAAGATCCTAGTTGAGATTGACCATTAAAAGGATTAAACTTTGAGCCCGCCACAGGAGTAATAATTAATCCAAATGGAATATTTCTAGCTATACGAATTCCGCCCGGATAATCCTTAGGGTCTAAGATGCTTACAAAGTTTATATCATTTAGAGCTAAAGATAGCTTCCCTGTATCCAAGATGTAACGATACAAAGGATCACGATAATCTAAGTTAACTCTAGTAATAGCAAATCCATTATTTTTAGAGTGCTCGTCAATAACTGTTTGATTAGTTTCGACAACATAGTTGCCACTGTAACGAGAGGTTAAAGGATTTGTATTGGGTGAGTAGGAAACGCTAGAAATGTCTAGTTTAAAGTAAAGAGGCTTAAGCTCAGTCACTCCTGTGTCTCCTGCAACGAATTCGTTTTTGTTAGTTGCTGCGGAAGCCGTCAAAAGATAAGATGGATCTTCTTTGAAAAGCGTTAAGGCATTAAATCTAGTTTCAGGAGGAACATAGAAAGTCTTTGCAATATCCGTCTCAAGAAGAAGGGGTACTTCAGCGCCGTTTGACAACTTAGCAGGAATATAATAACCATCACCCTCACCGATGGTGATCTTGTAACTATCACCGGTCAGTGTGGAGACATCAAACCCAATATCTGTTAAAGGTAAATCTATATCTTGTGATGACTCAATGACATCATTAGATATTCTAGCATTAATATCTGTTAAGAATCTTCTCTGCCTACGCACTTGCCTTTTCTGAATATTGACAAGTTGATTGGAGTCAGCAACAACTGACTGGCTACCTACTAAACCAAGGCCAGCCCTCTCAGAGATATCGCGATCTTGTATGCCTGCAAATTGTAATCTAGTGTCATTTAGCTGTCGTCGCGCTAACGTCTTGTAATATTCTGCGTCAATTTCGTCTAAAGTCCCGGTAAGCAAATGCTTTCTAATCATCTCAAGGAATGCATTTTTGCCTACTAGTTGGCCTCCAGGCTTGTGTATAATTTTAAAAGCATCCAATAAGTCAGGGATTAAGCTAACCTCGATATCATCTAAAGTTAAAGCAAATAGTGTTCCCTCTTTCCAAGAATTTAGACTACCCTGATTAAATATAAGATCAGCAACCTCAGAGGTCACACTACTCTTAAATATATCTAAGTATGAAGTTATCGTGGTAAAGCTGGTCGTCTGTTGTGACTGATTAACAGCAAAGAAATTATAAGTATTGTGAAAGATCCTGGAGTTGATAACTACATTAGGATTTGCAGGCTCGTTTAAGGACGGTTGACCTTGAGCAATTGAAACGTTAGGCAGTGCAGGCTCGTTAATTGATACCCCTGGTTCGTTAACAGAAATACCTAAAGTGGGATCTTGCGCTGCTTGTTGAGCTATGTTTATAGTAGTAATCGTAGGGTCTGATGTTCCTCCACCAGTCGTTGGCTCAGTGGCTATAAGCACTGGCTCTAAACAATTTTCAACAAAGTTAGCTGTTATTCTTCCTGGTGGGCAACTGTTCTCGCACTGAGCTTTTGAGGTGTAAACACAATCCGATTGAAAAACCTGAACAGCCTTATTACCTACAACCTGAGGAGATCCTGTGCTTACAAGATTTGTGGAACCGTTTGGAGTTAAGGAGTTGCATGCTACACAATTATGTTGAATTCTTAATGTTCTAGGATTAGGCTTTTCAATATCTTCAGGACAAATAAATATTGTTTGCCTGCATTTGAAGAATATAGCGCCCCCTGTTGTTTGTGCAGGAGTGAATCCTCCGCCCCCAGGTCCTCCCCCAGGTCTTCCTCCAGGTTGACCCACACTCGTTAGGCCAGGGTCAGGAGGCTCGATAGGAATTAAAGGGTTAGGACAGTTAGGCTCACACTCAGGTTTTGAAGTAAAAACACATTCAGGATTGTTAGGCCCAGGATTTTTGGCAGGGCCAAAGCCCAGGGTGTTGAGTGCGCCATCACAAGGAAAACATTGTTGAAAGAATCCATTCTTGTAACGAAACCCTGGGGGTGGTGGTGGTGGATTCTCCCCAGGAGAGACCTGTAAGCAGGCAAACTTAATGGGGTCTCCAGTGGGAGGAATAAATGGAGGTATCTGAGTGGGCTTTACAGGAGGATCTGGTACTATTGTCGGAGGTGTGGGAGGGTTTAGGTTGGGGACTATGATTGGTTCCCCACCTGGAACAAACTCTCCACACCCGAAACGAATACCAGTCATTACAGTAGAGTAAGAGTCGGATTAGCCTGACTCATTAAATTCCTAGACTGTAATTCAATGTCACCAGGAATGCCGTAAACTTGGAAGCTCACACTCGGATATATTGCAACACCAGCAGTTACAGACTCTGTGCCAACCCCGGTACCAGCGGTACCTCCAAATGTTCCGTTAGGATTTGGAGCAGTCATAATGTCTGAATTCATAACGCAGAACCCAGCGTAGCGTTGACCATCATCTCTGTTTCTAGCGATAGATTCAGGCCACGGGTTATTAGCAGGGCTGGCAGAGCGGAACTCAATTAAATCATCAGCACTCCAGGAGATAAAGATAGTAAACTCATTTTCTCTTTTATCAACCCAGATGTTAGCCGTGCCCGCAGCATTCTTAAGTCGGTTGGAGGAGAATGAGCTATCTGCTCTAGCGGATAAGGGAACACAATTTAAGAAATCAACAGCAACGTGGTAATCCTTTGCCCAGGAGATTTGAGATCTGTCGATCTGAATAGTTTTTTCTACAAAATAGAACGATGTTATACCTTGAGATCCACTTTCATCTGGTAGAGTATTTATAGATCCATTTTGAAACGTTTTGTTGGTGCCAAGACGACCAATACGGTTTGTGTTGGAGGTGAAAGCCGCATTTAAATCATTAACATTAGGTTTAGCCTTAAATGCAGAGAACTTTAAATCTTGAGTGGTAGCACCAGTGCCATTGACACCCCATTGAAAATAGTTTACCCTATCATTAGGGAATGTTCCTTTGTCAGAAAGACCACCTTGTTGACACCATCTAGAAATATCCCAATCAGGAAGGTCTGGGATGGAATTAGTGGCGTATCCATACCTATCCTCAACTGATGCTTTTGCACCCTGATAAGTTGTGGCATTGAATTGGTCTTTAACGTAAGATGCTAAAGCGCCTTCAACACCATAGAACATGCCACCCTTGATCGTGCCTGCGCCTACTATTCGAGCTTTTTCGGATGGTGATGTGGCAGGACCGATACGAGAAATGTAATCTTCCTTTATCTGCCTAGTAACAAGTTCCAAGTGAGACTCGGTGACAACAGGGTTAGCCAGCGATACCTGAGGGGTTGCGGCAGCAATTCCGGCTCTCTCATTGTAAGCAAGTTCAGTTGTTCTAAAGAACGGTCTGATGTCAATAACATCATCATTACTAATAATGGCATCCGATTGAGAGTTTAGTCCAGCATCCTTTTTAACCACAATGTAAGCAACTGGAAGAATTGACTGACCAATAAGAGCAACTGATGTTGTAGATAAATTCTCCGAAAGAAGAGGAGCTAAATTCATCAAGTCGTCGGGCGACGGGAACGAACCTTTAATTGCGACTCCGGCAGAAGTTTGAAAGCCTGTATTTTCCGAGAGTTCATCAGAACTGTTCGGAACCATAAGTGATACTCCATCAAGGCTTTGGAGACCCGTTAGGTCTTGAGGTTCATTTCCTGTTTTTCTGTTGACACCTAACCCCGCACCTTTCACAATACCTAGAGTGGGCTTTGTAATTGTTCTGGGGCTACCATTAGTGTATGATGGGAGCGTTGTCTCAGACTCATCGACAGGTTTGGAATAAATAAAGAGGAGGTCGATTCTCTGATTTGACTCAACTGTCCGCTTGTCACCACTTGCATCAAAATAGAAAAATTCTTCAGAATCAAACTTGGGGATTTCAATTTCTAAAGTTTCAGTCACATCCACAATAGAGGTTCTGGTTACACCTCTCCACCTCTTTATGAAGTTAGACTCTAGTCTTCCATTTTGCCTAAAAATATCTGCGACAGCACCGAATTCCATATTAGAAATTCTAGTGGTGTCTTCGTTAGTATTAAATTCGTGCAAATAACCTAAGAACCCAGGCCACGCAGACTGATCTGATAGCAATCCACCAGCAATCACATTAACATTATTAGGATTACTAGTGTTGACACCTTCGCCCGTCTTATCATTATTCTTCATCGGATACACAAACGATCTTTCAAAAAGACCGTTCATTAGAGTTGCGTTTGCTGAAGTTTTAGATTGCCATTTCGCCAAGGCAGCAGCTACAGTGTTTCCATTCGCCGTTTCAACATCATAATCATTTGTCGGAGGGAAAGGCACCGCCTCTAGGGCTTGAGTGATAACTTGAAGAGGAGTTTTAGTGTAAGCATCATTGACTCTAGCCGTAAAACGACCCGGCAAAACTCTAACCTTGGAATCAGTGCCGTCAACAATTGGCTTTAGTTCATTGAACTTATTTCTATCTAACGTGGTTGTTTCACCTGCCTCCAAAAACTCTCTACCTTGGTTTTTTAGAAGTCCATCAACTTGATCCTTGAGAAACTTTGCGTTCTCTTCCAATTGCTTAATCGGAATGTTATCTACTTCATAGTAATAAGGATCATTAGGTTTGAAGTATCTTACCGGATTTGTGTAACGGTTACTAGATTCAAAATAATTTATAGCCATCAGTTCAATTTCCTAAGATTAAAGTTATTTACAGATGCAACACCCTTACCCTTACCTTTATCTGAGGTTGAGTCTCCACCAAATCCTTGATCGTAGGGGTCATATCTAGTTACTACATTTGCTAAACCAGATTTATTAGCAGTATTGTGTTTTGCGTTTGCAAAGGTATTCATGGAGGAATCATCTAAGACTGCTTTGACCGTCTTGGGACTATGAACCATAGACGAAGCGTAATGGAAACCTGTGGAACTAGGTATGTGATCAACTCCACTAAATTGAGCCTTAGTGTATTCTGCGCTTACGGTTCCAGGTGCAGACAAGTTTCCAGAGAATTGATATCCCTGAGCAAATACTTGAGGCACAAAGCCACTGACAACCGAGGAAGGATCTACTAAGTAATTAGCTAAAGGATCAACCGAGAAATATAATCTAAATGCTCCGTAGTTCTTGGCAGAGTCAGAACCAAAAAGATTTTGATTAGCACCATCATTACCGTAGTAGTCTAAGACAGATAGACTAGATGTGTCGGGAGTTGAGTCGGGCGCTCCAGAGAAGGGCTGAGAGTTACCCCATGTGCCAGAGGGTCCTACATATCCAGCGTCCTGCGGGTGTTTTCCGCTCACCGATAAGTAACTAGCTTTAAGGATAGAATCATCAGCTATGTTCCATATGAACGTCCTGGAGCAGTTAGCCTCCCCGACATCATCTGTACCACTAAGATCATAAATTACAGCCGATGTCTGAACGTGACCCGTTGGGAAGTGTACGTTTTGAACATTAACTTTACTCTTATTGAGTGCTCTTAGACACATACCTCCCGTCGTCACGCCCGAAGTTTGAGTTAGCTTATCAGATTCAGCTATCGGAACATCGAAAATGTAATAGTAAGGCTGAGGAGTGTAACTACCAGTATCAAAATTCCTATGCTTTGCAGTAAGATTTGTCTTATTTGGTTTGGATGGTAAGTCTGCTTGATTAATAAAAGCATTAGGGTAGAATTGTAAAGACCCAGCACTAACAGAAGAAACGTAATCAGTCGTTCCCGCCTGATCCTTCTTAAGATAGTCTAGCCTTGTTAAGTCTAATGCAGGTCCGTAAGTTCCGTCAACGTTAGGCCAGAGATCGTGATAAGAGCCAAGATCTTGAAGATTGATAACCGATCCGTTATCAGCCACAAGGCAAGCTCTGGTGGAGTGAAGTTCGACCATTGTATGGTTCGATCCATCATCTAGATTAAAGGAAGACGCTAAGGTGTTGCCCTCATCATCTCGGTGAGGGCAAATCTCTAATTCAGAGTTATTATCAACTAAAACATCGACACCAAACTGAGCCATTACAGTCGGACCTTGAATGGAAACCGTAGAGTTTTCAGAGGCGTAGATGCCTGCTCTTCTATGTTGAGCATCTCCACTATTATCACCAATTACCTTGTTGGCATAGTTTTTAGATCCTCTAAGGTAAACTTTGGATCCGTTTTTGGCTGCGATGGCTTCACCGAGGCAAGCCTCTGCCACCGTACCATTAGCCACGGGATAAATAGAAGCGTGAATCGCGTCAAGCTTAGACGAATTCAAATGCACGTTTGGCTTTACGTCATGTGTTACCACGCCATTTATTCCCTCATGATAAACGCCGTGAGTGCCAGAGATCATGAAAGTTTCATAGAAATCAGGCATTGAACTAGAGTAAACGGGAGATATAGTAGAGTTGTTAGCTGTGATAGCAGCGCCATTGTGTAACAAGGTCACTTGATGCTGGAAGTAATCGTCTCTAGCGGTATTGTAAAGAGAGGCCCCCAAATAACCTGCATACACATTGTTGTTGTAAGTGAATGCACAGCCATCTAATTTCATGCCCTCTTTCTGGTTTCCGTAAGCCTTGAAGTAATCAAAAGATACATCGCTGTTGTAAGCGTCTAACCCGAAGTAATTACCATAGAGTAAGAATCTACCTGCAAGGTTGAGACTGCAATTATTCAAGCGGGCACCCGCTTCAGTATTCAACTCGGAGAAAATTTGAATAGCATCCTGCCACGCCCTAGTTGCAGAGCCATCAAGCTCTGTTCGGCCTCCTAAAATGTTTGAGTTTATAGCGTGCAGACCAATATCATTTCTGGATAAGCAATACAGATTCTCTTGAGAGGGTACAGGTAAATCTTTATCAAAATGAGTATGAGTGTAAATTAAAGATGAGGCTTCAGAAGATTTGTCAACGTCTCTAGCATAAGTGCTCTTAAAATCTATTGTAGAGTTTTCTGCGTAGATGCCTGCACCGTAATTATCTAGTACGCTATACTTCTCTCTCTTAATTGCATAATCAGTGCCGATACGGGCACCATTTTCAAATCCATAGTTTCGGAAAGCTACAAAGCCTCTAAGAAGATTTACACGAGAGTTCATAGCGTAAAGACCGGCTTTAGTGCATCTAGAAACTGAGCATCTCTCCAAATTTACGTTTGAGTTAGAAATCTCAATACCATATTCTTTAGACCTTTGACCATCTACCGTGAAGTTTCTAATAAAAATAGGACCATCACAGTCTGAAATCTTTATGGAGTTTAAATGATTAAAGTAAAGAGAAGCCGCGACTACATCCTCTACATCTGATCCATCTGTCAAATTTTGAGGAGGGAACAATACGGTTGTGTTATCAGTCTCATTAAGAGTACTAGCGTCGAACGAATTCATAACATCGCCAGCCTCGCTGCGATATAACTTATCGTAAATATCAAAGAGAAGCCCACTAGATGCCTTATTCAGTGCTGTATTATCAAAAGGAACATGTGTACTACTCAATGAAGCTGTTAGGACACCTAATTGATCCCTGCCTACACGGCGAGTGAAGACATATTGTTCTTTCTCAGCATAGCGAGGGTCATCAAACCTGTTGGTTGTGGATGCGATGAATGTTCTATCTTCCGTGGAAAATAAGAATGAATTAAAAAGATCAAAAGTTATAGAGGGTGCAGAAGCATCAAATATTGAGCTTACCGTTGTGGCTAAACTATACCCAACAGTATTATCAATGTCGTCAAAGGTCATTGGGTTATTGCTAAGATCAACAGCACCTGCAAAAGCTGAGTTTCTGTTGACGATCTCCAACGCACCATCAGGACCGAAAGTCTTATTAGATAATTTAAGATCACCCAGATTGCCAAAACTAGCGACTTCAACTAGTATTGGATAATTAATAACATCAGGTAAAGCCTCTAAACACGAACTTAAATCCACAAAATACTGAGGGTTACACGAGGATGCTGCATCACCAGATACAATGAATGACATTCCTGCAACAGAGGAAGTGGGATGTCCCATTCTCTCCCATAAAAGGTGAGTCCTCTCATCGAGATCATGTAAAGGCAGGTTATCCTGCTCAAAGTTGTAAAAAGAACTAGCATCATACTTTGTAACCTTATCAGTCCAACAGACTAATAAATCACTCGTTCCGCCAGAAACATAAACATCACTTGGGTTTAACATATTATCCGAATGAGATTGTCCATCTAAATACAAGACCAAAGTCTGAGGTCTTGGTTATGTTGCTGAAATGTCTATATGCCGCTAAAACACTTTCATCCTTATCGGTTTTACCCCGAGTGTTTTTAACAAAAAGACCTACTTCATTAAGAGAAACGTCCTGTAAACTGCCATCACCGTTAATATCCCTTTGAAGGTTGTTACAGGAGTCTTCGTCAATAAATATAGTGTATCTAACAGATCTGTCATCTATTTTGGTAACCTTAGCAAAAGGGATTTTTGCAAAAACCTGTTCCTCTATAACTTCTCCAGCGGGCAGTGTGGTTAAGAATAGGTTTGCTGAAGGTGCGTGGAGATTGCTATCTGTGCCTGTTCCCGTGTATTCTTCGGTAGAAGATAAAGGCCCAGAAAGCTCAAAGGTGGAACTTACTTGATTCCCAGAGTGACCACTAACACCTAATTGAAATCTGTCAATCTGAAAGTCCGTAATGGATTCAGACCCTGCGAGACCATACAAATGAGATAATGACCAACCAAAGCCAGACGTAATAACGTTGTCTTCATCATAAACAAGTTCCTCCTCACCATTTGCGATCTTGTGAATAGTGAGGTGTCCCTTCATACCGATTTGCTCTACGAATGACTTATACATGTTACAAGAAATTGAATTTTAATACGTATGTTGGACCATTGTTAAGTAGTCCTGTGCCCCTATTTAACCTTTCTAATAAACCTGAAATGGTGGCATCTTCATGATTTATCAGGTTATCTAAGAAACTTACCTTAGAAACTAATTTGTAAATTCTGTTATTATTTAGGGCATTGTAAGAATAAGGAGGAGTTATACCTGAAGCCAGCATGGCCCTTAAATCTAAGCAATAGATTCCTATATGGTTTATTCCTCCGTAAGCAGCCAAAGTTACCGCATCTCCGTGCTGAGGGACAACAGCCATTGCTGTGATTCCTTTGCTTAACTGAATCCCCGATGCGGTTGAACTAAACATCACAGGACCTCCTGAAAGCTCAAAGCCCTGTCCGTCAGCGCCTAATTGAGCGTTTAACCCGCTAACCTGACTGACGGTTATGTAGCCATCTTTGTCAATAACCTCATTTTGATTGTATATGCCACTCAATACTCCGCTGGCTAATAGTGTTCCAGCAGAGTTATACAGATTACAAGACTTCCCAGCCGCTGAAGGAGGAGCAAAGCCTCCTATGACCGTCCAAGCATTGCTTAATGTAGTGTCTATGTAAGCATTCGGATAATGGCCTAGATCAGGACCCGCCGCAGAAAAGGCTACAGAGGGCGTGGTTTGAGTGGATGCTAACTCAAGACGAGTATGATTTACAGCGGGATAATGAGGTAAAGATATATAAGTCGATGAGAAGGTATTATGAACTGCACTAGCGGGGTAAGAGCTAACTATCGGAGCAGTATTGGTGTAGTTAATAGCCACGACATGGTCATTATTGTACCCACTAACAGTGCCATCACTCTCGTCATCAACACGATTTACAGTGCTGACCGAGTGAGCGTGAAAGTTAAATCCTTGGGCGTCTTTACCATACGTAATAGCATGGAAAGTGTAGTTGGAAGTATCCAAAATAGAACTAGCAGCGGTGATGCCGCTTAGTTCAGGATTAACTGTTAGTATATCAGCTAGTGTTTCTCCAAATCCTTGTAAAAACATTATACGTCTATATTTATTTGATCAATAAGAGTGGTTGCGGGGAAAAGACGAGTTTCGAAGAAATTAGTTCGATACCTGTAATCCAATCTAGAGCCACCCTCTGCTCCCATTATAGTCGCAGTTTTATTCTTGTCTCTGGATGCAAGACCCGTTTGTGAGTTCTTGCCAGATATATTGTTGAAGAATGTAAGTATCTTTCTTAAATCATCCTTACTTAATTCAACACGATGTTCAGGACACTTACTTACAACTTGCCCCAGGACAACATTAAGAGGGTTTTGATATCTTCCTGTAACAAAGATTTCAGACATTTTCTTAAGTGTTAAGTTTTGAAGCTCGACACTATCCAGAAGCATAAACCTCTCGATGTCCTGGTCTGGGAGTAAGAATACCTCTACAACATACTTTTGGTTTTTCCGGTGCAGTAAAGTGTAGTCTTGTCTGTAATCTTTCGGAAGTCTAATATTTTTATTTATCGTATTGAACTCCACTGATATTTGTTCAAAATCTTCCTGCCTAAGTCTAGCTACTGGAGATACCTCAGAGTTCAGTGCTACATTATCAACACATTCGTATCTTGTTAATTGCGAAGGTATCTCCTCCTTGGTCTTTTCAGCAATATTAAAAACGTGAGCAAACTTATTCACCACGTTTGATCTAGTAGTCAGCGCACTATGTTGAGTCCAATTACCCTTAGCATCATAGGACCACATTTTTCCACCCTCAGGCTTCGTGTGAATCCATATTCCAACTTGTCTTCCTCCAAAGTTTAAACCATTATTATCTGATACTAAAAGATTAATTCTAGCTTGATGAGTATGCTCAGGTAATAAAAAGTTTGTATCTATGGGGCGGTCGCTCGGAGCTTTGTATTTCTTCAAGTCAAATCTAACTCTAGGAAGTCCACCCTCAGAAGACCTTGATAGTACAAAAGTATTATCGAACATGTAAGGGTCATCAGTGCTTTTCTTGAAGCTAGTCGGTATCCTAAATATAGAAAAACTATTAGTTTCTGGAGACCCGGAGGTGTGAATTAATTCAACATAATCAATAGCACCCGATAATACTTTTTCAGAAGTATCTAAAAACATGTCATTAGCTGTGCTAGCGACATAAGATTGCTCACCGTTAAATACTGAACTTCTAGGGGTTAACGTTCGAGTCGCAGAAAGTGAAGACGTAATAACTGAGCTTGTGGAGCTTACATCTTCAAAGTCGTGGTTTAGTAAAACAGGACCAAAAGCATGAGAGAATATGTTTGCTCCATCAACATATTGAAGTCTTTCAATCATCTGATGCTGCACATAATCTGTTACATAAATTTTGTATAATTTATGCAAATCCCTACCAAAGGAGTAATTATGGTAATCCTCTACAGAGTTTGGGAAATCTCCTTGATTCTCAGTGGATGAGTTTGCGTATGATTGATACACGTTGCTAACAGAAAGCTGATACTCTGTAGCAGGACCAAAAGTAGCTGAAGCTTGAAGAACTTTAGACTTTTCTTTTACGCTGTGCATCGTAGCATAGATATCTGGAAGCTGACATCTATCGACTGTCAAATCTTGATTGGTGGGGAAAGCTGTTGAGGATCCTCTGGCGTTTAACGTGTTGCTTACGTCGTACGTGTAATAGCTGTTAGCAGAGTTGTAGCCCTCACACTGATTCCATATTGGAGGAAGATTAACGTGATCAGTGACAGGAGTGTATACATAAGAACTAGGGTTTAAACCTAAAGGAAGGCCGCTGACGCTCGATGCCATTGTAAATGAAATCGGCATATTAAATCCAGTTCGGTCGTAGTATCCATCCTTAGGTAAGAGTTTTTCATAGTTTCTTCTACGAATGGATGTTCTAGGTATGGCATCTAAACTTGTCCCTGCGAGAACCTGAGCAGAATCTACGTTATCTAAGTAATTCCTACCAAATAACTTTCCATCAGGGCGAACGTCTCGCATATAGGTATCAAAGCCTATGCCGCTTACAAAATGATTCTTAGAATTCCTAGACTCTTGCTCTTCACATCTTGGATGAATTAAGGGAAGTGCTGATGCAAAGGTCCCAGAAAGAGGATCAATATAAGATATTTCTAAATTTATGAGAGGAATTGCGTGAGCAGGGGTGAAATCTTTTGCAAGCTTAGATGCTACTAAGAAAGCCCCACCAGCACCAGATGTTCCAATATCCTCATTATCAAAGTCGAAAGAACTAGCATCATACTTTATCCTAAAGTGAGATGATTTGCCTGACCATAGTGATACATATTCAAACTTTTCATTGTACCCACTAGCTACTAAGTTTGAGAGATTTGGTGGGTCGTTATAGTCTGGTGTGAATACGAGGAAGCTAGATGTTCTAGGCGCATCATCGTCATCCAAAGCATATTCGACAAGATAACTTTCAAATTGATTTGCAAAAGTTTGAGAGACTCCAAAACATACGAGCCTATCTTTAATAAATTCTATTATTTCTCTATTTAATTCGAAGTTCATGTAGTATGAATATTCTTCGAAAGGAGGAATAGGATATACTCTACCTCGATACCTAAATCCTTTTTCTTGATTTGGGATCTGACCAAACTTATCTTTAAATTTTTCGTAAGTTTCTAGAAGTATACGATCAACAGTTAGTTTTAAGTTTTCGTCTAAACTAGTTGTGGAGTATCCAGAAACTTGCATCTCATTGGCTAGAGGCTCCGTCCAATCGTCAAAAGATTTAAAATGTTTAGACTCTGTTGCCAAGGAGTAATAGATTAAGTAGGGAACGTAAGACTCATTAAGTTCAGTTACGGAAGTCTCAATACTAAATTGATCTTTAGGGAGAATACTGTTAATTGCAAGTTGAAGAGATTTTTTGGTGCCAACTGCCTTGTAGATATCTACAGCATTCCTGAGTTGAAGTCTCCATCTCTCAGGGTCACTTCCAAATAAATCCCAACCAATTAACTCTGCTAAAAGCGGTAAAAATTCTTCAGGGCACTCAGAGATGTCATACAAGGATCCCAGCCTTTCTGAGGTGTCGTTTATATCCTGAGCTATAAAAGAAAGTGCTCTTAGAAATTTAGTGAAAGGACCATTTGGGATTTTATTATTGATTAATATGCTATTCTCTATAAATGTAGCAAACCTGTCTCTAACAGTAAAATCCGCAAAGTCCGATTGAAGAGGAGAATAGATGACATCTATCCAAGTTTTTAGGTTATCTAATTGCTGAGTCCCGCTTGTAAAAGTTGTAGAAGAAACTTTGAAAACTTCTGGGTAGTACGCTGTATGGCCGTCTCTCCATACAAAATCCATGAGCATTTTAATACCATCTACAGTCTGAATGGGTTGACCTGTGTATAATTTTTCAACTATTTGCTCAGTTACTGTGGTTGATGGATTGTATGCTTCATTTGGACCTGATGTGTTAAGGAAGTACAGCCAAGACAAATTCTCAATTAAATAATTGTGAGTGTCCGATGGTGAGTGTCCAGCTACGAAAGTGGGTGGAGATGCATTATTTAAAGTAATACTAGGTAACAAAGTTCCCGAAATGTAATTGGAGAATTCGGAACTTGAGCCATAGTCTTGAATCGACACCCCTAAAGGTGATAGGATTTTATCTTGAAAAGATCTTGATGTTACATTCGTTAGATTATTTTGCTTTACAAAGTAATTGGATATGCCAGCTAACGTATCAATACTGCTAAACACAGTATGTGCGACGGAACTAACTTCTATGAGAGTGTGAAAGTTTTCAGCTAATTTGATATTTGAATTTAAGACTTGATCTCTAAGATCTACCTCCTGACCAAAGTTCTCAATATCATCTTCAGTAAGATACTGAGGTATGATAAACTTCAAAGCCTCGTAATAATTAGGCTTGAAGTATTTTTGACCAGTGAGGTATTGTTTTCCAGAAGACATTAGATAAACTCAGCGGTTACAGAAAAATTATTTAACTGTATAATTTCGTTGTAATCAACTTCAATGGGGGAGTCAATGTTTGTTACCTCTGCAAATCTTATCTGAGGTTCCTCTAGAATGACTCTAACAAGATCTTGAGGGTTGAAATCTTGATCAAACTCAAAATTATCTACTCTAAAATAATTCTGAATTGCATTATTGGCTCTAGCAATTATCTGAGCTTTGTCCTTTTTAAACTTCCTATCTAAGTTGAGGCTAACATTAACATCCAAAGTTCTAATTACACCATCAACAATAACGGGATCATCCGTTATCATTTTCTTAGCGTCAAGAGCCTGTTGAAGTTGTAATTTGTATTCAGTCGTAGCTTGTATTAATTGAAAGTCGTTAGCCTTTTCTAGAACAAATATTTGTAAGCTGTTAGCTGTTGCGTTAGCTTGATTTACGACCGCCGTTGCTTTGCCGGTAGAACCGAAATTAGATGTAAAAGTGTTCGCAAACGCTGTGTAATCCTGAAGAGTAACACATCTGTCTTGAGATCTAAATTTCAGAGGAGCATATCTTTTAACTTTTGCAACACTTTCAGCCTCTGAGCCACCAGTTCCTTGAGATGTGTTTTCAACTGTGACTGCGACTCCTGCTACGGAAGCGCCACCATCTACTCTAGATGTCCCTGTTATCTGCGAGTTTATAAACCCGTTTTCAATATTACCTCTACTGCCACCGCCAACTCGATACGTAACAGTGTACCTGTCGCCCACTGCTGGTGCTTGACCTATGGTGTCATCTCCAAAAACTAATGTTGCGGCGAAGTTATCGTTTGATACGACCTGGAACACCTTGTCGGATTCTCCTGATGCGAAGTAGATATTTTCCTCTTCAAGATAGACTCCATTAGTAGTAGTGTTCCCATCTACAAAGACTTGAGCACTTTTCTCAATATAAGGAGATTGAGATAACCTTATAGATTTGATAGATTCAGGCCCAGTAAATGTTCCAGTTTCAACCACTAATGCGCCCTCTAAAAGAACAGCACTTGTGATAACAGGTGAGCTACTAAGAGGGAACACCCATTCTAACGATTCTGTATTGTCTGTTAAATTAATACTACCATCAGCATTTACTTTGTATAGCGTATAAGTAAGGGCTCCACCATCCTCAGGAGAGGTGATAGATATCGCTCTTTGAGCAGGGTTTAAGGTTAACGAACTTGCATCGGTACCATCACTAGTGAACGACAAAGAGGCGTTAGCAGCCGCTGCAATGGGGCCTTTCATTCTAACCCCAATCAACTCCATTAATTTTCGAACGCTAGAGCGCTCAGAGGCAGTTCTTAGAAAGTTCTGGTTACCTAGGTAATCAGATTTGTGAGATTGAATATGGCCTATCGCAGCCATAAGTTCAATTAGAAGAATACCAAAATCAGACTCATTAAAGTTGTTGTAATCTAAAGGAAAATTAGCCTTAGTATACTCTATGAGGTTTTGTCTAAATGAAGCAAAATCAGCAGCGGCAAAATTTATAAACCGTTCCTTATTCTGTAGATCAGAAGGGATAAACTTTAAAAAATCAGATTTTACTGTGCCGTCGAATACCATTAGATCCTAACCTCTACATTAAAATTAGCAGACTCTGAATCCTTGAGACCAACAAATAATTTAACTAATAAGTTGTTAGTTCTAGTCTCCAAAATCTGAAGCTTGTTTATTTGAAGTATTTTCAAATATTTACCAACGGACGCCTCTATTTCATCTTTTATCAAGTTAAAAGTAGTTTGATCTAGAGGCTCCATGAGATACTTTTGAAGGTTGGCACCGTAATCTGGGAGCATAAATCTCTCACCTCTATTGGTCCTAATAAATGACTTGATCATGCTTTTAATCAAATTCAAACCGCTAGCCTTTGAAAAGTATCCATTCCCAGAGGAAGAGTTAAAAGGATACTTGAACCCTTTAATGTAAGGGTCCTTTAAAGATACAGCCTTATTAGATTTAGGCGGTATAATTTTACCGTGAATGTCAGTATCGTCAGGTATGGCCATGATTACAGTTTAATGTTCTTGAAGAAACTCTGAGTTGCGTTATAATTATTTAGCACTTCAGCCGAGCTAAGAGGCTTTGAGTAAAATCTAGTGCATCCTAAATGACCTTGAAGGCCACTGACCTTGCCGCCATGCGTGCCTCCCATAAAACCACCATTAGGGTTGCCGTCAGTGTACCCACCCCCTAAAATCCAAGGAGTGAAGTACTCATCCCGTTTAGGGCCAAACCTGTAAGCTTCCAATGAAGCATCAGAGATATTAGTAGTATTGTACTCAAACGCATTATCTGGAGGAATCGAGGGAATCATTGGTCGCTGAATTCGAGCATTAGTACCAAAAACATCTTCATAGCCAGATGTCATCATACTCTTCCCGTCAAGGTAAACCTTTATTTCATCACGCACGGGATTGAAAGTGACAGACAGCATACAGAAAGAAGATTCACAAGAGGATAGGGTAACTCCATTAAAAGTGCTTGAGACTGGAATTGTTAAACCTCTCAAAGAATTTGAAGATTGACATGAATCGTTTACCTTCTTAATTGATAAAAATCCAGCACTTGAAGAGTCGAAGGATTGCGTAGGTGCAATGATTAATGCAACGTCGTGAACGGGATTATCCGCTTCCAAGTTACTAGGATCTTTTGAAAGCGTAAATCTACGATCTCTAGTAAATCCGAGAATCATGCCTCTAGTAACTCCAACACCGTCGTCAAACGACATATTTAAGATATCAGATTGAGAATCTATACCAGTTCCAGAACCTGTATTTTCATTAGCCAGGATAAGTCTGTAAAGGCCCGATACGTCTGGAGTTTGATTGTACAGATCAGTAGAGGATAGCCCTGGTGCATATACCCAAGTTTCAAATGTGGCTCCGCTTCTACTGTAAAGAAGATCTTGGAATTCTTGTTCTGGAGGTAGCTTTACAAAAGTTCCATTACCAGAAACTAAGCCTGTAGCGTCGGGTCTACAAACACCTTTGAGGTTAGCTAATCCAACCCCCTTGTCTAATATCTCTCTACTATCACCAACTATCTGAGCATTGTAAGGCACTCCCTTGTTCGTGCTATTTCTAAGGTCGTAGCTGGTGCTTGAAGGTTCACTTGTCTTGAGCGTCAAATAATTGTAAAGAGCAAACAGGTCCTCTTCAACTAATGTAGGAACAGCAGCGATAGAAGCTGATGTAGATCCTGAAGCATTTGCACTATCAATAATGACTCCATCAGGAACAGTGTTGACAAGAAGATGATCAAATGTCACATCTTCATTTGTTTTAATAATTTCAGAGAACTTGGTCTCAATCGGAAGAACAACTCCCTTGACCTCATCTCTCCTAATAATTAGATTTCTTTGTTGAGTTAGGTCTAGAGAGTAGTTTATACCTGCCAAATAGGAAAAGTCATTAATAGGAACTTCTCCTGGCTTAAACAATTGACCTTTGCCATAAGCTTGAGGCATTTTCACAGCTAACTCAATTTGTTTTTTTCTTCTGTTCGCCTTGTCCATGAAGTTAGCGGACTCAGCCACCATAACTTTTCTAAGGTTGTTAATGATGGCTTGAGAGGAGCCATGAGCGGTGTGTTGATCTATCTCAGCCGAAACATCGAAAATCTTTCTATCTCTCTGACCAATGATATTTACAAGAGTATTATCTGCATCGTAATATTTTTGAAGGAGAGCAGATTCATCAATCAAATTAGGATCAAAAATAGTGTTGAAGTAAGTGTTTAAAGACTCCCTAGTCACAGGGGTGCCTTTGCCTCCAAGGTTTGGGGCAAACTCGAATTTCCAATCGAGGGAGGGGTCTCTCTCTTTATCTCTTATACTAAGTTCAAGCAAAGCAGGCGTAACGCCACTTGTTTGGGAGTCGTAGTAAAGACCATCCACAGACAGTAAGAACTGCCCAGACTTTGACTCTGGAGGACCTGCTCCCAACCTGAACACGGTTCCAGAAGTTGATGGATCATCAGGTGCTCCTGCTAATTTAGGCTCTAAGGAAGGGTCATTAACTCTAGATGTAATAATCTCATCAATATCAGAAATAGTCTTGCTCACATCAGATATAAATGTGTTTGCAACAGCGGCTTTTTCAATGTCAGGGCCGTATAAGTTGGTTAGCGTAGAGCTTAAGCCAGACGTTAGACTAGGATCTCCTAACCCTCCCCTAAGATCACCAGACTCACCCGCAGTTCCTTTTAAAAATTGTGCGAAGTCCCCAACGCAATCTATCAACTCCTCTACGCTCTCAACCGCTGCATTAACGTTAGAGTAGAGTTGAGTTCCAAAGCCAATCGCTTGTTGAGCAGTTCCAATAAATCCCTGAATTTGTGAAGCTAATGAATTGGTATCTTGACCAAATTGAGAAGCGTCCGAAACAAATCTAAAAACGCCCTCATCAGTGTCAAACTCGATTATACCTGTAAGATTTCTTAATTTTTGAGATAATGCTTTAGTGACAGCATCGGCAGCATTGCGACCTATGGACATATCATTTCTGATACCTCCTAAAACATTGGTGGGCAAAAGACTTAAGAGATCTTTACCTAGTCTCATCATGCAGCTAGGAATTCCATACTGAACATCTAATGCTCCAAGGAGATCCTGACCCTCGCTTAGAGAGCCTGCGATCCCTTCTACTTGACGTAATAGATCTAAATCGTATCTAACCATTAGTCGCTATAATCGTTTAATAAAGGTTCTGTAATTTCAGCAAAGAGGGCTGGTGAGGAGTTACCGGAGTTTAGGTGAACTTCTGAACCATCAACCGCAACTTGGTCTCCACTAGATATAGAGGCTTGACCATCAGAAGTTGATTTAAACTCGCCTCCAGCTTGAATATCCACATCTTGCCCGGCTTCAATTCTAATAGATTTATTGGATCTGAGATCAATGCCTTCAGAGCCTTCCATGCTAATTTTACCATTAGTTTTTATAACAACGTCACTCCTCCCCTGACCATCCTCTTGAATCTGTATTTGAGCATTAGGTGTTGTGATAAAAATTCTCCCGTCATCAGCTTTAGAGGCTAGAGACACATCTCCGTGTTCACTCCTTAAATATATCCCTCCAAACCTTTTCGGAGGTTGATTCTCTGGGCCGTTAGGCCAAGTATCCTCGGCAGGCGTTTGACCCATTTTTCCCGTTGAATTGTTTTCAATAGTGATGTCAGTGCCCTCAACAACTCGTATGTCCATATGAGATTGCATACAAGTGTAATAATGAGGACCACTAGACTTAGCTTGAATCATTTGAGCCGGGAAAGTCTTAGTAGCATCTCCACTAATGATGATGCCATCTTTATGTTGATTCTTTATGAAGATAGCATCTGTCTGAGGTGAGTCATCAAGACTAAGTCTTTTATTAAGAGGAGTCTTTAATGCCACGGAGTCAACAATTTTAGGTGCAGGGGCTGGGGTGTTTTCGTCTTGACCAAAGGATGAGTACTCACTTGTGATACACAAACCAGACCCTTTCTGGTTTTCGTACTTGACCTTTACAGGCTTTTGATAGAAACTGTAAGTGGTTGAGTCAGGAACGGCTTTGAAATTCGGAATTGCTTTTGCTTTAATCTCATCTAGCTGGGCATCTACAACAGTTGACTGGTAGTATATCTTCTTTTCTTTTAAATCTTCATTCGCAAAAACAGTGTCTCCTTTTTCAGGAATAAAGAATATACCACCTCCGTTTAGCCTATATCCTGGAGAAGTGTAGATTACCTCCACTGGAGTATCTGAAATTTCAGGAAATATCGCCATGAATTTGCCAGACTGGGTTTCATCCATATTAGCAACTACTCTTCCTTTAACTGTTCTAAACATTTATATACATCCCATTGCTTTTAAAGCTTTTTCAACTCTTTCAAACCTTGGAGTGATAATACTGCCTTTGTATGTCTCTCTATTTACTCCTGGGGCAGAAAGAATGTTATCTGGATTACTTCCTTGAGGCGAATTATCGATTAATCTGCCAACTCCGCGAAGCATCATATCCGTAAAACTATTTCCCGTTACGTTATCTGCAAATTTGACATCTACAAACTTTTTAAAATACTCTTCTTTTGATATACCAAGATTATCCCATAATATTTTGCAAAAGAAATCTTTAACTTTAACATCTTTAGTAGAAGCAAACTTATGTTCCATACCTTGCCTCACTAAATCGAACTCAGTGTAAATGTTATTGGTAGAGATTACATGCTTAAACCCTAGCACGGTATAATCACCATTATACGGAGCGTCATATCTTAACTTCTCAGGAAATCCTATAATTCCTCCAGTATTACCATCTAACCTACAAGCTCTTTTAAAATAAACTTTTTCGTTAAACATCGGATGAGTTCTTACATTGCAGTTGTATAAAAGCTTCATAGTTTGATCAAGGATGGCTTGATAGTATTGATCGAACAAAGAATTAGCGTCAATGTTTTTAGTTACTCCAAATTCTTTCCCTAATTTTTCGGCGTTTCCGAAGCTTTCACTATCGACATTTTGAACGAAAAATAAAACAGATAGGAGGTCTATCATTTTTTTATTTTTTACAGCTTCAAAGTTATCGCTTTCGATGAGATTTATTGCTAAATCAAAACTTGGTGCTCCTCGATAGCTCGTAGACATCTGTGTCACAAACTCTGTGAATGTTGGTGCATCTACCTTTGACAATGCATTTTTAACACTTTCTGAAACAAACTGAGAGGCTGCTGCTTTAGCAAGTCTAACCCTTGAAGCTCCTATATAACCCTTGTCTAAAGAAGGACTCACAGGCAGATTAAGCATTACAGCTTGATACTTATCAATGTTATAATTAAGAGCTAACACATTTGCGTTCTTATCGTTGTGCCTTAAAAAGAGCTTCGGCGGTTGTGGGAACTCTCTTCTGAAGTCTGCAACGAATTGCTTATAACGAAGGATGGAGTCAGCTTTCAACTTTCTGACAGCGTTTGCATCGTTTGGCGTAATGAGTCTTTCATCGATACGTGGGCCAATGAACTCTTCAGTGCCTTTACCATCAAAGTCATCAAAACTTTTAAGCTCAAGAACTGTCTGTATTAAGTGGTCACTAGGAGTATCACCTTCAGGGTATAGAAGTTTTCTAATCTCACTTGTATTCCCATAAATAAACGCAGGTCTAGTATCATCTCCTATAATCCCATACTTTTTCCAAAGCCTTAAGAGTCTAATATCATTTTCCTCTAGAAAATCATATTGAGATGTTTTTGATTTCTGTTTAGTGGCAGATTTAATCCCTGATGCAAACTTAATTAAAGGAGCTACCATAGGAGAAAAACCATCGTAGACCTCCTGAGCGGCTAGATTTTTAAGCTCTATAAACATTTGTAAAGCTATGTTTTTATCTCTGGTGACAAATAAAGTCCTAGAAGAATCTGTCATTAAATCCCAGTTAGCTTCATAGTTTAGTTGATTTAGTTTTGCGATCTTTTTCTCAACAGGGATATCAATATCAAGTGTTCCTAAAAATTTTGGACTTGCCGGTAAAGTAGGTGGAGTTTTAAAAGAGAATGGAGTTCCGGCGACGCTGGCTCTAATTGGTTCAAGTTCCTTATCAAAACTAGTAAGAGTTGCTAGCTCTTGCTCTTGAACAAACTTAAGAAACTCAGGGCTTCCAGGCTTCATTGCCTGCTCAAAAGCAGCGTTAGCTTTTTCAATGCCTAAATCTTTTCTACGAGTGGATAACCGCTCACTATTTGAACTTTGAAGAGCAAAAGCATTTTGTAAAAATTCTTTGATTTGAAAAGAAATGAGAGGTTCTCCAGTAGACAATAACGTGTTTGCTGCATTTCGAGCACCGTTAATGAAAGGCCTATCTAATAATATTTGGCTAGCCGCAGGATTACCAGCCGTCGTAGAGCCTGGGTTGAAGATTAGTGTGTTCAGTTCATCATTATTAAAAGCAGCAATAAATTCCGAATATCTAATGTTTAAATTGTCTCGCGCAGTTTTGAGGTCCTCAAATTCTGTTTCTAATCTGTTTATTTCTACTAGTTTCTTTTTTTCTTGAACAGATTTGAATGCTTCTTGCAATTCTCTAGCCGTCTGACCACCTGCTCGCAGTGTGTCCAAAGCTCTATTACCCAGATCTTTGGCATTCAGAGCCACTTGCTTAACCTTGTCAGCAACTTCAAGTCCAATATCCTGTAGGTAATTCAAACCATCCTTAAGCGGAGAAATTTGATCGGGAACATCTTTAATCGAAAACTTAGACAACCTGACGCCAGTTTTAACAAAGTCTGAGTAGTTTTCAAATATCCCTTCAAAAAATTTGTAGGTCGTAATCTTTGGAGAAGCTATAAGATTTGTAAAACTTGGGAGAGAAACCTCTAATTTGCCAAACTTGTCTGGTAGGACCACGATTGCGTTACCTTCACTTTTAGTGAATGTGGATATGTACCTTTTGAGAAGAACTCTGAGTCGGTGATCTAAGTTGTATATCTTGCCCTCGCAACCATTGATATACATGGAGGACTTAGCTGTCTGCACTGTGTCTTCGGAAACAAATTGACTTGCGTTTTGAAAGTTATCGTTGTACCCTAAGATTGATCCAAATTTAGGAGACCAACTTCTATAGCTCTCAAGGTCAGGCACAAATACAAGCTCAATGATTCGAACATTATTAGAATCATTTTTAAGTGAAGCTCCACCAAGCTGTAAGGTAAACGGGCCAGACCAATCTTTAACATTAGAGCCAGTTCCAAATGCTAAGTAATACCTATTGGCCCTATTTAATCTATCAGTAATAGTGGATTTAGATAACGGATTATTTTTTATATTTGTAGATTGACCTGGGGCCCGCATTCTCCTAAACTGCTCCTCTCTTGCTGATATAATTTCAGAAAGAGGATCGTTTTCTAAAAGAAATAATTCAAGAAGCTTCGAGGTCTCCAGAAACCTCATGGTTACAGTCTGGCCTTTACCCTGAGAAGCATTGCCATTCGCGGTAACCGACATCTCTAAGTCCATGAGACCATCATTCCTTAAAGGACTAGCAATGAAAGATTGCTCGAATTGAGTCTTGGAAAGTGTTTTTAGTCTTTGATCAAATGTTTTAAGCCTATAATTATCATCTTCAGATGAAAAGAAGAGCTTGTCCATAGCGGGCAAGGATCTCGTTATAAAAACATTTGCAGTAAGGGCTCTCATGTTAATGATATAATCTTTATTCTATCGCCAACATTTAGTTGTTCAAAAGGATCTGATATGTTGTTTGTCCAAAGCACTACCCAATCGAGAGTAGGGCTTCCGTAAAATAACTCAGCGATTCTGTCAGCCCTATGCTCGTAACCTGGAGGGATGATTCCCACACTAGGCCTTCCGGTATTCAATCTTGAAATGGCTCCAATAAATTCAGAAGAATTAAGAGAAGAGGTGACCCTCTTCTCTTTGAATAAAGTTTCAAGATAACCTTGGCTTAAATGATTTTTGTAGCTTGGCATGATTATATTTATTGAAATTACTCACTTCTGAAGGTGTTATACTCATTAGTCGCTCTCTCCTGGAAAACTTCTGAGGGATCCTCCGTAATAGCACCATTATAAGGATCAATATTATTATTACCTATAATAGCTTCCCAGCCAGCCAAGTTATCTCCCAACTCAAGCTTACCTTGATGAAACGCTCCATTTGTTCTGAACTCTTTGAGTGTCATAGTGATAGTAATTTCCTTGGGAGTTAGAGTTTCTACTTCGTATCCTGCGTCCTGATTCATATCAATGTTGTAGTCTGCGACTACACAAGGGACGTTATTAAACATGGCTCCGTGAGTTAACCTAACAATAGGGGGTCCCTGAGTGGTATTTTTAGCATTATTAAGTGTGGTTGCTCGGACAAGATTAATCCAGACATAGACACAGTTAATAAGTTTATTTAATCTGTTTATTTGATCCTGAGGAGTTATGATGCCCGGTGTGACGTTACCCACCCCATCCAAAGGCTTTACATTCAAAAACTCAACAAAGTCATTTGCAATACTATCAAATACAGGAGTTTGAAAGAGAGATTCATCACCTCCAGTCATGATACCTAAAGCTTTCCTGTAAAATGTTCTATGAGTTTCAGCGTGTGGAAAGCCCTTACCTATCTTAATATCTGGGTCAAAAGCATCATCCATAACCTCTTGGGTTATGTCACCTTGCAATGCTATAAGATCAAGTTCAGCTTCCATGACATTTACTTCCTGGAATTCTATCTGATCAAGAGCTAACTGATGCCTGCCCCCGTCATACTCTAGTGGATCCTCCCCTAGAAGATGACTATAATCTTCCCCGTTGGGGCCTGCCGTATGAGGATCAATCGTGTTAAATTGCTTATCAAATGCAGTCTCAACTGCAAAATCCTCAGCCGCGTAAAGAGCATCATATGCTGAACCAACTTTTGCCTTTTCTTGATCAAGCTCACCACCCGGTCTTAACTTGAAAGCTTTTTTAGCCCTCTCTTCGTCAGCGAAGAATAGATTGAATTGCCTTAAGAACTTAGTATCTATAGATTCAGTAGAATCAGTGTACAAAAGGTGAAGAAGGTTTATAGTGAATTGAAGATTGAAAACTCTAGACTTTGCACCGCCATAACTAAACAAAGATCCGGCTCGACCTACTAAATCGTACTGATTAAGGTTAGATTCACCTCTCTCGGTAATTATAGGATTTTGCAAGAAAGGTATGTAGGTTCTGAATATTCTTCCATTAGATTGAGGAAACTCTATACCTAAGTGTGAACGCTCGGGAAGCTTCCTGGGTCTTTTAACCTGTTCAAACGTTTTTAAAGAAGTAAATCTTGGCATTATTAGGGTCCTGTAACTCTAGTGTTACTCAAAGCCGGTGGTCTGCTATTTGCAATCTCTAACTGGTCTTTCATTGATTGAAGCAAGGGTGCAACAACACTAACGTCGCCCATTGCTCCACTACGAGATATAAGAGCTTCTATTATATTTAAAGTAGAATCAAAGTCTTTGCCAATCGTGATATTGGCTTGACGACGCTCTTGCAATTTCTTTCTAGCCTCTTCAGCGGTAGCATCTGTATTATTATTAATACCCTTCAATAGACTAACTATCTCTGGGAAGAAAGTGTAGACAGCAAAGCCAGCACCCGCGACGGGAAGAATGTTTCCTAAGAGTCTCCCCAGGCCTCCTCCCAGCCCTCCTCCAAAAATTCCCCTGGAGAGTTGTCCTGCGGCAGCGCCAGCCGCTAAAGCGGGTAGTGTAGCTACAAGCAATTCATATTGTTTGGGGGCGATGACATTAAAGAATTTTCTTTTCCTCTCTTCAAAAGCTTGCATACTTTCAAGGTTTTTAGCTTGAGTTTTTTTCTGATCCTCAGAAAGACCTTCCATGCTCAAAATGCCTTGTGCTACAATACCTAAAGCTCTAACTTGAGCAGACCCGAATTGATTAGCTATTGCAGTTCGAGTGATGGCATCGTCACCCATCATGGATTGCAATCTTTCATTTGCATTCACAATCATTTGAAGGTGCCTATCTTGATCAAATCCATTAGTTCGAATATCATCAAAGAACCCTCTCAAGCCAAGCTGCTCTTGTTGCACTAGGTTTAAGGCATCCTGCATACCTATCAGTGTATTGATGGCTTGAGTGGCTCCTGGAGCACCTGCTAACCCGCCCTGTAGTGTTGTGCCAAGCTCTGCAAGACCTTGAACCGCTGTCTCTCCGTATAGAGAGGCTTCGAATAACGCTCCCTGAAATTGATTCAAGGCATTGATTAACTCACCTGTACTAACGCCGGTCTCTTTAGAGGTGTCTAAAATTGTCTTAGAAAGACTGGCTGTAGATTCTATGGAATTACCCGTTAAGAGTCTAAGAGCACCCATCGCACGAGACAGTCCGTTGGTATCCTGTCCTGTGATAATCAATTCGTCAGCAAGATTAATGGTCTCATCAGATAATCGCCTAAGACCCATCCCAAAGGATGTAATCATAAACTTCTGAAGAGAAACATTGGAGGATTGAAGTTTATCTAGAGCGAGGGTGTTCGCTTGTTGAAATTTGTTTGCTGTGGTTCCTAACTGTAACGCTTTAACTTGATTGGATTCAGTTTGCCTGAATACATCAGCAAGCATATCTATGGGGTTAAAGAAGTTAGTAAGCTTTGACTGATAGACATTAAAAGATCTATTCATGCCCTGAAGAGCCTGTACATTTTTATTCAAAGCATCAATTAAGGCTTGATTTCTAGGGGTACTAACCATTATTATCCACCTCTATCCTGAGGACACTTTTACCCGAAATCTCTGATATTTTAAAAGTTTTAAATTTGTCCATAATGGGAACACCGCCTACATCTCCATTGAAGGCATACTTAAATTTAGAGACCATGGGTTCTAATTCTTCGTTGTATAGTTTATCTACTACATCAGCAAATTCGTCTTCATTTATCAGTTCTGCGTCTACGAAGTTTAAGATCTGATTTAGTCTAGTAGATATTCTGAGACCACTGTCTCCTGGCGTGCTATTTGAAGACATTATGAAGCCTATTCTCTGGAGGGGTGTTTTTCTCTGAGTCACCTCATTCGTTCTTGGGTACGACACCACAACGATATCCCCGGCTCCAACACCCAAATATGAAGTGCTTACTAATCTCACTTGCTCATATTGGCTCTGCAATCTGGCTAGGGCTCCCTGTAGTGTAACCATGTAATTTGTTAGTATTTTTAGAGATTCTTATGATTATTCATGAGGGTTGTCTCTATAACTATTTATTACTATGAATACATTAGAAGAAGACTTAGTCGAGATAATTGATTTACTGAATTTTACTTTCTCCAGTGATTTTACCGATAAATGGTCCTTTAAATACGGTAAAAGACTTCCTAGCCTGTTTCAAATCAAACTACTGAAGTCCTTAGATACTAGAAAACCTTTGAAGCTTAAAATTGTTCAAAAGTTCCTAACTGTTGATTCTGGATTTAATAAGGAAGTTGTAGAAAGTTTCCTGGAGGATATTGACTACGAGATCTACAGACCTATAATCTCAGGATCACTAAGAGCAATCAGCTATGAATAAAGAATTAGAACAACAAATTGAAAACGCCGTTGACCGTGCCATGTTCAAGAACAAGAATAATGGCATCTCCATGGGATATTCGTCACCCCTTAAGGGGACTATCGACATTCTTCTTCTTGTCTTCTGGTTTTACGTTGTTACTAGCTTTCTTTAATTCCTTCTGCTCGTCAATACGCTTGCAGACATGCTCATCTGAGTGAAATTTAGGGCAAGCCTCCTTATACTCACACCAGTCACAGAAAATGTTTTCTTGAGCCCAGAACTCATCCTTCTTCTTCTTACGAATTCTCCAGACCTTCTCGATCTGTAGCTTCTTCCATCGATCAACCTGAAACTTGGAGAACTTAACAGTTACGAAGTTCCCTGTGACAGGATAGTAATGAGCACAGTATATCTTATTGTAAGGAACTCCATGTGTCTCATGGATAGCGTAGGCATATCCTTTCAACTGATTGTCGTCCATCAAGGTTTTCTTTTTCTTCTCTCGCTTGGATGTCTTGTAGTCAATAACCAGATATCCGCCATCTGAACCCTTGATCACTCGGTCAATAACCCCTATGAAGTTAATCTCATGCTTCTTATCCAAAGGGATATTGAAAGTCTGTTCAGTGGATACCGTCTCTCCCAGCTTTTGATTCCACATCAGGAAGTTCTCCAGGCAACATTTCATCCGGTCGTTTTCATGGAACGGAACCTTATACACTGGGCGCTCTTGTTCAGCAATTTTAAGTAAAGACTTTAAATCTTTCTCTTTGTATCCAACCTCAAATATCTTGTGAATAAAGGATCCGAAGTTCAAAGCATCCTCATTCTTCGCGCCGAATCCCGGCAGTCGCAAGATGTATCTCAGTCTGTATTTCCACAGGCACTGGTCTATTATGTCACTCTTAGAGGCACTAATACTATTTATAAACATGATGGACGATTCCTATATTAGAAAGTACTGTCTGGATAAGTTCTCCTCTAATTATAGGCTTGAGAGCGACGGAAGACAGATGGTAGTTCCATCTATCTTTATTAATAATGACTATAAGCGTCACATGTCCATCAATGTCGAGAATGGCTTATGGAGATGCTTTAAGACTGGTGAGACTGGAAACTTCATCAAGCTATATGTTCTGATGGAAAAGTGTTCTTATGCAGAGGCAAAGGTCAATCTTGCCTTTGAGCAATTCAACGAGAATGACAAGATTCGCAAGCCCATCAGGTTTGATACCAACAAGATCCAATCTAACATCGAAGACGCAAAGGACTTTGAGTTCGTTGAAGATCATCCCTTTGCTGTGAACAGAATGGTTCCTAACGCCAAGTTTATGCTAGCAAAATCTGGCCCTTACAAGGGTAGGCTGATCATTCCTTTCATCAATCGAAAGGGTCGATTGTTCTACTTTCAAGCTCGGGCTCTAGGTGATGAAATGCCTAAGTATTTGAACTGTAAGGATCTCAAAAGTTCGCAAGTCTTATACCCTTACGAATATAGCTCGTATGAGCCTCTGTACGTCACTGAGGGAGTCTTTGATTGCCTAAGCCTACAAGCGGTAGGGTTAAATTCTACAACCACCCTAAGCTGCTATACGAGTCGTGAGCAGATGCTTCAACTGAGCCAATACCAAGGCCCTCTTGTATGTGCATTTGATAGTGACGAAGCTGGCCAGAAAGGTAGAGATAAATTCCTGCAACTTAGCAACTGGGTTTGCAGGGACAATGTCCAAACCGTTACTCCTCCTGATTGTTTCAAAGACTGGAATGAGGTCTTGATAAAGAAGGGTCCTGACTACCTGAAGCAGACTGCTGAGAAGACAATGCCCCTCAACAGCCTAGAATGCCTCCTAGGTTCACCTAATAATGAATCCTAGATCATCTGACACGATGGTCTGATTCAACGCGGTAAACTTAAGTCTGACAGCGTATGTTCCTGTGAGCGATCCTAAGTTGCCAGCAACGACTTCTGCGTGAGTCTTCAAGGCATCAGTGTCAAAAGTAAAGATCGCAGTGTTTTCAGATGTCACATCCATGAAACCGGAGGTGTCCGTGTATCCCGAGACGGTAACTCTAGACGGTAAGTTCCTGTCAGTATTCTTCTTCACTATTTCAATCATGGGATCCATGACAAGGGATTCCTTGAACAAGTTTACTATACTTCTGTCAACATTAGCGTTTTCTAAAGTGAACTCATTAACAAACTTGAGATCTACCTTAGACCCTAGTACCAAGTGATTGTTCTCTAGGCGAGTATTTACTCTGAAAAGAAGAGGCTCAGTAATTCCAAAGAATCGATCCTCTGTTAATGTGAAATCATTGATTATGGTATCAAGATCAGAGCCATTAACTCTTTGAACTGTCCAAACATCAATGTACTTTCCAGTGGAGGAAACTCTGTTATCTATGCCTGTTTGGCCCGAAAGATTAAATATACCACTAGGTAATGTAGTATTGTCTAAAAGAACACAAGCAAACTTCCCATTATCCAACTTGTATACACTAGAGGAATTAAAGTTAGCGTTGTAGTTGCTGGCATCATACAAGCTGTTATCAGCGACGACGCCTGGAGCGGAGAAATGCATCAAGACACTGCCAGTTACAGCAGGGTCAATCTCTCCATCAGCAGTTACCACCGAGCTTGGTGACTGGTTGTCCGAGGCAGCAAATATCGAAACCCCGCTGATAGCATGGGGGTCCTGATACTGACCATCATTTACAAAATAAAGGATTAACGCCGTAGGCCCTAAGACCGTGGGCCTCTCATGGCGAGTATCTACTTTTTTATCATTAATTCTCATTACTTTGAAGCCTCATTTTTCATCTGGTTCATTTCTTCGACATACATATTTAGAAAGGCCATCCTCTCGTTTGAAGTCATCTTTTTTACATCTGAATAAGAAAACCCAGTCTTGCTTACTAATATGTAGGCTTGACGCATCAACTCCTCAAAGGATAAAGAGTCTATTAGGTCACCGAAAAAAAACCTGCATCCAGAGGTATTTCCATCATCGTATTGTGACCGCAAGAGGGGCACTCAAATAGGAATCTAGGATCTAAACCAAACTCACCCTTGGTCACCTCATTAGCTATCGTCTTAACGTCAGCAATTTGCATTCTTTTAATGGCTTTTGAGATGAATACAGAGTTGGTCTCCCCGTTTAGAGATAATACAAATCTGTATAAATTCTTGGCCAAACTTTCAGCATCCGCGTGAAATCCCTCCTCATGATTTCTAGGGAATCTTACTACAGCTTCGACACCTAACTGAGGTAAGGTTACCATACGAGGGTCCTCAAAGTCATCGGACACGTAGTTGACATTAAGGTCATTAGCGATGTCAATCTCTGTCTTGATCTGAGCAGCACAAGCAGGACAGGCCAAATCAAACTTATAGATCGCACCATATGACGCCTCTCTTACCTTCATGAGAAGAAAAAGTTTATCGATTTGTAAAAGCTCAGATATTTCAATGCCTTTAACGCATTTTTCAAGAATTAGATTAATAACATCATTCCCCTTTCCTCTTGAATTAATGATTTTTGTCTCTTCTTCAAAGGTCAAAGGCGTTACCACAACTTCTTTTACGTTAGTGTAGAATTTGCTTTTAGAGGGTAGATCGACGATAAGAGATTGAGGAGACTCCACTCCTGCAAACATTTTATCTAATAACTCATCATATTGATTTGAGTTCGTAGGTTGTACTTGTTTAAGTTTACTCATGAAGATTGTAATGTTTTTTGATAAACTATTATAGTATATGAAAATAATATTAGGGAATTTAACGTCGAAGCTGGAGACGGATAATCCCAAGATAATAGGGGCTTTAAAAGAAAAGTATTCATTCCCAGTCCCAGGCCATGAATACTCACCGGCCTATAAAAAAAGACGATGGGACGGTAAGAAGAGATACTTCGCAACTAGTGGTAAGTTTAGGACAGGACTTCTTACTCGTATTTTAAAAGATCTAACTAATATCGGAGTAACTGATATCGAATGGGAAAATAAGCTCGAATCAGAACCCTTTTTCATACCTGAAGCCGGAAACTTCAAGTATCGAGAATATCAAGAAAAGGCTATCGATCAGTGTCTCAAAAGAAGAAGGGCGATTATTGATAGTCCAACAGGCTCAGGTAAAACTCTAATCATGGCAGGATGCATAGCTGCACTTCAATGGGGAGACAATCCAAAAGTGGTTGTTCTTTTCAGAGAGAAAGGAATTTTAAATCAAACTTATGAATTTTTTAAGAGGTGCGGTATAAAGAATCTGGGTTATAACTCAGGAGAGGGCTATCTTCCCGGTCAGGTAATGCTTTCAACAGTTCAAAGTATTGAGCGTATTGTTGATACACACCTACAAGATACTGAGGTATTGATGGTTGACGAAGCACACCAGTTCTGCAAGGGCGAGACAACCATAGCAGCTATCGAAAGCTTCCCTAATGCTTCCTACAGGCTCGCATTCACTGCCACACCTCCAAGAGATAATGCAAAGGATATTAACGCCAGGATGGTATTAGAGGGAGCTTTTGGACCTGTATACACGACTCGGACAGCAGAGGATCTAATCAAAGATGGTGCTCTTGCAAAGCCCATAATTCAAGTTGTAGATAACACTCCTACATCATCTGTTGATAATGACTTAACTTACCTTGATATTTATGATCAATACGTGGTAAACTGTGATATCCGTAATGATAAAATTAAGGATATTGTATCAAAAGTATATCAATCTAATACTAATGCTAAGATCTTAATTCTTGTAAAAAACTTGCAGCACATTGAGAACTTACAAGAAAGAATTAGTAACTGCTATACTATCGAAGGAAAAGATGATATTGATAGTAGATATGATATTATAACCAAGTTCGTAAAAGATGATAAGGCTGCTACGATAATTGGCACTAACGTTATGCAAACTGGTATTAGCATTGATGAGATTACACACATGATTAATGCTAGAGGGTTATCAGGCGAGGTCCCAACGTTGCAGGGTTTGGGTAGAGGTATCCGTAAAGCAGACGGTAAAGATACTATGTATTTCTACGATTTCTATGATCGAATTCCTTACCTAGAGAATCACTCAAAACAAAGAATACAACACTATAAAAGACTAAAGTTCGAGGTACACAATGTCCGATTCTGAAATTATTACAAAAGAAGCGCAGATCGATACAATCAACAAGATTACTAAAGATCAGCAGAACATGCTTGATGCCTGCACAGATATCCTAAAAGGCATCAAGGATGATGAAAAGATTACAGAAACAACTGTGAGGAACTTGACGAGTGTTTTGCGAGAGTTAGATTCTCTTCGTGAACTGTTTTACACCCGCTTGTTCAATTCCCTTAAGCGTGGTGATATGCTTCTAGGTTAGGCCGGATCAGGCATTAGAGTAACTCTAAACTGATCCACGGTGACTGTTTGCGCCGAATTAGCTTGTTGAGCCTCAAGAGATAAAGCTAATGCAGTGCTCTCATCAGCGGTAACACCATCATTTGTGATTTGACCGACGCGGTGTGTACCTGCCCAACTACCTTTACCAGCCGCCGAGCTTGAGCCTGTCGATTGTGTAAAATTAGCGGTTACTAACTGCTTATCAGTTGCCGTTTTTGATATCTGAATATGCATATTATACACAGTAAAATCTGAGAAGGTGCCCTGAGATATATTGGAATTAAGTATATTGGTCCCAGCTATTTTAAAATTCCATCTTAGGTTTGAACCCTGTGCAAACTGACGGCCTCTAATCCTAATATCAATATCACCCAATGCGAGGTAGTTAGCAGGTAGAGTAAAAGATACAAGCTCTGCAAGGCTAGTAGAGTTAGACGATGCTACCGGGGCTCCAACTTGCCTATGAAGAACTTGAGGGACACCAACACTAGTGCCACTTCCATTTTCTATAAAACTTTTAACATTACTGTTTAGGGA
>TARA_R100001460_G_scaffold65034_1_pt1 | contig 52307 bp, 61 predicted proteins | sample TARA_R100001460 | Tara Oceans TARA_R100001460 (sample SAMEA2622190) | marine metagenome | biome: marine biome (ENVO:00000447); feature: surface water layer (ENVO:00002042); material: "saline water (ENVO:00002010), including plankton (ENVO:xxxxxxxx)" | depth 5 m | reverse complement strand
AAAATTAAAGCAATGGAGTTAAGTAAGGAACAAAAAGAGCAACGGTTACGCAATATAGTGCAGTATGTTGCCGTTATTAAAGGGCAGTTGATTGATATGTATCAACTAATGGATGGCATGGATTACGATACACGTATGGAGGTAAGAGATAATATAAGCACCGTCAAAGATGAACTTAATGCGATTCTATTGGCAAGTAAATGGCAATTTAAAATCAAATAGTAATGGATGTAAAAAAGTATATAGAGTTTATTAAGGTAGTACACCCTCTGGTGCATGAAGGTGCTATGGTGTACGCTAAAATCAAAAAAGAAAAAGATGTACCTAAAGTCAGTTAATTGTATCATCGATGGCGAGGGGTTGATACGCCCGATAGAAGGTGAAGGGGAGCCATTCACGTTAACTCAATGCTCACTTGATTTTGTATTAGAGTTGAGCAGAGAGGATTTTTTCACAGTAATTCAATATAGTAAAGTATGAAGAAGTTATTAATAATTGCACTGCTATTGAGCAGTTGCCATCTAGTGAAGTATGAATTGGCATTGCCGATTACTGCCCACAAGAGTCACATAACAAAGCGTAAGCGTTACACATTCCCTCCTGATAGTATCGTAAGAGATGAGGACTATCACTTTTACAGGAAAGTTCCTATCGACGTTACTGCTGATGGGTATTCCATATATCGAGGAGACACGATGGTTCACAACTGCGCTACTGGATGTTACCTTTTTGATTGGAGAGGTGGGGGTTACATATGGATGGAGAGGGTTGTAGACCCTTGCGATAAGACCGTATTAAACCTTGAAGATGGACAGTATTATCCTTTCGAATGGTAGCGGTATACGAAGAAGCCATGAGCACCAAACATGGCATAAAAACAAGTGACAGTGCATTCTTTATGGGCTACAAGGTGCGTAGAACAAAGGAAGGAGATATAATTATATGTTCGATATCTGAGTACAGTAAGATAAGGCCTGTTGGCGAGTCTGAGATGGAGGTTTTAGGCGAGTTGGGTTGGGTAGAAGGAGTTAAACAATTATATTTGGATAAGTATACTCGACTGCACAATAATAGTGAGTCAGAGGTCGTTATTAAATCAGCTAAATCAAAATTAAATAAGTATTATGAGCGTTTTCCAAAAGTTAAGTAGTATAGATTTCAAAGACCGCATCAAGCGTAAAGGTCAGCTCGACTATGTGTCGTGGGCCGATGCTTGGTCACTAGTCAAGAAGCATTATCCTAATGCACAGCGTACAGTGTACGAACATGAGCACACTGGGTTGAACTTCTTCAGTGATGGCAGTACGGCATACGTCAAGGTGGGTATCACTATCGATGGGCTAGAGCATATTGATATGTTGCCTGTCATGGATTATCGTAACCGAGCGCTGAGCGTAGAAACGATGACTGCGTTCGATGTCAACAAGACAATCCAAAGGTCAACAGCTAAGGCGATTGCCATGCATGGTCTAGGGTTGCAGTTGTGGACAGGTGAAGACCTGCCTAGCAGTCAACCTGCCCCAAAGAAACCTGCCAAGAAGCCTACGCTGAAGGTTGGTGATGAGAACTGGGACAAGGTGGTCAAGTATGTTCAGGCCAACAAAGGTAAGTTTGATGACTTGGTAGTTACTCTTGAAACGAAGTACTCTAAGTTATCGCAGTCTGTAATCAAAGAATTGAAGAAGAATGTCTAGAGGAGATAATAGTATACTGTCCAAGCTGAAGGATGATGAGATGTACTACGGTGAGTTCGGTAAGCAATGGCTATCCAACTCAGATATATCAGCGTTACTTAACAATCCAAACATGTTTCGCAAGGGAAGTTCAGATAGCAAGGCTCTACTCATGGGTAGATACTTTCACTGGTCTGTACTAGAGCCTGAGAAGGCTAAGGAGATACAGTGTGTTGATGCCACTACAAGGTCTACTAAGGTATACAAGGAAGCCACTAAGGATGGTGGCATGGCTATGCTATGTCATGAACAGGCTCAGGTGGATGCGATGGTGGATGCTATGAAGGGTAACTTTGATTTCTTTGATGGCATCTATGAGGAGGGGAATGTATACGAGCAACCTGCTGTTGGGGATATATGTGGGCTATCATGGAAGGGCAAGGCTGATATCATATCTAGTGATAAGATTATCGACTTGAAGACAACGTCATCAATCGGTAGTTTCAGGAACTCTGCATATAAATTCAACTACGATAGTCAGGCGTACATTTACCAAACATTGTTTGGTAAGCCTATGGAGTTCTGGGTTATTGACAAGAATACATTGGCGATGGGCATGTTCCATTGTTCGGATGAGTTTCTGCGGTCTGGTGAGCAGAAGGTGAAGGAGGCATCAGATATATACAATCGATTCTTCGGGGAATCCTCCACCGAATCAATCGAGAATCATTATATTGTGGAGGAACTTTAAATTAATTTAATATGAATAAAGAGAAAATTTTCGCAGACGGTTTCAGCTTCAAGCGTAGGGACAATGCCCCTGACTTTGTAGTTGGGAACCTCAGCCTCAAGGCTGAAGATGCCGTTCAGTTCATCAAGGATAGAACAAAGAACGGATGGGTCAACCTCAACATCAACCAATCAAAAGGTGGTAGCTATTACGTGGAGCTGGACACCTACGAGCCCAAAAAGAAGGAGGAATTCTAAGGTTTGTGCTTTGTCTGTAGATGGTAGGGGGTTCGCCCCCTCCTCTACTATTTTTTGGGCGGTAAATGAAATCAAATGATAACTATATTCCGAAACATAAAAGATACCGACCAACCTTTTTACAAAGACATAAACTACATCTTACACAGAATAAGAGATGGTGCGTCCAAAGATTTAATTAAGAAGATACGGTCAGAAAAAGATAAGACAAGACGCAATGAGCTGAAGCAAGGGCTACCTGCTATCTGTTTCAGTGGTAAGTTCTCTCGCAGGTCAGATTCAGCATTAGTCGAGCACAGTGGATTCATCGGACTTGATTTCGATGGATACGAAAGACAAAAAGATATGCTTCAGGACAAGGAGCAGATGAAGAAGAACAAGTTCGTTTATTCCGTATTTGTTTCTCCTTCAGGCAATGGCCTCAAGGTCATTGTAAAGATACCTGCAGAGCCTCACAACCACGTCAACTATTTCAACTCGCTCAAGTCTTACTTCAAGTCGGACCACTTCGATGTGTCCTGCAAGAACGTGAGTCGGGTGTGCTATGAAAGTTATGACCCATTGCTTCACATCAATGAGAACAGCTCAGTATGGGATTCCATAGCTGAGGATGAGCACAAGGAGGTAATCACTGGTGACGTTACAATACCAATCACAAACGAGGGTAAGATAGTAGACATCTTACTGTCGTGGTGGGAGCGTAAGTATCCTATGGTGGAGGGTCAACGTAATCATAACATCTATATTCTCGCAGCTGCGTTCAATGACTTTGGTATTCAGCGTTCATTGGCTGAGTATGTATTGACTAGGTATGAAGCTGAGGACTTCTCTTCAGAGGAGATAAAGGCCACTGTCGCTTCTGCTTATCGTCACGTAGACAAGTTCAACACTAGGTCGTATGAGGACCAAGATAAGGTGGGTAAGATACGTGACATGGTCAAGGCAGGTATGTCTCGCAAGGAGATACGTGCTGAGGTTGAGACTTCAGAGATGTCACCTGGTGTGGTTGACTCTGTGGTTAGTCGCATCGAGGAGGAGCAGAGCAACATGAAGTTCTGGACAAAGGATGACAAGGGGCGCATCAAGATAATGCACCTGTCATTCAAGAACTTCTTGGAGGAGCATGGGTTCTACAAGTACAACCCTGAGGGTAGTAAGAACTACGTCTTTGTCAGGGTGACCAACAACTTGATTGACCACACCTCTGAGAAGGAGATAAAGGACTTCGTCCTTAACTACTTGCTTGAGTTGGAGGATGCCACACTGTACAACTACTTCGCTGACAACGTGCGATACTTCAGGGAGGAGTTCCTGACGTTGCTTGCATCTATTGATGTGTACTTCATCGAGGATGAAAAGCATGTGAGCTATCTGTACTACCGCAACTGCGCTGTAAAGATTACTCCTACTGAGGTGATACCTATTGACTACCTTGACTTGGGTGGTTACGTATGGAAGGACCACGTCATTGACAGGAACTTCACGATGTGTGAGCCTACTGCCTGTGATTTCAGGACGTTTATAACAAACATATGTGCAAGTGACCAAAAAAGAATACAGTCAATGGAGTCCACGATAGGATACCTGATGCATGGCCACAAGAATATGTCGTATTGCCCTGCTGTTATCCTGAATGATGAGGTTATATCAGATAATCCTGAGGGAGGCACTGGTAAGGGACTGCTTATGAATGCCCTGTCGCATATGAAGAAGCTAGTCACTATCGATGGCAAGTCATTCACGTTCGAGAGTTCGTTTGCGTATCAGTTAGTATCAGCAGACACTCAGATACTATGCTTCGATGATGTACGCAAGGCGTTTAACTTTGAGCGGCTGTTCTCTGTAGTTACGGAGGGGCTCACACTAGAGAAGAAGAACAAGGATGCAATCAAGATACCATTTAATAAGTCTCCTAAGATTTCAATCACTACTAACTATGCCATCAAGGGTAAGGGTAACTCCTTTGAGCGACGTAAGTGGGAGCTGGAGCTACATCAGTTCTACAACAAGGACTTCACACCGTTCGATGAGTTCGGGCGTATGATGTTTGGCGATTGGGATGATGATGAGTGGTGCTCGTTTGACAACTACATGATTGGATGTCTTCAGCTGTACATGGTGGAGGGATTAATCAAGAGTGAGTTCGTCAACCTTGCAGTGCGTAAGCTTAGTGCTGAGACCTGTCATGAGTTCATTGAGTGGTGTGGGCTTATCGAGGGTAGTGATGCAGCTGAGATTCTTGAGAGAAAGGGCAGGATACATGCTCAGGAGATGTATGGCAAGTTCACGGACGAGTATCCTGACTTCGCACCTAAGGCCAAGATGACTGTAAGTAGAATCAAGTTCTACAAGTGGATATCTGCCTATGGTACGTTCAAGTATGGCAAGGCTCCTGAAGAGGGCAAGGATGCTAGTGGTAGATGGTTTAGATTTTTTAACGATGATGTGCCATTCTAATGATACAGTTTAGAGATTATCAGGAGCAAATAATTGAGCGCGGTACGTCTATCATCAGGAGGTATGGGTTTGTATACCTAGCCATGGAGGTTCGTACAGGTAAGACGCTCACTAGTCTGGGCATATGCCAACGTCTGGGCGCACAGAACGTGCTGTTCATAACAAAGAAGAAGGCTATCAGCTCAATCGAGGGCGACTACAATCTGCTTGCTCCTGAGTATGCCATGACCACTATAAACTACGAGAGCCTACATAAGATTCCAAAGATTAAGTGGGACGTTATCGTGTGTGATGAGGCGCATGGGATGGGTGCTTTCCCTAAGCCAAGCAAGAGAGCTAAGGACGTGTCAAAGCTACTGCGAACTACAGGCGCAAAGGTCATCCTATTATCAGGGACACCAACTCCTGAGTCTTACTCTCAGATGTATCATCAGGTGTATGGTATTCCAAACAACCCGTTCCATTTCTACAAGAACTTCTACAGATTCGCTGACCAAATGGTCTACAAGAGTCAGAAGAAGATAGGCACTCACACCATCAATGACTACAGCAAGGGCAAGGAGTCTATCATGAAGAGGATGCAGCCATACACAATCAGCTTCTCTCAGAAGGATGCTGGGTTCGTGGTTGATACACATGAGCGAGCGTTGTTTGTTAAGATGTGCGACCACACCTACGCCATGGCAAAGCAACTAAAAAAGGACCTAGTCCTGGAGGGCAAGGAGGAGGTTGTCCTTGCGGATACTGCAGTTAAGTTGATGGGTAAGCTACACCAAATGTATAGCGGAACCGTTAAGTTTGAAAGTGGGAATAGTATGGTCCTTGACTACAGCAAGGCTGAGTTTATCAAGGAGCGGTTCAAGGGTAAGAAGATAGGTATCTTCTACAAGTTCAAGGAAGAGCTGAATGCATTGAAGGCTGTCTTTGGAGATAGCCTATGCACTGAGCTCGACGACTTCAATGGCAGTGACAAGAATATTGCGTTGCAGATTGTAAGCGGTAGAGAGGGCATCAGTCTTCGTGAGGCTGACGCTCTAGTGTACTACAACATTGACTTCAGTGCGACATCGTACTGGCAGTCTAGAGATAGAATGACCACCAAGGATAGAAAAAAGAATGATGTATATTGGGTGTTCGCTGAAGGGGGTATTGAGACCCGTATTTACAAGGCCGTAATCAACAAGAAAGATTATACGCTGAAACATTTTAAAAAGGATTTCCTATGAAAGACCAAACGTTATTTGCAGATGGATTCAATGATGCCATAATTGGATTGAGTGAGGAGTGGATGGCTATCCCAAGGGTAGTATATTCTAAGGTTAAGATGGTTGATATACTTATTGAGGAGGGCATGTCTCACGAGGAGGCTGTTGAGTATCTAGAGTATAACGTATGGGGTGCTTACGTTGGAGAGGGTACGCCTGTTTGGGTTAACGATTTCAATGGCACGTCAAGAGATGAGGTTGAAGAACTACTTGAGATGCTAACCCCTGCTGATGACGCTGATTAGGAACGTAGACCATATAAATCAGCCCATTGATTTCACTGGGCTACAGAACGGTAAGCTACACCCTACAGATATTGATGCTGTACTAGAGTTTAACAACGAAGCTATCATATTCATGGAGCTGAAGGATGTAAAAAGCTCAGGCATACCTACTGGTCAGAGGTTGTTACTAGAAAGGCTGGTTGACTCTTGGCATACGCCAAAGGCCATTGCCATGTACATCGTACACAACCAACTGGGCAGCGCCCCAATTCAGCTACACCTCTGCAATGTTAAGTGTTACTACATGAAAGGGGCGTGGCATGATACGGACAAGAATGTTAAGGATGCATTGAATAGTTTGGGTATATTTTGGGATATAACTAAGCTTAAATTCTAGTATCTTAAAGGATGCGAGAACAGCAAATACAATCCAAACGAATTAAAGAACTCGAAGCCGAAGGGTACTATGTTATTAAACTAATAAAAACAAATAAGAATGGGATTCCTGACCTCATTGCAATACCTCCTGGTGCGGATATATTATTTTCTGAAATCAAAACAAAAAATGGAAGACTTTCAAAACTCCAAGAATACAGACTCAAAGAACTCGAAAGCCACGGGTGCCGAACAGAAGTTTATGGTAGAGATTAGTGATTTCATTGTAGAGAAAATGATTAAGTTTCCAAGAAAGGTTAGGGTTTCTGCTATGAAACTTGTAGCTTCGAACATCGGTCACTTTGATGTCACCGAAGACCCTGAGAAGGTAGGATTTCTTGTTAGAAATGATGACGACAATGATGTGTTTATGGAGATGGAATATTATAATGATGGGACTGACCCGTTCTTTATAATGGACATCGATGAGATTTCATCAGATGAATACCTTGATTACTTTAACCTAAATAAAATTATATATGAAATCGACCAGGACAGAGACATTCGAAGCAGTGAGGAATCAGATTGCTGAAGTAAACAATCTTAGTGTAGAAAGTCTATTAAGCAAGACAAGGAAGCATGAGCTGGTTCGAGTCAGATGTATGTCGTATAATATTCTATACTACAGGTATGGCGCTAATCTTTCTGAGATAGCAAGGCTGTTCAATAGGCATCACGCCACAGTGATACATGGCATGGAAACACACAAAAGTTTATTGGCTACTGACGAGACCTATGTAAGCGACTATGGCCATACAGATAGTATAGTTCAAAGTGAGCAGGTGACAAGCTCAAGAAACAGGGCCATAAGTATACTAGAATCATTAGAATCGTTCACAACAATAGGCAAAAAAATAGTGTTTGTTGAAAAGTTGCTGGAATCTTTTGACAATAAGTCAATAAATTGTGGTAATGAATCAGAACATAGAGTCTAAAATTGACAAGATAGTCGGATATAAGACTTGGTCTGACAGGCAAAAGATAGATGCGCTGTTAGAAATGGATTGTATCATGTATACAAATCTAGGCCTCGATTCCACAAAAGAAGAAATCAGAAGCGTCAAGGTTGCGTCCAGGAAAATATACAGGGGCGTTGGTAGGGTGGACAAAACTTTAGGCGATACTATGGTTAGGGCAATGGATAAGTAATGATACGACACGCACACAGGTTTCTACACATATTGACAACGATGGAAGAGCTTCATGACCTTGTCAACGAGCTGTACGAAGCCTGGGCGGACGAAGACTGTGAGGCGGTTGAGGTGCTCTGTGCTAAGATTACCGACATACTGAAATCCATTGAAAATGACTGAAGTTAGACCTAGACTTAGGGGGCAAAAGTTAGCCGCCTATAACAACCTTACAAGTAACGAGAAGCGTTTGCTAATCGTGGGCGATATCCATGAACCTTTCTGTCTACCAGGATACCTTGACTTCTGTGTAGAGACTTATCAAAAATTTAACTGCAACGCAGTCCACTTCTGCGGGGACATCATCGATAATCACTATGCCTCATACCATGAGACAGACCCCAATGGTCTATCAGGTGGGATGGAGCTTGACTTTGCGATAGAGAAAGTTCAGCAGTGGAGCAAGGCGTTTAAGAAGGCGACGGTTTGTGTGGGCAACCATGACAGGCTCATAGCCCGCAAGGCCTTCTCATCTAACATACCCAAGGCTTGGATTAAATCCTACAATGAAGTGCTTGGCACTAACTGGGATTGGCAGCCACGATTTGTAATTGATGGCGTACAATACGTGCACGGGGAGGGAGGAACCGCCCGTACTAGGGTGAAGAACGATATGATTAGTTGCGTACAAGGGCATATACATACACAGTGCTATGTCGAGCATATGTGTGGTCAGGATAAAAATATTTTCGCTATGCAGGTGGGATGTGGCATAGATAGGGAAAGTTATTCCCAAGCCTATGCTCGCAACTATAAGAAGCCTGCCATCGCCTGTGGCGTTGTCATTGGAGGGCACACTGCCATCAATGTTATGATGGGTGATTAGTCTAAGGTATTTCCGATACTGTGTTGGCCTACATAAGGAGCTACAGGTGGCACTAACTCATTCCATTCTCCTGAGAAAGTTCCAAGCTCAGTTAAGTTTGAGTGAGGGCTCTTCCAGAAGTCTTCTCCTCTATCAGGGTCTCCGTAAAGGAACTCGTACATTTCAAGACTAAGCTCACCATCAGCTCTAACTTCAGCACTTTCCGTATCGGCATAGTCATGAAGCATATAGCCATATGGCGTTAGGGACTTTACCTCATCCATGGTTAATGTTTCATTGTCAGCCTTGTTCTGTAGCAAGGCGGGCATCGCTAGAGATGTATTCCCTAAGTCCTCAAGAGCCGTGTTAAAGTGCTCATCAGAGTAGTTAAGAAGGCTAGAGCCATAGTCAGACACAGGCTTCTGCTTATTGACACTATTTAGAACTTTGCTGTCCGTCCAAAGGCTCTTAACCTCTCCGACAGTCATAGTGTATCTGCCGTCTAGTTCATTGTAGAAGTTCCACTCCTCTAGCTTCAGTGCGTTAAGCTGCTCGTAAGTAAAGTATACTGGCACAGTGGCAGCATAAGAGCTTCTTTGAGTAAGTATGGGATTTCCCTTTGAGTCTTCAGGAACTCCTCCGTGCGGGCCGTTAACTATATAAGTCTGAGCTGGAGCAAAGTGGGTATATGCCACGTCGGCAAACGGCTGAATATATTCCCTATAGTACACCCCTTCCCTAGTTGAGCCATCAGCGTTTACGATGTTCGATTTGTTCTCGTTAAAAGCAAGGTTTCTTTGAACAGCCACTCCGTTTTGGCCCGACCATCTTCCCTCAACAATATCATACCAGTGAGCACCTTTTGTTTTGGGTGGTGGTAGCTCTTGAACATAGTTATTTTTAATAGCATCCCTTAACTCTTTACTTTGAGCTTTTGATTTGGTATATAAAGAGTACGATTCTGCATTCCAAACAGCACCTTCTCTTTCAGCAAAAGCTATTGCCGCCTCTTCATCATAAACTTCGGGGTCTAGCTTTATTTCTGAAGTATATCTGTAGTCTATATTATCGTCAACCAAGTACCCTCTAGTTATGGTTGTTTTCCCCATGGCTTGGCTCTCATCAGCGTAATCTCTTTTAATCTGTTCCCTGTAGCTAATTACTGGCTCATCATTGAGCGTGTTTTGAAAACGATAAAGATTTGATACAAAGTCTTGTTGATAGTCGTACTGTTCGTAGAACTCCTGAGACGTTAGGTCTCTAAAGTATTGTCTCTGGTTGGTATTAAAAAGAGTTATGCCACCAGGGAATCCTATGTATCCATTGCTTATATCGAACGGGTTACCGAATGAAAACTCAGCCTTGTATCCGCCCTCAGGAGTATCATATTCAACAATGCCGCCTGAGAAAAATGCCGTAGCTTGATTAAGCTGCCTAGTGTACATCTCTAGGTCTCTGTTTTGCTGAGCATCACTTACATCTCTATTCTTGCCAATTTCTTTTATATGATAGTAAGCATCTATCCCTTGAGTCATCATATTTGTAAAGTATCCGTATGGGCCAGACATCAAGGATACGGCTGACGTGAAAAAGTCTCCTGTATTCTTGAACTCATTACCAGCTCCATCAAACATCATTGACCTTAATATTTGATTTGCGTATCCAAGTCTATCAGTATATTCAAGACCCGTCTCTACATCTCCGAATCCCATCCACCCCATGGTCTTCTCATAGGCCAAGCTACCAAATTGAGCAGTAAGCCCGTTGGCATCAAATATACCTAAAGAGCTAAACAGTCCTCTTTCAAGCCCATTCTTTGCTTCGTCATAGTAGACATCAAGGTCTCCGCTTCTCCACCAGTATCTATCTCCACCACCTGGACCAATCCCTAAGACCTCATCACGACTAGGGATTCTATCCTCATCATCATATAGGTCTCTCAACATTGACTGGAAAAACGGTATTGATGAGTAGTAAGCTATTTGTCTTCCGTGCACAGCTGCATATAATCTTGCAGCATCGAATGGACTCACCTTACCATCTCTCACCATATCTGAAAGAGCTTTCCTTTGAGTGTCAGCATCATTCATTTGGAATGAGCTAAACACATACATAATCCCTCTGAATGCTTCACTGTCTGCCATCTTAGCGTAAGCCTGAGCCAACGGACCTCCATTCTTTAATGTCTCATCTATAGCAGATGTTCTTAATCGGAGGTCTGCCATTGATGTGATATTAGTCATGAATGCAGTTCCGAATTCATCAGCCGCTAATCTAGACTGCTCAATGGCGCTGGCGTACTCGGTCATGTACTCCGTGTCGTTTGCAGATATTCTAGCAAAATCTGGTGATTCCCCAGTAAGCTTTTTAAACTCCTTAGCAAAAGACCCAAGGTATAAGCTATACTTCATTGAGTCCTCTGGAGCGGTAATAATCCTGTCAGCTACCTTTCCTATTACGTCTGAACCTATTCTAAGAGGAGAAGTCCCAATCTTTAGGATAGTCTCCATAATGTTTCTATATCCAGACTGAGCATTCAAAATGTCATTAGAAAGCTTATTTCCGTATTGCCCCCTTGTAGTACCTGTACTTGTTCTACCTAGCAACCTCTCCATCATACCAGACTGTATGTTCAGCAATACGTTCTCCATGCTCATGCCATTTGAGGACCTAATTACTGCATGATGCCTAGCGCCACTTAACGCAACGTCGGCATAAATAAGTCCGAGGGCAGCGTTACCTACAAAGTCAGCCCCCCTATTAACGTTTGTTAGTGCTCCTCTGTATGCTATGGCTTTCAGATTAGATAGTGGGCCAGTAGTCATGTCAGCGGCTGACACCTTGTTAAGAACAGTATTGACATATGAATTCATATACTGCTTGACGGAGCGAATAATACCATCAGTTCCATACCCATCTTTGTTGAACTGATTTTGTATTTGGTTGTTTCTTTCTACAGCAGAATGCATAAATGCATAGGCTGCCAATTCTTTTGATGCCACCCCAAAAGAGTATAGCGGGTCAAATATTAAACTAGGCGTTCCCTCGGTTCTTTCCATCTCTGCCTTAGCTTGCTTAGGCGCAGAGTTGTTATAAATCTCCTGCATCCTGCCAGAAGCATCGTTACTTAGCTCAGGCTTAGGGTTAATCAAAGCACTGTGATGAACATAAGAAACAAATCCGCCTGGCGCTTCACCCTCAATAACCGTACTGATGAAGTCATGATAGTCGCCAAGCTTATTGAACTGCTCAGACATTCCAAGGAAAGCCTCCATCTCTTTTTTGTTCAGGAATTCTGAAAGCTGTTGCTCAAAAGTGGCATCAGTATCAAACACCCCTGTCCTGTTTTCTGTTGTCTTGAGCTCATCTCTTAACTTCTGCAGAAGTCTCAAGTCGTGTTTGTTTAACCTAGCGTTATCTCCGAAGTTTTCTATAGTAGACTCAACATACTCAAGTGCTGTTGCAACTTGTTTTGATTCTGGGTTTGCCAAGTATTCTTGCTGAAGAAGAGAAAGCATAATTCTCATTCTTGACATTACCTCTTTGTTGCTAGATAAAAGACTCCAAGCCCCTTTGCGTCTTAAGATAGGCTTCATAGCCGCCTCAGCATCGTCTCTCATTCTGTAGTAGTTCTCTAAGAATTTTGAGGTGCTCGTTATAAAAGGCTGGATGAACGCATCTTTGAAGTCTGTCTTGCCTCCGTTACCAACAGCTATATCAATCAATGTAGCACGCATTCGCCTCATCTTGTCTAGCATCTGATTGGCATCGTTCGCGCCCATTATCTGCTTAGTAGTTGACGATACAAGGGTCGCAAGCTCTGTTCTTACAAGAAGCAACTTGTCGGCAGTAAGCTTAGGAAGATTATCAACTACAGACTCTATCTGCTTAGCACTTATAAATGCCATAGATGATATGTGTGTGCCGTATATAGGGTGGAAATCCCCATCTAGTGCTTGAGCAAGTGCTCCGTTTAGCTCAGCCATTCTTTGTTCTCCCATCTGAGCTAGCTTATCATTTGGAACATTAGTGAAGTCCCTTATGACATCCATCAAAAACTGCTTTGTAATAGGATTAGATATATTATCCAAGAACTCAGGGTTGTTTAGCTGGGCTAGCAACTCTCTAGTTCTAAGCACAGAAACATCGCCTGCTGGTTCAGGAGTCTCCTCAAACTGTTCAGGGTCCTGCTCAGGTTGTTGAGGCTCCTGCTCAGGCATTGCCTCTTGGTCAGTATCCTGAGGAGTCGTATCGGATGCTTTACCAGACATTTCATCTATCGCTCTTTTAGCAACGTCTGACCTGTCATACTTTGGATTTGAAAGCTCTTCTGCTATCTCACTGTTGCTAGCTCCGTTGTCTTGCATATCCCTTATGACAGCAGCTGTACCAATATCTAGCATCGCCTGTCCATTGGCACTATTGGGGTTTAAATCTAGAGCCTCGTTGGCGGCCTCGATTGCCCCCTGAACATTGCCATCCTTAAGATTAGCCAGAGCTATGTCTGCGTTCCTTGAAGCCTCTGCTCTTTCTTCAGGGGTAGCGACAGCATCTTGCTCCGCCTCAATCCCTGCCTTGCTTTCTTTATATGCCTCGAAGTATGTGTCAACATTTGCAGGGTCTCTTAGGGCATCAGCTGCGAAATTCTCTCTAAGAGTAGTTAAATCACTGCTATCTCTTAAGTCTTCAGATAGTGCATTCTGAATCTCATCTATGTTTTCAGAATTGATTCTACCTTGGTTTATCTCATTGTTAAGCCTTCCTGTATTGTCGATACTGGCATCAGCCTGAGGGCCTGTCCCTTCTGTAGTCGGTAGCGTCTCTGCAGCAAAATCAGCAGCTGGTATAATGCCACCATTGCTTATCATGTCTGCTATATTCTGAATAGCGCCTTTTATGTCTTCATCAGTTCTTATAGGGATAGCTGAGTCGTCCTTAATTTCTATACTCCCATCCACTCCCACAGTGGTGGTATTAGGAGATACTAAATCCCTAAATGGTTTTATAAGCTTACTAAAGACTGTTGACTTTGTCTCTGTGCTAAGCGTCTCAAAAGATGTCGCTAGGTCTCCTAAAAATGCAGCTATTGTTTCACTAGAAACATTACCCTCGTCATACAGCTCTTGAATTCGCTGAACATTTTCTGGTGACATTATATTATCAAACGCAGGGTCTCCGCTAAGAATATCAATCAGACCATCAAAATTCACACTCACGGGATTGCCATCGGCCCCCGTCAAAGCATTACCAGTTGTCAAAGCATAGTGAGCAAACTCCTCCATCAGTCTTGCTGTAGGCATTGAAGGGAGCTTATTTTCATTGATATATATTGTCCCACCTATAACCATAGCAGATGTCTCTTCTGGCTTGTATTTTGTAGGAGCATCTACTCCCTGCTCAGCCATCATAGCTGGAACTATAGTATTGTACTCCGCATCGGTAAGCTCCACTACAGGCACTCCTGTGGCAGATGCCATATCAACAGCTCTTTGATTCGATGCAGCCTGATAGTCTGACGCTATTTGAGCCTCTGTTTTACCTTGAGGCACAACATCGGTTTTAACATCCTCAGCTATATCTTCAAGAATTTTAAGGTCTAGGTCGTATTGTCCAACAACACGAACAGAATATGACCCGTCATTAAGCGTCTCCAGAGGAATGTTCGCCACCCCATCAGCATCAGCCTTGACCGTAAATATTAGTTTATCATCCTTGTTGTACACATCAACTATTGCACCACCCTCTACTCTTAGGCTCTCCTGAACAGTCACCTTGGCGTTACCACCCTCAACCTCAATTTTAGCACCTGTACTGCTTCTTGCAGTATACGAACGAGCAGCTTCAGCTCCTTCTGCAATCTCCATATCACTTTGTCTAGGAGACTTAACAGTTAAGTTTATTTGGTTGCCTTGATTAAAGAATATCTCTGCTAAGGTGGCCACCACTGTTACAGACCCGTCCTCGTTCACCTTTGTGGCACGGTCAGAAATAGTAGACGGCAAGATGCTAGGGTCGTCAAAAGTGTACTCTCTTAGAGTGTTATACTCTAAAGCATCCGCTTTTCTTTCGTTAAGATTCTCTTGAGCTTGTTCAAGCTCAGCCATCTTTTCATTTTTCAGCTCAGAGTCTTCCATCTTAGCCACTTCAGCCATATCATTGTTAATCTGCATCTGAGAAAGAATAAGCTCATATCTAACATCTGTCTGAACAAACTCAAGTCCCTTGCCTGACTTAATAACATTCTCGGCATCAATCATGGCGACATTTGCCTGCTCTTGAGTTATACTCCCTTCTTGAACCCCTCTTTCTAGTAACGACTGCAGCTTGTTGGGTGTTTTAGCCAAAGACACAAAGTAATCATAGAATACATTACTCCTGTCTGGTTGCGTTAATTTAGCACCCCCTGCGCCAAAAATGGTGGATAGGATTGTAATGTCAAGCGCTTGCTCTGAATCTACTAAAATATCTCCCTCTCCAGTCAGTAAGAACTTAGCAAAATTCTTTTGTATTTGGTCAAAAAGCTCCTGTGTAGTTTCAGCAGTAACGCTTATACCATAGTGAGCCATTATTTCTGTGCTTATTCCTGCTATTGTTTTAGCATCAAGCCTGTTGATGTTAGCTATGACATCGTCACCATATTGGCCTAATACTTTTTGCACCCCTTTGGCAATTAAATTGTCTCCTTTTATGAGACCCTCAACCCCTAACACTTTGGCACTACCCACCGTAAGAAGAGAGGTAAATATTGCTGTAGCGGCTGCGGCATTCTCAGTTACACCCATGTCAATAAGCTCACCATATGTTCTTCCGTAGGACTGGCTAAATATTATAGGATACGTTGCTGTAGGTATGCCAATAGCCATTGCTATTTCTGTACCTGTTCTAAGGCCTGTAGTGAATATACCTACCGCAGACCTCTCATACTCAGAAGTAGATAAAATCTCCTTGTACTGCTCATCGCTAAATTGATTCCTCCATTCAGCTGCTGTTTCGGCATCCACTAAATACCCTCTACTATCCACAACAAGTCCTAGGTCATTACCAGCTTTGTCTGTTAGTGCCGCATATTGCCCGAAATAATTAGTCATGTATTTACCCATGCCCTGGTAAGGAGTTGCCTCAGCCTCTCTTTTACTAAGGTCAGCAAACCCCTTCGCGTCAGCGTAAAGGCTATTACGCAGACCTTCAAGCCCGTCAATATTGTCAAGAGTTAAAAAGTCTAATACATCAACAAGTAGAGCCGTTCCACTATTCATTGCTGACATAGCGCCCCCTACAGTTCCAAACGAGCCTGCCGTAATACCCTCCATAGCAAAAGAAAATAAAGCTAAGGCAGGGTTCTCTCTTGCCCATTCGTCCAACGCCATCTGGTCTTTGTACCTGATATTCATTAGGTCGGTCATAATGTTCCCACCAGGAACATCTCCTATCGTTAATAGTCTTTTTGAGTAATTGTCTGCTTGCTGACTAAAGTAGCCAAACATCTGCAATTGCCTTGGAGTTACATTGTACTTAACACCCCCAACTTCCAACGGTACTAAAAGCCCCTTGTCAACCAGGTCTACGTTATCAGTCATGACAACCGATGCTATCGCTAAGTTGGTGTTGTTCTCTATTTGAAACTTTAAGTAGTTTAGCTCACTGACATAAGCATCTTGGTAGGATGATATCGCTACTCTTATCTCACTGTCTTCAACTACTCCATCTTCATTTATATCAAAACCCTGTATCCCCGCTGTGGTTGACTTGGCTAATTCATAAGCCTCGTCAGTTGATAGGTCTCTCTTTCTGAATATACCCCCCTCAGATGTTACTAAGGTTTGGTACATGTTCATGTTTTTTCTAAGGTCCTGAATCACACCTTCATCTAGATTTCTTAAATAGTACTCTCTAGAAGGGCTATAGCTTTTTAAGCCAGGCACATTGAAACTTGGAATTGCAGACTTCCCATCACCAAATTGCTCAGGGTCTATGCTTGGTAGAACAAAGCCAACATACTCATTAAGAACCTCTTCTCTTGTTTTACCAGAAGCCTTTGCATCTTTATCTAACTGAGCCAAAGCGGTCATTGTCTTAGTCTCATTGTTAAATGCTTTCCTCCACTGCTCTCCGTACATTGGAGTAAGAAAGTCAGATATGAACTCCCTTCTGGCCTTCATATATTCAACCTCATCTATCGAATACCCATTGAGGTCTTTAGGTAAAAAAGATGGGGTGCCCGAACCTTGCTCTTGAGCAGATTCTGGTCTAACAACCATTTCCTTCACCTCCTCCTTAGTTACCTGCCCAGGTTGCCCAGTAGGGGTAGTTCCCGCCTCTTGGTCTGGAATAAGCATGGGCTGAGTAGGATACCCTGCACTCTCAGGGTCTAGCCCTTGAGATACTTGGTCGGGAGGGAGAATGGGCTCAAAATCGTACATGCCATATATGTTGTACAATAGGCTTTTCTCATTTACTGGAAGGCCCTTTTCTATTGCCCCCTTCATGGTGTTTAGCTCGGTAGACATTTGCTGGTCAAACCTTACACCCGCTTCGACAACAGCGCTGTGAAGTGGATAAGCAAAGTCGTCAAGACTCTCATACATGTCTGTAGTCTCGCTATATGACTCCAGACTAAATAGCTCTTTATATATGGTTATCTTGTCAGTGTCTGAAGCCTGCAAAAACATATCTATCACCTCCTGCTTCTGATTGTTTGGCATGAATGGCATAAAGGTGTAAAGGTCGTTGAACATCTCTTCAGATGTTTTTGACATTATCTGCTCTCCGCTAAACCCCCTTGATACGGAAGGGTATACCTTGAACTCCTGACCTTCTCCAAAAGAAGTTTGAATCAGGTTATTGGCATTTTGAGCCGCTATTGTTGCAGTGATAGGGTCTGGCAACGACACGTACATAGAATTGATGTCATCCTTGTTGTATGTCATTACATTTACACCCTCAGTAGTTGCTGATTTAGCTCCCCCCTCTAGCCCTAAATTTCTTGTGAAAACACCCACAGGTATTCCCGTTGCTTCAGAAGCGGCATTGATAGTGGTCTGCATTGTAGGACCCCATTCACTGGCGGGTATTTTTATGTCTTTAGTTTCACCCGAAAGTAGACCCTCCTCTGTGGCTACTGATATATTAACATCTCTACTTGTTAAGTCTTCTAAGCCTACGTTCCCAAATATGAGATTTTTGGCCAGCTCTCCGTCATAGAATGGAATCTGCTCACCAACAAGTATTAGTTTACTTGAGTCTGGTAGCCCAGATATATCGTTAGGCAAGCCAACTCGCCCCATAGGAGCTACCGACTCCATTGCTACAGAAATATTTACTTCACCCCCTGTTTCCCCTCCTGTGGTTTCATCACCAGGCACAACATCATCCCCAGGGAACATTTCATTTTCAAATATTGAGTTCTTTTCTATCATTGTATTCTAGATAAAACACCATTCATAAAGTCTTCGAAATCATCTTTCATTTGGTTAGCATCATCCGTTCTCAACTGAATTGAGTCCCCACCAATTCTTACTACTAGTATGTCTCCACCGCTTGCGTATTGAACGCTAGTTTGAGACTTTATTGTGTTAGCGATGCTGCGCCCAGATGAATTTATAGTTCCTGTTTCGCCATTTGCCCACTGCAATAAGTTGCCTCCAAATTTTTCAATCTGGTTTTGAAGAGTCGCTCTGGCAGTATTATTAGGACTTGTGGCTGAGACTATGTCAGCAAACGCCCCAATATAGCCAACTTGACTTGAGAAAGGTCCGCCATATGCAACGAGATTAGTGCTAACGCCAACCCCTCCTGAGCCTACAGCTGACGTAGTTGTGCCAGCAGGCTGAATAGAGTAGCTATTTAAGTTAGATAAGTCAGTGCTAAATGTCCCATCAGCTAACCCCTGCCTAATAACACGTCGATATCTTTCTCTTACACCAGGCTCGTCGTTGTCCCAATCATCTGTTGCTCCTTGAGTAAGCTGCTTAGCAGCCTTCATTTCTCCAATAATAATATCTGTCAACTCTTCAACAGTTCCTGATATGTAACCGTAGTCCTTGCCTCCTAGAGTTAATGTACCATCAGTACCTCTTCTTGCCGTATTTACATTAAGGTTTAACCCAAGGCCACTTAACCCCCTTTCAGTGATTTGCTGAGTTGTTCCTAGGTGAGCGTTCGCCCAGTGTGTAAACATTGGGATGTTTGTTGATATTTGGTTACTGCTACCACCACGGGTACTAGGCTTAATAAATTTAGTTCCGCTCTGAACCCAGTTTTTTGTACCCTGAGTTCTTTGAATGAAATCTATCTTGGCGATGTCTTTCATGTCGTCGGTGATAAGCGGCTGAACATCGCCCTTGTCGTCGTAGTAATATTGTATTTCAGTGACTAATGCGTCTTGCAACATTATGCTACCGTCTCTTAAGCCATCTAACCTTTTTTGCAAAATGTCTACGCCAGCTCCTAAGAATGGTGCTGCTCTTGAGGCTTGTCTTTTTTCCTCTATCTCAGCCTCAAGCTTTTCAATTTCTGCTTGGGTCTCATCTGTTTTAGCCATCTCATCATAAGCCGCTTGAGCCTCATCTCTAGAGTCAAAAACGTCCATATTGGCTGTGTAATTTAGGCCAGAAATATTAGCCAGTATGTGAGATACATCTCTGTCGTCATACTCAGTGAACTTGCCCTCTATGGCCTTGTACATAGTGTAATATGCTATAGCCTCTGTGCTTAATGAATCTGTTCCGTTTGAAAAGTCTGGGCTTATCTCCTCAAGAGCCGCAAACCCTCCTGGCTCATTTTTCAGTGCGCTTTCATAAGCGTCAAAAAATACATTGACATCTGTTCCGACCTTATAGTAGTCCTCAGACGTTATAACCACTTGCGCTCCGCCAGTTACTTGAATAGCTGTGCTTTCTTTTATTGACTTTATAGTGCTAGATAACTCTCCTATCTTCCCTGCTGCCTCTGCTATATCAAACGCATCGTGCTTGTCTTTCCCTAGATTGTTCATCCATGCCATGTCAACGGCTGTTCCAGGTATTGGGTTGCCATTTTCATCTCTCTTTGCAAGTACGACTCGCATATTCGTAAGGTCAGAGCCATCGACAACAGGAACCCACTTCCTAGAGTCTCCAAACTGAAACTTTTCATTTTGAATCACGTCATCGCTGATACTTCCCTCTCTATTGACAACCATCTCCTCGTACTCCTCGGCTCTCATTTTGAAGTTCTGACCGAAAAGCTTAAACGAGTCTGTTAGCCTTTGCTGACCCACTCTGGCATTACTTGGTGATATAAGCCCTCTACGCATAAGGCGAACACTTTGAAGGTATGCCTGCTTAGCCTGCTCAGTCACGTTAATCATGTCTTGATTCAAACTACGCTCAGGGCCTAAGTATTTACTCTCTAGGTTGGCGTACTCCTTGCGCTGAGCCTTAGCAATGTCAGCTTTCTGCTGGTCTCTATTTGCTTTCTCCTGCATTAGCCCTAGGCTAAACTGCTGAGCTAGCGCACCATAGTCTACTCTTGGCGTAGTACCTCTTTTATATCCGTAATATGACATTAGCTTCCTCCTACGGTTTTTGTTTCTTGAAATTGCTTGTATAATTCATTTAGGAACTCCCCAAAATCACCTTTTCCTCCTTCTTCAGCATCCGAAGTCTCTCCAAACAAATCAGATGTATTAATACCCTTCGCTCCATATCCTGTTATAAGGCCAGTTAGAGCATCACCTTCTCCAGCGTCAAGAAATTCTTTTAGTTTCTTTGAGCCCGTCTTGCTGAGAGCGTCAAGGAAAGATGCTTGATTAAATCCTCCCTCTGCTGTAGGACTATATAGCCCCCTAGACTGCAAATCGTCTAAAACCTCTTGCGGTCTTCCTGCTTCATCAAACTTAGTCATTGCTTTTTCAGCAAGTCTACCTTGGCGACCCTTCTGATATAGCGGTATATTTTTCAGTGCTGCTCCAACAATTTGAGAGCCCGCCCCTACTGCGCTTTGAATCATTCCAGCCTTGGCTGCTGCTGCTTCGGCTTGAGCCTCTCTAGCTCCTATTGCCTCCTGCTGAGCTATAGCTCCAAGAGTTTGGTCTCTTCTCTGCTTGTCTTGAACCACAGCCTGCTGTCTAGCCTGCTCCTGGTCGATAAGATTCTGACGTAGCCCAAGCATATTGCCTAGAGTGGCTTGAGCCTGTGCAGTTGCGCCCCCTAACACCGCTCTCGCTCCAGCCTCTTGGAGGCCTTTTGTTCCCATTTCTTGAGCGGCTAACATTCGACCCGCAACCTCATCAGTAATGCCAGTTCTAGTCCTTAGCTCTTCTGTTCGTAATATATTGGCTAATGACTCTTGTTCTTTAACGCTTTCTTTTAGGGATTTGGTGGTTTTGGAGATTATTCTCTGCTGAGCTTTAGCACCGAATGTGCTAGCAATCATACCTCCTATATTTACCGCTCCTGCGGCAAGTGTAAACGGGTCCATAGGCTATAACTTTACCATTAAAGATACCAAAATTAAGCGAAACTCTTAACAGCTTCAGTCCCTATTGTAAATATAGACCCACTAAATCCCATTGTGAAGTCCATATATGTGCCTCTAAGTCCTAAAGATTCCACAGTATTGTCTTTTACAACTCGAAGATAGTCTCCATTTGTTGGAAGTAATCCAGGCTGCGACGGGTCTAGCTCTACCACTTCGATTGCCTTGAAGTCAAATCTATCTATGATGTTAACAACCTGCCCAAAAACACCAAAAGGCCCATGAATAAGGTCTCCTCCCGCTGCACTTGTTGAGTATCCTTGATTTATCATTCCATCAAACTCGTGAGTAAGAGGGAAAACGTATCTATGTGTTGCTGAAATATGCTCCAAGCCAGAGGTCTCTATGGCTGTTTGCGTCGGAGGATACCCTCCAGATTGCAGCACCGAGTCCTGAGGAATAACACCCACACCTTTGGTGTATCTAAGGTCAAACGACCCGCTTACATCTCCCCTAATGTATGCGTAGTGTGTGTTCTCTTTTGTAACGTACTCAGAAACGAACCCAACGTCACCCTGTGTGGTAAGCGTTAGTGATGGCCTGTCGCCCTCTATCTCTATTGTCTTAAACAGCTTGTTATCTAACGGCCCATCATTAAACGTGGATGATATGCTAGCCTGAACATACCCTAGGTCTGGAGTCAACAAGTCTATAGCCGCAGGTTGATTCACAAATACTTCGTTTAGGTGCTCAGCGTAGTATGTGCACTTACTTGGTGAAAACTGAGTTTCAGTAACATTCCCAGCATCATCAACCCTCCTCACGGTCTTGTCGTGGTGTAGGTACAGGTTGCCTCCTTTAAACGTAAAGAAGTCATTGTTCATACTTATGGCCTTTTCAGGCTTGTATGAGTAGAATGTTGACCATCCCTGTATCTTGGGCGAGTATGCTGCTGTAAATGGCATTATAGTTCTGTTAACATGGTTAGTAATTCTTCTTGAGGGAACATGTCACTCTTACCCTTATTGGTGTTAGAATGCGACCAAAGGCCCTTAACAAGCCCGTAATAAGCGTCCTGATTCCATTCGAAGGCATCAGCCCCTTTTTCTTTTATAAGGGCAGGAAGACCCTCCCTGACGTTTATATTGTCTCTCTCTGCTATATAAAGAATCAGCTCTCTAAGAGACTCAATCTGAGCGTCAGAGTATTTATGCCAAAACTTGTATCCCTTGAATGGCTTGTCAAGCTCAACCACCTGTTCATCGTGAACAGTATGCCCAGCGTATGTCTTGCCATTCTTTAGGTATCCGAAGTTGCACACCTCGATGCCTACACTGTTTGTATGCATTTTGTGCTTCCCATTTTTTCCTAAATGCCACGCATATCCACCGTCAGGAATACATCTAACAATCTCTCCGTCGTGCTCAAAATCTGTATTGAATATTGATGGGCCTCCAACAAGGAACTCGGTTGCAATTCGCCCCCTAGAATCTCTAGCCCAATTGTTCACAGTTCTGTATGGGTTCTGCCATCCTGCTGTGTGGTGAATAAATAGCCACTCCTTCTTTGTAGGGCCATCCAAGTATTCACCTCTAGGTAGAAAGTGGTTATTGATAACTATATCGTGAGTGCCCCCTATTGTCTCCTGCCTATCTGTAGTAAGGCCAAACAGCATCGCCCATGTTATAGGGCCTACAATACCATCGACATCCAAATCTTCTTCTCGCTGAAACCTCATGACCTCAGCCTCCGTTACAGGGCCAAATATGCCATCAGCCTCAATGTCGAGTTCTCGCTGAATCTGTCTTACTTCTTCTCCTGTGTCTCCTTTTCTTATTAGCATACGTAAAGTGATGTATTATTTGAATCAATTATAGGGGCCATAGCTATGTTCCTATCCGAATATACACCATTCTGTACTAAAGCAAGAACGTGTCCTGTAAGTTGAGTAACACCTAAATCCTTGTAAAATCCATCAGCTGCCGCACTTGTCAAATCTGTGTTTGTCCATATGTTCTTAGCAAGCCTACTAGGATTGTACTGAACTCCAGCAGGTATGGAAGTAGGAGTATTACCAGGTATAATGTACCTAGAGTCAGTATAATATGTTGAGCCTCCAGCTATACACGCATTTGATGCAGAGCTAGAACTAAATCCTAAGCTCATGGTAAATATGTCTCTCAAATCCCAAATCAAATACAGCTTAAGATTTGTTGGGTTGTTATAAGTAAACGAGCCTGTCGTGCCTGAGAATAGTGCGGAAGAAGATGGTGTCAATACCCCACCTGTCACCCCACCTCCAGAGGCTGCGGCACTCATCATCGCCACCAGGTCTGCTTGACTAGACGTTGCATTGTAATCTGTTGCAGACAACAAGAACATCATTCTATGCCCATTCTGAGCAGGGTCTATGCCATTAGGCACAAAGTTAAACTGAGGAGATGATATTGATGGTTTGCCATTAGATGGTGGCTCTAGAACCGCCATAGTTACAGTCTCACCATCATCAGGTACTGGGTCTACACCTTTAGTTCCCTCAATAACAGAATAGTGTGAAACTATGTTGTTTGAGCCAACCTCAAAAACACTGTTTATGGCATTGTAAGGGATATCTGCACCTGTTCCTGTTCCATGCCCAAAGTCTGTAAATAGCCCCGCCTGCGCAGGAGTTGTAATAACAAACCTCCTGACCTCTACTTGGTCATTCTGAGGACAAGGCACAAACACCCTGTATGTAACCAGGTCGTTTACAGGAACAGAAATGTCTAAATCAGCTACCGTTGGCGTTTTAGTTGTCTTGTTAAAGGAGAACGCTTTACTAGTAGATATAGCTGCTCCACTTCCTCCCTGAACAACTCCATTCCAAGTTATAGTTGGAGTGACACTTCCATTTGTTGTGTCTACAATATCGTAAGCAACACCATCCGTAATTACAGGGTCATGGACAACAATCTTAGTGGCTGACACAACTGTATCTATAGCCACCTCCTGGCCATTGGTTTTATTTCTAAGCCTGTAGTTAGCCAAGGAAGCGCTAAGTGTAGTGAAGTCTTTAGACTCGTCTATAACCGTCTTAGCTTCTGTAGCCCCCTTAATTATATAATTTTCGTTGGCCTTGAACTGACTGTTAGAGTATACGTTAAGTGTAAGTTGAGTGTCGGAGTCAACAGAGTTCACATTGTATGGTCTCAATTCATTTCCTCTAAACACTTGGTCTCCTGGCGCTACAGTGGATGTAAACGTGGCGTTATTATCTATGAGCTTGTTATTACTCGTAGACGTTGTCTGCCCTGTAGTTTTATTTTCAGAAGCCAACTTGATAGTGCCCTCCATTTGCTTTCTAACTATAGAGTCTATGCCAAAGTTTACTTGAACAGTACCTGTTGCTTCGCCTAGGTCTATGGTTAGGCTCTTGGCTGAGTCAGGCTGTTCACTTCCTTCTGTGTACTCATAGTCGCAAGGCTGTATAACAGGGTCTCTTGGTAAAGCTTTTTTGCTAGCAAACAATATGTACTCATCAATATTGGCATCATAACCTCCAAGCTTCTGCGTGTACTGACCCATTGTAGAGAACTCATCTCTAAAGAAGTCAGTCATGAACTTTTCAGATGAGATAAGCATTTGCTCGTCACTGTATGAAGAGCCATTTATTTGTATAACAGAACCTCTCTTAACATCGGTAAAGAACTTAGCAGGCCCATAAACATCGTAACTCTCAGGATTCTTGCTAATGCCATACTCCTCCATTCTTGCAATCTGAGTTCCTAATACTTCAGGTATAGATGCAATATCTCCACCCCCTGCAGCATCTGATAGTAGGTTCTTGCCAGCTAGTACATATGACACCCTGTCTTCTTGCAACACAAGAATATCTGTCTGCCTTCCATCAATAACCTCTATTGTACCATACATCTTCTCCAAGTCCTTGAAGTTGGCAAGCCCCAGATTGAACTCGTTCAGCCTGTTTAGGTTAGTGTCTTCGTTGTATATGCCACTATAGGTTAGCGATGCGAATCGTCGTATGTTCTTATAATCTTGGTTGGCCACAGCGTTCGCTCGCTCCCCTATTTGGAATTCTTTTGTGCTAGTTCGGTCTCTCACTCTGAAACTCTCCGCTCCATTTCCGAAAGCGTAGCAATTAAATACTGTCAAGTCGCATATAGCCTTTTGTGATGCACTTTGATTTTGCGTATTACCTGCATGAAACAGGTCGCCTGCATCTTCAATGATGTCAAAGCACTGACTAGTCTCGTAGTATAACTCGTCGCTAATATCCTTCGGCCTAGTCTCAAAAATCATAGTAGATTTAGACGTGAATATTTCAATCTTAATCTTTGCTACCGACTTGTTGCCCCCCCGAATGCCATCATACCCCATAGCACCTGACCTCATGGCAAGCCAATAAACATCCTCTGATGGAGCATTGGTTGCGATACTCGCAGGAACTCTATAGAACTGAATCAGGTTCTTGTCTGCGCTTCTTTCCAAGTCATCCAATATATTAGTGATATTAAATCCAGACACGTTAGACCCAAACCCATGATAACTTAAAACTTCTTCATCCCCTGGCGTTGCAAATGTCTTAGGCTCTAGTGTTGTCCTGCTATCTACAGTAGCAACATCAGCCACCGTGTTAAAGTACTCCACCCTAGTTGGCACGTTTGAAGATGTATCGAACTGAGCTGGGTCATCTATATAATTAGATATAGACTCTCCCACCCAGAAGTCGTAGAGGTTATTGTAGTCGTCATTAGATACAAACTCCCTATCGAATTTGTAAAGTTTAGACCCCTTGTTGCTAGTTTTTTGTTTTCTTCTAAACTCAAACTCTATTCTTACTCTAGCACCTTGAGGCACATTGAAATTTTCTACCTGAACAGGGTCTGCAGGAGCGCCCGAAGAGTCTGTTACGTTAAATAATGGATATCTGACATAAGGAGTTGACTCCCAAACAGTACTTCCTGTTACCACATCGTCAAACCCAGGAATGTCATAGTTGTCATTAACTACGCCTCTTTTATCTGTAGACTTTTTAATTGTGCCCTGAGTCTTGACCTCTATTGATGTAGATGTGTCAAACCCTCCAGGGTCCATAGCCATATATAATCCTCCAAACTGAGTTCCCGCTAGCCCTGCATCCTGCAAGAAGTTTCTTTCTTGCGCCTCAATATCTATAACAGTGGCTTCTTCTAAAACATCTAAAGGCCCTGAAGCATCAGCCTTTATTATTAATGTCTCATCATCAGCCATCTTTGTTTGGTTGTTACCCTCTAGTTTGAAGTAATTAATCTTTGTCTCAGGATGCTGATAGAATATGTTTGAGTATATAGTCTCATATGCCCCACCCGACGGCTTGACAAAAAACTTATAGCTCTTAGCCCACTTGGGGGGCTTTTGAGTTGTAGGTATGTTTACCTTCAGCGTGTTCTTTGTTATTGAGTTTTCAGGCGGGATATACACGGTGTTCGCTCTACTGATAAGAACAGTTGATGACCTGTTGTATTCATCTAGGTATACAATCCCTACGTCATAATCCCTATTGCTGTGAAGACTTCTGAAGGCCTGACCTATAGATAGGTCTACCGTAGCCCTAGTTATATCCATGTATTCATATGATACATTAGTAGTGGATATGTTCTGTCTTTGAACTGCTAGGATAGTTATTTTAAGGTCTGACCCTGAGTACTCCAGTTTGAGTGGTTGATTCACAGCCGATGTTCCCGTCCCTTGCAGCGTGTGAGTGGCTGGGTTGTTGTTTCTTATATCACAATTATACCTGTCTGTTCCCAATGGACTGTCACATGAGCCTGAAGCTATTGGCGCAACGATTGGGTGTGACCCTGAAGACCCCGTACCTGTGGCAGTACTTAACCCATCTGGTGCAAGAACTAAATCAGCTACAGAGGAGAAGTCTCTATGAAGTTTAAAGGAGAAGTTTATTACGCTTGATGGGTGATTTGAAGATGGCGCATCCGTCCCTGCGAATGAGTCTCCCTCGTAGGCTATCTCAAAAGCCATCTCCGTTCCAGACACCAATCTGCTTGAAGGTATAGAGAATGTAGCAGTTGCCGTGGAGGAGCCTCCACCCAATGAGGTGTAAGTGAATGATGATGTCACACCCTCAACCTCGTCAGAGTTTACTTGCTCTGAATTTAACTCTACATTGTAGTCTAAACTTATAGGCTGGTCATCCACATCCACAAGGTCTCTCCCCTCCTCGTAGTTGCCATAGATAAGCCTGTTGCCCATAATGGTCTGAGCCTTAGCCGTGAGTGGAACGTTGTCGAATATCCTGTTTATTTCTCCTGTTGGAAGGACAGTATATATTTTACTATTGTCAAACGTTAGAGTGTAGTCTACATTGTCAGCGATAAGAGACTTGTTCTTATCTACTCGCTCAATAACATTTATAATCGTTGAATCACTTAACTTAAATACAACGTCAAAGCCAATAACCCTAGAAGGGCCTGTGTCTACGGTGACTCTAGCTGAGTTGTATTTGTTGAGCATCCCTAGGTTGTCATAGTTACCTCCCTCTAATTCGAACTTCCTAGCATCAAAAGCCACTTCAGAAAAGGCTGACAGTGCACTATACTCTCCGTCCTGATATCTATACCTGTATGCAAAGGATAAAAACTTATCCTCCATAAAGTTTTCTTCACTCCCGTTGTCGAATGGCACTACGCCTGGAGCGCAGGCAGGTGGCTTGACAATAACATTAACATCGTCTTGAGTTATTACATCTACTAGTGGAGAGCCCGTAGGGAATGCGTAGTTCCTGTTGACGTTAATCTTTCTGGGTGGATTAAGGTTATCCGTAAAGAACAGTAAGTCGTCAATCTTATCTACGCCATTTATTCTATGTTTCAGGCTGAAGTTAAGAACGCTAGCGCTGACTACATGATATACTAGTCTTAGCTCAACCATGTTGTATGAAACAATATAGTCTAGAGCAGGTGCAGTGGCTCCTGCAGCATTCACCCCTCCTGGGTCATGTACAAACCAGTATATAGTTTCCTCAGCATCGTCGGTAAGCGCTCCTATACACTCTGCGAACAATGAAGCTCGAACACCATTAAATCTAATAGCAGAAAGTCTCTTATTGCCATCAGCCTCTTCCACAAGACCAATAGCCTGGTCGTCAGAAGATACCGATACGTTAGTGGCATCAGAGTATTCACCCTTAGGTAGTATCCTGTTATTGAAGGACTTGTTCATGTAGCCCTTCTCAAAACTTCTAATTAGCTTCATTTAATTGTTTTATGTTGCCCCCTCAGGCTCATAAGAAGTCTGCCAGGGTGTATGTTGCTCATTCTTATTTTAGCATTTCTAAGCAATGCTGACTTATCTCTTTTAGCCATGACAATAACATAGCTCTGAATATTTGTTCTGTTGTTTAAAAGCGAATACTTAATATAAGCATATACATACTCTTCAAACAACTTATTGACTGTAACCAAAGAATCATCTCCACCTTCCATTCCGTCAGATACATATTCTAATAAGCACGTCTGCCCAGACATGTCAGATGAGAAGTTTATAACGCCAGCCTTTTTATCTATTCTGAATGTAGGGTTGGCATTTGCCGTCTCAGCGTTTAGTCCATATCTAGCTCCTACGGTATAGTCAAAATACCAAGAGCCATCAATACAGCACCCCATAGTGTTATGGAAAGGGCTAGACTCATTTAGATATAAAGTCTTAGCTGTAGAATTTATTCTTGCCAAATCTACCCCAGATGACTCTGCCTCCAAGATATTGCCACTTTCATCAAAAAGTATATTGCAATTGTTGTCTTGCAGATAGGCTTTCGCTCCGTTGGCCTGAATGTTCTCGGTCAATGGGAATAACGCCCCATCTTTAAATAGTGATATTCTAACCCAGTTCACATAATCATGAGGTAAAACAAATCTTAAGTTCTCACACACGTCAAGCTCTAGCGCTTTGATTTCTTTGAAAGCATCGTAGTTAAGTTCTTGAATAGCTCTCTTGGCGTGAAACAAGACTCTCTGTCTTGGTATGTTTGCAAGCAATTCGTTATTGCCCACGTACATCAACATGAAATTGTTGACAATGTCTTTTAATGAGACATATTGGTATGAGCCCCAGTTGGCTCCTTCAGGAGCGTTCCCTGAGTTTTCGTAGTATTGATATGCTGATAAGTATGACATTATCTATCTTCTTGAGTTTCTAAAGTTGTTTGTCCAAGCGCATACTGAGCTAATTCACTTTCTCTTATCTGAATGCCCGCATACTCTAATATTTTATATATAAGCAATGGCATTTCTGAATCTGGAAGTTCAAAGTCCTGATAATCCGCAGCTGATTGGTTGAAGTTATTACCTACGTAAGTCCACTTAGGGTCTTTAGGATATCTAATATAATTAGCCACTATAATACCCGTAGCTGCCAGAGTGTTTGGATATACTGTAACCCCGAAGTCACTTATGGTGAACACTGGGAATGTCGTGGATGGTGCTGTAAGATTAGAGGACAGCAACTTGTTTACCTTGTTTTTTTCTTGATGCTCAATCTCTGTGCTTGACGTAGGATATATTTCGTATGCGTTGCCTAATGCAAACATTCCACTTATAGACACCTCTATGTTGTTTGCGTCCACAAATCTAGTCACATAACCAAACTGCCTAGTTGCAGTATTTAATATCGGGGCCCCCTCAACAGCTGAAGTGAACGTTGCCGATGTATCTTCTAGATTAAAAGACAGAGATGCTGTTGTGGCAGTCCCTGTAAAAGTTGGTGCGCCATAGTGAAGAAGATTATTTAGGAAATACGAATCACTAGGCATTGTTAAAATGTAAGAACCATCAAACAGTGGCTTTGACGTAGAGAACTTTTCAATGACCTGCAACTTCCTTTTAGCTAAATCAGCGAAGTCATCATTTGATGCCACTGATGCCGCAAGTATGGCTGTCCTTTTATTTTGCTTGTTGACTTGATGATTGTAGTCATACATCAGCTGTGTGAAAATGTCCAGCTGTGCACTAACTGCATATCTGTTAAAGTCGGTTGGAGCAATGTATCCAAAGTTCTCTTTGTTCGCTATAGCGAGTACAGTCTCTCTAACTTCGTTAATCATAACGCTAAAGATACAAAATAAAAAAGGGGTCGAAACCGACCCCTAATTAATGATTGACAATAATGTCTTACGATATGCCCGTTGGCGCAACACTTAGTGTAACGGGATGAACAATCTCATCCCACTTAGTTGCAAGAACCTCTGTAATTGCAGCCTCTAATTCTGAAATGTTAGGTCTAGGGTCTGCTGCTGCGGCGTGAGTTATAGTTACAGTCGAGCTATCCTCATAAGTAACAACAAGAGTGGTAGTACTTCTAACAATCTTGATAATTCCGTTTACTAAGAGTAACCTTGATATTGAAGGTAGTTTAAGATATTTTTCCATGATGATAATTTATGGTAATTAAAAAAATATTGTTTGTTAGGCTAGTGCTCCTGTAGGGGCCACTGGTAATGATTCTATAGTATGTAGAACTTCGTTCCATTTACTAGCAAGAGCTGTTGAAATTGCATCCTCTAGCTTTAGAATATTAGCTGTTGGGTCGACTCCGTGATTTATTGTAACCTTCGCGCCACCTCTATAATGAACATCTATAGTAGTTCCGCCTGATACTAATACTTTTGTAACATTAGTAGCCTTGATTATCCTGCCGTTTCCAGGTAGTTTAAGATATTTTTCCATGTTTTAAGTTTTATGGTAATTAAAAAAATACTATGCAAATATAAGCAAAATAAAAAAGAGCCCCGAAGGGCTCTCTAAACACAAATTATGAACTATACGTTTAAATATACAATTATTTCAGCTTACTTGAAAGAGTTTTTAATGTTTCTTCACCATCCTCTGTCAAGAAGAAGGATAAAGCAGCCGAATTAGGCTCCTCTCCATAAGGAACAGTTAAAAGCTTCTTTTTGTTATTAGATAGGTTGAAATAAATATCTCTATTCTTATTTCTAAGAGTAAGTAGCTTCTGCTCAAACATCTTAGCAACCTTGTCTTGAAGCTCAAGAACTGGGTCGTTAATAGTGTCTAAGAAGTCAGATGGGTATTGCTTAGCAAAAAGAAGAATATCTCTCTTTAGCTCTGCACTAGTCATCAGGTCAACATTTCTACCTAATGCGATTCTAGCCACTCGCTCCATAGTTGATATGTCTAACTCTCTTGCCGAAACCATGGCATCGAGTTCTAAGTTTAATACTTCCACATCATCTTGAGCATCCTGCTCTTCATTTATTTCCTCAAACAATCTACCATTCCCTGGATGCAAAGACATGAATTGTTGTAATACAGGATTAGTAGAAGGAACTCTTAGAAAGCCATCTTCAAAAATGATTGGCTCGAGAATAACATTACCATCCTGCTCGTCCTCGAATGGGCTCTTTTGATTTGAAGAATACCTTAAAGGTCTATTTATTTTACCGTCAAAGTGTAGTAACGGAGACCTGTGAGTATGTCGTGAAGACAATATAAAGCTTATTGGTGCTGCTTTTGATTTTAGGACGTACACCTTGTCCTCTATAACTTTATTTTTTTTCATTTGATTTAATTTAAAAAAGCAGGGGCCGAAGCCCCCGCATTAGTTAAGGATTAGTCCTTGAAGATGAAGAAGTTGTTAGCTCCCATTACACATACCGCTCTTTCAGAGAGGAAGTGTACCTCCATCGCATCAAGGTCACTTGACATGCCAGCAGCGCCAGCAGAGCCAGTAATCCAAGTTTTGTATCGTCTATCTTCTGCTTCAGAAGCGCGATATCTAACGTGAAGGAATGGACGAACAGCATTCTTACCAAGGATTTGGTCATACACAGTAGTAGAGCCAGCAGGAACAAGAAGTCCGTTAACTTTACCAGCAGTGATGCCGCCTCTCATAGAAGCATCGTTCAAGTATTTCCAGTCAGTCTTATAGAAGTCATACCCTCTACGGAACCCACTGAATCCAAGATTCAATGCCATTTGCTCGTCGTTGTCGAACAATCCGTAAGAAGTACCACCTGCTCCATAAGAGTTCTGAGCAGCAAGCATATCGTCAATGTCGAAAGAGAACTGACGGTTGATGAACAACACGTTCTCCTCGATAGAACCTTGCTTGTCTAATCTCTGAATGATAGTGTCAAAGTCAGAAAGAGTAGTTGGGTTGCCACCGTTCCACTCATTTCCTCTACTTTCTACTTCGTGGAAGATACCTTTAGTCCCTTTCGCCAAAGCAGCGTTAGTAGAGTTTTCCATAGGAACAGCCTCAATCATTGCAGTCTCCATGTAGTCTTCGAAACGAAGTCTAGTTTCGTGCTCTGATTTTAGATACCATAGATATCCTGATGCGCCATTCTCAGTAGAAACCTCAATCCATCCTACTTGGGCCAAGTCAGAACCGTTAACGGAGTACTTGTCTTTTAGGATAATTGGGCTGTTATCAAAGATTTGTGGCTCAGCCTCAACAGTTCCAACCATTCCAGTTTGACCTTTTGCGAACTCAGAACCATAAACGAAGATGGTACAAACCTCAGCAGCAGCCATTGCTTGCCCTCCAGACTCGTAGTAAGCAACTGATACTGTATTTGCCGAAGAAGGGCTAAGTGCTGAAACGCCAGTAACAATCGCTTTGTTGGAAGCAGTTGACCCAGCAGTGTTGCTAGAAATCATAACTGTTTGTCCAACTCTGATAGCTCCGTCTGTAACGCCAGTATCTGCAATTGTGAATGTTGCAACTGCGTCACCAGCATTTGCAGGAGTTGTACAGCTAACATACTTCGGGTGAAGTCTGCTGTGCTCTGACCACTTGATTAAATCAGAATTAGTTGGCATCTCTGCACCAACCATTCTTAAAAATGCAGCAACTGTTCTGTTGCCATACCGTTCGAATTCAGCTTCATATGTATCAGGTAAATACTGATTCAAGAAGTTGAAATCTGATGATGTAAGATAGTTACTCGCTAGAGCAACTCTTTCGCCACTGGGTTGTAAGTTAACGCCAGCAGCAGATAATGAACCTGCCATGTTATTTTATACTTTTTATTTTTAAACCTTTACCAATCTGTTTTCCAACAGACCTTACCTTTAATCCGCTGCCTTGATTGAAGCTAGGAGCTTGCCGAGGTTCCATATTAATGTTCTTGGCTCTCTTTGCATCAGTTTCAATTGCATCGGCTTTCCCTTTTTCGTAGAAGAACTTAGCGAAACGCTCAGGGTTCATCGCTACTGAAAGGGCTTTGTGATAGCCAGCGGGGTCGTTGATTTTGCCGTCATTACCAATATATCTTTCTAAGAAATTTGATAAAGATGACTGCTGCTCTTTTACCTCGTTAGTATCACCAGGGCTATAAGTGAATGATTTTTCATCGACGTTGAAATCAAAACCTTTGAAATCGCTTCCGAAAACTTCATCAGTTCTTTTAAGGAACTCTTTATGAAGGTTATTCGCTATTTCATCCTGTTCGCTAGGCTTTTCCGTTTTAGGACTCACATCACTTGACTCAAGCTTAGTGAAGTACTCATTCCTCTTATCCTCTAAAAACTTCTTTGCCTTAGCTAATTCTCTTTTTTTATCTATGCTCCTTTTCTTTTTCTCATGGTCTGTTAAAGTATCGTGACTATTATCAAACCTATCAGAAATAATTAAATCCACATCCTCATTATCTAGACCCTCCTCGGTCTCTAAATAATACTTCTTCAGTAAATCGTCCTCAGGGATGTCTTCTACCTTTTTGCTGTATTCCACGAAGTCTTCAAGACCCCTGCCAGTTTCTTTTTTGAACTTGTAGTATGCAGCAACATCCTCTGGCAACTCTTCACTTTTAGACCTTTCAGAATTTAATTCATCAAAGGAGTTTATCTCTTTGCCGTATCTTTTTCCTAAATATGAAAGAACATCTTCTTCTTTTAACTCAGGAGTTTGAACAGTGACAACTGGTTCGGCTTCCTGTTGTTGCTGGTCTTCATGTTTCTTCAAAAGCTCCTCTTCAATTTGTTGAGAGGATTTTTCTTCTACAACTCCTAAGTCTTTTACTTTAATTTCCATTTAATTTTATTTTTGCAAATATACTATATTTTATCGAGGCCCGAATTGGCGGAAGTCAAAGCCATCTGCTTGATTCATTGCGGACAACATTGACTGCGCAGGAGTGGGAGCCTGTGGCGTTTCATCAACCTCCTTTTGCTTTTCAAAGTCTTTTGGTGGTAAATCCTTCTTCCTTTGGTCTATAAGCTGAGACTGCTGAGTGTTCTGTCTATCGACTCTTTTGTCTTTAGCCTTTTCCTTTGCATCATCTCTGCTCTTTAGGTTTTCATCATCCTTGCCCTTGAGCTGCATATCATACTCAAACTGCTCAGCCATGAGTTTACTCTTAACCTCAGCCTCCATTTGCATTTTCTGCATTTCAAGCTGCAGCTTAGCCTGTTCCTCCTGCATGTTCAACTGAGACTGAACCTGCATTTTCTGTGCAGCTATCTGTCCTGCTAGTTGCTGTGACTGCATTTGCCCCTGCTGATTCATCTGAAGTTTCATGATTTCAGGATTCTGTCTATTCTTCTCTCGAACTGCTCTCCTGATTTTAATAACCTGATTGGCTAGCTTAATATTCTTTATCTCTCGAATATCAATCGCATCCTCAAGAGTGATGTCTCCAGAGCTTAATGCTATTTGTATGTTCTGCTCCAACATAGCTCTTTGCTCTTCATCTGGAGCGATGCTAATAAATATGCCAAAATCACTTAGGTATAAGTCCTGAATGTCTTCAAGCATAGAAACACTGTGCTTACCTATTTGCATTGCGAACTCCTCTCTGAATGGAGCATATTCAAGTATATCAGATATTCTTAGCATAAGGCTCTCTGAAAGCCTCTTGATAATAGATAAGCTACCATCAAGGATATGCCTAGTGGCAGTGTTAGAGTTTAGTGCCGCCATTTTCTGAACACCTACAAGTGCGTTGGGGTCAGGCGTTGAGCCATCTCTAGCCTCATTGAGACCCGTAACACTTCTTATCATGTCCAGGTAATAGTTGTAGCTACCTATCAGAGAAGACATCTTGCCCTGCCCAGAGTGACCTGAAATAGGTTGGATAGGAATTCTAGCATTGTTGAACTCTCCATCTTGTGTGTAAGAGCGGCCAACAACAGAACCTGTCTGGAAGTATAGCCTAAGTGCATCTTCAGGATTGTATGCCGCCCCTGTTCCTAAGTCTACCTCGTTAAGGCCATCAGCATCAATGAATACCCCATCTGGAGTCATTCGATTCATAACCTGCTGAAGCTTGAGGTGTGTAATCTGGATGAGGTCAGCGAAAGGAATCATTCTTCTTACCAAAGACTCCACATTCCCTTTATAGAGCCTTGGAGCTACACATACATAGTTTGGCATTGCATGCTGAGAGGCAGACTTTGGCCTAACCATATTCTGCATTAGATTCCATCTTAACACGATGTCAGTACCCATAACCATCACCCCCTCATACCACACATCAATAGTTTTCTCGATAACCTCAAAGCGACCCTCATCTACCATTTCCTGTGGAGGGTTGAAGCTAGATGGCTTCTCTATAACTTTTTCGATGCCGTTGTCAGATACTTTCTTTTTGTACTTGAATGTGTTGGTTGTCTTGTAGTTGAAATACAGTAAAGTGGCTGTGTCTCTCTTGAACACATCGTCATTGTAGAACTGTGTTACATTGTAATAGTCATACCAGCTTTGGCTGTACTTTGATATTTTTTCAAGGTCCTCTGGGCCTAGTGACGGATTAATCTTTATTAGCTCCGTAATAGGAACGGTCTTAACCTCTCCCCAATAGAAACAATCTTGGAAGTGTGGGTCTTCAGTGTAGCTATGTATCACATTCGCAGGGTCAACATACTTGATACTAACGCCATCGCCTGGATTAAACTCATGCTTAACGATAGCCTTACCTAGCACAGTGAGGTCGTAGTCAAGTCTTTTTCTTGTATCCTCGTAATTATTATCGAGCATAACAGTCTTGATTGCCTCCTCTGCTGTCATCTCCACTGCAGGCTTATAATTTAACTGCATATAGATTGATAGCTCCTCGTCGCTTCCTGGTAGCTCTTCCTCAGGTATATTAAATGTTTCAACGCCAAAGTCTTCCTTTACTTGTAAAAGAAGCTCTCTTGCAGCCATATCGGCCTCTACCATATCCTTGAAAAGATTTCTTCTCTCAGAGGATACGGGGTCTTGAGCATATGCCTTTACGTCGAAGTATCGACTTGACATTCCATTTACCACAATGTCAACGAACTTAGGAATGATAGGCACTGGTGTCCAGTCTAGGTTTAGATAGCTTAGGTCTCCATCTATAGCTAGCTCGTTCTTGTACTTACCCACAGGCTGCTCACCTCTTGCGTACAATCTTAGTTTATGATACTGACCTAATTGATTATAAAATCTACAAGACCCCCCGTCTCTTCTAAACCACTCGTGCTGTATTGCCTGACCAACCTTTAAGCCAAATTCAGGGAGAGCCTTTTCTTCATCGGTTACAAATTGACTCGGAAATGTTCTCTTGACTATGTTAATATTAACTTCTTTCATTGGCGTAATTGACTGGTGTTGCCCTTGTTATTATATCTTGCAAATTTAATTGATATTTTTGAACTTTCTTTTTGAGGTTGATAAAGGTGCTTTTGATTGGCCATAATAGCCAACCCTGAACTTATCGATGCATCGTACTTTGTACGATTGTTTATATCAAACTTAGCCCAGTCCAAAAGGGTGTTATTAAAATACATAGAGCCTATATCCCCAACTTCTCTAAAAGAACCGTCCATATCTATCCCCACATGCTTCTCTATGTAAGACTCTATAGCTGACGCATGAGACTGCTTTACATCCTCAGATGAGTTAGGTATACCCCCAAGCTCTTTCTCGGTCTTAGAGAGCTTGTTAGAGGGTTTGTCGGGCCTGTTGATAGAGAATGACCTATACCCTCTGTTCTTGAAATGATATAGTAGTCTCGGCTTATTGTTCTCTACAAGTATTGGCATCCCATAGAATACACAAGCCATAAGCACATCCTCGAAAAACATCTCCGCTGTCTGAGGCCTAGCTATATATTCTAAGAAGAACTCATTGGTTGGTGCATCATCCATATGCATCTTAGTCATCCCGTGAAGCGCACCGTTAGATGAGCCTCCGCCAACAGTTCCTGATATGTCGTAAGGGTCACAGCCAAAAGAGCCTATGTGCTCATTGCCAGGGTACTTTCTCCCATTCCTTACAAGTACATTGTTCTGGAGACTAGACTTTGGAAGCCAAGAAACCAAGAACCTGCCGTTCCTGTCAGGACTCCACACCACCTTGCTGTCAGGCCCGTTACTCCAGAAAAATCTACCTCTGGTTAGCGTGTGAGCCTGAACCATATTATCATTATAGTCTACCTGCTGATATATTTTAGTAAGGTTGAATATAGACGACTTACTCTCGTCCCTGAAGGCGTGAGACTCTGTCCTAGGGAACTGTCGATAGAACTCATTCATCGCATTGCTATCAGCTTTCAAAGACTCAATCTCGTTATTCCAGTAGTCAACAGCTCCCATATCTATCATCTCTCCGTCCACGCCCTCCACAGAAGTTTTGGGAGATGCAAACACAGGCATTCCGTGCCTGTCTATATATCCCTCGAAGTTCCACTCCATAGGAATGAATAATGAGTATAGACCACTCTTAGTTTGCCCATTGGCGTTTCTCTTGGATGGGTTGGAGTCCTCGTATAGTTTCTTGAAATTATTACCTCCTTTGTTTAGAGCATTACACGTTGAGCCCATCATACACTTACCTATAACCCTGCTACCCAACCTTAGGCAAGTCTTGGTTACACGCCAGTTGTTCAGGATGTTCTCAGGTTTCTCCCACTTGCCACTCTCGTCATGCACCAATAGCTTAAGCTTCTCACCATCATAACTGTTGTCGGCTGTGTTCTTCCAGTCTATAGTTGTGTCCAACCCATCTATATCATCGTCACCGAGCTGATGCATATTCTTCTTAGTAATCTTAGATGCAGGAACACGATACGCTAACTCAGTCTTAGGCCTGTCCATACCGTCCTGAATAGGTTTGAAAAAGAACGGGTAGTTGTTTGATATGGGCACAATCTTATCTACGAATAGCTTCTTAGCATCGTTACCCGTCTTGGATAAAACACCAATCCTAGAGTCCTTAGCTAGTGTAGCCATATTAACAGACTCTGACGCACCCATAAAAGAAAACCCTGAACGCCTAATCTTTAAATAGCACATTCCGAAGCACCTCTTGTCCGCCTTGCATGCCTCCCAAAAAATATAGAATATTCTATTGGCTTCTCTATAATCAGGATAGCCAACATCAATCTTAGTCCACTGCAAATACATGTAGTGTGAGCCTGTAATATATGTAGGAATCCCAGCGTTGTAAAACCAAACTCCATGCTCCCTCCTATCAAACTCTTGCTCTATATATTCAACCCAAGACGACTTGAAGTCCGAAGACATGTCGTTCCACTGGAATATGCTTTTTATTCTTTTTAGGTTCTTGGGGTATTCACTCCTCTCCCAATACTGACTCCTCTCATTTGAAGACCTCTTGATTGCATTTTTAGACTGCCTAGGTAGTGCAACGTTCAACCCATTGATATTATAGATGTCTCCTATAGTCCCATCTCTAGATATAACGACAATGTCATGCACCTTGTCATAGCCGTAAACCCAAGACTTAGCCTTGTTCTTTTTAGCCAAAACAGTCTTTGGAACATGGTCGTTTAATATTACGTATAATTTATTTTGAGTTTCGTTCTGCAAATCCTGTAAATGATGTGTTACCTCCCGAAGTATTTAAAGTTTCTTTTTCAGATTCTATTCTTGATAGTATCTCAAAAGCATCGAATATGGCTAATTTTTTTGTGGCGGCAGCGTTCTTCAACCTGTCAGCAGCAAGCTCGTCCTCAGGGTCGGGCTTTATTATCTCCTCTTGAGCAACCTTTATTAATTGATTTACAGCCTTGTATCCTGCCTCAATAATTTCTGACTTTATCTTTGAAGTGTTCACTGTACTTCCTATCCCAGGAAGGGTCTTTTGTTTTTTGGAATTGCTCATATATCTCTACTGCCTTTGGACATCTCTGCCATCTGTATTTACTTTTTACTTTTACGAGCTTACATCCGCAATCAAGCCACCTCTCTACTTTTTCCATTTAATAGAAATGTTATTGGTGAACATTCTATATAGCTTTTCCCCTTCAATTTCAAACTCGTATTCACTGTCTGGAGTAAAAGATACTAAATCGCCAGATTGTATACCTAACTCCTCTAGCTCTTTATTTATGTACTTCATCTCTCCTGTTAGGTGCTCTCCTGTAGGTTTTACGAAGCAATACTTCCCTGGACACTTCCAGCCTCCCTTATGGGAGTACATAAAGAATTGGTCAGGGTCAATCAGGAATAGGTCATCCTTCAAGTAGCTCCTGCCACTTCGATGCCTACCCTTCATGTCGTTGTAAGTTCTAAATACGTTGTGATGAACTATCAGGGTATCCCCCTTCTTTACATCTCCCTTGTATCCAATAGGAGTTTCTACCACTAACGCTTTCCGATTAGTGATTGTATGGTCTTCATGGGTATTGCTGAGGATAAGACCAAACTCATTCTCGTTGTTGTATCGCAAGCCACCCTCAGGCTTTACGATGAAGCAATATGGTGATTGCATTAAAAATTAATATTATATTCTACTGATACAGGCATGTTAGGGCCAAAGGACTTCCACAGCATCACTTCGTTTCTCTGCTCAATCCAAACCTTAAATGTACCCTGCTCTTCTTTTATTAAGTGAATCTTGTGAGCCCCTCCAAGAACATCCTGCCCTACGATATAGTGCATAGCACTGTTCTTGTAATCAGCTCCTATTGAAATTTTTCTGATTTGCATTACACTTCTGTTGCAATAACATTTAGATGGGCTAGTGTAAAGTCGTTTGCCCCCGTAGCATTTTTTACCCTAACCTGAACAAAATCATCCTTCGCCAAACTAACCAAGCATTGGAAAGGAGTAGACACAGCCTTACCCCCACTAGATGTTACTGAGTCCTGCTCGCTAGATGTTATTATGGAAGTGTTTTTGAAAAAAGCAAAATGTATTTCATTGTTGTTACTTGAGCTTCCACTGCAAGTTGCCTCAAACTTAAATGTTTTTGTCTCTGCTCCCGTGTATGTTATCTTGTTATTGGCGTGAGTTAGGTTGCCGTTTGAAAGATTGCTAGCTGTTGTTGTGTTTAGCACAAAAAAGTCAGAAGTGTTGCTTATCGTAGTAACAGCAGCAGATGTTCCATCAAAATACTCCATGTGCTCGCCAGTTAGCCCAGCAATCTCACCTACCTTGAATGTTTTCGTATTGTTAGAATCGCTTACGTCAGTCCCAACAATAAGGTCTCCCGTTGCAGGTGTTACTGTAGCGTACTTTGAAGTATCAGATATCTTTCCCATTCTTTTTATTTATTTCTCCTGTTTCTAAATTAACAGATACATCTGCCCCGTGCTCAGTCGTAATGCTATCCTCTAATGCTTGAAGCGCTTTGCCCGTAGCAACAGATTCCTGAATCACTTGGTGCTTGTGCATCTCTAGTCTAGCAATAGTATCAGTTAGCCTTGCCATTCTAGACCTTAATTCCTTAATCGATTCTAGTTGTTCTTTCTTTAATTTCATTTTGTTTAATTTTTTCGTATGTCCTCATCCCGCCTAGACCAAGCATCGTTACAAGTATTGTAATCAGATGTTCCATCTGTGCAGGTTCGCCATATCGTTCCGTGAAGATAACAATAATATCTCTAGCAATAAAGTTGTAAAAAAGTGCCAGCCCACACACCCAACCTATAGTTGGTCTCCAGCCAGCACGAAATATCTCCCAACCTTTACTCTGCAGAATTGAGTTCGTAAAGTCTCTCATCAAGTCTGTCGATTTTAGTATTCATTAAGTCAAGCTGTTTTTGAATTCCGTCAAGAGAAACTTTAATCTCTTCAGCGGATATTTCTTGTGGAGGCATCTTCTTGGCCTCGTCTATTTCAGCTTTCAATTCAAAGTATGCCAAGAATACTGAGAATATAATTCCCATTATCCATACAAAGGTTGACATTGGCATGCCGACAACGGTCTCTTTCGTTATCAGTTTCATGCCCTTAAAATTAATACTTTTTTACCATTGTAAAAACTTAGGCGAATAGTGGATACCCACACCTATGTAATGCCTTGTTTGACCCGTTGTTGTGATGCCTATACCCGTCTGAAAACCAACACCAAAAGATTTGCGTACCTTTACAAGTTGCTTCGGGTCTACTAGTATAGCACTTGCATTATTGAACGTAACTCCTGGGTAGTCAGTTCTCATTCTAAAGAACACCTCACCCGTCTTATTGTTCTGCTCAATCGTGTTCTCAACCCATATGTCCTGCTCTAGGTTTATTATAGCATCCGCCACTACTACGCCATCAGTAGGTATAGTCACCTCTATGGACCTATTGCTCTTTCCGAACGTGTCCGTGCGCTCCACGTATATCTGCTTATAGAATGTATCGGTGTTTACTATAGTAATTGTGTCGTATATAAACGCAGGGACTTCAATAGTCTCTCGTATCTCTGTTGTCTGATTGGTTATGGTTACAGGTGGTTGAGACCTATCGACTGCTATACTATCGCCTAACTCATCCAGCTTTAGGTTCAGTGCCCTGATATCAGCAGCATATAAGCCATCGTCATCCATGTAGTTTCGGATAGTGTCTAGTAGGGCAACGTTATTATTTTCAATTCTCTTTATCTCCTGCTGATACCCCTTCTCCTGCTCACACTTGTTTAGTAGCATGAACGCAAGGAATATGCAGAACATATATGGAACTGCTTCCCTCAAGTTAAGCGTTGGCTCTGCCACTATGCTCTTCACCCAATTGATAGCCTGCGTCAATGGCTTCTTCTTCTGTAAGTCCTGTAATTCCATCTAGTATATCTCCTGTATCAAATGTTTGCTCCTCATCCTCCCATGCGAGAACATAGGTTGAATTACCTGAATTGGGAAACCAATCAAAAGAATATAACGTTACACGCTCATCTCTTGGAGGTGCGTTCAAGTCATATATATCTAAACTTGCCTCAATGACAGCTTGTTCGTCAGGGAATGGATAGTATAGATGCATAATTAATAAATTGAATAGTATGTGTTAATGTTTGTGGCAATGTTAGCCCTATCTGTTGTAACATCTGCACCATATATGATAAATTCTTGAGTCTGACCAAGCACCCTTGACTTACCCATTAAGTAAAGTCTGCTCATATTGTTTGTGCCAATGTTTAGACTTGTGCCTTGACTTACATTATTTTCAAGCAGGTAGGAGCTTGTGCCGTTAAAACTTGCATCAACAAGAACTTGAGTGTTGCTCTGTGTTGTGCCTGTGTTTACATTTGTGCCTGCGCCTATTCTATACACTCCACCATAATATGCAGAGATTCTAACATCTCCCGACTCACCATCAAATAAAACTTTGTCAGACGTGTTACTGTATTTCACTAAACTGAAAGTATGAAAAGGCTGATTTATTGCTGAAGGTGCATTTCCAAACGTTGTATTGAAACTTAGCCTTTGCGGTCCACTTGTGTCTTGGATTGCAGGCTTGCCATTTAAAGTATATATATTCCCACTTGAGTCTGTGATGCGTGGCTGTGCTGTTGTTGTTGAGTTGGTTAGATTCCAATTACTTGCTTGACCGCTTTGCTCATACCAAGTCACAACAGCGGCAGAGTTTGAACCAACAAAAGATGTTATTGCTGTAGTGTCTAAGTTACCATCCGAATCAAATCCTATGTCTTGCTCTGTATTATCGCTAAACCTTCTAATTCTAATAGCCGAACCTGTGTAAGCAGTACGTAGCTTTCTTAGTGAATATGCTGCAGTTATGTTTGCACCATACTCATCAAGCAACAATGAGGCTCCATCCATTGGGATGCAAGGTCGCCCAACTGATATGCCATTAAATATGGCTATCATTACCTAAGTGCTATGATGTCAGTGGCGGTGTGACCTGATAAACCAACGTGAGTTACTTGAACTGGTATAAATGTGCCTGCTGGAATAGCTTTGAAGACAACCTCGTCCCCACCTATTGTTCTTACAGAAACATCACCTGCTCCCCCAACATATAGAACACATGATGAATTTTCAGACCTCTTGTATATAATATAGTTTTGATTAGCTGAAAATATATTGTCATCTAAATTTAGAACCGTCTCACTTATAACCTCTCTAACCTTAGTTATAGCCTCTGCTCCTGCGGTAGTGTTTATTATGAAGTCTCCAACCTCAGCGCCTGAAGTTATAAATGTTGCGTCGTTGTCCTGCATTGGATTGTTAGGAGTTAGAGCTGAGCCTGTGTAGGCTTCTGTAACACCAGACGCATATTGTAGCGCTGGGTCTGGAATAGCAACTTGATTCGCTCCGTTAAGTATTACGCTATACGCTCTTTCTGTCTGTAATTTTTGATGTGCCATAATGCAAATTTAACTATTTTCTATCATACGGAAACAGCCTGTTCAAGGTGTCCCTTCGCTCACCGCATCCACACGGCTTACCTGTAACCTCCGAAGCTTTCTCGACAACCTTTTTTATTCCCGTAACCTTAGTAAACTTCTCTATGCTATCGCCTAATCCTCTCGACTTCATTATCTTACTCCGTAAATTCCTGTGGTTCTTGAGTATTGATAAGCATTACCTTTGGTACTTACTGGACCTCCTTGAAGGTTAACCATACCCTTGAATCCAGCATCTGGGTTAAACCTAGCTCCTCTATAAGAGCCTGTGTATGGGTTTACATTTGTAGTGCTTCGCTGAAGCTTTCTTTCGATTTTTCTTGAACGTCGCAAAGTGCCCTCTGTCCTCAAGTGAGCTGCAAGCCTTCTGTTTGCATTAAAGTCTTCAACTCCCTGCTTGGCTAGTTTTCTTCTATTTCTAGAGTATCTGCCCATTCCAGTAGCTGCCAATGGTGCGCTTTCATCTATGCTATCCCCAGGCTTCATGCTGAAGAATGCCTCCTTCATAGTCATGCCCTCTTTTTTTGGAGTGTAGCTACCTCCTCCATATCCTCCTGTAGCGCCATAAGCCCTTGCTCTAGAACCAATAGAAGTGTTCATTCTAGATGTCTTAGGAAGATTCCTCGCATCTCCTCTTAGCCTTGTTCTGCTTCTTGTTTCTACGTACTCAGCTCCTTTCTCGTCGCCTGGCGTGTATGCAACTCCTCGACCTCTAGCTCTATCTTTTCTGCTTTGGTTGACGTTTCTATATCTTGTAACATTTCTTTCAAATCCAACCTGGTTTCCAGCAGCATCAAACACAGGAGTTAATGTTTTCTCTCTGTATGACTTGCCCTTGGCTTTTCTCCTAGACTGAGTAGTTACGGACTGATAGCCAATGATATTACCCTGGTCATCTGTAACCCTGTTTAGATTGGTTGTTCTAAAGGCCCTTCTTGGGTTGTTTCTCCTATTAAATCTTCTCTGCCTATCCATTTAGAAATGTTTTTGTAAATATACTAGTATTTTCCTTTCCTGCTTTTGGGGGATGATTTAGTTGAACCACCCTTGCCAGCCCATAATGTCTTACACGCCCAGTAGCGAGCAGTAAGCTTGCTCTTAGCTGTACCACACTTATGCCTTGCCCTGAATGATTTTCTTGCCGCAGCAGAATAGTTATGCCCATAGCCCTTAGCCCCGAAGTGGATTAGCTTCTCCTTGCCCCCTTCGCACGCTTTGACCATTTTCTTTTTCCCTGCTCGGTCTGACCTTCTAGGCTTATTACAGGGCATTGAAGCCTTGTCCGCCATTAAAAAAGTCTGAACTCAGGAATGCTTAAAGGAGACAAGCCTCTTTTCTCAGCCTTTTTGTTAAATCGCTCTACTTTTCTACTAAATCTCTTGTATTTTCTTTCATCCTTTTTGGATGCAAATCCTGTAGCAACATAGTAGTCGTCACCTCCAGCTCTAGTGTCTGGTTCATAGGTTCCCACAAAGCTTTTAGTTCTTCTACCTCCTTTCCCAAATGAATACTCATATCTCATTTGACCAGATGGCAGGTACTGCTCATCCTTGGAAAGGTTTGTTTCGGTAACGCTAATTTTCTTTCCTTTACCCCTTTTATTTTTATAGCCTATAGTCCCTATATTTTGAGAGTATCTATAGTGGCCCTCAGGCGATTGACCCTGGCCCGCTCCACGACCCATTGTATAGTATTGTCTGTTCCCACCTTTCATTGTTGATTGAGGCTCTACAACACCAAGGACGTCAATGGCCCTATCTCTCATTGGTAATTTATACTTTGGCATATTTTTATTTTATCAAAGATTTAGTCGCAGACCACAACTTTGTGGCAGCGATGCCTAGGCCTGCACCGCCAATAACAGTAACACCCTTAGCTAACAAAACTCCTGCAATAATTGCAGCATACACTGCTACCGCTAAATCGCTGGTAGCCCACTTTAAAATTTCGTTTAATTTTTTCATGTCTTAAAGATACTAATTATGGATTATTCGTATTTATATATCATACCCCCTCCTTGAGTAGGAACTTGAGTAGCCCCTGGGCCTCCGTCTGTATGCATCCTGTTAACCCTTCTCGTGTATCTTCTTTGAAGCCTTCTTGCTCTGCCTGGCCTTATGTTCATTTCTCTAGTCACAATACCCTTGCCAGTCTTCCTGACCGTGGTTATTGTGCCCCTACCATCAGATATTTGCACATCTTTTGTTTTGACCCTGTTCTTATGCTTTAACTCTTTGGACAAACTAAAAGACACATCTCCTGAAGGCTCTAATCTTGTTTCCCTTCTAATAGAAGTATGAGGGCCTTTGACCGTAACAATCTTAGAGTATCCACCCTGAGGAGTATCCCCAAGTCCTACATCTCTCTTTTTACCGAGAGTTCCAGCTATTTTATCAATGGCTGAGTTCTTGAATGGTATGCTATTGTAATCTATCATCGCTTAGTATATTTTTTAGTTACTCTTCCTGCAGCAGTGTTCGCAACCACAGTCTTCCCTCTCGCACCCGCACGCTTCTTTTTCCTTGCAGTGGCAGCACGCTCCGCCTTGCTCATGCTCTGAGCCTTCTTCAGGGGTAGGCAACGGTCTGGGTTCTTCTTGTTCTTGCTCGTACCACAAGCGCCCAGTATAGAACCATCCGTCCCTATTCGTACCCATTTCTCGTCTCTCCATTTTTTAAGCTCTCCCACGTTTGTTGTCTTTCAATTTAGACTTTACTATTTTCTTCTGAAGGTCTTTTGGTAATGTTTGCTGCTTAGCAGTTAAAAGCCTATCAACCTGAGCGTCACTTATGTTTATATCGCCATATCTTACTGAACCTGCCATTATTTCCTATGTATTTTTTGAATTGGGAAATCAGCATACTTGGAAGAACCAGCATGCTTTTTATATCCAGATGAAGGGTCCTTCATTAATTTGAGTTTACCACCCCTGCCCTTCATCCAATGAAATCCTTTAGGGGCAGCAACTCTTTTCTTATCAGCCATATTAATAAGACTTGTTTTTCTTAGTAGTTGACTGGCCCTCCATACCGTAGTTTGGATTGTTGACCAAAGTCCCGCCTGTCACTTTAGCAAAAGAGTCAGCTTGAGCTTTCCCAGTCGCATTATAAGGAAACGTTTTAGTCATTTCCCTTCCAGACATTCCGCATTTATATGTTACTGTTGGCATTATTTCTTACCTTTTTTAGCACCCTTAGCATAGTTCGGGTCTTTACAATACTTAGAGGCCGCCATGTTCGCATACGCTGATGGGTATGTATCAAACGTCCTCTTTGCCCAGGCTATGCCCTCTGGACAAATTTTATTTCCTTTCTTTTTTGTTCTTCCTTTTGCCATTAGAACGTGTATCTAACTCCCGCAGAGACCTTCTGTGGCCCCTTTGGGTCTACATTAACATTAAGGTTTAAGTTACCCTTTTTAAATCTTTTATTGAAGTTAGCCCCAAAGCTAAGCGCAGGCTTATATTGAAACCCTTCTTTTAAGAATGGAGCAGGCTGAGTGTTTCTCATGGTGGTGCTAAGTGTAGTTGTTAAACCCCTTTTACCTCTCATGGTCAGGCTTGCCTGTGGCGTATACTGACTCTGCAAAGGGTTGAACTGTGCAAACCTCATAGAGAATGGTCCTCTCCTAAATCTTGGATTCAATATACTCATGCCTTGCCTCTGTTTCTTGCTCTGTTTGTTCCTTCATCTTCTAAAAACGTCGAACCATCGCTTCTGTGAGAAACATCCAGTCCGTCGCCATTTCCGTAAGTACCCCTTTTTCTATTCTCTTTATTAAGGAAGCTTCTTCTCAATCGCTCCCTTCTTTGCCTGTTATACCTCCTTTGGTACTCAAGCCTCTTCTCTCTAGCCTCAGGATTTGATTTATAGTAGTCGGAAGTCTTACTCACCTTTGTATATTTATCAATCAAATATAATGAATAATTATCTCAAGTATTGGCGCACGGTACGCATGTACATCTGCGACAAGCATAAATTATCGTACCCAGATTTAGAAATGCTACTCTTCCTTTTTGATGAAGGAAGGTTTAGGCGTGAACACTTTAAGAGGTTCGAGAAGGTTTTCTCATGGGACAAGAATAGGTTTGCTCGATTAGTATCTAACGGGTGGATAGTCAACCTAAGTAAAAGAGGCCCCATAAAGGGCCTCTATGAAGTCAGTCCGAATAGTAAGCGCATGATTCGCAACCTGTACAGCGTGCTGTCAGGAGAGAGTGTACAGGAAGTAGACCCTGCACTTCGGAATGACGAAACTTATATGAAACGTAGAAGGCGTAGAGCCATTGAGTCTATGAATCAAGAACGACAACAACGTCGCGGTCAAGTATGATGGTATGCTTCTCGCCATCTATCATCATGTCGTACCCACCCGACTGGTCGTAGTATATATGGTCGCCACTTGAAATCTCAGACACGTTCTCGCCCACGCCTAACACGCGAGCCTTCTTGTATCTGTAGTGAATCTCATCGTCCTTAGATAGAATCAGCCCCTCCTTATTGACGAGCTCCTCCTCTATCTTTTCGATTATAATATATTTATTTACTGGTCTCATAACTTCTAGCCATTGTGATTATCGCATTCGTACCTAGTATAGTTGTCGCAACAGAGACAGCATTACGCAGAGCGTTCTTAGTAACCTTGGTCGGGTCAATAATACCCATGTCAATCATGTCACCATGCACCCCGTTCTTAACGTCGTAACCCTCTCTACCTGTGGCGGTACACTGAATCTTAGAGACTATCTCGTTGTGGTCCAACCCTGCATTCTCAAGTATCTGACGCATAGGAGCTTTTATGGCCTCTAATAAAATCTTCCTGGCCACAGTCTCCTCTTGAGTTTCACCAACCTCTAACAGGTCTATGCTCTCGTTATGTAGAGCAACCCCTCCGCCTGGCAGCACCCCATCATCAAGCGCAGAGCGCACAGCACACACAGCGTCGTCCACTCTGTCGTACAGCTCCTTCTGCTCAACATCTGAGTTACCCCCTACACGTATTACACCTATCGAACCTCTAAGTCCTGCAATACGTCTTTGGATGAAGTCCTTCTCAGCTTTCTTCTTCGAGTTATCCTTAGCAGACTTCAGCTCCTCAATGCGACTAGCAATCTCCTCTTGGTCTCCCTTACCTCCAATGACAACAGTGCCATCTCTGTCTACAATGACCCTGTCAGCCTTTCCTAGGTCAGCTACAGTACAGAACTGTATACTGTCTATAGTCTGCTCAGAGAAGTACTTAGCCCCAACAGATAGAGCAATGTCGCTCATCAGCTCGTGCTTACGGAATCCAAAGTCTGGTGGTAATACATTACACACCTGAAGCTTACCTCTTACAGCATTAGCCGCTAAGGCGTTCATAGTATTCTGAGAGCATGGTCCTATAATCAATAGCTTACGTCCCTCTGTGATGCATGCATTAAGAACAGGAGCAATCTTCTCAAGGTTGTCAATAGAGCTGTCAGTAACAAGAATGTCTACGTTATCAAAAACGCACTCATCCTTTTTGTGGTTGTTTATGAATAAGGGTGAAGTATACCCTCTATCTATCTTGATTCCGTCCGTAACATCAGAACTAGTCTCCGTAGTCTGGCTTTTCTCTACAGTAACTATACCGTCCTTCATTCCAACCTTCTTATAGGTATCATGGATGATACTTCCTATATCAGGGTCGTTATTGGCAGATATAGTCGCTACATCCTTTAATCTCTTTTCGTTTATACTTATAGAGTGTTCGTTTAGCTTTTCTATTACTTTCTCGCACTCCCTGTTTATACATCGTATAACCTCAGACACATTATGGTGTGGCTCAATCATTTTTAACCCTTCCATAACAATAGACTCCGTTAATACGATAGCGGTGGTAGTTCCATCACCTGACGACAGGGCTGTCCTGTCGGCAGCCTCTCTAACCATCTTTACAGCTAGATTCTCAATCGGGTCTAGTAATGCCACGGCTTTAGCCACGGTGACTCCATCTTTGGTAACTGTGATTCCATGTGTGTGGTTAGGCGACTCTATGATAACTGTCTTACCCATAGGGCCCATTGTGGACTTGACTGCCTTAGCAATCTTTTCTATGCCAGATATAAGGCGTTCTCTTGCCTCCTGGTCAAAGTGTAAATCTTTTGGTGTATATCCTGACTCATTCATTACATTTAATTTTATGCCACTAATATAGCAGTGTGTGACGAGTCTGACAAGTTCATCCCTGCTTTTTCTATATATATATATTCTTATATATCTTTTTTTATTTCTTTTAAAAATCAAGAAAAAAGTCGTCAAAGTCGTCACTAGTATTGATAATCAATTAGTTAGATATCAATTCTCGTCACTATTCTCGTCATCTAAATGACGACTTTAGTCATAAATCCTTGTTTATGTAGTATAATAGTATAATCTTAGAGTATGCTCCTATAGCTCAACTGGATAGAGCAACTGCCTTCTAAGCAGTAGGTTTCAGGTTCGATTCCTGATGGGAGTACAAAGTGAAAGCTATTATAATATTTTTTATGTGTTTGTCTTGTTGTTACGGACAACATCCGTATTTTACACTTACACAAGAGCAGTTGATGAAGGAATCCTATCAAGACGGCTACCGTAGTTTAGTTCAGTTAATAGACAATAATGTTGTCTATACACTGACTAATGGCTGGGACACCATAAGGGTAGTATACAGTCCTCTCAGCAAGCTGCCATCATATATAATATATAGGGAGGATGAATAATATATTGACCATAGCTGTGGGGATATTGTTAATTGATATAGCCATACTATTTTGCAACAGAGATAAATTCAACGAGGATTTCTTTTTATGTGAAGAGGAGGAGGTTTTGGATACCGTTGAGGTTGAAGAGCCTCCTCTTTTTTTGGACACGCTATACGGTGATGACTGTCCATACATACACTACGAGCACGACAGTGCTGTAGACTCCATAGTGATACATTACGATAGCGCTGTATTTCCTGTTCTTGCTCATAAGTCAAGTGGGTACGGATGGAGATGGGGTAGGATGCACTACGGTGTAGACTATTCGGGATGTAATAGGGACACGTCAGTGTCTTCATTCGATGGAGTGGTTAGGTATTCAAGTCTAGGGTATAATGGAGGCTACGGCAACTTAGTTGTCGTTAGACATTATAACGGACTTGAGACGTACTATGCTCACCACTGGAGTCTATTGGTTGAGGAGGGTGATACCTTACTTGCAGGCGACCCTATAGGGGTGATAGGTTCTACAGGCAGGTCGACAGGGCCACATCTACATTATGAGACTCGGTTTCTGGGTGTGCCCATAGACCCTGACGATGTGCTGCACTCAAGAGATAGTATTTTGATAAAACGTAAAGGATTTAGTTATGAGCTATAAGATATTAAAGAAGTTAGATGATAAGGATGTTGTTGTGTATATGTTAGACCCATGGGGTGAGGTTCTTAGTTTGGATAGCCACGAGGACGTACACTCTCTGGTTGGCATATTAAACAAGAACTCTGACGAGAACACAAGTTATAGTTACGAAAGATGCGCTGATTGATATGAAAAGATTTGGTATAGAGTTCGAGGCTCAGAATAGGAAGCCTAAGTATGGTTCAAAGAATTACTACTCTTCTATGAGGGTAGGTATTATTGGTAAGGGGTTCTCATTAGGACTTGAACATGAGCCTCAGTCTATAGATGGAGTAGTATATTATAACGCCTGTTCGAGGATGACCACTATGGATATGTATAAGGACTTTAACCTAAGGTTCTCGATAGAGCCGAGTAGAGTGTATGGTGCGATAACATCGGTGTATATGACCGAGGACTCAATGAGTAGTGATAGAGTGTATATCTATAAGAGTACCCCCTATAGATTATGGGGGTCTAATATAAAGGTGGGTGGCTCGAAAGTTTTGGCGAATCTAGAGTTTATCGATTTCTCATGTAAGGATGGTCTGTGTAGAGTAGACAGTGAGGGAGAGGTGATAACCGAGTTCATGGTAGAACCCAAGAATAGATACATAATGTTCGAGATGGATGCTGCCGACCATGTGACCCATCTGAAACCCAAGAGTACATCCAGCCTTGTAAAGCACATTGAGCTGAAAAATATGTGAGACATATAGACGTTTTGGGTAATATATATATTATAGCGTTGCGTTGCTAAACTAAAACGTTTCGTAAAACGTTGCCCCCTTCGCTTTATTGTGCACCCTTTGTAAACTTTTGCCGTTTTTGCAATGCCGTTGCAGATAGCGC
>TARA_R100001460_G_scaffold4800_4_pt1 | contig 69778 bp, 87 predicted proteins | sample TARA_R100001460 | Tara Oceans TARA_R100001460 (sample SAMEA2622190) | marine metagenome | biome: marine biome (ENVO:00000447); feature: surface water layer (ENVO:00002042); material: "saline water (ENVO:00002010), including plankton (ENVO:xxxxxxxx)" | depth 5 m | reverse complement strand
TTCTCTGCTGGATACGGTAGATCTTTTGGAAGAACATTTGCCGGTCAATATGCAAGATCATTCACAAGAATATTTTCAGCCGGTTACGGAAGAGCATTTGCTAGAAGCTATGCAGGTCAGTATGGTAGATCATTTACTAGAATATTCTCAGCAGGATATGGTAGGTCCTTTGCTAGGATTTACTCAGGGCAGTATGCAAGGCAATTTACAAGAATTTTCTCTGCTGGATACGGCAGACAATTTGCTAGAAGTTTTGCAGGTCAATACGCAAGACAATTTACAAGAATATTCTCGGCAGGTTATGGAAGAGCTTTCGCAAGGCAATTTGCTGGCCAATACACAAGACAATTTACTAGAATATTTACAGCCGGTTATGGTAGATCATTTGCAAGAATATTTACTGGTCAATATACAAGACAGTTTACTAGAATATTCTCAGCAGGTTATGGAAGATCATTCGCCAGGATTTATTCAGGACAATATAGTAGAAACTTTACTAGAATATTTTCTGCTGCTTATTCAAGATCATTCAATAGACAATTTACAGCTCAATACACAGGTCAATATTTAAGAATCTTTACAGCAGGCTATGGAAGACAATTTACAAGACAATATACAACTCAATATACAGGTCAGTATACTAGAATATATTCTGCTCAATATGCAAGATTAGTAACAGGTCCAGCTTATACTGTTCAATATAGTAGAGCTACTCCAGGACCAGGATACTCAGACGGTCAATATGCAAGGATTACTCCAGGACCACAATATACTGTTAACTATGCTAGATCAACACCAGGTCCGGGCTATTCAGATGGTCAATATGCAAGAATAACTCCAGGTCCTCAATATACAGTTAACTACGCTAGGATTACTCCTGGACCAGGTTATTCAGATGGGCAGTATGCTAGAATAACTCCTGGACCTAATTATAGTGTAGGTTATGCAAGAACAACTCCAGGGCCAGGTTATTCAGATGGTCAATATGCCAGGTTAGTAACAGGACCTAATTATACTGTTCAGTATAGTAGAACAACACCTGGACCTCAATATACAAGAGGTCAGTTTGCTAGGTTAGTAGTTGGTCCTCAGTACACAGTTCAATATAGTAGAACTACTCCAGGACCTCAGTATACTAGAGGTCAATTTGCTAGACTAGTTACAGGACCTAATTATGATGTTGGATATGCTAGAACTACTCCTGGGCCTCAATATGATGGAGATCAGTTTGCAAGATTAACTACAGGTCCACAATATACATCTACTTACTCAAGTCAGTTTACAGGACAGTTTGCAGGTGATACTATTCAAGCATCTGGGTCAAATAATTCTACTGTAAAACTGTGGCTAAGAGTTGCATAAATAATACTATTAGTATATAATAAATAATGTTAACGTGAGGTTATATAATGGCAAAGCGATTTAAAACCGCCCTTTGGGAAGTACCTGAAGAAAAAAAGAGAATACGAGCAAGAGAAATTACTCCTGATGGTAGTAGAGAACTTGTCGTTGATCCCGCAGATAAAGAAACTTATGAAGCTGTCCTAGCTGAATTTTCTGCTGATGAAATAACTGCAAGAACTGAAGAAGATATCAAACGCTTCAGACAACATAAGCACGAAGAAGAACAACACCATAAAGAAATGCAAGAAAGAGAGATGCAAGAAGCTCTCTTTATTGAAAAGCTATCTGTTATGGAAATAGATGAAATAAAAAATACTACAAATAAAAAGCTAAAACGAAGAATACGTAAAGCTAAGAACTTTGCAGAGTTATATGTTTATGGAGCAGCAGTAGTAGCGGATTATGACAAACCAAAAGACTTATAAAGAAGGCTTTCTCTTAGTTGCTTCAATGCATGCGCATTATAAAAATAGTGCAATAATGTGTATTGAGAGCTTAGAAGATTATTATGACGACCCTAAAGTTATGGTTGCTTGCCATCCTGAATGGGTAGAAGAATTTGAAAGATTAGATTCAGTAGTAAAGGTAGTTAGTGATGGTTTCCCTATAAGCGTAAGATCTAAATTATGGGCATTGCAACATACACCGTTTGAGAAAACATGCTATCTAGATGCTGATATGGAAATAGTAGATGAAGAAATAAATAGAGTCTTTGATTTATTAGATGATGATCATGATTGTTCTTTTACTGTAATAGACCCTCATACAGGTTCTACTACAGCAATCTATACAGAAGATGGTGAAAATGAAGTACGTGATAATGATAAGGAAAGACATTTAAGATATCATGGTGGTTTTTTCTTATGGTGGAATAATGATAAGCATCCTAATTCAATAGAAGCTATGAAGCTTTGGTGGACAGAGTATTTAAATATAAACTGCAATGATAAATTTTGGAATGACCATCCTGAAATATTTTTTAAGAATAGAGCATGGGATCAATTTACTTGGTGGTGGATACATCAGAAATTAATACCCGATCTTAAAATACAAGAAGTAGAAAATAATAATAAACATAAAATGTTAAGATGGAATTGGAACCATTATATGGATGAACGCTCTCATGGCGGCTTAACTCCTATAATTAAACACCATCCTGTAAATAGACCCTTAATGGATAAAACTCCTGGATTACATAAAGAAGATGAGTTTCAACCTGGTATGGGGCCTGGAGGGAATCCTGTATGAAAATGCAAACTTTGGAATTAAAAAATCCAGAACTTATAGAAAAATTAGATGCTTTAGCAATTAAAGTAGATGAGATATTTGAAAATAAAACTTTACTAGATAGAAAGTTAAAAGAAGAGTGGGACTTTAAATGTCCTGCAATAAGAAAAGAACAGTCTAAAGATGACCCTTATGTAGCTAGCCCACATTGGGATATACTACCATGGAGTATGAATGATACTCTTAAAGAGGGACAAATGAGTCCTGTTGGTAGAGAATATTTAGAATATCAAATGAAACTTATGAGAGAACTAGGACCTTTACATCATGAAACAAAAGGCTTTCCTAACTTAGAACCTTTTTTAACTGGTAAAAAATTATGGACAGATCATGAAGAAGACTTTGCATGGCTTAGAGATATGGTATATGATATCTCAGCTAAATGGTTGGGTGGTTCAGCAATGGCATTATGTGCTTTTTATATTCCTGGAGCCCATATTCCTTGGCATCATAATGGTAATGCACCTGGTCATAATATCTTATTACATTATAATAAAGTTGGTAAGGGATCGTTCTATACTTATGATGAAGGAGAGATAATAGAATATAAAGATAAGCCTGGTTGGGTGGCTAGAGCTGGTATATTTTATGATACTATTTCAGACCCTAATAAGTGGGAAGATAAGTTAAAAGGAAAGTATGGTAGGAGTGAGCAAACATATACTACTCCTATTTTAGCTGATAGTGAAACTGCCTGCTGGCATAGTGCTTATGCAGAAAGTAATAGGTTTACTTTATCAACTGTTATTCCAGATAGAATGATCTGGGAAGATCTATGTGAAGAAATAGAAGAAGCGTAGTACCCTCGTTTTAAAATAGCCTAAATATACTTAAAATAGAGGTGTAAATGGCTACGCGCGCAAATATTATAATAGATAAAGGTTCTGACTTTTCTTTGGCTGTTACAGTCACACAAGCTAATGGAGCAGTATTTAATTTAACTGGTTACGATGCGAATTGTTCAATTCGTAAACACTGGTCTTCAAATACTTCTTACACTATCAGTGCTTCTGCTACTGATCCAATAAACGGAATTTTAACTCTTTCAGCTAATAACTCCACTACTGGAGCAATTCCTCCTGGACGTTACATGTATGATGTTGAAGTTTCTTTAGGAGGTGGCTCTACAGTTAATAGAGTATTACAAGGTCAAGTAACTGTTTCTCCGGAGATAACATACTAATGGCTAATACAGTTGCAACAATTCAATCTTCATCAACTCCTATTGTTACAAAGATAATAAAAAACCAAACAGCGACAACAGATATAACTGGTTTAAATATTAATTATCAAACTGTAGCAAACGGTGAAGTACTTGCTTATAACTCTTCATCTAATACATTTGTACCTGTTTCTGTAGCCTCAGCAAGAGGTGGTATAGATGGTGGTGAGGTAACCTAATGTCCGATTTAATTCAGATAAAACGTTCGCAATCCGTAAACGCGTTTGCAAATATTTCATTTGGTGAATTAGCATTTACTACTAATGGTAATATTCTATACGTAGGTAGTTCAGTTGCTAACGTAGGAGTACCTATCGCAGGTCAAAGGACACCTGGGACATTAACAGCTAATCAAGCAATAGTAGTTAATGCTTCATCTTTCGTAGACGATCTTAAAACAGTTGCTCTCACAGTTGACGGTACTGCAACGGTTAATAATATAGTAATAAGTACTAATGCTACTTTACCTAACCTATCAATTACCGAAGCTGCTTTTCAAGGCTTTAAGCATACAGTTACTGTTGTAAGTTCAGGTGGAAACAAATATGCTATAGATGGAACTGCTCAGCAAGTATTCAGATTATTACCTGGTATAAAATATTACTTTGATACTTCAGATAATTCTAATGCCAATCATCCTCTTAAATTTAGTGAGACTTCAGATGGAACTCATGGTGGTGGTTCAGAATTTACTACAGGAATTACTTCAGTAGGAACACCTGGACAAGCAGGTTCTTATTCAATAGTATCTTTAGAAGCAGATGCTCCGACTAGATTATTTTACTATTGTGGTAATCATTCTGGTATGGGCTCAACTGTTAGAGTTCATGAGCCTCAAATTATAGCTGCCAATTCAACAGTAATGACCTTAACTGGTACATTGCATGCTAATGATTTATCCATTTCTAATAACTTAACAGTTAACGGCGACTTTATTTTAAGAGGTTCAAGTATACAACTTGGTGATGGAGGTGATGTAATATCATTAGGAGCAACTGTTAATACAAGTATTATTCCTTCTGATAATGTAACATATGATCTAGGTTCAACAACTAATAATTATAAACATGTTTATGCTAATCAGATAACTGTTGCATCTGATCCAGCAGCTGCTTCCCAAGTGGCAAATAAAAATTATGTTGATACTCAAATTGCTGGTGTAAGTACTACTGGTAATACAACACAAATAGGAGCACCAACAGATGGAGTCTTTGCAAATGGCTCAGGTTCTGGGAATATAGAAGGTGCAGTAACATCTATAGCAAACACTACATCAGTTGCAGATGCCGTTGACTCATTAAATGAAGTAATGTTTAATGTATATCAAAATACTTATGTAAGAGACGTAACTGTAACTTGTAATTCAGGTAATACTGGTGGAGCACCTTTAACAAGTACATTAACTATTGGTGTAGTAGGTAATGCTGATAGATATGATATTGCTTGGGGTGATGGGAACTATACAAATAATACTACAGACGCTACCCCTACTCATACCTATACTAATAATGCTAGTTCACCATTTGATGTTGTAGTCACTGCTAGAAATACTAATGCATTAGGTGAAGGAAATAATGCAACAACAACAGCTACGGATTTAATTACTTTATTTACAGGTGATCCTAATGCTGACTTTGATATATTTGATGCTTCGTCAGGCGGATCAGAGATTACAGAAGCTAATATTAATCAAGTAATATATTTAGATAATGAAACTACTAATGCTAATGATGTAGTAGCTACTTTCTTTGTTAACTGGGGTGATGGAGATACTTCAGCCATTGCTAATACTTCTGTTGCAGGTGGTACTCAGGGAGGAAGATTATCCCATACGTATACTACCGGAACAGGTTCATCAACAAACACAATAACATTTTCAATTAATTCACATTCAACAGCTAACCCAGCAGCAATACCTGATATAGCGACAAAGACAATTAAGGTATTCAATACTGGTATAGCAGCTCCAGAGGGGCTCTCAAGTAAAACATTAACACTAACTTCTAGTTCAGTAGGTTCTTCTCCTAGATTAGCTTCAGGGTTTATTAATAATACATCTGAAGGTTCATTCGCTGCAGGAGATTCAGTAACTAGATACACTACAACAGGTAGCATTCAAACATCAGGTGAAGCTAATTCACAAGTGGTTTATAATGCAGGAGCAGGTTCTTTATCTGCTATAGTTGATGGTTCAGTTGACGGCTCTATCTCATTTACATCTGGAGACGATACAGGATCAAATAACGCTCTAACTATAGTAGATGAGCTAGACTTCTATAATTTTGGTAATGACGGTTCAAGCGTCTCATCAGGAAATAGAATTTATGCTCCTGGATTATATTCTGGCTTTAGAGCTAGAATAAACAAGTCTTCTTTAGCAACAGGTTCTCATACTTATAAATTAAGCCATTCGGCTACTGGTAATACTTCCGTATTAGAATTTGCTAAAGATAATTTAACAGGTACTCCAGTAATGAACTTTAATGGAACTACCTTGACACAGAACTCTGCAGGTACTTTAGCATATGTTTCAGGCGTACCTTATTATACTAATGATGCATCTCTTAATGTAGTAGGTGCTTTAGTAAGCAATGTAGCAGGTCAATTTTATAAAAATGATTCTACTCCATTTAATATTTCTAACGGTACTAATATAGAAGGAGATAGTGGTAATGCATTTGCAAATCAAACTAAAGGTTATTCAATTTTACCTTCATCAACTCTAGCATCTGGTTATCCTAAAGCTAATACCGGAGTAGGTGCTAATGTTAGTATAGAAACATTCCAAATTGCAGTTAATGGTGGAGGAAGAAGAGTAGAAGGCTTTGCCATGAATATGGAAAATGTTAATGGTACAGGAACTTCTCTACAATACGCAAATACTAAAGTAGCTGTATATAATGGTAATTCATCTGGAGTAAGAGAAGATGCAATACCAGTATCAGACAGCTTAGGAGCAACATATGATACGGACGGCAAAAGATTATCTAACTTTAGTTCAACTAATGCTACTCCTACCTTTGCTAATAACGTGGACTATTATGTTAACAATGCTTGGACTGGCGCAGTTACTGTCGCTGGAACTGACGAAGCTATTCAAAGGTACGGAACATTAGCTCATAATGTAGTAGATTATTCTTCAGGATATTTACCGGTTGGGCCAGACCTAAATACTGGTAGATCTGGAGTTCAATACTTTAGATTTGCATTTAAAAGAACAAACGTAGCAAACTTTAATGTTACTTTAACTGGTACTGTAGCCTCATTTCATATAGCAGCACCAGGCACAAGTATAGATAACGCCTCTGGGTTAAACGGTTGGGTTAATGCTGGAGTAACTTATGGTGGAGCAGGTACACCAGGGTCCGATACAGGTAATGGTGGTAATGGATCAGATGGATGTGCATTTACCTCAGGTGATAGAATACTATCAGGCACAAGTTATAGTAATGATTCATTCACTTTAACACTAGGTGATCAGAACGCATCTACTTCTACTAATAATCAAATATTAGTTTCTGTAGGATTAAGTAGCGGTCAAAGTTTAACTAAATTAGAGATATCATAATGGCAATATCAGATACACAAAAAGTTGATTTACTCTGGAAGAAGATAGGATTTAGTAAAGTTAAAACTGACACTAATGCAAATAAGAAAGCTCCTAACGAATCTATTGTATCTGAATTTATAATAAAACCTTCTACTATATGGACTGACGCAGGAAGTATTCCAAGCACTCAACCTGGAGCAAATACAGGTCCATTAATAATATATACAGAACAAGCAACAACAGAAGATGTTACGTCTACTGCTAGACGTACATGGAAGTCAAATATAACAAATTGGGTACCTTCTTCTTTTGGAGCAACATATCAATTAAAAGTATATGTTGATACAGCAGGATCAGGTAATCCTGCTTCTAACGGAACACAACTATTTGAAACTGGCTCAGGAAATAGCGATGAATGGTATTTTGATTATCAATCAGGCGTACTTCATTTTATAGGAACTAATTTACCTTCAGGTGTAACTGCTGGTAAAGGTATCTTTATTTCAGGAGCTAAATATAATGGTAATACTGGTTTTAGCGGAGCAAGCTTAAGCAATGCTAATTTAGTTAATGCAACTATAACTAGTTTATCAGCACCTCTGGAAGTGAAAGATGGTGGTACCGGAGTTACTAGCTTTACTGCTAATGCAGTCTTAGCTTCAGCTAACTCAAGCACAATGGATTTTAAAACCGGGTCTAACGGTCAGGTAATGATAGTCACAGATAACGACGTTGACTTTGGTGATTTAGATGGTGGAACTTATTAATGAAATGGAAATTTTGGGAAAATAAAATACTTTCAGATGAACTAGGAGAGGTCCAACTTAAAGTATTAAGTAGATTTGTATTAAATCAGAAAACTATTATAGATGATTTATCAGAAGAGAATCAAAAACTAACCGCAGAGGTACAAGTTTTAAGAGATATAGTAGACGACCTGAATAATATAAATAACATAAATGTAAATAAAGCTTTAAAATTGAAAGACGTAAAAAGAAAAACATCTCCTTTCAGATAAAGATTAAGAGGTAAAAATGGCTAGACAAGCATTAATTAAATTAAGAAGAGGTTCAGGAGCTCCTGCTGATGGTACTTTAACAGAAGGCGAATTAGCGATTGATATTTCAGCAAAGAAGCTGTATAGTGCCAACGCAACAGGAAACTCATTTACTTTATCAGGGGATCAGTATAATCTAACCTCTACAAGTAATGCAACACATGGTATTGTTAACTTAAACGTTGATAATACATCATTAAGTAATGATCAAATTCAATTTGTTGGTTCAGGTGGTATTACTGTTTCAGGTAATTCAACTGTAATTGACATTCAACAAACAGAAACAGACTATGATATTTCAGCAGGTGGTACATCCTCAACTGGTACTTTAGTATTAGGTGGAGACGCAGATGCTGATACTATTACTATAACAGGTAATAACGGTCTTGTAGTAACTAATACATCAACAACTGCTTTATTAGTTGAGAACAAAGGTTCACAACATGTAGTTACTGTAGTTTCTGATGGCGGAAATAAATACGCTATCGATGGAACAACACAGCAAAAACTAAGACTAGTACCAGGAGTTATATATTGGTTTGACCAATCAGACGGAACAAACAATGGCCATCCACTAGCATTTGGTACTGCTGCAAACGGTTCAGAAGTATCACAAGGCACAGCAAGTGGATTTAAAATCTATGAGCAAGTAGGCTCACCAGGTAATGCAGGTGCTTATACAAGAGTACAATTAGAACAAGATGCACCAAATCATCTTTATTACTTCTGTGAAATTCATAGTGGTATGGGTTCTGATGTATATGTACAACCAGATAACTTATATAGTAACGCAACTCATGTCGTAGCAACTCAACCATTAAACGTAACTGGCGTTGGTACTTTCTCAGGTAACGTATCAGCTTCTCATGTTATAGCAAGTGGTGACGTTGATATTACTGGTGAAGTTAATGCAGCTTCTGCTGCAATAGTTGGCGCAGCTACTGTAGGTAGTACTTTAGGAGTAACTAGTACTATTACAGCTGGTGCTGATGTAGATATTACTGGCGAAGTAAATGCTGCTTCTGCAGCAATCGTAGGTGCTGCTTCTATTGGAAGTACTTTAACAGCTGGAGCTGATGTAGACATTACTGGTGAAGTTAATGCTGCTTCTGCTGCAATTGTTGGCGCAGCTACTGTTGGCGGTGTTTTAACAGTTTCTGGTAACTTAATAGTTTCAGGAACAACTACAACTGTTTCTTCTACTACAGTTGAAATAAATGATAACTTAATTAAGTTAGCTGCTAACCAAACAGCTACTGATGCTGACTTAGTTGATACTGGTCTTTATATGACATTTGATGACTCTGATACTCAGAAGTTCTCAGGAATGTTTAGAGATAAAAGTAATTCAAATAAAGCTTTCGTATTTATAGAAGGCATAACAGGTGAACCAGGAAACGAAGTTTCTTACACAGCAAGTAATCTTGCTTACATTGAAGCTATCATTGACGGTGGAACTTATTAAATAATTAGAGGTTTATTATGAGTATTGAAAACCCACAAGACGGGTACGTTAGATTATATATTGCAAACATAAATACTGAATTGCAACAAAAGACTTTAGAAAATGTAAGTCTTAAAGCTCAGCTACAATTAGCAAATGAGCAAATTATCGAGCTTAAAAAACTTGAAAATAAAATAAAAGTAGAAAAAGAAGAATCTGTAAATACAGAAAAGAAGAAGTAGGTGATCGGAGGACAGTGAAACCCTCACCTCTTATATAAGAGGATATAGCCCATATGGCAGCAAAGTTTTTAGTTAAGCGTTCGTCCGTTTCTGGTCAAGCGCCTAATACATCACAATTATCGACTGGTGAGTTAGCCGTTAACTTGCCTGATGGAATCATGTATGGTTCCAATGGAACGGTAATATTTGAAATTGGTGCTAATGTAACTTCTCTATCTGTAAACGGGTATTCTTTCCCTTCAGAAGACGGCTCATCAGGTCAATTAATACAAACAAATGGTAGTGGTCAATTAACATTTGTAGATGCTGGTGCTACTCCAACTCTTAATTCCGTAGTTCAAACAGGTGCTACTACTCCAGCAACTATAACTGTTGGTGGTTTAAACATGAACGGTGCTTATACCTTACCTGTTACAGACGGTAATGCAGATCAAGTTTTAACTACAGACGGAAGCGGAGCAATAACTTTTCAAGATGTTGCAGCTGGTGCTTTAACTGTAAATAATTTTAGTTTTATATATAAGCCATCTTCTAATGCAACTGTATTTAACGGCGCAGATATAAATAATAATACACTCTCTTATACATCAGGCGACGAAGATGTATATTTAAATGGTGTAAGACTTCTAGTAGGTGACGACTACGCACAAACAAACAACTCAACTATTACTTTAACTGCTAATGCAGTAAGTGGTGACACAGTTGAAATTTTAAGAACAACAGCCGCTTCTACAACTGGTGGCGATTTAGCAGAAGCAGTAGGTGTTGCTTCATCTAATACAGATGCAATAACAATAATGAATATTGATAAAAATGCATTTAGAACTGCTAAATATATAATACAAGCGAACACTTCAGATTCTTTTGCAGCTAGTGAGGCATTGCTGATACATGATGGTACAACTGCATATGTAACTGAATACGGTACTGTTCATTCTAATAATGAATTATATACTGTATCAGGTGACATTAATGGTAATAATATTAGATTAAGAGTTACACCAGAAAGATCAGGAACAACGTTTAAAGTAAAACGTATTGGAATAAAGGTTTAACATGCCAAAAACTAAAGCATTCGGAATAGCAGAACTTATAAGGCATATGTCTTATAATCCATCAACCGATAAAGTTGAAACTAGTAAAAGTTTAACTACATCTGGTCAGGAGAGAAGCCGATCACATTCAGCTAGTTCTACTAATGCAGAAAATCTTTTAACTTTTGCTAAAGCAACATATAGATCAGCTATATTAAAAATACAAGCAACCCAAGGTTCCAATTACCATACTACAACGTTTGTTGTTATCCATGATGGTACAACCTCTTATGACACTGAATTTGCCACAGTAAGATCAGGAAGTAGTTTATTTACCGTTACATCAGATGTAAGCGGAAGTAATGTAAGAATAAGAACTACAGCTGGCAATGCGTCTACAACATTTAAGTACTCCGTAGAATATGTAGAAGCATAAATAGATATAGTTATATAGGGGATAGGGAACCGAATGGCAAATCAAAATTTTAGAGTAAAAAACGGCTTAGAAGTAGGCGGCGTAGAAATAGCGAGCAGTTCAGGTGTCGTTAATTCATCAGCTTTACCAGCTTCAGGTGCTAGTGCAAGTACAGTAGGTAACACTACGACCATTCCAGTCGTAACAGTTAATGCAAAAGGTCTAGTAACAAACATTCAAAGTGCAAGTGTAAGTGGTGTATCAGACTTTGATTATACTGCAAGTAATTCTACATTTGTATTAAGTACGGGCGACGGTTCAACTTATGCTCAGACTATCCCATCAGCAAATTCAACAGTATCTGGTCTAATAAAAGTAGGTGACCTAGTAAGTGTTAACTCAACAGGATTTCTAAGCGTAACAGAATCAAGCATTGACATCCATAATCTAAATGGATATGTTGCTAATGAAAATATAGACCATTCGGGTGTAACTTTAACTGCAGGTAATGGATTAACTGGAGGTGGTACAATAGCTGCTTCTAGATCATTCGCAGTAGTTGCTGGAAACAATCAAGTAGTATCAAACTCATCTGGTATTTTTATAGCAGAATCAAATATAGACATTCATAACCTATCCGGATATGTCGCAAACGAAAATATAGATCACTCAGGAGTTAGCGTAACTGCTGGTAATGGATTAACTGGTGGTGGTACTATTGCAGCTACTAGAACATTAACTGCTGTAGGTGGTACTGGTGTTACAGTTAATTCTACAGGTATTCATATTGGTCAAGATGTAAGTACTAGTGCTGATGTTACATTTAGTGATGTAATAATATCAGGCAACTTAACAGTTCAAGGAACTGAAACATCTGTTGATACTAATAACTTAGTAGTTAATGATGCAATAATAACTATTGCTTCAGGTCAAACTGGTACTCCTTCTCAAGACGCAGGTATAGAAGTAGAAAGAGGTGACTCTGCTAATGCATTATTCTTCTGGGATGAATCAGCTGATAGATGGACTCATAAAACAGCAGGCGGAACAGAGTACGCTTTCCATACTAAAGAAACTGATATAGCTCTAGGAACAGATACTTCAGGTAACTATGTAGCAACAATTACAGCAGGAAATGGTATTTCAGGCTCTTCAGCTGCAGAAGGTGGAACACCTACAATAGCAGTAGCAGCTGGTAACTCACAAGTAGTATCAAATTCATCTGGTGTATTTGTAGATGAAAGTAATTTAGATATTCACAATCTTTCAGGATATGTTGCTAACGAAAATATAGATCATAGTTCAGTTGAGATATCTCCAGGTACTGGTTTAACTGGTGGAGGTGATTTAACTTCAACCAGAACATTAAACGTCGGTGCAGGTAATGGTGTTACAGTTAATAATACATCTGTAGCTGTTACTGGAGGAAATGGTTTAACTTCTAACTCAACTGGAGTTCATGTAGAGCCAGGTCATAATAAAGTATTATCTAACTCATCAGGAGTTTATGTAGTTGAAGGCAATATTGATATCCATAACTTATCAGGGTATGTTGCCAACGAGAATATAGATCATAGTGGTGTAACTCTAACAGCCGGAAACGGTCTATCAGGAGGTGGTACAATAGCCGCTTCTAGATCATTTGCAGTAGATGCTGGTATTGGTTTGTCAGCTAATGCATCTGGAGTACACGTAGAAGCAGGAACAGGTTTAACTGCTAACTCAACAAAATTAAGTATTAATGAATCTACAGTAAGAGGCTTATTTAGTGCCGGAGGCGACTTAAGTTACGATAGTGGAACTGGACAATTTACTTTTACAAACGACGCGGGAGACATTGAATCCGTTGTTGCTGGCACTGGTTTAAGCGGTGGTGGTACATCTGGAGCTGTAACGTTAGCCGTAGATTTATCTGAATTAACTGATATGACTCAAGCAGTTAATAATTCAGAAGACGAACTTATTATATTAGATAACGGAGCAGATAGAAGAAAGCTTATTTCAGAAATACCTCTTTCTGCATTTAACAATGATGCTGGATTCGACGTAGGTAATTCTAGTATTACTGATGTTGTAGCTGGCACAGGTTTAACTGGTGGTGGTTCAACAGGAACTATTACTATTACAGCAGGACAAGGTGACGGTATTACTGCTAATAATACTGCTATAGCAGTTGAATCTGGTCTTGGATTAACTTCTAATTCTACCGGTGTTCATGTAGTAGCAGGTTCTGGTATAATAGCTAACTCAACAGGAGTATACGCTGATGCATCAGGAATTAGTCACGATCTATTATCTGGTTTTGTAGCTAATGAGCACATTGATCATAGTGGAGTCACTCTAACAGCTGGTAATGGTTTAACTGGAGGTGGTACAATAGCTGCTTCAAGGACTTTTGCTGTAGGAGCTGGTAACGGTATTGGAGTAAATTCAACTGCAGTTGCAGTAACCGCTGGCTCAGGTGTCGCATCTAACTCAACCGGAGTTCATGTTGTAGCAGGTAACTCTCAAGTAGTATCTAATACCTCAGGAATATTTGTAGCTGAAGGAAATCTTGATATACATAATCTATCAGGCTACGTAGCTAACGAAAATATAGATCATTCAAGCGTATCTATATCAGCAGGTAATGGATTATCTGGTGGTGGTACAATAGCTTCTAATAGAACTCTAGCAGTAGCTGCAGGTAATAATCAAGTAGTATCTAACTCTTCTGGAGTCTTTATTGCAGAAGGAAATATAGATATTCATAATCTTTCAGGCTATGTTGCTAATGAAAATATAGATCATTCTGGAGTTTCAATAACTGCAGGTAATGGTTTATCTGGAGGAGGTACTATAGCAGCCTCTAGAACTCTAGCAGTAGCTGCAGGTAATAATCAAGTAGTATCTAATTCAACAGGGGTCTTTATAGCTGAAGGCAACATCGATATACATAATCTATCTGGATATGTTGCTAATGAAAATATAGATCATAGTACTGTTTCAGTATCTGCTGGAAACGGATTAACTGGTGGAGGTACTATTGCTTCCTCTAGAACATTAACCGTAGGAGCAGGTAATGGTATTGTTACTAACTCAACAGCAGTATCAGTTGGTGCTGGAAGCGGTGTAGCAGTAAATAGTACAACAGTAAGAGTGCTTGCTAATAATGGTATAACAGCCAACGGTACTGGTACTTTTGTAAAACCGGGTACTGGAGTCTCAGTTAATTCGTCTGGAGTTCATATTGGTCAAGCAGTAGGAACTACAGATAATGTAACGTTTAACGATGTAAACGTATCTGGTAACTTAGCAATTTCAGGAACACAAACAACAGTATCTACAGCTACATTAGCAGTTACAGATGCTATAATAACTATAGCTAAAGATCAATCAGGTACACCATCAGTAGATGCAGGACTAGAAGTAGAGAGAGGCGATTCAGCAAATGCTTTATTCTATTGGGATGAATCAGCTGATAGATGGACACATAAACTAGCTGGTGGAACTGAATATGCATTCCATACAAAACAAAATGCAATTGCATTAGGAACTGATACTTCAGGAAACTATGTAGATAATGTTACTGGTGGAAATGGTATTACTGTATCAGGTTCAGCTGGTGAAGGCTGGGAACCTGCAGTTGCAATTAATGCGCAGACTGGTTTAACAGCTAACTCATCTGGTTTATTTACTAACGATTCAGAAATAGATATACATAGTCTTTCAGGTTATGTAGCAAACGAACATATTAATCATACATCAGTTACTTTAACTGCTGGAAATGGTCTTACTGGAGGCGGTAATATAGCTGCTTCTAGATCTTTTGCAGTAGTAGGTGGTACTGGTGTTACTTCAAATTCAACTGGGGTACATATTGGTCAAGACGTAGCAACAGGAGCAAGTGTATCCTTTAATGATGTAACAATAGCAGCTAATGCTGTCATAGAAGATCTATATGATAGTTCAAATAGATTATTAAAAGTATATGATAGCGGTGGTTCAGTAGTCTGGGGATAAGATGGCATTACCAACAAGTAGAACAGAATTTAAAGATTATTGCTTACGTAAGTTAGGCTTTCCTGTTATTGAAATAAACGTTGAAGATATGCAGGTAGAGGATCGTATAGATGAATCTTTTTCTTACTATTGGGATTATCATTTTGATGGAGTAGAAAGAGACTTCTATAAAAAATCAATAACTCAAGAAGATATAGATAATCAATATTTAACAATACCAGATAATATAATCGGAGCTGTTAGAATTTTTGATATAGGAAACAACTTATCCACCAATAACTTATTTAATATTAGATATCAAATTGCATTAAATGATTTATATGATCTTACATCTTTTAATCAATCACTCGTTACATATTATACAAATATGCAACATATACAATTCATAGAAGAGCTTCTGGTAGGAAGACAACCTATTAGATTTAATAGACATACAAATAGATTATACGTTGATATGGACTGGGATAAACTTCAAGCCGGTGAGTTTGTAGTAGCTGAAGTATATAAAATAGTTGACCCAGAAACTTTTAACGATGTTTATAAAGATAGATGGCTCTTAAATTATGCAACGGCAAAAATAAAATATCAATGGGGTACAAATTTATCTAAGTTTGGCGGATTACAGTTACCCGGAGGCGTATCGTTTAATGGTAGTCAGATTATGGGAGAAGCTGAGGCAGAGATTAATAAGTTAGAAGCCGAAATGATTTCTTCATACAGCTTACCAGTAAGCGACATGGTAGGGTAATGAACTATGGCAGCACAAGGAAGATCAACCTACTTTCAAAACTACGAAGCTAGCGGTGAATCACAACTTATAGAAGATCTTATTATAGAAGCTATTTCTATATATGGCCAAGAGTCATTTTACCTTCCAAGAAATCAAGTAGAGCAAGATCAATTATATTCAGAAGCAGTTCTATCTAAATTTGAAACTGCTTATCCTTTAGAATTATATATTCGTTCAGTAGAAGGCTATGAGGGTCAAGGTGCCTTTATGGAAAGATTTGGTCTTTCTATTCAAGATCAAATGAATGTAACTTTAGCAAGACGAAGATTTGTTGAAGAGATAGAAGAGTTTCAGCCTGACATAACAAGACCTAGAGAAGGTGATTTAATATTTTTACCTTGGGTAAAAGGAGCAACACCAACTAGAATAGGTAAATTATTTGAAATTAAATTTGTAAAACATGACGCACTATTCTATCAATTAGGTGATTTACAGACTTATGATTTATCTTTAGAGACATTTGAATATTCTGATGAAAGATTTAGTACTGGTATACCTGAAATAGATAATATAGAAGTAGATAGATCTCAATCTTTCTTATTAGATGCAAGAGGTCTAACTTTAGAGACTGGCTTACCTTTAATTACTGAGTCAGGTCAAGAAATAATAAACGATAACTATGATAAGAGAACTCAAGATAAAGATGATGACTCTACATTCTTACAAGATGAAGGATTAGAGTTTATTGACTTTAGTGAGTTTAATCCATTTAGCGAGAATAACTTTTAATGTTTGGTAAAAAATATTACAACGGTGTTATAAGAAAGTACGTAGTTTACTTTGGTACTTTATTTAATAACATTGAAATAGATAGAGAGAATAATGCTGGTGAGACTATCCAGACTATGCGAGTGCCTATTTCATATGGACCGAGACAAAAGTTTATTGAAAGACTAAATGTAGATCCTAATTTAGATAGACAAATTCAAATACAATTACCAAGAATGTCTTTTGAAATGATCTCGTTTCAATATGATCCTGAGCGTAGAATGAATCCTATGAGAGATTTAGTTCAAGCAAAAAGAGATCAATCATTTAATTTATCTAGCGTAGGAACACCTACACCATTTAATATTGGTTTTGAATTAGCTATTATGGTTAAGAACGCAGAAGATGGAGTAAGAATACTAGAGCAAATATTACCTTACTTTACTCCTGAGTTTACAGCCACTTTAAAACTAGTAGACGGTTTAGATTTTGGTTTTGATGTTCCTGTCGTATTTCAAAGTTTAAATACATCAGATACTTATGAAGGTAATTTTGAGTCAAGAAGAGCTTTAATTCATACTTTAAGATTTGATATAAAAGGATATGTATTTGGTCCTGTTGAAGATAAGAAAGGTCTTATTAAGAAAGCAAATACTCAATTTTATGTTGACCCAGGTGCACCAGGTGTATTCAATATTAATAGTATTGCTACTCCTGCCAGCAGAGTAACTATAACTCCTGGATTAGATGCTAATGGTAACCCAACTTCTAATAGTACAGTTGCTATAAATACTGATAGCGTAAGTGCTAATGATAACTATGGATTCGTGACAGATAAATATTTTAATGGATAACAAAGATACTATTGGTGAGTTTTTAGAACTTGAACCTCTTAAAAAAGATATAACTAAAGCAAAAGAAATTGTTAATGACAGTAAGCTTGACAATGACTTTGAATATGCAAGAGGTAATTTATATCAAGTAATAGAAAATGGCTCAAACGCATTAACAGAATTATTAGAAGTAGCACAACAATCTCAACATCCTAGAGCGTTTGAAGTTGTTGCTACATTAGTTAGAACTTTATCTGATGCTAATATAGCATTGATGGATCTATCTAAAAAGAAACAAACTATAGAAACAACTGCTAATGGTGGTAAAAATCCATCAACTGTAAACAATACTTTGTTTGTAGGAAGCACAGGTGATCTACAAAAGCTTATAAAGAAACAGATCAATGAATCAAGCTAGAGAAAATTACTTAGGTAATCCTAACCTAAAACGAGCTAATGTTCCACAAGAGTTTACTCCGGAGCAAATAGAAGAGTTTGTAAAATGCTCTCAAGATCCTATCTATTTTATTCAAACTTATATACAAATTGTAAACATAGACGAAGGTTTAGTACCGTTTGATTTATATGATTTTCAAGAAGATATAGTTAAGTTAGTTCAAGATGAAAGATTTGTTATATGTAAAATGCCTAGGCAGTCTGGTAAAACTACTACTATTGCTGCAACATTATTATGGTATTTAATGTTTAATGAATCTTTTAGTATAGCTATATTAGCTCATAAATCTCAACAATCAAGAGAAATTTTAGCTAGAATATCTTTAGCTTATGAGCATTTACCTAGATGGTTACAATTAGGAGTTGTTGAGTGGAACAAAGGTAACGTAGAATTAGAAAATGGTTCTAAGATTTTAGCTGCTTCTACTTCTGCATCTGCTATTAGGGGTGGATCTTTTAACTTAATTTACTTAGATGAGTTTGCTTTCGTACCTATGCATATTCAAGAAGAGTTTTTCGCTTCTGTATATCCTACGATTTCATCTGGTAAAACTTCTAAGGTACTTATTACGTCTACACCTAATGGTTTAAATCTATTCTATAAAATATGGAACGATAGTGAGGAGGGTATAAATGAATATAAACGTATTGACGTTCATTGGTCAGATGTACCTGGCAGAGATAAAGAATGGAAAGAACAAACAATAAGAAATACTTCAGCTGATCAATTTAGAGTTGAATTTGAATGTGAGTTTATAGGATCATCTAATACTCTTATTTCTCCTTCAGTGCTAAAAAGATTAGTATATCAAAGACCTATTCATGAGAATGAAAATTTTAGAGTATACGAAAAAGCTCAAGAAGGTCATATGTATGTCGCTATATGTGATACAGCAAGAGGAGTAAATAATGATTACTCAGCTGTTGTCGTATTAGATGTATCGAAGATACCCGCCAAGGTGGTAGCGGTATATCAAAATAATGAAATATCACCAATGAACTTTCCTACTGTCATAGCTGGATTAGCAAGACAATATAACAATGCTTATATGTTAATTGAGTCAAATGATATAGGAATGTCAGTAGCTGAATCATTACATAATGATTTAGAAGTAGAAAATGTATTAATGTCAGCTGCAAGAGGTAGAGCTGGACAAGTTTTATCCTCTGGATTCGGTTCAGGCGGTCAGTATTTCGGTGTAAGGACTACTAAACAAGTCAAAAGAACTGGATGCCTAAATCTTAAGACATTAATAGAAAATGATAGTCTATTTATATCTGACTATAAAATATTAGAAGAGCTTACACACTTTGCTCAAAAAGGTGAATCATATGAAGCCGAAGGCGGCTGTCATGATGACTTAGTTATGTGTTTAGTATTATTTGGTTGGTTGAGCATTCAAGATTATTTTAAAGAGTTAACACAAACAGACGTTAGAAAGCACGCTCAAGATCAACACGCTAAGATGATCGAAGAAGATGTAATGCCATTTGGAGTTGTAAACGATGGTTTCGACCCAGTACCAGATGGTTATATGCGTGAAGGGAGCTGGTAGTTTTCTAACCCTAAGTTTTAATAAATATATTCAAACTATTTGAATTTTTAATATAGGAGCATAAGATGGCATTTCAAGTCAGTCCCGGTGTAAATGTTAGCGAAGTCGACTTAACTACAGTAGTGCCTGCAGTTTCCAGTACGGAAGGTGCAATAGCTGGTGTATTTGAGTGGGGTCCTGTTGAGCAAAGAGTTCTCGTTGATAGCGAAGTAACTTTAGTCTCACGTTTTGGTGAACCAAAAGCATCCAACTTCGAAACATTCTTTACCGCATCAAACTTTTTAAACTATGGCAACAAGTTATTCGTTGTCAGAACAGTTTCAAGTGCTGCACTTAACTCTACTGGTATCGTATCAGGAAGTGGTGGAAACACTTCCGGTGTATTAATTAAGAACAAAGTATTATTTGACGCAGGAAGCTATACAGCTAATGCTGATCATCATGTTATAGCTAAGTATCCTGGCGTAAAAGGCGACGGGTTAAAAGTAGAAATCTGTGATTCAAGTAATGCATGGCAGAGCAATGTAACAATTGATGCTGCAACAGGCGGAACAAATGCGCATATTACTTCTGGAACATTAAATCTTGTTACAGGAAGTTTAACTGCTAATTTAAATGTTATCGCTTCAGGTTCTGGTATAACAAATACTCAACTTTCGGCTTATATGGACGAAGTTGTAAACGATATCCAAGTAGGAGATTTAATAGCTGTAGGAAACTCAACAATTGGTGAGCAGAAACTACAAGTTAAATCAATCGCAGTAAGTGGTTCAGACGTTCATTCCGACACAGGTGGCGGAGTTCATGACGTAACTAGAACAATAACATTCGAAAGTAGATATACATTATCTACAAACATATCACCAACCGTGATAGAAAGACATTGGGGTTATGTAGATAACTTTGATGGAGCACCAGGTACTTCACCATACGTAGAAGGCAAAGGTGGAGCAGGTGATGAAGTACACATCGTAGTAAAAGACGGTAGTGGAGACATTACAGGCGTAAAAGGAACTATTATAGAAAAATGGTCTAACCTTTCAAGAGCAACAGACGCTAAAAACGAATCAGGCGAGTCCTTATTCTGGAAAGATAAATTAGATGAATTTTCTAAATGGATATATGTAGTAAACAATCCATTAACATCAGGATTAGGTTCAGCAATGGCTGCTTTAAATACAGCTTTACCTAGAAAATATGACTTCTCAGGTGGTCATGATGGTAACGCTGAATCAGCAATAAGCTTAGGAGATCTAGCAGTCGGTTACGATATGTTCTCAGATGCAGCTGATGTAGATATTTCATTACTATTAACTGGTAAAGCAGTTGGTGGAACTAATGGAGAAGGATTACTTAACTATATTATCGATAACATCTGTGAAGTAAGAAAAGATTGCGTCGTATTCGGCTCTCCAGATAGAGCAGATGTAGTAGACGTAACTAGCTTATCATCACAAACAGATAACGTTATTGCATTTAGAAACTCAGTACGATCTTCATCTTACGGTATATTAGACAGTGGTTACAAATATCAATACGATAAGTTCGGTGATGTATATAGATACATTCCATTGAACGGTGACATTGCTGGACTATGTGCTAGAGCAGATGGCGAAAGAGATGCTTGGTTCTCACCAGGTGGATTCAGCAGAGGTCAGATTAAGAATGTAGTTAAATTAGCATTCAATCCAAGACTAGCTTTTAGAGATCAACTCTATAAGAATGGTATTAACCCAGTTGTTTCATTCCCTGGACAAGGAACAGTCCTATTTGGAGACAAAACATTACTTAATAAGCCAAGTGCTTTTGATAGAATTAACGTAAGACGTTTATTCATAGTACTAGAAAAGGCAATTAGTAATGCAGCTCAATTCTCATTATTCGAATTTAATGATGAGTTTACAAGAGCTCAGTTTGTTAACTTAATAGAGCCTTTCCTAAGAGATGTACAAGGACGAAGAGGTATATTCGACTTTAGAGTTGTTTGTGACGATTCAAACAATACTGGTGAAGTCGTAGATAGAAACGAATTTGTAGGTGATATATATGTCAAGCCTGCTAAATCAATTAACTTTATACAACTTAACTTCGTAGCCGTAAGGTCAGGAGTAGAGTTCTCAGAAGTAGTTGGTAAATTTTAAGGAGTAAAGAGAGATGGCATTTAATATAAATGAAATTAGATCGCAGCTAGTATTAGGCGGTGCACGTCCTTCCCTGTTCCAAGTAAGGATTAATAATCCTGTTAATGGTGCTGGGGATCTTAAAACTCCTTTCATGGTAAAGGCTTCACAACTTCCAGCTTCGACTCTGGGTCTTGTAGAGGTTCCATATTTTGGAAGAAAATTTAAAGTCGCTGGTAACAGAACATTTGCTCCATGGCCTGTTACAGTTATAAATGACGAAGATTTTCTAATCAGAAATGCTATGGAAGAGTGGTCTCATGCAATTAACAGTCACGTAGGCAACTTAAGAGAGTTTGGAGAAGCTAGCCCATCAGAATATAAAACTGATGCTACAGTTACTCAATTCTCTAAGACAGGCGTACCTATAAGAGAGTATAAGTTTGTTGGTATATTCCCAACAGATATCTCTGACGTACCGCTTTCCTGGGAAATCGTAGATGAAATAGCTCAATTTGATGTTTCATTTCAATATGATTACTGGACAGTCAGTGGCATTACTGGTAGCGCGGGCACCTAAATATTTGAAAGAGGGCGGACTACTGTCCGCCTCTCTGCTATTTTCATTATGGAGATTCTAAATGGCTCAATTATTCGGCTTTGAAATCAAACGAGCAGACTCAGAAGAGTCTAAGGCTCAATCTTTTGTAACACCACAATACGATGACGGGGCAGTCAACGTTACTACATCCGGTGGGATGTATGGTACCTATGTGGACCTTGAAGGAACTGCTAAGAACGAAGCAGAACTTGTTACACGTTATAGAAAAATGGCTCTTCAACCTGAAGTTGAACATGCTATTGATGATATAATTAACGAAACTATTATTAGTGATCCTACTCAACCCGTAGTAGATATAAATCTAGATAATCTAGATCTTTCTGTATCAATTAAAAAACGTATTAAAGAAGAGTTCAAAAAATCATGTGAACTTTTATTCTTAACTCAATCAGGATACGAACTATTCCGTAAGTGGTATGTAGATGGAAGACTATACTTCCATGCAGTTGTAGATGAAACTGACGTAGAACAAGGGATACAAGAGCTGAGATATATTGATCCAAGAAAGATAAGAAAAGTAAGACAGACGAAGAAAGAAAGAAAAGGTGGATATACAGTAGTTAAAGTTGTAAAAGAATTTTTTGTATACAATGATAAAGGCTTTCATAGTAAAGCTTATCAAACACCAGACCCATTAGCAGCGGGCGGAGCTCAAGGCTTAAAGATTGCTAAAGATTCAATAGTTCATATTACATCTGGTCTATCAGATGAATATAATAAAATGGTTTTATCACATTTACATAAAGCAATTAAACCATTAAACCAATTACAAGTTTTAGAAGATGCATCTGTAATCTATAGAATAAGTAGAGCTCCTGAAAGGAGAATATTCTATATAGATGTAGGTAACTTGCCTAAGATGAAAGCAGAACAATATCTAAGAGATATGATGACTAAGCATAAGAATAGATTAGTGTATGATGCTGCATCAGGCGAGATTAGAGACGATCGTAAGTTTATGACAATGATGGAAGACTTCTGGTTACCTAGAAGAGAAGGTGGAAGAGGTACTGAAATTACTACTCTACCTGGAGGTCAAAACTTAGGTCAGATGGAAGATATAGAATACTTTAAAAAGAAACTATATAGAGCTTTAAATGTACCTATTAGTAGATTAGAACCAGAAGCTGGTTTTACTCTTGGTAGAGCATCTGAAATATCTAGAGACGAATTAAAATTTAATAAATTTATAAGAAGACTTAGACTTAAATTTAGTCTATTATTTACAAAAATCTTAGAGAAGCAGCTCGTACTCAAGGGTGTCATGTCATTAGAAGAATGGCACTCAATGAGTCAGCAAGTAAAATATGACTTTGTAGAAGATAATCATTTTGCTGAACTTAAAAACTCTGAAATGATGAGAGAAAGATTGCAGCTTCTTCAAGATATTGAAAACCATACTGGTACTTACTTTAGTAAAGACTGGATTAAGAAAAATATCTTACACTTTAATCAAGATGAGATTGACGATATGCAAGCTAATATGGAGCAAGAAAAAGCTAATGAAGCTGACTTTGGTCCAGGAGGCGGTGCACATCCAGATGCTCCTTGGAATCAGCAGCCAGAAGGTGAGCCAGAACAAGGTGGCGAAACAAGCTAAATAATAAATATAATGGAGATATATAATGCCTGAAGATAATAAACAAGTGAACGATCCTAACTACGTTAATGTAGATAAACTTATACAAGGAGCGTTAGGAGATAAACCCTTTGAAGTAAAAGGGGCTTTTGATAATGAAATGTTAGACCGAGTAAGTCAGGTTATTGCAGGTAAGAAAGACGCTGTTCATAAGGACATGTTTGGTGACCAAAGCCTTAAGGCTGAGCCAGCAGAAGAACTTCCAGATGAGGAAGAAGTCTTAGATCAAGATCTTACTGATGATGAAATTGAAGATGCTTTGAATGATGAGGTTCCAGAAGAACCTGAAGAAGCAGAAGAACCAGAACAAGAAGAAACTCCAGAAGAGGAGCTTGAAGAGCCTGAAGAGGTTGAAAACGAGGAACCAAATGAAACGACTTAGCGAAATTTTAGAAGCAGTAGGCGAATTAAAGCATCACGGTAGAGATAAAGCTGAAGGCGAAAAGCAGTGGAAGAAAAAGCATACTGATAATATTCAAGATAAAGAATACCCAGCAAAAGATACTGACAATGTATTGAATGCTAGAGGTGCAAAAAAAGATACAAGTAAAGTAACTCATTTATCTAAAGAAGAAGAAGAAGCAATGTATGAAGATATAGCTTCAGAAGTTTCTACTGTATTAGAATCCGTTGAGGGGATTTATGAATCAGAAGAAGCATCTAATATTCTTTTAGAAGACGGAACTGAGCTAAGCGTTGATCCTGAAACTGCTGAAGTTGTATTAGAAGTATTTGACTCATTATCAGAAGACAATCAAGACAAATTTTTAGAACTATTAGAACAATCAAAAGACTCTTTTATAGAGCTAGTTGATTTCTGTTACAAAAGCATAGAGGGCGAACATGAAGATAATAATTCTTAAGGGTAACGAATCAGCAGCTGGAACTAACCTAGGCGGTGCAAGCGCTTATGATGGTGCAAGACTTTTAAAGTTCTATCATACTGCTGCAGCAACTGTTACATTAGTAGATAGTGCTAATACAGCAATAGGTAATACTACTGTAGAAGCAGGCTCACATTACTTTGCTAAAAGCCCTGGAGATAAAATCTTTGCTACAGCTGGTAAATTTACACCTGTAGGGTTTGGAGACTAATATGAAGTTAATTACAGAAGTAGAATTTAGCGAAGTCAATTATTTAAAAGAAGCGACAGAAGACGGCGATAAAAAGAATTATTTTATAGAAGGAGTATTCCTACAATCTAACTTAAAAAATAGAAATGGTAGAGTATATCCTAAAGAGACAATGTCTAAAGAAGTAGGACGATATATTAAAGAGAATATCGATGCTAAGAGAGCATATGGTGAATTAGGTCACCCTTCTGGTCCTACAATTAACTTAGATAGAGTTTCACATATGATTACAAGTTTGAAGGAAGATGGTGATAACTTTGTTGGTAAGGCCAAAATTATGGATACTCCAATGGGTAACATCGTCAAGAATCTAATGGATGAAGGAGCCCAATTAGGTGTCTCTTCAAGAGGTATGGGTTCACTTAAACCAAATAACGGTGTTATGGAAGTTCAAGGTGATTTTATGCTAGCAACAGCAGCTGATATAGTTGCTGATCCTTCCGCTCCCGATGCATTTGTTAAAGGAGTAATGGAAGGTACAGAATGGGTTTATGATGCTGCCGAAGGTCAATGGAGATCTAGAACAGCAGAAATTATTGAACACATTAAAAATACTGGTGACAAGTCCGTAGCTAAGCTACAGGAGCGAAAAGTCGAGTTCTTTAAGAAGTTTCTTGACTCGCTAGTATAAGGTTTTTATAAATATTACAAAATATATTAATTTAAGGGAGTCTAAAAATGGCTGATAAAGAATTAGAAGCAGTAAGCGAAGACACAGCTCAGCTTGACGAGTTCAAGGCTACGGCTGACGCGTCTATGGTCGCCGATCCTGTTCCTACAAAAAGCAATAAAAGACCAGCAGATAAAGAGAATGGTGAAAAGGCAATGCCAACCCTCTCAAGAGCTGGCATGATCGGAGCTGTTGTACAAAAGCTATCTGGTTTCAGTAAATCTGGAGTCAATGACGCTTATGCTACTATTTTTGGAAAAAGTGCTCCAAATAATTCTGCAAAGAATATGGCATCTATCTCTGCTAAAGGTATGAGAGAAGATGTTGAAGAAATTTTCGCTGGTGAAGATCTAGCTGAAGAGTTCTTAGATAAAGCAGAAACTATTTTCACTGCTTCAGTAAATGCAAGACTGGTAGCTGAACAAGTTAAACTTGAAGAAGAGTTCGAAGCTAAATTAGAAGAAGCTAAAGAATCATTCGTTCAAGAATCTAACGAAAAAATTGATCAGTATCTATCTTATGTTTCTGAAGAATGGATGAAAGAAAACGAAGTAGCAATAGAGTCTGCTATTAAAGTAGAAATTGCAGAAAACTTCATGAGTGGTATTAAATCACTATTTGAAGAAAACTACGTTTCACTTCCAGAAGACAAATTAGATCTAGCCTCTGATGCATTAGCAAAAGTCGATGCATTAGAAGAAGAAGTCAATTCAACTCTAAAAGAAAACATAGAGTTGAAAAACGATATTGAGAGCCTTATGTGTAAGGACTTAGTAATTGAAAGCGCTGAGGACTTAACACTAACAGAAAAGGAAAAGCTTTTTGCTTTAGCAGAAGGCATTGAGTATGAAACCTTTGATGATTTTGAGCAAAAGCTTAACGTTATTAAAGAGCAATACTTTGCTTCGAACAAGAGCGTAATTGCGGAAGAGGTTGATGAGACCCCTATCGAAGAAGAAGCAGAGAAAAAGGCTGCAGTGGATCCTTTAATGGAATCATATGCCGGTGCAATTTCGCGTACCGTAAAAAAATAAATATAATGAAGAATAGGGTAAAAATTACAGGAGAACTATAATGGACCTTAATACAAATCTAGTTGAGAAGTGGCAGCCAATTCTTGAGCACGAAGATCTACCATCTATTGGTGATACTCACAAGCGTGCAGTTACAGCTCAACTATTAGAAAATACAGAGATAGCTTTAAGAGAAGGAAGCTCATACTCTCAACAATCTCTTCTCGCTGAAGCAGGAACACATACTCCTGTCAACGCAACTGGTACTGCTGGTTTCGGTGACGGTGTACAGAACTATGATCCTGTTTTAATAAGCTTAGTACGTAGAGCAATGCCTAACCTTGTCGCTTATGACATGTGTGGTGTTCAACCTATGAGTGGTCCTACAGGTCTTATCTTCGCAATGAGATCTAAGTACAGCTCAATGGCTAACTCAGCTACTGAAGCATTTTATAACGAAGCAGATACAGCTTTTGCAACAAGAACTGCAGATGCTAATACACAAGGTGACAAACACGTCGGTACAGTTCCAGTAGCAGCTAATAACGCTGAGACAGGTGCTTATAACTATGGCGATGGTATGTCAACTAACCAAGCTGAAGCTTTAGGTAATGCAAGTAATATTGCTTTCCCAGAGATGGCATTCTCAATCGAGAAGGTAAGTGTAACAGCTCAAAGTAGAGCTTTAAAAGCTGAATACTCAATGGAACTTGCTCAAGATTTAAGAGCTATCCATGGACTAGACGCAGAAACTGAATTAGCAAATATTCTTTCTACTGAAATCTTAGCAGAAATCAACAGAGAGATTATTAGAACAATTAACATTGTTGCTAAGCAAGGTGCTACAGTCGACACAACAACATCAGGAACATTTGATTTAGATACTGATTCAAATGGTAGATGGTCTGTTGAGAAGTTCAAAGGCTTAATGTTCCAAATTGAAAGGGATGCAAACCAAATCGCGAAAGATACAAGAAGAGGAAAGGGTAATGTCCTTATTACATCTTCTGACGTAGCTTCAGCTCTTCAAATGGCTGGCGTATTGGATTACACTCCTGCACTTAACTCTAATAACTTACAAGTAGATGATACTGGTAATACTTTTGCTGGTGTATTGAACGGAAGATATAGAGTATACATTGATCCATATACTACTGGTAACTATTACACATTAGGATATAAAGGATCATCAGCATTTGATGCTGGTATATTCTATTGCCCATATGTTCCTCTACAAATGGTTAGAGCAGTTGGTGAGAACACTTTCCAACCTAAGATTGGTTTCAAAACTAGGTATGGTGTTGTTGCTAACCCATTTGCTGAAGGTACAGCATACGGTAATGGTGCATTAACAAAAGACTCAAATGTATATTACAGACGAGTACTTGTTAACAACATAATGTAATCTCGGTTACTTATACTAAAAGAGCCCTTTTTGGGCTCTTTTTTTGTCTTTTTGCCTAAATATAGTTGCAATTAGAATAATTAGACAGTATAATCGTCTATGTAGTAGGGTCAGATACTATGATATCATTTCTTATTAAAATATTTAAAACTATTATCTTAAGACTAGTCTCTACTGGTGCATTGTCTTTTCTTAATCCGTATCTGTTAAAGTTAGATAAGTGGTGTGAAGATAAGCTTGGTATTGACTTAATAAAGCAAGAGAAAAAGTTCTATGATAAGTATCCCGGTATAATGAATAGAATAATAATTCTAGAAAAGAATAGTCATCCTTGTAAAGAGTTACATGAGTTTGATGTTTATCCTGCTTTAATAAAAAGAATAGAGGACTTAGAAAAGAAAAATGGCATACAGTAAAGAAGTTGTAGATAGATTCGAACAGGTGCTTAATTCACCTAAGCAGTTCTCTGTCGGTCGTTTCGATCCTAATGATCCAAACGTAGCTACTGGTATGACTGGTGCACCTGCATGTGGTGACGTTATGAAGCTACAACTTAAACTAGATGAAGAAGAAAGAATAATAGACGTTAAGTTCAAAACATACGGCTGTGGCTCAGCTATTGCATCGTCTACTATGTTTGTAGAAATGCTTAAAGGCAGAACTATAGAAGAAGCAAAGCAAGTAAAAGATAAAGATATAGCCGAAGCATTAAAATTACCTCCAATCAAACTACATTGTAGTGTCTTAGCAGAAGATAGTATAAAAAAAGCTATAGAAGATTGGGAGAAGAAGAAAGGGTGCTAATAGATTTTACAAATGAAGCTCTGGTTGAAGCGGTTAAGAAGTCGGAAGATGAAGGCCGAAATACTATTCGTATTGGTATCACTGGTGGTGGTTGCGCTGGCTATGAGTATATTTTTAAATGGGATGATGATGTTAGTGAGCAAGATCTTCTCGTAGACTTTGGTAAATTTAAAGTAGTAATGGATCCTATGTCAGCTAATTATCTAGGTGGTTCTGTTATAGCATACGAAGTACAAGGCCTTAATTCATTCTTTAAAATTAAAAACCCAAGAGAAGTATCAGCATGTGGATGTGGTGTATCTGTATCATTGGATCCAAATAAGATAAATACTATCGAGGTAAAATAATGGCAGCTTTAACTACACAACCAGCAAATTTAAATTTCTTATCACCGCTTAAGTTTACATTTATTGTAAACAAAATGCCTAATGTTAACTTTTTTGTTCAGAGTGTATTGCTTCCTGCTGTATCCTTAAACGCAGCTGAAGTACCAACCCCGTTTGTTAAGCTACCGCAAGCAGGTGATCATATTGACTTTACTGAATTCCAGATTGGATTTAGAGTTGATGAACAAATGGAATCTTATAGGGAATTGTTTAACTGGATAGAAGCTCTAGGTTTCCCAGAAAGCTTTGAACAGTATAAAGCTCTTGATGACCAAGATAGAAGAAAAAACCCTAGCGGAGATAATGAGATACTTTCAGATGGTACTCTTATTATACATAACAGTAATACTAATGCCAATATAAAAGTTAAATTTACTGGATTATTTCCTTCAACACTTTCTGAATTAGCTTTTGACTTAAGAGCTGGTGATGTTTCTTATATAGAATGTGTTGCTTCTTTTAGATATGAAAAGTTTGAAATAGAGTTGATTTCAGACTAAAAAGCTCTTATAATTATAATATGACTCTGGATGAACTACTCGAAAACTGGAAAGCCGACTCTGAGATAGATAGAACTGAACTCGGAAATGAGGCTATCAAAATACCACAACTACATTCTAAGTACTTTAAATTTTATTCTACTGAGAGACTTACTCTTAGAAAACTAGAAGAAGATGCTAAAGTACTCAAGAAACAAAAGTATGAATGGTTTAGTGGTTCTATGGACTATGAAGATCTTACAGATCTAGGATGGGAACCCAACCCATTAAAAATACTAAGAGCAGATATACCTCAATATATAGACGCAGATAAAGATATAGTCGATCTTAATCTTAAGATAGCATACCAGAAAGAGAAAGTAGATTTCTTAGATAGTGCTATACGTTCACTTAATACTAGAGGTTATAATTTAAGAGCTGCTATTGATTGGGAAAAATTTAAGATGGGAGGAATCTAATGCCTTATATTGATAAGACACCAATAGAGAATGTAGAAGAAGCAATTAACTTATGGGAAGGTGTAATGCACGATCCTAATATAGATGGCTTCAATGGCTTTGCTTGTATGAAAAAGATATACAAAGCTAAATGGGCAGCAGAAAAAGCGTTAAAGAACGTTCCGCAATACCATGGAATGGAAGAATGGATTGAGGAGAATAAACCTGAATGAATTGTGTTATAATAGGTAATGGTTTCGTTGGTAAAGCAACAACCAAGTACCTAGAGAACTTTAAAAATCTAGAAATTTATTTACATGATCCTGATCAAGGAGTTAAAGCTCCTGATTATGAATATGACTTTGTATTTTATTGTTTACCTACTAACCTAGACGGAAATAAATTAGATATATCTATACTTAAGAGTGAGTATGGTAAATGGAAAGGTGAACAAATAATAAGATCAACTATAGGACCTGATCAAGTAGATGAGTTTGATGAACCAACTATGTGGCCAGAATTTTTAAGAGAGATAACTTGGGAAGATCAGTTATCGCAACCCGAAGTAGAAAACGTTATTGGTAAATCTGGTTCTAGTGCATTTAGTTTTTGGTTAAAAAGTTTCGTAGATGTAAAAGAAGTAACAGCTAAAGAAGCTGCTATGTTTAAAATGTCACGAAATGCCTTCCTAAGTATGAAAGTTACTTATGCTAATATACTAAATGATAATTGTAATAAGTATAATGTTAATTACTATACAGTTAAAGAGCTACTTAAAAATAATATTGATCCTACTACTCATTTAGATGTACCTGGGCCTGACGGTAAGTTTGGCTTTGGTGGTAAATGCTTACCTAAAGATACTACTCACTATCAGACACTTACAGACGATACTTTATTTGCTGGTGTACTAAGCAGCAATATGATAGCAAGGAAATATAAATGATAACTGGCTTTACTTGTTCTGCTTTTGATTTACTTCATGCTGGGCATATAGCTATGTTAAGAGAAGCTAAGTCACAATGTGATTATCTAATATGTGGATTACAGGTTGATCCTTCTTTAGATAGAGCAGAAAAAAATAAACCAATTCAAACAATAGTAGAAAGATATACTCAACTACAAGCTATAAGTTATGTAGACGAAATTATTCCTTACGTGACTGAGAGTGATCTACTAGATATAATAAGTATGTTACCTATTGATGTTAGAATCTTAGGTGATGAATATAGAAATAAAGAATTTACTGGAAAAGAAATCTGCCAAAAAAGAGGCATAAAGTTATACTTTAATAATAGAGATCATAACTTCTCTACTACGAGCCTCAGAAAGAAAGTATATGACAGAGAAAATATTCGTAGAAAAGTTTAACGAAGCATACGTTAAAGTTGATTGTGAACCAGGCATTGCATATGAGCTGCAAGAATATTTTACGTTTACAATACCTAATGCTAAATTTATGCCCCAGGTTAGAAATAAATTCTGGGATGGTAAGATAAGATTATTTAACGTAGCTACTCAAAGATTATATGCTGGCTTAACTCCTTACATAAGAAAGTTTGCTTATGATAGAGATTATGAAGTAGACTTAGATGATGAGTTGCATGATGATAGTTATTCAGTAAAAGAAGCATACGACTTCTGTAAACAAGCAACTAATTTAGAACCAAGAGATTATCAAGTAGAAGCTTTTGCTCATGCTATGAGAACTAGAAGAGCTTTACTTCTATCACCTACCGCTTCAGGTAAATCATTAATCATATATCTTCTAGCTAAGAAGATGATAGAGACAAAGAAAAAAATATTAGTAATAGTTCCTACTACTTCGCTAGTATATCAAATGCAATCTGATTTTAAGTCATACGGGTATGAAAATAATATAAGAGTTATTGATGGTACACAAGATAAGTCTTGGCGTAATGATATTATAGAAGATATAGTAGTATCTACTTGGCAGTCTATATATAAAATGCCTAAGCCATGGTTTAATCAATTTAAGTGTGTTATGGGAGATGAAGCTCATAATTTTAAGTCTAAGTCTTTGACTTCTATTATGACTAAACTAGAAGATTGTGAGTATAGATATGGCTTTACTGGAACATTAGATGGTACTATGACTCATAAGTTAGTACTAGAAGGCTTATTTGGTGCAGTTAAAAAAGTTACTACTTCAAAAGAACTAATGGATAAAGGTACCTTAGCTGATCTTAAAATAAAATGTATTGCTTTATCATATCCTAAATCAGAATGTGCTCTACTTAAAAAATCTACTTATCAAGAAGAGATGGACTATATAGTTAATTCAGAAGCAAGAGCTAAATTTATTCAGAACTTAATACTATCTATGAAAGGTAATACTTTAGTATTATTTCAACTAGTTGAAAAACACGGGAAAGTATTATATAATAACTTAATAGAACAACAAAAGAAAGACTTATTTGATAGACAGTTTTTCTTTGTAAGTGGTGAAGTAAACGCTAAGATAAGAGAAAATATTAGATCAGTTGTCGAAGATGAAAAAGACGCTGTTATAGTTGCTTCGTATGGTACCTTCTCAACAGGTATTAATATACGTAACCTAAATAATATTATCTTTGCGTCTCCGTCTAAGTCGAAAATACGAGTACTACAATCTATAGGTAGAGGTTTAAGAACTTCTGATACTAAAGACAAGGCTACTCTATTCGATATCTCTGATGACCTTTCACATGGTAAGAGACGTAACTATACTTTACAACATAGCGCGGAAAGAATAAAATATTATAACGACGAGAAGTTTGATTATAAAATATATCAGGTTAAATTAAATGTTTAGTTTCATAAAACTTATTGATGGTACAGCACTCATAGGAAATATCGCAGAAGAGACTGAACAAACTTATCTTATAGAAGATGCTGTTGAACTTGGTTCAAAAAATTTAACTACTTTAGAGAGACAATATTTTTTTAAGAATGTATATTCACCGTTCTCAGTTTCAGATGCAATTGTAACTGAAATATTTAAAGATCATATAATATCTATACATCAAGATATAGATAATTATGTTTTAGATCATTGGCAGCGATATGTTGCTAAGTGGAAAAATTTAAGAGGTGAGGCTACTATAGAATCTAATGATGATAAAGTCAATAAAGATGATGTAGAGAAGCTGAAAGCCTTTCTAGAGTATCAAACTCTAGCAAATACCGAGATACATTAAATGGGAAAACACTACGTTGACAACAAAGAGTTGTATAGAGTTTTATTAGACTATAAGTTTGAAAGACTAGAAGCAGAAAAAAATGATAAGCCTAAACCACCAATACCTAATTATGTTGGTGAATGTTTATTACAGATTGCTAATAGACTATCTTATAAACCTAACTTTGCTAACTATATGTTTAGAGAAGAAATGGTTGGTGATGGAATAGAAAACTGTATAAACTATCTTAATAATTTTGATCCTGAAAAAAGTAAAAATCCATTTGCTTATTTTACTCAGATTATTTATTATGCTTTTCTTAGACGAATTGAAAGAGAGAAAAGACAGCTATATGTTAAGCATAAAGCATTAGAGAATCATATGATAGAAGATGAATTAACTACTCATCATGATAGCGCTTCTGAAACAAGCGGTATAGCAGTAAGATTAGATACTGATTATATGAAAGAGTTTGTTACTAATTTTGAAGATAAACTAGAAGATAGAAAGAAGAAAAGAGAAAAGAAAAAAGCAAAAGAAAATTTAGGAAAATTTATTGATGACGAATAAAGTAGTTATTATTACCGATATACATTTCGGTGCTCGTAATGATAATCAAAGAGTAGCTGACTTTCAAGAGAAATTTTTTGAGGAAGTATTCTTTCCATATATTGACGAACATAACATAAAAACGGTTATAAACTTAGGTGATACTTTTGATAGAAGAAAATTTGTAAACTTCTATTCTTTAGATAGAGCTAAAAAGATGTTCTTTACTCCTCTGCAAGAAAGAAATATAGAGCATCACGTTTTAGTTGGTAACCATGATTCGTTCTATAAAAATACTATTCAACTTAATTCTATAGCTTTATTGGCTGAGCATTATGATAATATTATAACATATCAAGAGCCTAAAGAATGGAATAATATTCTTATGATACCATGGATATGTGATAGTAACGAAGAAGAAATATTTAAGAAGGTAGAAGAAACTAAGTGTCCTATTCTATTTGGTCATCTAGAACTAGCAGGGTATCAAATGTATAAAGGGCAATCTATCTACCACGGTATGAAAGATGATTGGCTAAAGAAGTTTGATCTTGTATGTACTGGACATTATCATACTAAATCAGAGCAAGGTAATGTAAACTATCTTGGATGTCCTTTTGAGATGACCTGGGCTGATGCAGACGATCAGAAAGGCTTTCATGTATTTGATTTAGATAAAAGAGAATTAGAGTTTATACATAACCCTAATACTATGTTTAAAAAGATATGGTATAATGACGAAGATGCTGTAGTTACTGATATTATAGATCAAGACCTTACCATATACCAAAACTGTTATATAAAAGTAATAGTAAAAAATAAAACTAATCCTTATTGGTTCGATATGTTCATTGAGAGATTAGAAAAACAAAATCCAGTTCATCTACAAATAGTAGAAGATCATTTAAATTTAGACTTAGAAGATGATGATGATATTTTAGGTGAAGCTGAGGATACATTAACGATACTTAATCATTATGTTGAAGCTCTTGAGACGCAGGCAGATAAGAATGAAGTGAATAAAGTCTTAAGAGAAATATACTCTGAGGCGCTAGCAATAACTTGATAAAATTTAAAACTCTAAAGTGGAAAAACTTTCTTTCTACTGGTAATGTATATACTGAATTACAGCTCGATAGAAACCCTACTACATTAGTAATAGGTGATAATGGTGCTGGTAAATCAACCTTCCTTGATGCTTTATCATTTGCACTATATGGTAAACCATTTCGTAAAGTAAATAAAAGTCAATTAATTAACTCTATCAATAAGAAAGATATGAGGGTTGAATTAGTATTTCAAGTAGGTAAGCATATCTATAAGATAGTAAGAGCAGCTAAACCTAATATATTTGAAATATGGCAGAATGGTGAACTAATTAATCAAGATGCTAATGCTAGAGACTATCAAGAGTTTCTTGAAAAGCAGATAATAAAACTAACTCATAAAGCTTTCAGTCAAGTAGTAGTATTAGGTTCTACTTCTTTTATACCATTCATGCAGCTTTCATCTATGCATAGAAGAGAAGTTATAGAAGACTTATTAGACCTTCAAATATTCTCTACTATGAATACTCTACTTAAAGATAGAATAAACTCTAATGAAAAGGAATTAACTGAAGTAGAATATACAGTTAAAATGTTAGAAGAGAAGATTGCTCTAACTGAAGAGCACTTGGAGAGCCTTGAAGCTGATAACAATTCTAAGATACAGAGTAATCTATCTACGGTCGAAGAAAATAAGCGGGAGATAAAGGCTCTGCAAGGGACATCTAATGATTTAGCTACTAAAGTAGATGATCTTAATAAGAGTATAGACGATCAGAATACAGTCAAATCTCGATATGAAAAACTAAAAGAAGTAAGAGTAAAGCTTAACAGTAAAATATTAGATTTAAAGAAGAGAGTAGTCTTTTATGAAGAGAATGATAGCTGTGATGCTTGTGGTCAAGATATAGATGCAGAGTTTAAAGAAGAGATTGTTTGTGATCATAATAAAAAAGTAGAAGAGATTAATGAAGGTATCGAGAAGCTGCAAGAAGAACTTAAATCAGCTGAAGATAGAATGGAAGAAATAATGACTAGTCAACAAGAGGTCATTTCTTTGCAGAATACTATTAAAGAGCTCTCGTGGAAAGAGAGAACGTTGAATGATAGTATTAATAAACTCCTAGAAGAGAATGCTAACTTAAAAGATGTTGGCGGAAATAAAGCTAAGAACTTAAAGCAACTCGATACCTTTGAAAAGAAAAAAGAAAGTAACTTATTAATAAAAGTAGAAGAAGTAAATAAGAGAAACGTATTAGGAGTTGTATCTACTATACTAAAAGATTCAGGAATAAAAACTAAGATAATAAGACAATATGTACCTATTATGAATAAGTTAATTAATAAGTATCTTGCTGCTATGGACTTCTTTGTTCAGTTTGAATTAGATGAATCGTTTAACGAAACTATAAGATCTAGATTTAGAGATGATTTCTCTTATGCTTCTTTTTCTGAAGGTGAAAAAATGAGAATAGATTTAGCTCTTTTATTTACTTGGAGATCTATAGCTAAGATTAGAAATAGTGCATCTACTAATTTATTAATAATGGATGAAGTATTTGATTCATCTTTAGATGCTTCAGGTACTGATGAGTTTTTAAAACTCTTAAAGGAGTTGACTTCTGATACTAACGTGTTTATAATAAGTCATAAAGGTGATACCCTTATAGATAAATTTACAAACGTAATTAAGTTTGAGAAAGTTAAATCCTTTTCTAGAATAGCATAATGAGTAAAACTATAATACCAATAGGTGATAATAATGATATGCTCAGAGCAGTGATGCCTGACTTTGATTTTGATAACCCTTCTACTGACCCAGTTGAGTTATCTCATACACTTATAAATGCTATGAAAGATGGTAAGGGTGTAGGGCTTGCGGCTAACCAGATAGGAGTACAAGCAAGAGTGTTTTGTATGTATTCAGAACCTCCTATGGTTTGCTATAATCCGGTTATAACATACTTCGGCGAAGAAGATATAACTATGGATGAAGGATGTTTATCCTATCCTGGTGTTTATGTAAAAATAAAAAGACCAAGATTTATTAGGGTAAGATTTAAAGACCCATATGGGAATGTCTGTACTAAAAAGTTTGATGGTATGGCCGCAAGAGTTTTTCAGCATGAGTTAGATCACCTAAATGGAATTGAATATTTTACTCGTGCTCATCCTATACATTTAGAAAGATTTAAACGTAAATGGAAAAAAGTATTAAGATTAATAAAGAAGGCAGCTAGATTAGCTAAATAGAATATCAAATGTGCCCTTCCACATTTTAAATAAAACTAGGAGCTTATATGGATCTCAAGTCCGAGATAAATTTAAAGTTAATATATGGTACTGAAACTGGCTTTACTAAGTCAATCGGTGAAGATATAATAACTCATTTCAAACCTAAAACATATTCCCTAGTAAAAGTAGATCATACCTCTCCTGATGATTGGAGAGCTGACTTGCTTATACTTGGAACTCCAACTTGGTGTGAACCAAGACTAGATACTTATGGCGAATATTCTGATGATTGGAATGAATCTTATGAAAGATTTAGCAAGATAGATTTTACCGGACAAACTGTTGCTTTATATGGTCTAGGAGACCAAGTAGGGTATGCAGATAATTTTGTAGATGGATTAGGTATGTTAGCTGAAGTAGTTTTAAAGAATGGCGGAAGGTTGATAGGGCTAACTTCTACTCAAGGTTTTAAATTTGATAAGTCTAACGGACTTAAAGATGAGAACACCTTTTATGGATTAGCTATAGATGAAGATAACGAACCAACACTCTCTCCGTTTAGAATAATGGATTGGGTTAAACAAATTAAAGAGGAACTATGAGCGAACAAACATACGCTTATTCTGAAATATTTGATTCTATTCAAGGTGAAGGTCATTATACTGGATATCCTACCGCATGGTTAAGATTCTTTTTATGTAACTTACAATGTAATGGTTTCGGTCAAGATGACCCTACTGATCCTTCTACTTATAAACTACCATATAAAGACTTTGATATAATAGAAGTTAATCGTATGGAAGATTTACCTGTCTGGGAATTTGGCTGTGATAGTTCTTATTCATGGTCTAAAAAATTTAAGCATTTAACTCATAATGGTACTGCTGTAGAAATAGCTAATAAAGTAAGAGATGCGTTTACTAACAAATATAATAAAGGTAGATGGGGTGAAAGACATATGTGTTTTACTGGTGGTGAACCTTTTATGAAGCATGCTCAAATATGTAGTATGAATATGATGAAGCATTGGATAGAAGAACGAGATTATCCTAGGTATGTTACTTATGAAACTAATGGTACTCAAACTATAAGACCTGAAGTAATAGAGTTCTGGCAGGAGTATAGAGATGTATGGGGCAGTGAACTATTTATATCATGTAGTCCTAAATTGCATAATGTATCTGGTGAGCTAAGAAAAAGAGCTATAAGACCTGAAGTAGTAGAACGATATCAGATGTTTACTAATAGAGGTCAGCTTAAATTTGTTGTTGATGGCAAACCAGAAACTTGGAAAGAGTTAGAAGAAACTATAGAGATGTTTAGAGACTATCATGTAGATTGGCCTATATGGATTATGCCTGTAGGAGCTACTGTAGAAGGTCAGAAGCTATGTGATGGTGATGTAGCTAAAGAAGCATTTCAGAGAGGTTATAATGTATCAGCTAGAGTACATACTTACTTATGGGGGAACCTAATAGGTGTCTGATTATTATAAGCAAGTAAGTACACCTGTAGATATTGAAGTTTTAAAAAACTTATATAATAGTCTTGAAAAACAGAAAGTAAAAAGATATTATAATTTGCATTATCTCTATAAAGCAGATATACCTAGAGATAATTGGATGCAAGAATTCAATAGAGATGGATTTAGCATATACTCTCAATATTTTTTAGAGTATCCAGTAAACTCTTTTACTAGACTTCATACGGATAATAATGATGAGATATTTAAAACTGCTATTACATTAGTAGATGTAGAAGACCTAGAGGGTGGTGATATTATAATTTACGAACCTCACTATAAGCTTGATTGGGATGTTACTCCTGATGTACTTAATAGATATAGAGACGGTGATTATACTCCAGGTGATCCAATTATACCTGTAATAGTTAAACAAGAAGTTGGTGAGACTATTGAATATGAACATAATGTATTTCATAGTGTAAGTAAAGTTACTAAAGGAAAAAGATTAGTATTAGTTACTTGGTATACTAAACAAAAGAAAGTTTTATTAGTAGGTAACGGAACTTCTATTCTTGATAAAGAGTTAGGAGAAGAAATAGATTCATTTGATGAAGTAGTAAGATTTAATTCTTTTACTACTAAAGGATACGAAAAGTATACAGGCAGTAAAACTAATGTATGGTTTACTTGCATGGATAAACATATAGAAGATATTAATGAATTTGATAATGTCATTTGCCATAGCTGGTTTAATGAAAATGAATGTGATCTATTTAAAAAATTAACTGATAGAAGAAAAGTGGTTCATAAAATAGAAGACTTTAACTACTACGGGCTAAAAGCTCCAAGTACTGGTCTTATAGCAATAGATTATTATTTAAAACAGAATTATGAAGTCTGGCTCCATGGCTTCGATTGGTGGGATAGAACTGAACATCACTATGCAGATGATGAGAAGAGAGGTGATAACCACAAACCTTTAGAGGAATTAAAAATAATTAAAGGATTTGGAGACAGAGTAAAATTTTTAAGTGAGTAATATTATGTTTAAAAAGAAAGAGATCGTTTACGGTCATGAAGCGTTTGAAGAAGGTATCGAAAAGATATACAACAATATAATGGCTGTAGGAAGTCCTTATAGTAGAATAATAGGATTATCTAGAGGTGGTTTAATACCTGCAGTGTTTCTATCTCATAAGTTAGATATACCAGTAACACCTTTAGTATGGTCAACGAGGGATTCTGGTGAAAAAGAAATAGTAGAATGGATACCAGAAGACTTGAATAATGGAGCAAAGTATCTTATAATAGATGATATAGTTGACTCAGGTCAAACTATCAAAACGCTCTTTGAATCTTGGGGCGATTTTCCTAAAGATAATATAAGTATTGCTTCTTTAATTTATAATTCAGATCAAGAACTGATGGTTGATTTTTTTGACCTATCTATACAACGCTCAAAGGAGAAGAGCTGGTATAAGTTCTGGTGGGAGGACAAGTGATTATGTATGAACAATTATTATTAGTATTTATTTTATTAATGCTTAAGCATACTATAGCGGATTATTTTTTGCAACGTATGTGGATGATAAGAGATAAATCTGAATATGGAGCACCTGGTGGAATAGCTCATGCGAGCTCACACGCTATAGGAACAGCGTTAGTTTTAATACCTTTTTTAGTAAGTAACTTTTTAGCAGTTATATTAGCTATAATAGATGGTGTTATTCATTACCATATTGATTACGTAAAAAGTAATATATGGAAAAAATATAAACTAACTGATAGTCAAACATATTATTGGATACTTCAAGGCGTTGATCAGTATCTACATTTTTTAACTTACGCATTAATAATTTACATTATAGGAGCATAGATGTATTTAAGTACAAAAACATACGGGCATGAGTCAGGCCTCTCATGTGCTTTCAGACAGCCTAATGCTACGCATAGTCATTGTAGTCTTATACATGGTTATGCTTTAGCATTTAGGTTTGTCTTTGCGGCTACAGAATTAGATAATAAGAACTGGGCAGTTGATTTTGGTGATCTAGGAGAGCTAAAAAAATGGCTTAAAGATAATTTTGATCATAAGACTGCTGTAGATAAAGATGATCCAGCTATGGATGATTTTATATTATTAGATAAAAAAGGACTAATAGACATAGTTATTATGGATGGAGTAGGATGCGAAAAGTTTGCATATCATGCATGGGTAAAAGCTAATGAAGTAGTCGAAAGAAAATCAGGTGGAAGATGCTATTGTGTATCTTGTGAAGTAATGGAGCATGGAGCTAATTCAGCTATTTATAGGAGAGAACCAAATGACAGTTGAAAGTGATAAGCAAATAGGTTATAATACAGCTATGACTGATAATAAAGTACATGAGCTATATTGGAAGATGATAAAAGAGAAAGGCTTACGAGCCTGGTCTAATGATAATATAGCAGAAATTCTTACCGAGTCTGGTAGAGATAAACTTATAGACGAAGTATCGGAAGCATTTGAAGAAGTGCTTACTAGATTACTTATTGATTGGAAGAACGATCCTAATGCTATGGGTACTCCTAGACGTTTAGCTAAGATGTATATTAACGAGCTAATGAGAGGTCGTTATTTTGAGAAGCCTGCTGCTACTGCATTCCCTAATGAAGATGATAATAAGTATGATGGAATGTTAGTAGTAAGATCTGAACTTAGATCTATGTGCTCTCATCATCATCAACCTGTAGTAGGTATAGCTTATATTGGTATTATACCTGATAAAATGGTTATAGGATTATCAAAGTATACTAGAATAGCTCAATGGGTAGCTAGAAGAGGTACTTTGCAAGAACAATTATGTAATGAAATTGTAAAAGAGCTGCAAGCTGCAACTGGGACTGAAGACCTAGCTGTTTATATTCATGCAGTTCATGGTTGTTGTGAGAATAGAGGTATTATGGCTCATTCTTCTCTAACCCAGACTACCGTACTCAAAGGTAGATTTAATGATGCTGATGTTAAGAAGGAGTTCTTCGATGATATCATGCTACAACAGCAGTATGCTGGAGGAAAAGGATAATGAGTATTGAACAGAAACCTGTAGAGGTTAATAAAGTAGATCTTAGAGATGAATTACTATCAGCTAGTAAACAATTATTTACAGCTAATATCTCTAAGCACGTTTTGAATGTAGAAGTATTATTACAAAAGCAAGTTGGTGTAGCTGACCATCCTGATATAATGTCTTCTTTAGAGCATGAGTTTAAACAAATAGCTGAATACAAAGAACTAGTAGATATAGTAGAAAATTATTTCGAATGAGAATAGCCCACGAAGCACCTTTAGATATAATCGATAAGGTCAGTGAAAGTACTGACTATGATTATGCATTAGTTCATCTTTTTGAAGAACTTCCTGCATACTATAATCACTTCGTAGAAGCTAAAAAGAAAGGTAGATATACTATTCTTGATAATTCAATTTTTGAGCTTGGTGAGGCTTTCAATGCGGATGAGTTTGCTGCTTGGATAAAGCAATTAAAACCTTCTGCTTATATCGTACCAGATGCATTGGAACAGAAAGATACAACAATTAAGAACTTTAGTTCATGGATGGAACGATATAAAGACTTACCAGGTCTCAAAATTGGTGTTGTTCAAGGTAAAGATTGGGATGAAATAATCGAATGCTATAATTATATGAATGAAAATGCAGATATAATTGCTATATCATTTGACTATAGTTATTATGAAGATTTATTTCCTGATGAAGAGAATAAATACGTATCATGGATGAAAGGTAGGCAAAAATTACTTAGTGATATGTTAGATAAGAATATAATAAACACTGAGAAAGATCATCATCTATTAGGAGCTGGTTTACCTCAGGAGTTTACAGCATATAAAGAGTATGACTGGATTGATACTATTGATACTTCTAATCCTGTAGTGCATGGTATGAAAAATATTAAGTACGAAGAATTAGAAGATGGAGTATTTGGTTTAAATGATAAAGAGTCAGTTAAATTGTTTACTTTAATGGAAGAAAAGGTTGAACATCAGTATAGTGTATTCTATAATATGTTAAAGTTTAGAGAAAATATATGTGGGTAGCAATTTTTAGTCATTCAGGAAGCGAACTAGCTTCAGTTATAGATACGTTAGGTAAAGAGCCTGATCATATAGTTACTAATCAATTTGAAGTTACTAAAATTGATGAGCGTTTAAGAAGTAAAGTATCTTATATGGAAGCAAAAGATATACATGATTGGTTAATTGCTTGCGCTGACGATGATCCTTTTGTAACCTTGCATGGTTATAATAGAATTGTACCTGAAGCTGCTATATCTAAGACTATGTATAACGTTCATCCTGGTGATACTATTAAGTATCCTGAACTAAGAGGTAAAGATCCTCAGAAGAAAGCTTTAGAGTTAGGCTTAGATAGTACTGGTGTTGTTATTCATCAAGTAGATGAAGGTGTAGATACTGGTGAGACTCAAATGGTAGCTGTTCATGATATTAAGAAAGGTATAAGTGAGAAAGATTTGATAGAAGAATTAAGACAATTGGCTATAAATTTATGGTCATCATTTTTGATAGGTAAAGTATGAAGATAGGAATAACTGGTGCTCAATCAGTAGGTAAGACTACTTTACTTAACGCGTTAAGGTCTGAGAAAAAATTTAAGACGTATGCTATATGCGATGAAGTGACTCGAGAGCTTATTAAATTAGGACTAGATATAAATGAAGCTGGTTCTGACTTAACGCAAGAACTAATCATGCAAAAGCATGTATTCAATGTATTCATGTATAATGATATGTTAACTGATAGAACTGCCTTAGATGGATTAGTATATACTGCTTATTTACATCTACATAAAAAGGTTAGTAAAGATACTCTTGATATAGTAAAAGCTATCTACGATAAGATTATACATGAATATGATTATATATTTTATATACCACCTGAGTTTAAAATAGTAGATGATGGTGTGAGATCAATTGATCCTAGCTTTAGAGATGAGATAGTAGAATTATTTGAAGGCTATATTAGTGAAATGCCTAGAGAGATAGTTAGAGTATCTGGATCTGTTAGAGAAAGACTAGATCAAATAATGAAGGTAATAAAATGAAAAAATTAGATAAAATTGTTAGTAAACATTTAGGTAAAGCAGGAGACGGCTCTATAGTTAAGCCTTATGTTACTCCTGATAGAGCTGATAAAAGCTTGCTTGTTCCGGTACCAAGAGTACTTAATAGAGAAGAATATAATATTAATGAAGATGATTTACCGTTTGTAGGTTTTGATACCTGGAACTGTTACGAAGTATCATTTTTATTAGATAATGGATTCCCTGTTAGCGGTGTAGTAAAAATAGTATACCCGTCTGATAGTGAATGTATAGTTGAATCTAAATCGTTAAAGTTATATCTTAACTCATTTAATATGCATAGGTTTGGTAATAGTTTAACTAGAGCTATAGTCAAAGCTAAGCAAATGATAGAAGATGATCTAAGAGATGCTTTAGAGTGTGATGTAGATGTTTGGTTCCATTATGATGATGAGAATGAACTACCTGCTGCTCCTATCAAAGGTCACTTTGTTAGATTAGAGTCTCTTATAGAACAAGATGATATAGAATTTGTTGAATACGAAGAAGATCCTAAAATACTAGAGCATGCTCCTATGCTTGGCTTTATGCCTTTTCAGGTTACATCTAGTGCATTAAGATCTAATTGTAGAATTACTAACCAGCCTGATTGGGGTGATGTATATATTCATATAGAAGGAGAAGATTGTGTTACTCCTGAATCTCTTATGAAGTATATAGTTAGTATGAGAAAAGAGAATCATTTCCATGAGGAAATATGTGAGTGTATATTTAAAAGACTAAGAGATATATTAGAAGATGATACTGAAATATTAGTAGCATGCTTATATACTAGAAGAGGTGGTATAGATATTAATCCTATCAGAGCTACTTCGCAAGATCTAATAGATAAGATAGCTTCTACTTTAGTTGAGGCAGATATACCTCATAGAAAAACAGCGAGGCAATAATGAGCGAAACATTTTTAAGTGAATATATGGACGGTGAAAAAACAGCTAGAACTTTCGTAGAGAATGGTTGTTATGGAGCTGTATTTTTTATAGACGGAAAAGAAGTTGCAAAGGAAACATATCCTGGTAAAGCAGAGATATGGGCAGAGAATGCAGCAGAAAATTATGTAATGGGAATAAAGGTACTAAATGAATCTAACTGAAGCTTTAAATAATTTACCTGATACTAATCAGAATGTATTAGCAGTACTTTCAGGAGGACTTGATTCTTCTGTTATGACTATGATGCTAGTAGAAAAATATGGTAAAGATAGAGTATCTGCTGTAAGTTATGATTATGGTCAGAAGCAGAGAGTAGAGTTAGAGAAAGCTTTTGAACTATGTAACAAACTTGGTATACGTCATAAGATACTTGACTTAAGTATTCTTGGCGATATAGCTAAACCTATGTCAGCGAACATAGGTGGCACAAGCGTGGAAATGCCAGATATAAAAGACGTCCTTGGCGACCCGCAGCCACCTACCTATGTACCTTTTAGAAATCTGATTATGTTATCTTTAACTATGTCAGTAGCAGAAGTTGCTAAAGCTTCTCATGTCTTTACTGGGCTGCAAGTTCATGATGAATATGGTTACTGGGATACGTCTCAGAAGTTTGTAGATAGTCTTAATGCAGTTGCTAGTCAGAATAGAACCTTTAAAGTAGAAATAGTAGCTCCTTTTAGTCAGCTAAGTAAAAAGCAAGAAATTGAAATAGCTGAAGATATGGGTAAATTAGAGTTGCTTTCTAGTACTATAACATGCTATAATCCTGATGGAGATAAGTCATGCGGTACATGTCCTTCATGTGCTGAAAGAGTAATGAATTTTATAAAGGCAGGTCATAAGGATCCTATACCTTATGTTGACTCCTTTGATTGGAGTCTAGCTGTCTCGAAACATGAGATTAGTTAAATATGTGTGCAATATTTGGATCGTTTGAAGTTAATAAACTCAAGGAGTTAGCTTTATTAAACTCTTATAGAGGTGAAAGAAGCTTCTCAATATCTGAATATAGCCCGAACACTAAAAAGTTGCTAACGAAGCAGAAATGTATGGGGCGGTTTAGCTTAGATAATGTTGAGCTAACAGCTGGGATGTATTACGTCGCTCACATCCAAGCTCCTACTACCGAGGCTTCGGCCATAGAAAGTATTCATCCTAGCGATCGTAACGATGGACATGATCTTCTATGGCACAACGGTATTCTAAAAGAGAACTTTGTTGAAGAGATGCAAAGTGCTCTTTCCAGTGACCTTAAATGGGATACTGGTTTACTTCATGATTGGTTGATTGAAGATAAATCTCTAAACGACGTAGATGGAACGTTTGCTTGCTTAAGATATGTAGACGGAGATATAAAATTATTTCGTAACGAAATTTCTCCTCTATTTGTTGATAGTAAGCTAAATATTAGTAGTACCAAATTCCCTGGTGCTGAACCTTTAATTCCGAATAAGATATGGACTTTGGACTTTAAAGAGTATATAATGAATGAAGGGCCTAGCTTTACCACAAAAGAGAACCCTTACTACTTTGGATAAATTATGAAGAATATCGCAAGTGATAAAAATGAATCTAAACTATCGAATGTCTTACCTCAAGATATTCAACCTAATGCAGTCGATCTAAGACTTGATAAAATATTTGAACTTAATCATAAAGACTTTGTTTTAGACGAAGATCAAAAATTGCATAGAGGCAGTAAAGTGCTCGCGTCCGATGAGGATGGATACTTTAATCTTAAACCTGGCTCTTACGAAATAACTTTTCAGAATATTGTAACTATAGCTCCTGGTGAAGCAGGATTTGTTATTACAAGATCAACTTTAAATAGAAACGGAGTGTTTATAACTTCAGGACTATATGACTCAGGGTATCAAGGAGTCATGGCAGGTGCATTACATGTAAATGGTGGCTTGTTTAGAGTTAAGAAAGGAACTAGACTCGGTCAGTTCTTATTATTTGATGCCGAAAGTCTTAAACTATATGATGGTGATTATGGTTTATCGAAAGAACATGATAAAAAATATATTTAGGAGTATATAATGTTAGTAGACCCAATTAAGCACGTTAACGGTGTAGATGATTCTACTGGTTTTTCAGTACCAGTTAACGCTAAAACAATAAGAGGATTTCAAGGTAATCCTTTTGTTATTACTGATGATCAAAAGCTCGAAAGAGAAACTTATGAAATACAGACTATGATTGATCCTGGTGACCCAGAAAAGAAAAGAGAGATCTATCATATGTTCCCTGGTAGTTATGAATTTACTAGTGACGTATATGCTAATGTGCCTGAAGGGCATGTTGGTTATCTAGTTACACCTACAGAGATGTTAGCTGGTGGTTGTAGCGTAGTAAGTAGTTTACTAGAACCTGGCTATAAAGGATTAGTATCTGGTCAACTTATTATAAATGGTGGAGAAGCTTTTATTCAGCCTGGATCAGAAGTAGCTGAATTAGTAATAGTCAAAATAGGTGAGTAATGGAATTACAAGTTAAAATAGAAGAGCTGCAGAAGAAGAAACTCTTTGTAGCTGCTCCAATGTATGGAGGTCAGTGTGCTGGAATGTTCTGTAAATCTACTAACGATCTAGCAGCTGTGGCTAGAGCTCATAATATTGAGGTAAAATTTTACTATCTCTTTAATGAGTCTCTTGTGACGAGAGCCCGTAACTATTGTGTAGATGAATTTATGAGATCTGATTGTACGCATCTTATGTTTATCGATAGTGATATAGGGTTTAATGCTAATGATGTTATTGCTTTGTTAGCTATGTCAGATGGTCATCCAGATATTAATAATGGTGATCCTTTTGATATCTTATGTGCTCCTTATGCTAAGAAATGTATATCATGGGAAAAGGTTAAGCAAGCTGTTGATCAAGGAGTAGCTGATGAAGACCCTCAAGTACTAAACAAGTTTGTAGGTGATTATGTATTCAATCCTGTGCAAGGTAATAACCAGATTAGACTAGATGAACCTCAAGAAGTTTTAGAAGGTGGAACTGGTTTTATGATGATTAGAAGAGCAACGTTTGAAAAATATAGAGATGCTTATCCTCAATTATGGTATAAGCCTGACCATGTAAGAACTGCAGAATTTGATGGAAGTAGAGAGATTATGGCCTACTTTGATGCTATAATAGATGATAAGAATCTAAATGTAGTAAACGAAGTTACAGCTTTCTACGATAAGAATCCTGAAGCAGGTAAGAAAGAAGTATTAGAATTCTTATCAGAAAAAAGAACTGGTGAAGAAAGAAAAGAATACTCTAATAGATATTTATCTGAAGATTATATGTTCTGTCAATGGGCTAGAAATATAGGACTTAAAGTCTGGTTATGCCCTTGGATGGAACTTACTCATGTAGGGTCTATGATCTTTGGTGGTTCATTAAGAGACTTAGCTTCTGTAGGCGCTAGTGCTACTGCTGATGAATCTAAGATTAAAAAGAAAACTGTAGCTGAAACTTCTAAAAAATAAAAGGATATTATATTATGCAATTAAGTGAAAATACTATGAATGTTCTAAAGAACTATTCTCAAATTAATCCTTCTATTCAGTTTAAAGCTGGGCAAGTATTATCTACTGTATCACCTCAAAAGACTGTTATGGCTAGAGCTACTATTGAAGAAACATTTCCTGGTGAAGGAGCTATTTACGACTTAAATAGATTCCTAGGAGTGTTATCTTTGTTTGATGAACCTGAATTATTCTTTAGCGATCAGAAAGTAACTGTTCAAAAAGATAAAAAGAAAATAAATTATACCTATGCTGATCCTCAGATGATTATTACTCCTCCTGAGAAAGAAATAAACTTTCCTTCTCCTGAAGTATCTGTAGATATATCATGGGCTGAAATGCAACAGGTACTTAGAGCAGCTTCTGTAATGGGTCTACCTGAGATAGCTATTATAGGAAGTTCAGGAGAGATAGCTTTAAGTGCTATTGATTCTTCTAATCCTACCGCGGATGTTTATTCTAGTGAGGTAGGAGAAACTAAAGATGAGTTTCAATTTATATTTAAAGTTGAGAATCTAAAGTTAATGAATTATAATTATATAGTAGAGATATCTGAAAAGGGTATCGCTAAATTTTCTTCAAGTAATTCATATGGTCCTAAAATGGAATATTGGATTGCTACTGAAGCTAAATCTAATTTTGAGAGAGGAGACTAAAATGTATATAGAAGAAGGACAAGCTGTACCTGCTGTTACTTTTAAAGTAAGAGAGTTAGGTGAATGGAAGCAGGTAACATCTTATGAGCTATTCGGTCATAAAAGAGTAGTTCTATTTGCATTACCAGGTGCTTTTACTCCTACATGTTCATCTAAACAATTACCAGGATATGAAGAGAACTATGAGAACTTTGTTGATCTTGGCATAGATGAAGTCTATTGCTTATCAGTTAACGATACATTCGTAATGAATGCTTGGGCTGAGCAGCAAGGGATAACTAAAGTAAAAATGATACCTGATGGTTCAGGTGAATTTACTGATGGTATGGGAATGTCAGTATGTAAAGATAATTTATGTTTTGGTGTGAGAAGCTGGCGATATGCAGCTGTTATTGATAATGGTGTTCTTGTCAAACTATTTGATGAGCCCGGGCAAGAAGATGATCATCCGGAAGATCCGTATGGTGAATCATCTCCTGAGTCTGTTCTTGAATGGCTTGAAAAGACTGCCTAAAATGAGTTTTATATTATGCAACAACGTGACGAATTTTTGTTCGTGGAGAAGTATCGTCCACGTAAAATAGATGATACTATATTACCTTATGAGTTAAAGACTGTATTTAAAGAGTTTATAGCTAATAATAATATTCCTAATCTAATATTATCGGGCGGGCCTGGTGTCGGTAAAACTACTGTCGCCAGAGCTATGCTCGAAGAGATTAATGCTGATTATATTATTATAAATGGCTCCTTATCTGGTAATATTGATACGCTAAGAACTGAGATTATGCAATTCGCATCTTCGGTCTCTTTTCAAGGTGGTCGTAAATATGTTATACTAGATGAAGCTGATTACTTAAACGCTAATTCTACTCAACCTGCTCTTCGTAACTTTATGGAAGAGTATTCTAAGAACTGTGGTTTTATTCTTACTTGTAATTTTAAGAATAGAATCATATCTCCTCTGCATAGCAGATGTTCTGTTATTGACTTTGATATAAAAAGCGCTGAGAAGCCTAAGCTTGCTTCTGAGTTCTTTGAAAGATTAAAAAAGATCTTAGAGATGGAAAGTATTGAGTATGAAGATAAAGTAGTAGCTGCTTTTATTCAAAAACATTTCCCTGATTGGAGAAGAATCTTAAATGAGATTCAAAGGTATAGTGTTGTTGGTAAAATAGATGCTGGTATACTTTCTAATCTTCAAGAAGTTTCTATAAAAGATCTGATGAATAATATGAAAGCTAAAAACTATACTAATGTACGTAAGTGGGTAGCTGAAAATATTAATAATGATACTAATACTATCTTTAGAAAGCTATATGATAAGTCTGGTGACTTGTTTAAAGCTCAGTCTATACCTCAGCTATGTTTAATACTTGCTGACTATCAATATAAGGCTGCTTTCGTAGCGGATCATGAAGTAAATTTAGCTGCTTGCTTAGCAGAAATAATGGTGAATTGTGAATTTAAGTAAAATATTTAAAAGAAAACGTAGACGTGATAGCAATGTACTATCTGTTATAGAAGCTTATGAGAGACGTGAGGAGAAGGGGGCTAAGAAGTATAATACTACCACAGATAGAAACGATTTATCTTTCTTAGCTTGGCTTACTCATTTGCAAGAAGAGTTGATGGATGCAACTATCTATATAGAAAAATTGAAAAGCGAATATAAAGACAATGAGTGACAATCCTTTTGAATTTATAAATTCAGTTTCATTTAAGAAAAATAACTTACTTAAAGATGGATACGCTGAAAAAGACTATCCAGGCTTTCTAGTGAATAAAGGACTCTCTTTGTATGCAGATACTATTTTATATGCTAATGAAATAAATAGGAGACCTTGGATAGATAATAAGCTCGCATATGATTATTACCTAAATAGTATTAGACCTCGAAAGAGATACAGTAAATGGTTCAAGAAAACAAAGAACGAGGATTTAGAACTATTAAAAGAATATTATAAGTGTAGTGAGTCTAAAGCTCTCGAGTATCTAAATATCCTATCAGAAACTCAATTAGAAAAACTGCGCAAGAGATTAACAAAAGGTAATAAATAATGAACGCAGTTTCAAATATGGTTGAGGTATTACTAGAAAAAGAAGACGACTTTCTTAAAGTAAGAGAGACGTTAACTAGAATAGGCGTAGCATCTAGAAAGACAAATACTTTATTCCAATCATGTCATATACTACATAAACAAGGCAAATACTACATAGTTCACTTTAAAGAACTATTCGCATTAGATGGTAAACCTTTTACTTTTTCAGAAGAAGATCAAGGCAGAAGAAATTCAATTGCTAACCTATTAGATGAATGGGGCTTAGTAAAACTTGTTGATAAAAGTAAATCAAGTGACCCAGTTGTTCCAATAACAAAAATTAAGATAATTCCATTCAAAGAAAAGCATGATTGGGAACTTATTGCAAAATATAATATTGGAAAAAAGAAGTAGTTTTTGCTTGACATTCCTTAATTAAAGCCTAAATATATATAGAAGGCGCCGATAACGGGTCTTCAATTTAACTTGCTTATTTAAGGAGATAAAATGAATAAGATCAATCCGTTTGATAGTTTCTATCAACACTCAATTGGGTTAGACCGACTAATAGAAGAACTAACCTCCACACGTTTAACTAATAATACTAATTATCCACCCTATGACATCATAAAAGAAGATGATGAAAATTATCTTATAAAGATGGCTATTGCTGGATTTGGTAAAAAAGATATAGACATTTCTCTAAGAGAAAATAATCTCTCTGTCGTAGGAGAGATGAAAGATAAAGAAAAAGCCAATACAGTTTGGAATGGAATATCATCAAGAGGCTTTCATAAAAACTTTGTTTTAGCATCTGATGTAATAGTGAAAAGAGCTGATGTCGAAGACGGAATCCTTACTATAAAACTCGAGAAGTTTATTCCAGAGGAGAAGAAACCTCGCACTATTGAGATAGGAAAAGATGTTTCAATCAAGACATTTTTAGCTGAATAAAATAACTAAAGTTATTTTGAGGGAAGTGTCAGGCTTCCCTTTTTTATGAGCTAAATATCTGCGTATAACGCATATTTATAATAAAATATTAATGAGGTTTATAATTAAATGACTGAATTGGTCGGAAAGATATTCAAAAAAACTAGAAAAGTTAGTAACCATGACTTAACATCTATGGGCGAACTTACTATTCTTATTTTGACTTTTATATTTTGTATCTATGCTGTTTCACCTATGTTTAATTAAGGATTTAAAATGAAAAAGTATTTTAGCATATTAGTGCTATTTGGATTTATTTCTAATGCTTTTGCTGATGATTGGAGAATGAGAAAGTTTGACTTAGATCAAGATGGATTCATAAAAAGGTCAGAGTTAATGGCTGTCGGTTGTAACTATAAAGTAGTTAAACTAGAAAAAGGCTTATTTAACTATGCTGATAAAAATGATGATGGTTTACTAGATAAAAAAGAAGCAAGAAGTGCTTCTGATTATATCTTTAGATCAAATTGCCCTAAGCATCCTAAACCAGTTTCAATAAGAGGATGAAAGAAGAAAAACTTTTGCAAATAGCAAATCTCTCACCCAGTGAAAGCTGGGTGGAGAAACTCGTTGAAGTACATCCTATGAAGCAAGTATTCTGGGCATCTATTATTCAAATAACCGTATTTGGCTTCATGCTTTTAGCATTTTGGACTATAGGCCTGTTCGTATAAATAAATATTTAAACAGGAGAAACCATGGCTATACAATTAGAAGTATTAAAGTTAGAAATGGACGAACATATAGGCGGATCTGCTACTGACGAACTGGCTGCTGCAGCTGAAAAAGCTGTTAGTGACCAAATAGCTGATTGGGCTTCAGTTCCATCAGTAATTCAACACGCTCTTATCATATTAGAAGGTAAAGACAATCTTACAGCTCCTGAAATAGCTGCTGTAGATTCTGCTGATTGGGAAACTTTAAAGACAGAATTAGATGCTAGAACATCTATGGATGCTGGCTTTATTGCTTACCTTAAACAACGTGTTGGACTTATATCAGACAATCTAGAAGAAGGCACAATAGTAGAGCATAACTAGTTGAATCTATACTCATAAGAGTATATAATAAATATATTATGATGCGGGTAACTACTATTGAAATTCTATACTAACGTTCAAATTCGAGGATCAAGAATCCTTCATAGAGGCTACGAGGACGGCAAACGTTTTAGTTATGCTGAGCCTTGTAGACCTTATCTATTTACAGGTCCCGTTAATTACGATACTGGTTATACTACTTTAAAAGGTCAGTACGTAATGAAAAGGGACTTTGATAACCCTCATCACGCTCAAAAATATATACAAGAAAATAAAGATATAAAAGGTAAGAATACTTATGGCTTACCTATGTTTGCATATACTTATATTAATGATAACTATAAAGGTGAAATAAAGTATGATGCAGATACTATTAGAACAGTTTATATAGATATTGAGGTCGCTGCTGATGAAGGATTCCCTGATATACAAAAAGCAGATAAAGAAATAACTGCTATAACTTTGCAGTTTAACGATCAAATTATTGCTATAGGAGGGCAACCTTATACTCCTAAACAAGAAACCGTTAAGTATATTCAAGCTACTGATGAAGCTAATTTATTAGTTCGTTTCTTAGATTGTTGGCAAGCAATAGACCCAGATATAGTTTCAGGATGGAACGTAGAGTTCTTTGATATACCTTATATTATTAACCGCATATCTAATATATTAGGTGATGATATGGCTAAGAAGCTTTCACCTTTTGGTCAGCTAAGAGAAAGAGAAGTTTTTATAGCAGGAAGACCTAATCAAGTATATGATCCTTTAGGTATATCTATATTAGACTATATGCAATTATATAGAAAGTTTACTTTTGTAATGCAAGAGTCTTATCGACTTGATCATATTGCTCATGTAGAGTTAGGAGAACGTAAGCTTGATTACTCTGAGCATGATAGTTTATTTGATCTTTATAAGCATGATTGGGAAAAGTTTATTGATTATAATATTTTAGATACTGAATTAGTTAAACGATTAGATGATAAACTTAAACTTATAGAGCAAGTATTTGCTATTGCTTACGATGCTAAAGTTAACTATCAAGATACCTTTACATCTGTTAGGATGTGGGATCTTATTATCCATAATCATTTACTAGATAAAAATATTGTAGTACCTCAGTTTAAGAAAGTAGATAAAGAAAGAGCTGCTGAAGGTGCTTATGTTAAAGATCCTCAGGTGGGAATGCATAATTGGGTTGTATCATTCGATCTCAACTCATTGTACCCGCATTTAATTATGCAATATAATATCTCACCTGAGACTTACGTTGGTAAGTCTGGAAGGGCTCCTTCTATAGAAGAGATACTTGAAGGTGCTTGGAATAATAATACTCTTAATAACGCTATAGAAGAAAATTGTTCTATATCTGCTAATGGAGATTATTATACTAGAGACTTCGAAGGCTTCTTACCTAAACTCATGCGTAAGATGTATGATGATAGAGTAATATGGAAGAATAGAATGATTGAAGCTCAGAAGAAGTATGAAAAGACTCCTACTAAAGCTTTAGAGAACGAAATCGCTCAATGTCATAATATGCAGATGGCTAAAAAGATTCAACTTAACTCAGCTTATGGCGCTTTAGGTAATGAATACTTTAGATGGTTCGATATGAATAATACTGAATCTATTACTAAAGGTGGTCAGCTATCTATACGCTGGGCTGAAAATATAATTAATAATTTACTTAATAAAACTTTAGGAACTGAAAATGAAGACTACGTTATTGCGATTGATACGGACTCACTATACATTAATATGGCACCGCTTGTACATAAAGTCTTTCCAGATGGCGCAGAGACTAAGCGAATCATCGATTTTCTTGATAAGTCCTCTGCTGAGATACTTGAACCAGAAATTGAAAAGGGTTATGGAAAACTTGCGACCTACGTAAACGCTATGGAAAATAAGATGTTTATGAAGCGAGAAAATATAGGTAATAAAGCTATATGGACTGCTAAGAAAAGATATATCATGAACGTCTTTGATTCAGAAGGAGTAAGATACGCAACTCCTAAATTAAAGATGATGGGTATAGAAGCTGTTAGATCTTCTACTCCGTCAATGGTAAGAAAATATATTAAAGAAGCTCTTGATGTAATAATGGAAAAAGATCAAGATGCTATAATAAAATTTATAGAACAAAAGAGAGAAGAGTTTAGAAAGTTACCTTTCGAAGAGGTTGCTTTTCCGAGAGGATGTAAAGGGCTTGCTAAATATTCTGACGCCGCAATGATTTATAGGAAAGGAACTCCTATTCATGTCAGAGGCGCTCTAATGTATAATCATCTACTTAACGAGAAAAAGATAGATCGTTTTCAACCCGTTCAAGAAGGTGATAAGGTGAAATTCTGTTATTTAAAACTACCTAATCCTAGTAGAGAGAATGTGATAGCTGTACCTAATACGCTTCCTAAGCCGTTAGGTTTAGATAGTTATATAGATTATGATATGCAATTCGATAAATCATTTCTTGAACCGATGAAGACTATAATTGAAAAGATAGGCTGGGTAGTTGAAAAACAACAGAACTTAGATTTATTTTTTCAATAAGGAGAACATATGGCAAATAACGACTTTTCATTTGACTTTGGTTTTTCAGCTATGGATGCTGATGAGCTAGAAGCAGTACAAGAAGTAAAAGCAGAGGCTCAGACAGCCAGTGCTACAGCTTCCGATCTAGAGGATAGATTCAACAAATTATATAATATGGTAATTCCTCTCTTAAATAATCTTAAACAGAATCCTGAAAAAGATTATATTTACTGGCCTAAAAGGTTAGATAAAATAGAACAATTTAACGATGCTCTTGATAAAGTTTATAAAGGAAGTTGACTTTAGACTAGAAGTATCATATAATAAAGATATTTGGAGAAATTATGAGTGATTTTTTTAGAAACTTAGTTGAAGATCTTAAAGATGAAGATACTGTAATTGCAGCTGATGGTACGGGTAGTGCTGAATATACTGGCTCTATCGATACAGGTAGTTATATATTAAATGCAGCATTATCAGGGTCTCTTAATGGAGGTGTTCCTAATAATAAAGTAACTGCATTTGCAGGTGAATCTGCTACTGGTAAGACCTTCTTCGTATTAGGAGTTATACAGAACTTCTTGAAGAATAATCCTGATGCAGGTGTTGTATATTATGATACTGAAGCAGCTGTAACTAAAGAGATGATGGAATCAAGAGGTATTGATACTAAGAGAGTTATCTTAGCTGAACCTGATACTATTCAAAACTTTAGAACTCATGCTCTTAATGTTATAGATAACTATAGCAAGCAACCTATAGATAGAAGACCTCCTATGATGTTCGTACTTGACTCTCTCGGACTATTGTCTACTACTAAAGAGATGGAAGATACCGCTGACGGTAAAGAGACAAGGGATATGACTAAGGCTCAGGTTATAAAAGCTACTTTTAGAGTATTGACTCTTAAGCTAGCTAAAGTAAAAATACCTATGCTAGTTACTAACCATGTTTACGATGTAGTAGGATCATATGTACCTATGAAAGAGATAGGTGGAGGTTCAGGCCTTAAGTATGCTGCGTCTACTATTGTAATGTTAGGTAAAAAGAAAGATAAAGAAGGAACTGACTTAGTAGGAAATATTATTAAAGCTACTATGTTCAAGTCTAGATTATCTAAAGAAGGTAAGAAAGTAGAAGTTAAACTGTCTTTTGAGACTGGTTTAAATAGGTACTACGGACTTTTAGATTTAGGTATTAAGCATGGTGTATTTAAGCAAGTATCTACTAGGATAGAATTACCAGATGGTACTAAGCAATATGCTAAGACTATCTATAACGACCCAGAAAAATACTTTACATCTGATATTATGGATCAATTAGAAGTTGCAGCTAAGAAAGAGTATATGTATGGAGCTATAGATGAAGAACCTGTTTCCGATTCCGATGTTGTGGGAGAAGACTAGTTTAGATATACCTCTTATAAAAAAAGAAATACTAGAACATAGATCATCTAAACCATCAGATAAAAAAAATTATACTTCTTATTATGATGGCACTGTTATGCCTTTAGATTGTAACAGTGCTGTCTCTGATTGTATAATAGAATATAGCAATAGCTATCTTGATTCTATCTTTAAAGAAGGTAAGTACAAAGTTGATAGTGAGCATCTTAATATTTGGTATAATGTATATCAAGAAGGTGTTCAGCATAATTGGCATGATCATGGTAGAGCATTTATGTCCGGAACTATATATATTGAAATGAATGAATCAAGTGCTCCGTTTAAAATTAAATCACCTATGCATGCATTAATAAAGTCTTGGGCAGGAAATAATGTTGAACTACAAGGAAGGTTCAAACAAGAGTTGACATTTAGACCCGAAGTAGGTACAATAATAATGTGGCCTGGTTGGGTAGAGCATACTGTACCCGAGCAAAAAGAAACTAATGAACCTAGAATATCTATTTCATTTAACGTTGATATAAAAAGATGATTGAAAAAACTATATTAAGTAACTTAATTTATAATGATGACTTTACTAGAAAGGCTTTGCCTTTCTTAGAGCAAGAATACTTTACTGATATAGTAGTAAGAAAGATCTATAACTTAATAAATGACTTTCATCTTAAATATAATCAATGCCCTACTAAAGAAGCATTACTTGTTGAACTAGATGACTCAAGCGGTCTGTCTGATGATCAAGTAGATTCAGCTAAACAAATAATAAACGATTTTGAAGAACCTACAGAAGAAATAAAAGAGTGGGTGCTAGATAAGACTGAAAAGTTCTGTCAGGAGAAAGCTGTATATAATGCTATCATGGATAGTATTCAAATAATGGATGGCAAGACTACTAGTGATAAAGGCGCAATACCTCAGCTATTATCTGATGCGTTATCTGTTACATTTGATAATCATATAGGTCATGACTTTATAGATGATGCTGATAGCAGGTTTGAATTCTATAAGATGAAAGAAGAGAAGATTCCTTTTGATATTGATTATTTAAATAGAGTCACTAAAGGTGGTCTTTCTAGAAAGACTCTTAATATAGCTTTAGCTGGTACCGGAGTTGGTAAGTCTCTCTTTATGTGTCACTGTGCTGCTGCTAATCTTTTAGAAGGCTATAACGTATTGTATATAACTCTTGAAATGGCTGAAGAGAAGATAGCTGAGAGGATAGACGCTAACCTTTTAAATACTTCTCTTGATGAACTTAAAATGCTTCCTAAAGATGCTTATGATAAAAAATTAGATAGAGTAACTAAGAAGACTGATGGAAAGTTAATTATAAAAGAATACCCTACTGCATCAGCTCATACTGGTCATTTTAGACATCTTCTTAACGAACTAAAGATAAAGAAACAATTTATACCTGATGTAGTTTACGTTGACTATTTAAATATATGTTCTAGCCATAGAGTAAAAGGTGCATCTGCTAATTCATATACTATAGTTAAATCTATTGCTGAAGAGCTAAGAGGGCTAGCTGTTGAATATAATGTGCCTATTATTAGTGCTACTCAGACTACTAGATCAGGTTATAGTAATACAGATATAGATCTTACTGATACTTCTGAATCGTTTGGTTTACCTGCTACTGCTGACTTTATGTTTGCTCTTATATCTTCTGAAGAATTAGAAGACTTAGCTCAGATATTAATTAAGCAGTTAAAAAATAGATATAGTGATCCTAATTATAATAGAAGATTTGTAGTAGGAGTAGATAGATCTAAGATGAAACTATATGATGTTGAGCAGCAAGCTCAAGAAGACATAGTTGAAGATACACCTGTCTTCGATAATACAAAGACAGGCGAAAGTTTAACTAGTAAATTTAACGAATTTATTTAATTGAAAGCAGGTTCCAAACTTTATAGATTCGTCCTGTTTTCATGAATTTATGAAATTTATAAAACATAACGCTCCTTGGATATATAAATAATATATATCTTATATATAATAACGAGGATTTTGAGATGGATGAGAAAGTTCAATTACTTATAAAAGTTCCAGGTGAATTAAAAGACAGCTTTAAAGAAGCTTGTAGAGAAAATGATACTTCTGTATCTAGAGAAATTAGAAAGTTTATGAAAACTTATTTAGAGATGCAAACAAGTATGCCTGATACAAGTTTTGATGACTAAGTATGATTGTATTATACCATGGTCAGGAGGAGTAGAATCTACTGCTGTTGTAAACTGGGCTATAAATAAAAAACTTAATCCTCTTTGCATTCATAATAGGATGTCTCCAGGTGAATGGGAAAGCGTTCAAAATATGTCTAAGATATTAGATGTAGAAGTTTTTAAGTATGAAGAAGATACTAGTCAACTACCTTTAGATCCTGATTCAAGGTATTACTATTCTAATAAATTAAATTTTAAAGGTAAATGGTCACCAGTTATTCATAGATGGGTTTATTGGTGTCTTATTACTAATTTAACTAATCCAACTATAACAAAAATTTATTACGGACATTGTGGAGCTGGCTCTACAGTCACAGGAGATGGTCAAGGTGATCGAATGCATGATGGAGCTGTATCTCTTTTTAGAAATTTTGAAGAGTATCTAAAAATATATCATGTAGAAAGTAAATTTATAGCTCCTTTAGATCATCTAACTAAAAGAGAACAATGGCTAACTTTACCTGAAGAATTAAAACGAGAAATATATACTTGTCCTGACTTCGATTCAAATGTAAGAAGAATTAATTGTAAGAGCTATGATTGTCATAAATGTCACGAGCTTATGAAAGCTGTACCTAACGAAGAGTTGCATTATATAAAATAAATTCTTATAATAAAGTATGAGTAAATGGCACGGAGGCAAAGGTAGTAAACCAAGACCTATAACTAATCAAAAAGAGTTTGAAGAAAACTGGGATAAGATATTTGGTCGTAAAAAAACTCCTAAGCATGGTGCTACTCAGGTTCATAAAGATAAAACTAAAGTTATTCCTAGGAGGAAAAAGTATGGCGACGTGGAAGATGAAGGGTGATATAACTCTCGAACAAATAGCTAAAGCAGCTCAAAGATGGCATAAAGGTGAAAAATTTACTGAGCTTGCATTAGGTGAATTAAGACATTATAATCATTGTACTACGAGGATGGGTTATTCAGCTGAGTTAATAGCTGGTTCCTTATCAACGTTAGCTAGAGTAAATAATTTTGAGGTGTTTAAATGAATATATTTGTATTAGATAGAGACCCATTTGTAGCTGCAGAAAATATGTGTGATAAGCATGTAGTTAAAATGATAATAGAGTCAGCTCAGATATTGTCTGCTGTTGTAGATGTTAAGTCTGGTAGCTTTCTATCAGAAGAGTATGACTTACCTAAGTATCCTAAAGCTCATGTAAAGCATCCCTGTACTATATGGTCTATGACTACCCGTAAAAATGCTGAATGGGTTATTGATCATTTAGAAGCTCTTAGTAAAGAGTATACTAAACGATATAAAAAGCATCATAAACTAGGAGAGCATTATCAGATTTATAGAGGGTTATTAGATCAATGTAAGTTTGAAGAAGATGGATTAACTCCTTTTGCTCAAGCTATGCCTGACGAATATAAGTCAGATGATCCAGTTCAAGCTTATAGAACTTATTACTTAATGGACAAAGGTAACTTTGCTAAATGGAAATTAGAGACACCTCAATGGTATAAATATGGTAGACAAATTATGCTTGAAAAAGTAAGAGAGGACGAAAATGTTACGATTAATTCCTGCGCAGTTTAGTAAGCAGGCTCGCTTCACCAAACCAGTCAATGGTGTATACTATACTGATAAGAATGCTGTGCACTGCTTTGATCAAAATGGATATCAAATGACTATGCTTGAAAAAGAGCATGCGTATGTAAATGGTGTAGAACTAGATCAACATCAACATGCGCAATATTCAGTTCGTAAGCCTTGGTTTGAAGATAGCTTTAGAAATACAGGCTGTCATATCAATCATGCAGCTTTATTTGAAAGATGGGGCTTTGATGGTGATGCATTACAAAGATTAAAAGACTATTCGCTAACTAATCCATTGTTATTTAAACTAATTAATCTTAAACCTAAATGGGGTGTAGATTTTTCTATGGATTATGTTGATGAAAAAGGAGTAGTATTTGAGGTATATCATATGGAGTGGGATTCTTTTGATAGAGAAGAAGCTGTTGATATGAAAATCAGAATACAGAAGTTAGTTAAAGATACTGATTGGTCTGAAGCTGCAAAAGAGATGTGGGCCAAGAAAGATAAATGGATTAATTTAGAATACGATCAAATGAGCAATTGGAAATGTGACTTCTTAGGAGCACCTAGAGAAAGATATAAGATGGCTTTATGGGATCAGTAGATAATCACTTTATTGAGACATATGAAAATGCATTATCAGATGAAATGTGTGATAATGCTGTAGATACTATTAGATTTCTAGTAGATAGAGCTAAAGAAGATCCAGAAACATTTAAAAAAGAAGTTGTATTTGATAATGATAAAACTCGAAATGATATAAGTATATTTCCTATTGCTTTTCAATCTTGTAAAGAAATAGTAGACGGTATATACTCCTCTTTAAATAAACATTATGACTTATATAGAGAAAAATATACTATAGGAACTAAATTTGAAGATGCTTATTTTCAGAATCCTAAATTACAAATGTCTACTTCAGGAGGAGGATTTACTAACTGGCATTGCGAACAAGGACCTAATGCATGCTCGTCTAGATTTTTAGTATGGATGTTTTATTTAAACGATGTAGAAAAAGGAGGAAAGACTGATTTCTTTTATCAGAATATCTCTTTTCAACCAAAGAAAGGTTCATTATTAATATGGCCTGCTGCTTTTACTCATACGCATAGAGCATCACCAGATTTAAAAGAAGATAAATTTATTGCTACAGGATGGTTTCACTATCCTTCTGATTATGTTCCAAAACCTCATATTATTAGTTGATTTTATATCAAATATAGGTTATAATTATATTATAAACCGGAGCGAAATATGTCACATGAAGTGAATACAATGATGGAAGAAAATATTACAGACGATGTCTGGAATGCTTTCAATGATTCAAGCGTCATAGACGTTGAAATTAATTATATGTTTGTCGGCGACGACGGAGAGAGCTTAGATGGTTCAGTAGAAGCCAGAGCAATATTCAGAGGCAACCGCTATAGAATATTACCTGATACTATAGAACCTCTCTTTGATGAACATCATCCTGATAATTATAATGCTAAGATCGATTATGATTTTGCTAAAATGCTTATTGATGATGATCCCGAGCTTTTTGAAGAGCTTGAAAAAGAGGCAAACTCTTATTTGTCAAAAGACAAATTTATGATGACTTATATGGAAAAACTCATAGAGTTTTCAGGCAAGTTATCGGGCAAGATGCCTTCTTCTGATCAAGTCTTATATGCAATAGCAGAAGACGAAATCGAAAGATGGTATGAAATGCCAGGACCACACGGTTGAGACTCTTTGTAGAATCAATCGGGGAGACTAGGATCTTTAAAGATCGTAGTCTCTTTGGTGTTCCTCGCTGGGTTGTAGATGATGGTAAATCTATAAGAGTTTTTAACAAAGTATGGTACAGTTTGGATAAGGTGAGAGAATGTATAGACCGAGAGCAACAAAAAGAGAAATGACTTTTGACATGGCCGATAGAGCTGAGTCAAGAAAATTAAAAGGTAACCTAGCCTTTTTTAGTAAAGCGCAAACTTTATTAGAAGAAAGAGGTCAAACAGACGCTGCATATTATTTTGAGATGGTAAAGGATCATCTTAAAGAAGGCGGCAATTTAGATTCAGAAAAAGCAGCACGAATATTAGGACTGTAAATGTCAGCAACCGTAACGAAGAAAGGCTTCAAGGCTTTCTGCGAATATTTATTACCTGCTGTAAAAGATGGCAAGATGGGTGATAAAGAATTTGCTAGAGCAGCTATGCTAGCTTTTGGAGATATCCCAAGTATACACTCAGGATTAGTTTCTGAGTCATTGCTATGGACGCATCCTCCAACTGGAAGAGTTTATAGAAAGACCAGAGTTACTCATGAGCATTTTAAAACTAGAACTAAGACTTGTAGAGAAATAGTATCTAAATATTTAGAAGGTACTTTAACTCCGGAAGAATTAGAAAGCGTAATAGAAGAAGGAAGAAAAGTTCATTACGTAGAAGAACAAGAGAATATTACTTTAAGACGCTATCAGCAAGACGAAGAAGTTAGTTCATGGGAAGAAGAATATGAACTTGCAGGAATAAAATTAGTAAAAGATCCTGGCACTTTTGGAAATAAGACGTATTATTATAGAATAGATCTTATTTATTATGCAGATAAGAATGAAGCTGCTGAAGTTCATCAAGTGAATCCTTCAACAGTAGTAAATAGAAGTAGATCAGAAAAATGGCCTACATGGGAAGAATTAAAATACGATTTAAAAAATGACCTTAACTAGCAATACACATATGGAGCATTTAGAGGACTTAGTTCTCAATAATGGCATTCAAGGAGCTGATCAAGCTCTTAACTTTCTTGAATCATTAAGAGACTCATTAACTAGTAGCTCTGAAGATGCAGTTAACGCTACTGTTAAGTGGGATGGAGCTCCTGCTATTGTAGTAGGAAGAGAAGATAGTAAATTATTTGTATCTACTAAAAGTTACTTTAATAAGACACCGGTTATGTATTATTCTCCGAAGGAGATCGATGCCGCCGATCTGAATCCTGATCTAGCAGATAAGTTAAAAAGAGCTCTATACTATTTAAAAGATCTAAGTATAGGACCTAATACAGTAATTCAAGGTGATTTTTTATATACTAAAGATGATATAAAGACTCAAGTTATAGATAGTAAAACTTACTTAATATTTCACCCTAATACTATTGTGTACGCAGTACCTAAAGATTCCGAACTAGCTAATCAAATACTGCAATCTGAGATAGGTATAGTTTTTCATACTACTGTATCTCATGATATGAAGCCGTTTAAAATGAGCTGGGTTCAGCCTTTAGATAAAGTTTGGATGATAGATGCTACATATCAAGACTTATCTGGAAGTGCTACTATGACTAAAGATGAAGACAAGGAACTTAAAAGAGAGTTAGACTATGCTAATAAAGCATTAAAGAGAATAGATACTAGAGTAATTAAGAAGATATCAGAAGATAAACATTTACTCTCTTATATAAAAGTTCATCATAACTTGCACATTCGTGAAGGTAAGGATATAATATCACCTATGAAGTATACTAAGAGTCTAAAAAGCTATCTAGTTCAAAGAGTTAGTAAAGAAGTTGATGCTCTTAAGACTGAATCTGGTCAAGATAGAAAGAAGATAGCTTTAGCTAACGTTATAATGTTTTCTAAATTACCTGAATATAGAATAGCTTCTATATTTGAAATGCAAATGCATTTGGCTAAGGCTAAGAAAATAATAATTAATAAGTTAAATAAAGCTAGTAAGCTTAGTACTTTCCTAAAGACTAATAAAGGTTTTCAAGTGACTGGAGAAGAAGGTTACGTAGCTATAGATAGGAAAGGTAATACCGTTAAATTAGTAGACCGTCTTGAATTCTCATATTCAAACTTTAACCCTGAAATAGTTAAGGGATGGAACAATGACAACAGGCGATAATAGCTAAATAGATATGAGACAGGTAAGGTTAGATACAAACCCTGAGGAAAATAAACATGACTAACGACAATTTAGATATAGTTCTCAACCCTAGTGAGTTGTCAGAAGCAGCGTCGCAAACAGCTGTAGTAACTTTTGGACGCATGAACCCTCCCACTGTTGGTCATTTAGCATTAGTTAATAAAATGCTACGTGTATCTCAACAGAAAAAAGCAAAACCGCTAATCTACCTGTCTCATTCCGTAGACTCTAAGAAGAATCCATTAAGTTATAACGATAAAGCTAAGTTAATAAACATGGCTTTTGGTCGTATAGTGCAAAAATCTAATGCTAAAAACATATTTGATATGTTAAAAGAACTTAGCGGCAACTATAAAAACCTTGTTATAGTAGTAGGATCTGATAGAGTTAAAGACTTAAAACGAATTAGCACTACTTATAACGGTAAGGATTTTAACTTCGAAAATATAGAAGTCGTGTCAGCAGGAACTAGAGATCCAGACTCTGATGGAGTAACTGGAATGTCAGCAACTAAAATGAGAGATGCTGCTGCTAAGAACGACGTACAAGCTTTCAAGCGAGGACTTCCTAATCAGCTAAATAAGTATGCAGATAAAATACTTAAAATGGTAAGAGAAGGTATGAACTTAAAAGAAGACTTAGACAATATATTTGAAGAACATCTTGATGAAGCGGGCGTATTGACCGTGGCGGGCCGAAGAAAAAAGGCTATAGCGGCCAGGCGTTATAAGGCAAGATTAAAAGTAGCAAGACGAAGGGTAGCTCGTAGAATAGCTCAAACTGGTAGAATTAAGAAAAGAACTGCAAGGGCGGCTATTAGAGTTATGAGAAATCGTATTGCTGGAGCAAGAGGTAAATCATATACTAAACTATCACCTCAAGAGAAAGCATCTATCGATAGAAGGGTAAGAAGCAGAGGTAATATAGTTAAGAAGCTAGCTACAAGGATTATGCCTGTAACGAGACGTAAGGAATTTGCTAGATTCAAATCATTTAGAACAAGAAAAGAAGCTATGGATATGGCTTTTAGCTCTTACCTAACAGAAAACAATCATAAAGAAAACAAACCAATAGCTGAAAAGGTACTTAATAGTATTATTAAGAAGTCTATATCAGCTGAAATTCCAGTAAACATACTATCAGAAGTCTATAACAAATATAGAGATCATGGTGATTCGTTTGCATACAACAGACTTAATGAGTTTATTAATAAAAATAAATCATCTAGCATGGATGAAGTATTTGAGTCATTTCTTTCTGAATTAGATGAAGGTATAATGGATAACCTTAAACTGAAAGCTCAGTCAATGAATCCTTTTGCTTATTCATCAACAAGAAACAAAGCAGCAACAAAACTTAGAATGAATAAAAAAGTTGATAAGATTATTAAAAGAGGAAAAGAAAACGCAGCTAAGAGAAATCCAGAAGATAATAAAGATCCTCATATGCCAATAAAAAGGATGAATGAAACTAAAGGAGCTCCTAAAGGGTACCACTTTACTAGATCTGGTCAACTTAAAAAGGGAGACGCTGGACAAGATGGAGATGGTGGAAAGATGTTAAGATCTGATCCACTAGACAAACAACGTAATAAAATACCTAAGCTTCCTGAAGCTTATGCTCCAGTACCTTTAGAAGTAAAAGTAGACTTTGATAAGAAGCGTGCTGCTAAAGAAAAAGCTAATAAGCCTGTTAAAGAAGGAATGATGGATGATCTTAAAGATAAAGTAAAAGCATCTCCTCTTAATATGAACACCTTATCAAGAAAAAGAGCTACAGCTAGAGTTGAATTACAAAAAAGACTAAAGAGAATGGATAAGAAGCCTAAGATGGAAGAAGTAAATGCAAAAGATACTGAAGGTCTTAAAAAACTCTCTAAAGGTTTAACAGGATCAGTTAAAGCTCATCTCAAACAAAAGAAAGAATTAGATAAGCTTATTCAAAACGAAGCCAAAGTAAAAAATTGTGGATGCGGAAAAGATCCATGTGAAACTTATGGTTCAAAAGAACAACAAATGCAAGAGATAGCTCAATCTTCAACTATCGATCATATGCTTAAACCAGCTAAAAATGTTAAAGTAAAAATGAAAAATGTAGCATTAGAAGGTATAGAGCATATAGAAGAAAAAAATAAACCTACTAAACCAGCTCTATGGTCTAAGTTTAAATCTCAAGCTAAGGCAAAATTTGATGTATATCCATCAGCATATGCAAATGGCTGGGCAGCTAAAAAATATAAAGCTGCAGGCGGAGGATGGAAGTCCGTTAAAGAAGAAAATTTAGATGAGATATCTTCAGATACTATAGCAAGCTATTCTGCCAAAGCTAAAAAGCAAAGAAACGATGCTGAATATGATAGAGATTCTTATAGAATGTCTGCTTCTTCACAAAAGTCAAAAGGTGCAATGGATAATAAACTTGGTTTAGCTAAGCAAAAAGATAATGTTGCAATGAAAAGATCAAAAGGATTAGGCTTAGCTAATAGAAGACTAATTGCTAAAGGTAAAAAACATGGTTTACAAGATTATGATCAAAGACAAAAAGAAAGAGAGCATAATGAAGAGTATGGCGGAGGATTTATAGGAACTGATGCTTTACGTCAAAAATATATGGCAGGTACTCCAGGACAAACTCAAAGCAGAGACTTAGCTATTGATGGTGTTCCTGGTAAAGGAGGAATGATTCCTCCACAACAACCTCTTAAAGGTTTAGGTCAATCAGGAAAACTAAAAGTAACATCTTATAAGGATTTCTTAAATGCCAAAAAATCTTAAAGGTCTACTTAATAAAAAGACTAAATCAGAATATCCACCTGGAGCTGAAGCTGATATGAAAAAGCTTTACAAGCATAAAGCTCCATCAAATAAAGAAATGAATCAAATGGCAAAGCATTATAATGCTGAGTCAAGACTTTCAGCGGCTGAAAAAAGAGACAGAGAAGATATTGTTAAGGGTATGAAGAAAAATAAGACTGACTTTATGAAACGATATGGAAGAGATCATGAAGCAGTTATGTATGCTACAGCTACTAAACTAGCTCAAAACGAAGAAAATATAAATGAGCTTTCAACAGATTTAATTAATAAAGTTGCAAAGCAAAGACGAATAAACACTCATTCGGCTTATACAAAGCATGATGATCATAGAGATCCAGAATATAAAAAAGCTGCAGAAAAACAAAAGAGAAATGAAAAATTAACATTCTCAGCCGGAGCAAGAAAGATAGGTCAATTTCAAAAGTCTTTATCAAAAAGTCTTAATAAAGAAGAAAGAGTACCAGGTGATAATGTAAAACATCAAATGAGACCTAAAGGTATGTCAGCTGGTGAAGCAGGAAAAAGAAAATTAGCTAAGGTTGCTCAAGGCGATAAGAATAGAAAATTAGCTAATGAATCTGAAATGAAAAGATTAGGTGATGCTGTAAGTAAATTAAAGAAAACTTCAGATGAGTTTAAGAAAGCATCTAATAGATATCTTATGAGTAAAGGTAAATTTAGTGCCGATCATAGTACCCCAGAACAAAAGAAAAAATCTATGGACTTTCTTAAGAAATATAACAAAGATGCTGCTAATAGAAGAAAAGAAGAAAATAAAGGTCTTCCAAAAGGTAAGCAATGGGACAGAGATCAAATAAAAAAAGACTTAGGTGAAGGATCTTACGATGAATTCAAAAAAGATAAAATGTCTAAGTATGGTAAAGAAGGGTATAAAAATTCAAGTAGTTTTAAACGAGGTCATGAAGAAGAAAGAAGACGTATCAAAAAAGAATATGGTAAAGGTTCTAAGCAATATGATAACCATATGAAAGATATAAACGAAGATCAAAGAAAAAAAGAGTTTAAATATGCTAGAACAGGTGCAGATTATTCTAAGTCAGGTCATGCTTCTGATGGTCACGAGCTCCATCAAGGCGGTGACAGAGGAGGTCTAACTTTCTCTGGAAAGCATCCATCAGGTCATAGCTATACAACTACTGATCATAAATCTGATAAAAAAGCAATTCATAAAGCTGTTAAAAATCATAACCCACATTTATCGAAAGATGATCATAAAACAATTGCAAATGATATTCATAGACATGTTAGTAACATGGAAGAAAATTTTATAAACGAACTAGATAAATCCACTCTTAAGTCGTATGTAGGTAAAGCGCAAGCAGAAAGACTTCATAACATTGATAAGATGGAAAAAGAGAGCAAAAGAGGTGAAAGTATTAGAGCTGCTTCTGCTACTAAAAAGGTTATGAAGAGAGGGCTTGGTATTAGGCAAGCTCAAAAAAAATTAGGTGAAGCTGAGTTTGATTCTGAAAAACCTAAAAGAGGAATACAAAGAAAAAGAGTGAACCTACAATTCGGTCGTCAACAAAGATATAAGCCTTCTCCATTCAAAAAAGATCAACAACAAGATTTATATAAAAAGGATGATTCATTAGAGACTAAGATTAAAAAGTCAAAGGCTGATAATAGATTTCCTGATTATAGACAGAATAAAGATACAGGTAAAATAAAATCTGACTTTTTACCTGGTGGTAAACACGTCAAGAAATATGGAGGAGTTAAAAATAAAAAAACTGCTCCTA